>Ga0316628_100001854_pt1 | contig 15233 bp, 13 predicted proteins | sample OWC_Aug_M2_C1_D5_FD_207648 | JGI IMG/M metagenome (GOLD analysis project Ga0316628, IMG submission 207648) | Wetland soil microbial communities from Old Woman Creek delta, Ohio, United States - OWC_Aug_M2_C1_D5_C | ecosystem: Environmental > Terrestrial > Soil > Wetlands | place: USA: Ohio... | reverse complement strand
GACGCGGACCAGGGCTGACTTTCGGCCGGATTGAAGCGGGCCAGTGTGACGAACGGCCCCGGGCGGGACGGCCAGTGGAAACTTGTCAGGCGCGCCGCAGGCAGAAGCTCACCGTGGTCCCCTTGCCCGGTGCGCTCTTCACCCGGATCTCGCCGCCATGAGCATCGACGATGCCCTTGGCGATGAACAGCCCCAGGCCTGCACCACCGTCCCGCGCCGCAGACCCCTTCCAGTAGCGCTCGAAGAGGTGGTCGAGGTGCTCGGATGGGATTCCCGGACCATTGTCGTTGACGGAGAAGCAGATCCGTGGGCCTTCCGCGGCGACGGAGAGCCGGATCGTTCCTCCGTCGCGGGGTACGAACTTCAGCGCGTTCCCCACCAGGTTGGAGAGCAGCTGGAGCACCCGATCGCGGTCGGCCTGAACCAGCAGCGACGGGTCCACCGCTCCCGTCTCGACCCGCGTACCCTGGCTCTCCGCCAGGGGCAGCGCCGACTCGACGGCATCGACGATCAGCGTTCCGGCCCTCTCCGGCTTGAGAGTGACCGGGAGCTTCCCGGAATCGACCCGCGAGGCGTCGAGGAGGTCCTCGATCAGCCGGTTCATCCGGGTGACGTTTCGCTCGATGCGCTGGACCAGGGGCAGCGCACCGGGGGGAGCTCCGTCGGGACCCTCGGAGAGCGTATTGCGGAGCATCGACGCGCTCATTCCCACCAGGTTGAGCGGGTTCCGGAGGTCGTGGGAGACGATGGCCAGAACATCGTCCCGGGTGGCGGTGGCATCCTGGGCGGCGCGGTAGAGGCGAGCGTTCTCCAGCGCCACCGACGCCGTCTGTGCAAGCTGGACCAGGATCGCCTCGTCGCTGGCGTCGAAGTCCCCCTCCTCGCGGTCGGTGAGCTGGAGCGTCCCCAGCGCCTTGCCATCGCTCCCCACCAGCGGAGCGGCGAGCAGCCCGCGTACCGTCACCCCCTCGAAGCGCCTGGAACAGGCGGCCGTCCAGGCCGGGTTCGCCTCCAGCTCGGTCTGGTTGAAGCGGACGCTCTTGCGCGACTCTCGCACCAGCGCTGCCCAGCGGAGGTCCGCCTCGTCGATGGGCATGCCGCTGTACGGCCGGTACTTCCTCGACAGTGCCCTGCGCTCCACCGCCGTCCTGCCCGCGCCGCCGTCCAGCTGTGCCACCGCCACGTTCGCGCCGATCAGCTCTCGGGCGGTCTGGCTGATGTGATCCAGCGCCTCGTCCAGCGTCTGAGAGCCGTGGATGCCGACGCTCGCCTCCGCGAGGCGCTGGAGTTGCTCCGCTTGGCGCTGCAGCATCCTCCGCGCGTCCCGCGTCCGGCGGTCCGCGTCACGCAGTCGCAGAGCCTGGCGGATGCTCTGGGTCAGCCGTCCCGGGGTGAGCGTACCCTTGGGCAGGTAGTCGGCCGCTCCGGCCTTCATCAGCTCCACCGCCAGGGCCTCGTCGCCCGCGCCGGTGAGCATGATGATCGGAGTGTCGACGTTCTTCTGACGCACCTCCCGGAGGATCTCCAGCCCGTCGCCTCCGGGGAGCTGGAAGTCGAGGAGGGCGACGTCGATGTGGCTGTTTCCGAGGAGAGCCTCGCGAGCGCCGGCAAAGTCGATCGCCTCCGTCACCTGGGCGGGCAGGCCGGCGCTGCGCAGCGCCCGCTGCACCGCGGCCCGGTCCACCTCGTCGTCGTCGACGAGGAGAACGGCGATGCGGTCACCCTGGACGGTCATGGCATCTCCGCACGGGTCCAGTACCCGTTGAGGGCGACCATCAGCTCGACGAAATCGGTGAAGGTGGTGGGCTTGAGAAGATAGCCGGCGACGTTCATCTCGAACGCCTCCACCTTGTCACGCTCGTCGTTGGAGGTCGTGAGAACCACCACCGGAATCTTGCGCAGCGAAGGATCGTTGCGCAGCTCGCGCAGCAGCTCGATTCCATTCATCCGCGGGAGGTTCAGATCGAGCAGGATGAGCAGCCGCTCCGCCGGTGTGGTTCCGCTGCGGAGCAACTCCAGTGCCTCGACGCCGTCAGCCGCACGCACCACCGGGTCGGTGATGTTCGCCCTCTCGAAGGCGCGGCTGACGTTCATCACGTCGACGTCGTCATCCTCGACGAGCATGATGTTCAGCGGCCGGGCCACCATCACGATCGTGTCCGCATCTTGGGCCAGGTGAAGCGGAAGGTGGCGCCCTGGCCTACCTGAGACTCCACCCAGACCCGGCCACCTTCCGTCTCCACCAGCTTCTTCACCGTGGCCAGGCCGATCCCGGTTCCCTCCACCCGATCGCGCGAGGCGAGCGTCTGGAAGATGCCGAAGATGCGCTGCTGGTACTGCGGAGCGATACCCGGCCCGTTGTCCGCGACCTGGAACTCCCACTCGCTCCCCCGGTCCTGCGCGCGAACGCGCACCTCCGCACCGTCGCGCCGTGCATGCTTCAACGCATTGCCGAGCAGATTCATCCAGATCTGCTGGAACGGGGCGCGCTCCGCACGCAGCCGGGGCAGCTCCTGCCCCACATCGACCCGCACCGCGCCGGGCTGCGGGGCGAGGAGCTCGAGCACGTCGCGCACCAGCTGTCCCACGTCGATCTCCTCGTGCGCTCCGCCCGACTTGCCGACGCGGGCGTAGGCCAGGATTCCGTCGATGAGCGACTCCATCCGGCGCACCCGACTGAGCAGGACCCGGATGTGCTCACGGGACTGCTCGGGCATCGCCCCACCCACGTCCTCCTCCACCCACTGGGCGAGGTTGGCGATGCCCCGCAGCGGGGCCTTGAGATCGTGCGAGGCCACGTAGGCGAACTGGTTCAACTCGCGGTTGCTTCGCTCCAGGGCCGCGTTGGCGGCGTTGCGCTCGGCGAGCGCGGTCTCGGCAGCGGCGCTGGCTGCGGCCAGCCGGTCGCTCAGGCTCCGCTCTGCATCCAGCTGGTGGGCCAGCTTGCGCTCGCTCTCCTCGAGACTGCTGCGCTGCGCCTCCAGCCGTGCCGCCTGCTCTTCGAGAAGCGCCTGGTTCCTCCGCTGGATGGTGACGTCGTGTCGGATCCCAACGTTGACCAGCACGGCGAGCAGGATGGCGACCACGCTGCCGGCGGCGATGACCCAGGTGGTGTAGGTGACGATCCGGTCACGCTCGTTCGTCCGCGTCACGAGGAGATCCCGCTCGCTGTCGATCATCTCGTCGACCGCGCGGCGTGCGGCGTCCATCGCCTCCCGCCCGTGGCCGGTGAGGATCGCCGCTCGCGCGGTTCCCGGCCCAAGCCTCTCGAACTCCGACACCGTGTCCTCCAGCTGCTTCAGCTTCGCCTCCGCGGCGAAGCGCACGCCCTTCGCCCGTTGACGCTGCAGCTGGTTGTCACCCACCAGATCGTCGAGCATGCCCAGCAGCGCGTTGACGCGTCGGCCGGCGGCCCGGTAGGTGTCGAGGTACCGCTCGTTGTGGGTGATCAGGTAGGCCCGTTCCTCGGTCTCGGCGTCGACCAGCGCGAGCTCCGTGCGTTGCAGCGTGTCGATCACCTCGCGGTTATGCGTGACCCAGTTCTGTGTCTCCCGGACTCCCTCGATTCCGCGAAAGGCGAGCACCGCCACCACCAGGACGAGCATCGGCGAGAGCAGCGCCGCGAGCACCTTCCGCTCGAGCGGGCGTGAGACGGAGAGCACCTCTTCGAGAGCGCCGCGCAGCGCGCCGACGGCGCTCGCCATCCTCACCTTCCAGCCCACAGCGCGGCTCCTCTCGATCTCCACCTCTTGATCTGTGCAATCCACGTTCCCGCTACAGAGGAGGAATTGCGCGGGGATGAGTCGACCCTCGCTCACCAGCGTGCCACAACCGGGGCAATCTGCCCCACCGCCGGGGTGTCACGAAGCAGGAATCCAGCTTACTTCGGTGGCGGCACGCATCTGGCACAGACCGACCGTGCCATGGAATTCGAAAAGACCGACGTCAGAGGGGACAACGAGGAGCGGCTGCTTCGTCGGTACCTGACGGAGGTCCGGCGGTACAAGCTGCTCACCGTGGAGGAGGAACGCACGCTCTGCCGTGCCTTCCGCCAGGGGGACAAGGAGGCCGGCCGGAGACTGGTCGCATCCAATCTCCGCTTCGCGATCAAGGTCGCACGGTCCTACCGCGCCCCCGGGTTCTCGCTCACCGATCTGATTCAGGAGGCATCGCTTGGCCTGATGAAGGCGGTGGAGCGCTTCGATCCGGAGCGCGGCATCCGGCTCATCTCCTTCGCGGTGTGGTGGATCCGCGCCCAGCTCCAGCGCTACGTCCTCCACAACTGGTCGCTGGTCAAGCTCGGTACCACCCAGGCCCAGCGACGCGTCTTCTTCGGTCTGGGCAGGGCCTTGCGCGCCACCGACGCCCCCAACAGCGATGCCGAGGAGCAGACGCTCGAGCTCGCCCGTCTTCTCCAGGTCGACCCGGTCGAGCTGCGCGAGACCCGTCAGCGGATGACGTCACGCGACGTCTCGATCGACGCCCCGCTGAGCGACGAATCGACCACCCCCCGGAGCGCCACCCTGGCGGCAGTCATTCCGGCGCCGGACGAGGAGGCTGCGGCGCAGGAGTGGACCGGACAGGTGCGCTCGGCCGTCGACCGGGCGCTGCGGATCCTCGATCCGCGCGAGCGCTTCATCGCGGAGCAGCGGCTGCTCCAGGACGATCCGCCCACCCTCTCCTCGGTGGCCGCGCACTTCGGCTTCTCCCGCGAGCGCGCGCGTCAGCTCGAGCTCCGGGCGCGCACCAAGCTGCGCGTCGCCCTCGCTCCCCTCGCCGAGACCGAGCTTGCCGCCTGAAAACAGCTGTCCCAACCGGTCCCAAAAGGAGAAGTGCCATGCTCTACTGGGCTGCAGTTTTCTTCGTCATCGCCTTGATCGCGGCGGTGTTCGGCTTCGGCGGCATCGCGGCCAGCGCCGCCGGCGTCGCGAAGATCCTCTTCTTCGTCTTCCTCGTCATCGCCGCCGTCTCGCTCCTCCTGGGCCGCAGGCCAGGTTGAGCGGAGAGGTGGGCCGCCCCTGGGCTGCCGAGGCACGTGGTACGTGCGCTGGGCTTTGGACTTGGAAGCGAGGCGCGGCGACTCCAAGTGAGCCGGTCGACCATCTACGCGCTCTGCGCCGAGGGGCGGCTTCCACACGTCCGCGTCTCCAACGCAATCCGGATTTCACCCGACGCCGTGGACGCCTACCTAGGCCTGCGCAGCACTTGACTCTAGCCGCGCCTTAGCTCCCGGGGGCAGGAGTGGCCACGAGGGTGGCTGGGCTTCGACCCTGTCCTGGCTCGGTGCTCGCTCACTGCGACCAATGGTGCCGTGAGCGGGACCGCCAGCGCCACGGTGCCCTAGGGTTCCATTCCTACGGCTTCAGACCCTCCTCGACCCAGCGACGGAAGAGGTCCACCCGGTCCTGTGGCCACGGGCCGTCGCATGGCATGGAGCCGGCCGAGACCTTGCCGAGAATCGCATCGGCGTGGGATCGCACGTCGTCGTAGTCGGACAGGTCGAACGCCTTCTTCATGGCGTTGATGTCCTTCGCACGAAAGAGTGGCCTGATGTCCTTCGCGAAGCTGGTCGATTGAGTTGCCATGGTCATGAGGCCGTGAAGGTCGGGCCGCCGAGCGAGGTGTTGCGGACGAGAGCGATCGCGGCATCGCGATCGAGCCCGGCGCCGGTTGCCCTGGCCTGCTCCAGTGTTTCGGGATCCAGCGTCGTCCTCAGCCGGGCGAGGAGCTCGGCTTCACCTCGGCGCATGGACGGCCACGAACGAAGTCCGACCCGTTGCTGGAGACCGTTGGCCGCACCGAGGGCGAGCGCGGCCCCTCGAGGGTCTCCTTCTGCGAGCGCGAGCTGGGCCCGGGCGAGGAGCGCGAAGGTCACGTTCTGTGTACTGATCGCGACGTGCTCCCGAGCCTCCACCGATTCGCGGAGCAGTACCCTGGCCTGGTCGAACTGACTGGTCACGGCGGCGAGAGAGGCCAGCTGCGTTCGCGCACTCGACCTGAGCCATTGGTTGCCCAGGCGTTCGGCCAGGTCGCAGGTTTCGGCGAGGTGCAGGCGCGCCGCATCGTGGCGTCCGAGCGCGAGCTCCAGAAGCCCGGCCGTGAAGAGGGCCCAGCCAAGCAACGGTTCCTTCTGGCGGCGGAAGCCATCGACCGCGCTCAGGGCGGCCCTCAGGGCGCCATCGATGTCATCGTGGATTGGCCGGACCCAGGCGAGGGCCAGCTGTGCGTCGCTCTCGAGAGCCGAGGCGTCGACGCCGTCAAGCCCAGCGATCGCTGCCAAGGCACCGTCATCATCACCGACCTCAACTGCAGTCACGGCCCAGATCAGCGACAGCTCGGCCCGGTCTCGCGAGGTGAGCGCATTGGCTCGTGCTCGGAGCTCCTCAATCCACTTCCGGCCTTCCGCCAGGCCGTCGCCCATCTGCCAGAAGAACCAGAGAATCCGGAATAGATGCGGGAGTGGGCCAGGGTCATGCTCGAGAAACCAGCGGATCGCGACTCCGAGGTTTCCCTCCTCTGCGAGCAGGCCGGCACACCACTCTGCCTGCTGCTCGGCAGGAATGTCGGAGCTCTCGACGAGTGCAACGAAGTACTTCGCGTGTCGTCGTTCGATGTCGGCTCGTTCGCCGCTTGCGGCGAGGTGCTCCATCGCTAGCTCCCGGATTGGCGCAAGCATGCGGAACCTCGGGCGAGCTTCCTTGGGGTCGACGGTGATCAGGCTGTGCCCCGTGAGCGCGTCGAGGAGGTCGAGTGTTCGATCCTCCGGCAGACCGGTCACCGCCAGCGCTGCCTCCAGAGACCACCCTTCGACGAAGACGGAGAGCGCGAAGAACGTTCTTCGCTCCGCCTCCTCGAGGAGCGACACGCTCCAGTCAACCGTGGCTCGTAGCGTGCGCTGCCGCTCTGGGAGGTCGGCCGGCCCCTGCCCTAAGCCGTCGAGGCTGCTGGCAAGTCGGGCCAGCACGGCCCTTGGCTCCAGGATGCGAGCGCGAGCCGCGGCGATCTCGATGGCGAGCGGCAGACCATCGAGCCGGCGACAAATCTCCGCCACTGCGGAGTCATTGTCCGCGTTCAGGCGAAAGTCGTAACGCACGGCACGAGCTCGATCCACGAAGAGTCGTACGGCGGGCAAGGCGGCCAGCTCGTCCAGCGGCAGGGGCCGCTGCAACGTCGGAACCGTCAGGGGCCTCACGGGGTACTCCCGTTCGGCGCGAAGCCGCAGCACCGTCCTGCTCGTGGCGAGAATTTTGAGCCTGGGGCAGCGGGCCAGCAGGTGCTCGATCTCCGGGGCCACGCCAATGACCTGCTCGAGGTTGTCGAGCACGAGCAGCGTCGGCGACTCCGCCAGGTGTTCGGCGACCACGTCCAGCGGCTCGCGAGTTCCCTCGATGGTCGCGCCCACCGCCGACGCGACGTGAGGCATCACCAGCTCGGGGCGGGGGATGGATTCGAGCGAGACGAATGCCACGCCCTGTGGATAGCGACGCTCCATCCGCGTCCCGACTGCCATCGCCAGTCGGGTCTTTCCGATACCGCCCGGTCCGACGAGTGTGACCAGCCGGACGCCGGGCGTGTCCAGTAAGTGGGTAATCTCTGCGACGTCGTGCTCGCGTCCGATGAGCGAGGTCGACGCAACTGGCAAGGAAGCTGGAAAGCGCTGACCACTCTTGCGCGGGGCCGTCGCCGCAGGAACAGCCGGGGCGATTCCGGAGGAAAAACGCTCGCTCAGAAGCACCGCGAGATCGGTCCGGACGAACCGTGTGAGCTCGCGCGCAGTGCGGAAGGACCTGTACGAGACGGTTCCCTTCGTCTCGATCTCGCGCAGCATCTCGGCGAGCCGTGCTTCACGACCTGGCGCGGGAGCCTTGAGGTAGAGCAGGCGCGGCATCGACCCGGAGAGCCTGAACTCGTCTTCGAGACCCGAGATGTCCATTCCCGGTCCGATCCATCCGTAGCGCTGCCAGTACAGGCCGATGAAGATGTCGGACTGGGTAAGGTAGGCCCGGTAGAGTTCCCGTGGCGGGTGCGATTGAGCCCCCAGCTCGAAGAGAACCGGCGTGAGGCGGAGCGCCGAGATGGCGCGATGCACCGCGGCGCGTTCCTCGGCAAGCTCGGTCAGCGTCGAGCTCACGAAGACACGTAGCCGCTGGTCCGGGGTCCGAATTGCGGCGTTGCTCTCGCGCCCCGCCTCCACCTCGCCCCTCTCGAAATGCACGGACCTCATCCAGCGCGCAGCTCGCGCCGGCTGCGCGAGATCTCCGTGCCGATGTGCGCGTCGATCCAGGCCTGGATGTCCGCCATGACCTGTTGCTTGCCGACGTCCGCCAGCAGGTCATGAAAGTGTCCCTCGTACAGCTTCAACGTCTTGTCGTTGGAGCCGGCCTTCTCGTAGAACTCCTTGCTGCCGCTCGGCTTCGTCACCTTGTCGGCAGTTCCGTGCAGGATGAGGAGCGGCAGGGTGAACTGCCCGAAGCTCTTCTTCAGCAACTGGTCCGCGCGCACCATCTCGGCGATCGTCTCGCTCGGCTGCGACTCGTTGGCGATTAGCGGGTCAGCGTTCAGCGCCGCCACGACCGACGGGTCGCGCGAAAAGTCTTCGTTCTTGAGCTTGAACACGTGCGCGTGCGGCGCCACGTGGCTGACCCCCTTGAGGATCGCCAGCGCGATGTCCGGCGCCGGCACCTGGTACGCGAAGTCCTCGCAGATGAGGCCGGCGATCTCGTCCTGGTGTTCCAGCGTGTAGCCGCAGGCGATCACGCCACCGGCGCTGTGGCCAAGGAGGAACACCGGCAGACCCGGCTCGCGAGCCTTGACCATGCCGATGAACGTCGCGAGATCCATCGTCCAATCCGCGAACTTCTTGACGAAGAAGCGCTCGCCCTCGGAACGGCCGCGGCCGCGATGATCCAGCGCGTAGACGGCGAGCCCTTTGGAAACGAACTGCTGGGCTACCCATTCGTATTGGCCGCTGTGAGCGTTGAATCCATGGGAGATGACGACCACGGCGCGCGGCTTGCCCGCCGGCCGCCACTCGCGCGTGAAGATCTTGATGCCGTCGACGCCTTTGAAGCTTCCTTGAGTCATGTTTGAATCTCCTTATTCGAGTCGGGCCGATCGGCCGTTCAGGGTACGACCACAACGCACGGCTCACACTGTCCAGGGCCAACGTCCGCGTCCGCATCAGCAGCGTGCCACTGTCGTGAATCCTGGATCGGCGCCGTCGCCGAGGAAGGCGGAAACGATTGCGGGGCTGCGGAGGCAAAGGGCGAGCCGATCCCGAGGTAGATGGCGCCGGCACCGAGCATGGACAGCGCTGAGGAGATGAGAAGGCGGCTACGCCGCCGCTTGTGCTGGAAGGGCAACGGAAGGGATGTGGTTCCATCGTCAGGCGTGTTCATTGCGATGCTCCTTGTCTCATTCATCAAAGGGAGCGTTCGCCAAGAGGTCCACCGTCGAAATTGGCGGCTTGTACCCCGCGACGAAGCGCTCGCCGAAGTCTCGAAGAAAGTTCTCGTAGGTCGTCTGTGGACGCTCCCGCGCGATGACGCAGAGCGAATCCTTCAGCCGCTGCTTCATCTGAAAACGCGGGTAGGCGGCGAGGATGCTCGCCATCGTCATCTTCGGGATCTGCTCCGCGAGAAATCCGGCGTAGTCGACGCCTGCGCCGATGGTGCAGATCCCCACCTCTGGCTCGGCGTGTGGGCTGAGCGACAGCGTCGCGTTCAGCGCCACGCAGTACCAGATGAGCTGAGCCCTGCGTTCATCGACGCCCCCGGTTCTCGCGAGCCTCCGGGCGGCGTCCGCCCCTTCGACCTCGAAGCGCCGCTCGCCATGGCATTTTGGAGTGAGCCCGACGTCGTGGAGCAAGGAAGCCACGGCGACGACCTCCTCGTCGTAGTGCAGGCCCTTCAGGTCGGCGATCTGCACCGCGAACAGCCAGGAACGGACGGCGTGGTTGAAGAGGTACGCCTCGGACACAGCGCACGCCTCGTCCATCGCGCGCGCGACCAGGGACGTGTCCGGAACGGTCACGCCGCCAATCTGGCGTCTCGGGGCAGGCATGACCGGGTCACTTGCGAAGAAAAGCCAGCAGCTCTTCGTTGATCTGATTCTGGTGGGTGGCGGTGATCCCGTGCGGGGCGCCGGGGTAGTAGACGTCCTTCGCGCCCTTGATGAGCCGACCCGACTTCATGGACGAGTCCTTCACCGGGACGATCTGGTCATCCTCGCCGTGGAGCAGGAGCGTGGGGACATCGAACTTCGCGAGGTCAGCGGTGAAGTCGGTCTCGGAGAAGGCCTTGACGGACTCGTACGCGTTCTTGAGGCCGGCCTGCATGCTCCAGAGCCAGAACTGATCGAGGACTCCTTGCGAGATGACCGCGCCCGGGCGGTTCGCTCCGTAGAACTGGATGGCCAGGTCCCGGTAGAATTGCGAGCGATCCTTGACGAGGCCTGTACGGATGGCGTTGAAGACCTCGATTGGCAGGCCCTCGGGATTCGCCTCCGTCTTCAGCATGATCGGTGGGACCGCGGCGATCAGCACGGCCTTGGCAACCCGGGTCGTTCCGTGACGCCCGATGTAGCGGGCGACCTCTCCACCACCGGTGGAGTGCCCGACGACTGTCACATCCTTGAGATCGAGCGTCGTGATCAGTGCCGCCAGATCGTCGGCATACCCGTTCATGTCGTTGCCACTCGAGGCCTGCTCGGAGCGCCCGTGACCGCGCCGGTCATGGGCGACCACCCGATAGCCGTTCTGGGCGAGGAACAGCATTTGCCCGTCCCACATGTCGGAGCTGAGCGGCCACCCGTGCGAAAAGGTCACGACGGGGCCCTTGCCCCAGTCCTTGTAATAGATGGTGGTTCCGTCGTTTGCCTTGAAGGTGCTCATCGTTACTTCTCCTCTTGCTGGTTGTTGTTGCTGCTGCAGGAATCGACACGCCGTCGATTTGCGTCGGCCGTGTCCGAACACGGGCCCGGAGCTAGGCAGTCTTTCGCGAAGAAAATGAGTGACGGAGCCAGTCCGCTAAGTGGATCGAGCCGGCGCGATAATTTCCGCTCGGAATCAGCGACCGGTCGTCAATCTCGGCTCCGAAATAGCTCGCGTGGGTGTCAGCGATCACCGGGCGCTTGTCCTGGCCTGCATCCAGGAAATTTCGAGCCATCTCGTTGAGGAGAGGTGCCTCAGGCCCTGCGACCTCGACGGTCGCGTTGAGAGGGGCTTTGAGCGCGAGCTCCGCCAGCGTGGCGGCGACATCGTCCGATGCGATGGGTTGATACAGCGCGGGAGAGAGGCGGATCGCGTTCCCGTCGAACGCCGAGTCCACAATGACGCCGAAGAACTCGAAGAACTGAGTGGAGCGGAGGATTGTGTAGCGGAGGCCGGAAGCCTTGATCAGGCGTTCCTGGGCAAGCTTGGCGTGGAAGTACCCGTTCTTGGGAAGGCGTTCCAGTCCGACGATGGAGAGAGCGAGATGGTGCTGCACGCCTGCCAACTTCTCCGCTGCCAGGAGGTTGCGGCCCACGGTCTCAAAGAACTGCAGCGCGGCCTGGGCTTCGAAGGAGGGCGAGTTCGCGACATCGACGACGACCTGAGCGCCTGCCATCGCTCCAGTCAGTCCCTCACCCGTGATGAGGTTCACGCCCGAGTCGAGTGACGCCGCCGCGACTTCGTGCCCTTCGCGGCGAAGCCGCTTCACGATCTTCATTGCCTGCTCCATGAGGCCGAGCTCGCTCGCGGCCATCGCCCTCGACAGGAGCATTCGACGTGCCAGCGGAGTGACCCGTCATTCCGTCCCTGAGTAGCCGGCGCTGGGTGCGGGGACCGGTGCCATGACACAGCTGGCTGTGTGAGCGTGGCGCGGTGACGCCATCGCCGCGAAATGCCGAGGGGGCGAGACGCTGGATGAGCGCTCCCGAGCGTGGCCAGCGCACCTGGGCTGAACGACGCGCGGCCGCATCCGGAGAGGGGTGCGCCGAGCACAGGGCGAGCGACGATGGATCGTCGGAGTCGACGAGATTTCGTGGCTGCTCGGAGCGAAGTTCTACTGTCTTCGCTCGATGCCTAGCCGCTTGAGCCGTGAGGCGAGCGTCGTCGGCTTGACGCCGAGCATCCTCGCCGCACTGGAAATCTTCCAGCCGGTCTGCTCCAGCGCGGCGAGGATGTTGTCCCGCTCCTGGCGGGACATTTCCGCTTCCGACAAGACGGTCCTTCTGGTCTCGGGAAGGGTTGGGCGAGAGGCCGCGGGGCTACCCCGGAGGACCAGATCGATGCGGAGGGGACCGCCCTGAGAGAGGATCACCGCGCGTTCGATCACGTTGTGAAGCTCCCGGACGTTTCCAGGCCAGTCATAGGCCCTCAGCAAGTCGAGAGCATGGTCGGTCAACCGCGGCGCCGGGGAGCTCAACCGCCGGACCGCGAGCTCCAGAAAGTGGGCTGCCAGCAACGCGACGTCCTCCCGTCGCTCCCGCAGCGGCGGTAGCCGGATCGGGAAGACACACAGGCGATAGTAGAGGTCACGTCGGAATCGGCCGGCCTCCACCTCGTCCTCCAGATTGCGATTCGTCGCCGCGATCACCCGCGTGTCGACCGTCCGCAGCTGATCGTCGCCGACCCGTTCGACCTGGTGCTCCTGCAGAACCCGCAGCAGCTTGCCCTGGAGCTCCAGGGGAATCTCGCTCACCTCGTCGAGGAAGATGCTGCCCTTGTCGGCGAGCTGGAACCGACCGGTCCGGTCACGGAGCGCTCCGGTGAAGGCGCCCCTGACGTGCCCGAAGAACTCGCTCTCGAACAGGTCGCGTGGCACGGAAGCGCAGTTGACCGTCACCAAGGCGTGCTTGCGCCGAGGACTGCGGTCATGGATCGCCCGGGCGATGAGCTCCTTGCCGGTCCCGGACTCTCCACTGATCAACACCGCGGCGTCGGTACGAGCTACCATCTCGACCTGCTGGAGAACCTCCTGAAGCGCGGGGCTCTGGCCGATGATCGTCCCGTAGGCCAGCCCTTCCTTCACTTGCTCGTGGAGGTAGGCATTTTCGAGCTCCAGTTGCTTCCGCAGCCGCTCCACCTCCTCGAAAGCCCGCGCGTTCGCGATCGCCACGGCGGCCTGGTTCGCGAACACCCCCAGCCAGACGAACGCCGCGTCATCGATTGGAATCCGGGTGAAGGTCCCCAGGACGCCAAGCACCTGGTCGCGAAAGATTAGAGGGTGCCCCGCGAAGCTTCGTATCCTCTCGCGAGCCACCCATTCAGGCCTTGCAATCCGTTCGTGTTCCGATGCGAGGTCCTTCAACAGCATGGCCGTTCCCGAGCCACCCACCTGCCCGACCTTCCTCGCGTTCACCGGAATGCGGCGAAAGTGGCCCTGCAGGAAAGACCAGTCCTCGCCGGGCGAGCTCACTGGCGTTCCCGCGCTCGCAGCCAGATGGAAGCACTGAGTCCGGTCGGCGCATTCGGCGCGCATAGAGCAGGAAGCGCAGATGTCGCCGGGCAGGAGGAGCCAGATCCGCGCCAAGGCGACACCAGGGTGGGCGGCCAGACCCTGGACGATGATCTCCATCACTCGCGGAAGCGTACGTTCCGCAGCGACCTCGACGGCGAGCGCGAGCAAGCGTTCGGCTTCCATCCAGAAATCCGCCCGGGTGTTCCGAATTCGACGCTAGCGCTCCAAGCCATCCGCTGCGTGAAACTCGGATTCGCGGCAGCAAGCATCGTGGGTCAGACAACAGATGCCCCGGACGCCGAGTGCGGCTCGCACCGGGGCTGAGCGCGTGTCTGGGACACAGAGAGCACTCCGCCTACCAGCGAACTTGGCCCACGGAGCTCCTCATTCCGCCGCGGAGTGCTCGACGCTCCAGCGCGGGACTGGTGCGACGTCGCAGATGCCGGTTTGAGCGTGGTGCGTGGATCCCGCTATCGTGACGAAATGCCGGAGAGGGAGACGCGCTCGCTCGGGCAGGAGGCCCGTCGGCGGCGCGCACAGACTGCGCCCTGTCTCTTCCTCCAGATCGAGTCCGAGAGGCCGCTCGCGGGCCCGGCCCGGTACCTACTAAACGATGTGCTGAGGGTCCTGTTCGCCCGGGGATCGGAACGCCGGGCCGAGATCCAGGACGGAGTGCTGCGGATCCAGGTGCCCGATGGTGCCCTGTCCTCGGAGCATGCGGAGCTCCGTAAGCAGGACCGCGGATGGGTGATCAGGGATGCCGGTTCTCGGAACGGAACGTTCGTCGACTCCAGGCGAGTCGAGGAGCAGCTCCTCGAGGACGGCGCGGTGCTGCAGGTTGGCGGCACCTTCTTCGCGTTTCACGCCGCGTACCCGCGGAGTGAACCGGCCCTGCTGGATAGCAGAGACCTGCCGGTCGGGCCAACCGGGCTCAGGACGTTCTCCCCTGTGATGCAGCAAGTACTCCGGCGCGTGGAAGTAGTCGCCCCGAGCCGCGTCCCCGTGCTCCTCCAAGGTGAGAGCGGGACAGGCAAGGAGCTCATCGCCCGGGCGCTCCATCTCCTCTCCGGTCGGGCTGGCGAGTTCGTCGCTGTGAACTGTGGTGCGATCGCCCCCAACCTCGTGGAGGCCGAGCTCTTCGGTTACCGCAAGGGTGCCTTCTCGGGCGCGGACCGGGACCATCCGGGCCTGCTCCGGGCGTCGAGCGGGGGAACGTTGCTCCTCGACGAGATCGGCGATCTCCCGCTCCAGGTGCAGGCTGTCCTCCTGCGTGTGCTGCAAGAGTCCGAGGTCCTCCAGGTGGGCACGGTTCGTCCGCTGCGGCTTGACCTGCGCGTGGTGGCTGCCAGCCACCGGGATCTCGAGACGTTGGCACGGGAGAAGCAGTTCCGGCACGACCTGCTGGCACGCCTGGATGGGATCACCCTCGCGATTCCGCCTCTCCGCGAGCGGCCCGAGGACGTCCCGCTGCTGCTCGCGACGCTCATCGGGCGACACTCACCAGCCGGCTCGCTCTCACTCTCCCCGCGTGTCGCGGAGGCGCTCCTGACCTACGACTGGCCCTTGAACGTCAGGGAGCTCGAGAACGCACTGGCCGCGGCCCTGGTTCTCTCCGCCGGCGGGACCGTGCAGGTCGAGCACCTCCCACGGGCTGTGGTGGAGGGGCAGAAGATGCCTCCAGACCTGACCCCGGAGGAGCTGGCGCATCGCGAGGAGCTGCTCGGCTTGCTTCGAGAACACCACGGGAACCTGAACGCGGTCGCCCGCGTCGTGGGAAAGGGGCGTACCCAG
>Ga0316628_100001853_pt1 | contig 15237 bp, 12 predicted proteins | sample OWC_Aug_M2_C1_D5_FD_207648 | JGI IMG/M metagenome (GOLD analysis project Ga0316628, IMG submission 207648) | Wetland soil microbial communities from Old Woman Creek delta, Ohio, United States - OWC_Aug_M2_C1_D5_C | ecosystem: Environmental > Terrestrial > Soil > Wetlands | place: USA: Ohio... | reverse complement strand
CGGTCGAAAGGCGCAATCTGCATCCAGTCTTCGGCCGTGATCTTGAACAGGTCCCGGTCAAGGAATCGGCATCGGGCCCCCAAGCCGTTCAGGACGGCATTTTCCTGCGCACGCCGAACTAATCTGGCGTTGCCCTCGACGCCGAGTATCTGAGCGCCGCGCCTGGCGATGGCCAGCGAGAAATTTCCCAGGCCGCAGAAAAAATCGCCGATGCGCTCTCCCGGCTGCGGATCGAGCAATGCAATCGCCCGCCGCACCAATACCCGATTGATCTCGTGGTTGACCTGGGTAAAGTCCGTCGGATTGAAGGGGAAGGTCAAATCAAAGTCCGGGATCCGGTATTGCAGGCCCGGCGCGTCCTTCGGGTGGAACGGGTACACGCTGTCCGGGCCTTTGGGTTGCAGGAAAAACTGGATGCGGTGATGTTCGGCAAATTTACGCAGCTTCTCCTCGTCCCCCGCTCCGGGCGGTTCAAGTATGCGCAGCACCAGCACGTCCACCGCATCACCGATGGCCAGTTCCACCTGCGGCACGCGCTCCCGGATCGAGAGCGAATCGATCAGTTCCCGCAGCGGTTCCAGCAGCGCAGAAATTCGCGCCGGCAGGACTTCGCACGTGCGCATGTCGGCGACGAAACTGCTGCGTCGCTCGTGAAAACCGAGCAGCAGCTTCGCTTTTTTGACGACATAGCGCACCGACAATCGTGCCCGATAGCGATACTCCCAATCCGGGCCATGGATCGGCGCAAGCATGGTTTGCGCGCGGACCTTGCCGATGCGGGCGAGATTGTCTTCGAGGATGCGCTGCTTCGCGGCCACCTGCGCACGCAATTCCATGTGCTGCATGCTGCAACCGCCGCAGACGCCGAAATGCACGCAACGTGGCTGCACTCGCGCAGGCGACGCACGCAGAATTCGCGTTGCCTCTGCCAATTCGTAATTCGGCTTGCGTTGGTACGATGAGAATTCGACCTTTTCGCCGGGAAGCGCGCCGGAAATGAAAATGGCTTTGCCATCGACACGCGCGACCCCTCGCCCTTCCTGATCGAGCGACTCTACCTGCGCGATGCGCGCGACCGGCTCAGCCCGCATCTGCCGACTTCCAGCCGGCAAGAAATTCGCGCCAGTGATTTTCTCCTGATTTCAAAAATGTAGCGCGAACTAGTTCGCACTCGCGGCGATATTGCGCGTCGTCGAGCGCGCCGCGCACCAGCTGAAAACGCTGGTAGAGCAGGTAGGTGTTGGCGACGTCCGTTTCGCAGTAATTGCGGATCGCCGCTATGTGGCCTTGCTGGAACGCATCCCATACCCTGGAGCCGTCCATGCCGAGTTTTCCCGGCAGCCCGACCAGTTGCGCCATCTGGTCGAGCGGCGCATTCCCCCTGCCCTGATACATCGCCAGCACGTCCATCAGGTCGAGATGGCGGCTGTGGTAGCGGCTGATGTAGTTGTTCCATTTGAAATCGCGGTCGTCCTCGCCCATGTCCCAGAAACGCGCCGCGTGCACCCCGTGGATCAGAGCGCGGTAGTTCAACACCGGCAGGTCGAAGCCGCTGCCGTTCCACGACACCAGTTGCGGCGTGTATTTTTCAACACCCTCGAAGAAGCGCTGCACCAGGTCGCGCTCCGGCTCGCCGGGCTCTCCCAATGACCAGACGCGAAAACTGTCGCGATCGCGCAGGGCGCAGGAAATGGCAACCACGCGATGCAGGTGAAGTTGCAGGAAATCGCTGCCGGTCGCCTCGCGCCTGCGTTCGAAGGCAAGCCGCGCCACCTCGGCGTCGCTGACGTCCGCCCCGTGACCATGGAGTTTGCGCAGCCCGGCCACATCGGGAACCGTTTCAATATCGAACGCGAGAATGGGTGTCATCAATGCCATGCCTGGAATCATCGGGCGCAAAATATTAACGGCGTGAGAATACCGGAAATGGCGGCGCATCCTCCAGCTTTAGTCGCGATTACCCGGCACTGCGCAGCACGAAATCACGGGGATCATGCGGCGCAGCAAGCTCCCGCATTCTGCGCAGCCAGCATTGAACACTGCCAGCGCCCGGATGCCCGATGTTAGACTGCGCGGATAATTCTAGTGTCATTTGGGGGAGAATCGCTCGTGGAATCGTTCACCATCCTGAATCCGGCAGAGCAATCTGCCTCGGTGCAGCCGGAATTCACAAAGAATTCCCGCTTGCTCGATTGGGTCGCGGAAGTCTCCCGCCTGACCCAGCCGGCGGACATCCACTGGTGCGACGGATCGCAGGCCGAATATGAAGATCTGTGTGCCCGCCTGGTCACCGTCGGCACCTTGCGTAAACTCAATCCCGCAAAACGTCCCGGCAGCTATCTCGCGCTCTCCGATCCTTCGGACGTGGCCAGGGTAGAGGACCGCACGTTCGTTTGCAGCGAGCGCGAGCAGGATGCCGGACCGACCAATAATTGGCTCCCCCCACGGGAAATGAAGCGCATGCTATTGCCGCTGTTCGACGGCAGCATGCGGGGTCGAACGATGTATGTCGTGCCATTTTCCATGGGCCCGATCGGCTCCCCTCTTGCGCAGGCCGGGGTGCAGATAACGGACTCCGCCTACGTGGCGGTCAGCATGCGCATCATGACCCGCATGGGTAGCAAGGTTCTCGACGCGCTCGGCCGTGATGGGAATTTCGTGCCGTGCCTGCATTCCGTCGGCATGCCGCTCGCGCCCGGACAAAGCGATGTGGCGTGGCCCTGCAACAAGGACCACAAGTACATCGTGCATTTTCCCGAGGAAAACGCCATCTGGTCGTTCGGCAGCGGCTATGGCGGCAATGCCTTGCTCGGCAAGAAGTGTCTTGCGCTGCGCATCGCATCGAACATGGGCCGTCGCAACGGCTGGCTGGCGGAGCACATGCTGATCCTCGGGGTGGAGTCTCCGGACGGCCGGAAGAGCTACGTTGCCGCCGCTTTTCCCAGCGCATGCGGCAAAACCAACTTTGCAATGATGATTCCGCCTGCGGCATTCAGGGGCTGGAAGGTCACGACCATCGGCGACGACATCGCGTGGATCAAACCCGACGCCGATGGCCGGTTGCGCGCGATCAATCCGGAATACGGCTTCTTCGGAGTTGCCCCCGGCACTTCGGAGAAATCCAATCCGAACGCGATGTCGATGTTGCGCGCCAACTGCATTTTCACGAACGTGGCCCTGACGCCGGACGGCGACGTCTGGTGGGAAGGCATGACAGACCAGCCTCCCGCACGCCTTACGGACTGGCAGGGCCGGGCCTGGACGCCGGATTGCGGCCGCCCGGCCGCGCATCCCAATGCGCGGTTCACCGTTCCCGCCGCGCAATGCCCTTGCATCGATCCTGACTGGGAAAATCCGCAAGGGGTGCCCATCTCGGCGTTCGTTTTCGGCGGCCGGCGCAGCACGACGATACCGCTGGTGGTCCAGAGTTTCAGCTGGGCCGACGGCATCTACATGGCCGCCACGCTGGGATCCGAAACCACGGCTGCCGCCACCGCGAAGGTTGGCGAAGTGCGCCGCGATCCGATGGCAATGTTGCCGTTTTGCGGTTATCACATCGGCGATTACTTCGAGCACTGGCTTAGCATGGGACGCGCTATCGCGCATCCGCCGCGGATTTTCGGCGTGAACTGGTTTCGCAAGGACGCATACGGCAAATTTCTGTGGCCCGGTTACGGCGAAAACATGCGTGTGCTGAAGTGGATCGTGGATCGTTGCCAGGAAAGCGCCGGCGCGCTGGAAAGCCCGCTGGGCTGGATGCCGCGTCATGAGGATCTGCAATTGGACGGGCTCGACTTCACCCTGGAGCGATTTGCGGAATTGATGGGGCTGGACCAGGAGGACTGGCTGGGCGAGCTTGCCCTGCATCAGGAGCTGTTCGTGAAGCTCGATGATCGCCTGCCGGCGGAATTTCTGCTCAAGCGCGAGGCCCTGCTCACCAGCTTCCAGCGGACGCGCTAGCGCTGCATCTCACGCTGACGACACCGGCACATTGGCAAACTATTCGGCCGGGAATATTCCGGTGGATAGATAGCGGTCGCCGCGATCGCAGACTATCGTGACGATGGTCGCATTCTCGGCTTGCGCTGAAATCTGCAAGGCGGCCCAGAGTGCGCCTCCGGAGGAGATGCCCGCGAAAATGCCCTCTTCGCGCGCGAGCCGCCGAGTCATTTCCTCGGCGTCCCGTTGCGCGATTTCTACTACACGATCCACGCGCTTGCGATCGAAGATGCGCGGCAGATAGGCTTCCGGCCACTTGCGAATGCCGGGTATCTGGGAGCCTTCCGTGGGCTGGCATCCGACAATCGTGATTGCGGGGTTCTTTTCCTTGAAATACCGCGCACAACCCATGATGGTACCTGTGGTTCCCATGCTGCTGACGAAATGCGTGATCTGTCCGTGGGTATCGCGCCAGATTTCCGGCGCCGTCCCTTCGTAGTGCGCCAGCGGATTGTCCGGATTGGCGAACTGGTCGAGGATCAGGCCCTTTCCGTCCGCTTGCATCTGTTCGGCAACGTCGCGCGCTTTCTCCATTCCGCCGTCTTTCGGGGTCAGGACGAATTTCGCGCCGAATGCCGCCATGCTCTGACGACGCTCGATCGAAAGGTGCTCGGGCATGACCAGTATCATGCGGTAGCCGCGCGTTGCGGCGACCATCGCCAGGGCAATGCCGGTATTGCCGCTGGTCGCTTCTATCAGCGTATCGCCCGGCTTGATCTGGCCACGCTCCTCCGCCTTGCGGATCATCGAAAGCGCTGGCCTGTCCTTCACTGAGCCGGCCGGATTGTTGCCCTCGAGTTTCGCGAGGATGATGTTGCTGGTTTCGCCGGGAATGCGCTTCAGGCGCACCAGCGGCGTATTGCCCACGAAATCATCGAGAGTCTTGCCGATGCCTACGGGGTTGCGATCCATGCGGAGAATTTTTCCGGTACGTAGGGGCGGGGCCGGTCAGCGGTTCGCCAGCAACCATCCGACATAACGTCCGACGCCGGCCTGCACGTCCGAGAACGGCGCCGCATAGCCCGCTTCACGCAGATCGTCGAGGTCAGCCTCGGTGAAACTCTGATACTTGTCCTTGAGGCCGGGGGGAAATGGCCCGTATTCGATCATTCCCCGGTCCTTCAGATCGGCAAGCGTCATGGCTTCTTTTCCTTGCGCAGTCCGCAGGGCATTGATCGTCGCGACCGCCACTTCGTTGAAGGTCTGCGAGGCACCTGTGCCGCAATTGAAGATTCCGGATTTTTCGGGGTGATCGAGGAAGTGGAGATTGACCCTCACCACGTCGTCGACCGAGATGAAATCGCGACGCTGCTCGCCCGCCTCGTATCCGCCGCTGCCCTCGAACAGTTTCACTTTCCCGGTTTCGCGGAATTGGTCGAAGCAATGCATCGCGACCGAGGCCATCCTGCCCTTGTGTGATTCGCGCGGCCCGTAGACATTGAAATATCGCAATCCGATCACCTGTGCGCTGTTGTCTTCCCAGCGCCTGCGCACTATCTGATCGAACAGGAACTTCGAGTAACCGTAGACATTGAGCGGCTTTTCATTGGCGCGGCCTTCCTTGAAAACCGGTCCGGCGCCGTACACCGAGGCGGATGAAGCATAGATCAGCGGAACGGATTCGGACTGGCAATACGCCAGTAGGTCCGACGAATAACGGAAATTGTTTTCCATCATGTAGCGGCCGTCGGTCTGCATCGTATCCGAGCAGGCACCCTGGTGCAGGATGGCGGCGATTTCGCCATCGAACGAGCCTGCATCCAGCGCCGCGCGGAAGTGCTCCTTGTCCAGGTAGTCGGCAATTTCACAATCCGCCAGGTTGCGGAACTTGTCGGCGTGGCTCAGGTTGTCGACCGCGAGGATATTGGTCTCGCCACGCGCGTTCAGCGCCCTGACGAGGTTGGAACCGATAAATCCGGCTGCGCCGGTCACGACAATATGCATATCCGAGTCAGGGAAAGAGTTCTTCGGGATGAACCACCGCGGTGCCGAGTTTTCCGACGACGATGCCGGCCGCCTTGTTGGCAAGCCCGACTGCTTCGGGGAAGCCCGCGCCGGCCGCCAACATGGCGCCCAGAACGGCGATTACCGTATCTCCCGCACCGCTCACATCGTACACTTCGCGCGCAACGGCGGGAACGTGGAGGCGCTCGCCCTCGCGGTACAAGGTCATGCCCTCCTCGCTGCGGGTGATCAGCAGCGCATCCAGGTCGAGTTCGCCGCGCAGCTTCTGTGCCCGCTCGGTCAGATCTTCTTCGCTCTTCCAGCGCCCGGCGACCTCGCGGAATTCGGATCGGTTCGGCGTGAGCAGCGTCGCGCCTTTGTAGCGCGAATAGTCGTCGCCTTTCGGATCGACCAGAACGGGCTTTCCCGCTGCACGGGCCGCCTTGATCATGCGTTCGATGTGCTTGAGCCCGCCTTTGCCATAGTCGGACAGAATAACGAGATCGGCACTCTTCAGCCGCGCTTCGAAATCGGCGAGTTTCGACATCAGCACTTCGTGACCGGGCTCGGTTTCGAAGTCGATGCGCAATAGCTGCTGCTGGCGGCCGATGACCCGCAGCTTGATCGTCGTGACCAGGCCCGGATCCCGGTGCAACTGCGCGTCGATTCCGTCCGCTTCGAGCAGCGCCTGGATGCAATCGGCCGCTTCATCCTTGCCGACTACCGATAGCAGGCCGGCCGCAGCTCCTATCGCCGCGATATTGCGCGCCACGTTGGCCGCGCCCCCAAGACGCTCCTCGGTGCGCCCGACTCGTACCACCGGCACCGGGGCTTCCGGCGAAATACGATCGACATCGCCGAACCAATAGCGGTCGAGCATGACGTCGCCGACCACCAGCAGTCTCGCCGCCTTGAGCGCCGCGCGCCCGATCACTGGGGCCTGCCCATCGAAAAATACTCGATTCCGGCGTCACGGATGGTGGCCGGATCGTAAAGATTGCGTCCGTCGAAGATCACCGGCGACTTCAGGCGCTTTTTCATGTCTTCGAAATCGGGACTGCGAAACTCTTTCCATTCCGTGACGATGATCAGCGCATCCGCGCCGTCGAGCGCGCCGACCGTGGACGAGGCGAAGCGAACGCGGGGCTCCTTGGAAAAAACCCTCCTGGCCTCTTCCATCGCGACCGGATCGTAGGCCGTGACGCTTGCTCCCCGGGCCAGCAAGCCGTTGATCAGCACTCGGCTGGGCGCTTCGCGCATGTCGTCCGTATTCGGTTTGAACGACAGTCCCCAAACCGCAAAATGCCGCCCGTCCAGATGCTCGCCGAAGCGCCCGCGGACCTTTTCCAGAAGACGCTGTTTTTGCGTGCGATTGGCTTTTTCCACGGAATCGACAATCGTCAATTGCACTCCGTACTCGCCCGCGGTGTGCTGCAAGGCCTGGATGTCCTTCGGAAAACAGGAGCCTCCATAACCCACGCCGGCGTAAAGAAAGTGGTAACCGATGCGCTGATCGGAACCAATGCCCCGGCGCACCGACTCGATATTTGCACCGAGCTTCTCGGCCAGGTTCGCGAGCTCATTCATGAACGAGATGCGGGTGGCCAGCATCGCGTTCGCGGCGTATTTCGTGAGCTCCGCCGAGCGCGGATCCATCACCAGCATACGATCGTGATTGCGCAAAAGCGGCGCATAAAGCTGGCGCATGATTTGTGTCGCGCGTTCGTCCGAACTGCCCACGACGATGCGGTCCGGCCGCATGAAGTCCTCGACTGCCGCGCCTTCCTTGAGGAATTCCGGATTCGATACCACGCTGAAAGGCAGGTCGAGACCGCGCTTCTTGAGCTCGTCCGCTATCGACGCCCGCACCCGTTCCGACGTTCCGACCGGAACCGTGGACTTGTCCACGATCACGCGATATTCGTTCATGCTGCGGCCGATATTGCGCGCTGCCGCGAGGACGTAGCGCATATCCGCGGAGCCGTCCTGATCGGATGGAGTCCCGACCGCGATGAACTGGACGGCGCCATGGGCCACGCTTTCTTCGATGTCGGTCGTGAACCTCAATCGGCCCGCAGCCATGTTGTGGCTGACCAGTTGCTCCAGTCCCGGCTCATAAATGGGAATGCCGCCGCCACGAAGCTGGGCAATTTTCTTTTCATCGACGTCCAGGCAGACGACATCATTGCCCAGATCGGCGAAACACGCACCCGATACCAGGCCGACATAACCGCTGCCGATGATGGTAATTTTCACTCCCGTACCTCCGAATTCGAAATATCGCGGTTGATTCGAGCCAACACCGCGAGCGGATCGACTGCGCGGGTGACCGGCCTGCCTATGACCAGGTAGCTGGCCCCGGAATCGATGGCAATCTGCGGCGTCATGACGCGCTTTTGGTCGCCCGCACTGTCCTCGGGCAAGCGAATGCCCGGCGTTACGCGCAGGAAACCGCTGCCGAGCCGGTCGCGGATTGCCGCTGCCTCGTGAGCCGAGCACACCACGCCGTCGAGTCCGCAATCCCCTGCCAGCTGCGCCAGCCTCATGGCCTCCGCGAGCGGGCTCGATTCGATTCCGATTTCGCGCAGGTCCGGTTCGCTCATGCTGGTCAGCACGGTAACTGCAATCAATTTCGGTTTGCGCGGCGCGGAGTCGATCGCCTCACGCGCGGCACTCATCATCGCCCGGCCGCCGAGCGCATGGACATTGACCATCCAGACGCCCAGGTGCGCAGCAGCCTTGCAGGCCTGGGCCACGGTATTCGGGATATCGTGGTACTTCAGATCGAGAAAGATATCGAAGCCGCGATGCGCCAGCGTCGTAACGAACGCCGGTCCCGCGGCGGTGAACAATTCCTTGCCGATTTTCAGTTTGCAGGCCGACGGATGCAGACGCTCAGCCAGCGCCATCGCGGACTTCGCATCGGCGTAGTCCAGCGCGACAATTACGCGAGAGCTCATCCGGCAAATTCCCTTTCCTCGGTGCGCCGTGGTGGATAGGTTTCCCAGCCATTGCACGCCGGGCAATGCCAGTAGAACTGGCGCGCCTTGAAACCGCAGCTTTCGCAGCGATACAGGGCCAGGCTGCGGGTATGCTGATGCACCAGATTCTTGATCAACTGCAGTTCGTGGCGCCGCTCGGCCGGGGCTTCGAGCAACTGCGCCTCCAGAAGTTTGTCCAGACCGAGCAAGGTCGGATTACGCGCAAGTTCGTCGCGTACCAGCCGGTAGGCGTGATCCGCGCCGCTATGATCGAGCTCTCCCTGGAAAATCACGTTCAACAGGTCTAGCGAAGGATAGTTGGCAAGATAGCCGCGCAGCAACTGCAATCCTTCGACCTCACGACCGAGGCTGCGATGCGCGGCGAGCAATTTGTCCGCCACCAGCGCGATGTAGGCCGGATTCTGGCTCTCGAGGCCTTTCCAGTATTCGATCGCGGCCTGGGGCCGGCCCTGCCCGATCTCCGTGTCGCCCAGCAGGATATTCGCACGCGCGCACCTGCGGTTTACGCTCAGGGCTTCGCTCAGATAATCGCGCGCCTGATCCCAACGCGAATGCGTGATCTCGATGGCCGCAAGCTCGCAATAGAAATTGGCGATGTCCTTCGCACTGGATTGGCCGGAAATCGAGTCCATCTTGCGCGATGTTTCGATTGCCTTGGCCCAATCCTTTTCCTGTTCGTAAATTTCAAGCAGAAACTTGAATCCCTGCTGCTCGTACAGCGTTCCCTGCAGTTTGGCGAACAACTCTTCGGCCCGGTCCAGCAGCCCGGCCTTCAGATAGTCCTGCGCAAGCTCGTACAGCGCGGTCATCTTCTGTTCGGGCGCCAGGTCCGCCCGCTCGAGCAGGTTTTCATGCATCCGGATCGCGCGTTCGACTTCGCCACGACGACGGAACAGGCTGCCGAGCGCGAAGTGCAATTCGACGGTCTGCGGATCGACCTTCACGACTTCGATAAAGGCCTCGATGGCCTTGTCGGGCTGTTCGTTGAGGAGAAAGTTGAGTCCCTTGAAATAAGACAACGGCAGCGAACGGGATTCGGAGAGCAGTTGCTTGATGTCAATGCGCGCCGCGAGCCAGCCGAAGGCGAAGAACAGCGGAAATCCCAGAAGCCACCAGAATTCAAATTCCATGTTTCAGACCGGATCCTAGATCAGTAAGGGCAAAGGCAGCATCGATTCAGGGCACGTCTTCGGGCACGCCCGGCCTCGTGCGCAATTCCTTGCGCAGTTGCAGGATCTCGCGGCGCTGGCGGTAAATATAGGCAAAGCAGGCAATGACACCCGCGGCAGCGCCGACGGCGAAAAAGACCAGCACCACCAGCGCCAGCGACGCCTCCCAATGGCCGCCAAGATAAAAGCGCACGGTTACCGGGTCCGAATTCTTGAGCGCAAAACCGAACAACAGAACGAACAGCAGAAGACGAAGGGTCCAGGACAGGTAGCGCATCGGCAGGATCATCCGGATTGGGGCATCGGGGCGCGAAGTTCAGACAAAAAAAGACGGCACGATCTCGCGATATGCCGCCCCTTTTGTTGGCCCGTAAAGCAATCCCGCCTGCCTACTGAGTTTTGAAGTCCACGCGTTCGCGCAGTTCCTTGCCCGCCTTGAAATGCGGCACATACTTCGCCGGAACGTGTACCTTGTCGCCGGACTTCGGATTGCGGCCCACGCGAGGCGGCCGGTAATTCAGGCCGAAACTCCCGAAGCCGCGAATCTCGATTCGATGACCCTGGGCCAGGCTTTTCGCCATGGCGTCCAGGATCATTTTCACCGCAAGCTCGGCATCGCTCGCGACCAGCTGCGGAAAATGCGCCGCCAGCTTGGCTATCAGCTCCGACTTGGTCATGGCGCTTCCTATTGCGCAGAGTTCTTGTTATCCAGCTTGGCTTTGAGCAAAGCACCCAGGTTGGTCGTGCCGGCATTTGACGCGCTGTCGGCGGCATGCTTCTGCATTGCCTCGGACTCGTCGGCCGCATCCTTGGCCTTGATCGAAAGGTTGATGTTGCGGTTCTTGCGATCGATGTTGATGATCATCGCATTCACCTTGTCGCCTTCCTTCAGGTGAGTGCGGATATCCTCGACGCGGTCGCGGGCCAGTTCGGAAGCGCGCAGGTAACCTTCGACGTCGACATCGAGCTGGATCACGGCGCCCTTGGCATCGATCGACTTGACGACGCCCTCGACCATGCTGCCCTTGTCGTGGCCGGCAACAAAGTTGGTAAACGGATCGCCTTCGAGCTGCTTGATACCGAGCGAAATGCGCTCACGCTCGACGTCGATGGAGACCACCATCGCCTCGACCTCGTCCCCCTTCTTGTAGTTGCGCACGGCCTCTTCACCGGGCACGCTCCATGACAGGTCAGACAAGTGCACCAGACCGTCGATACCGCCTTGCAGTCCGATGAAAATGCCAAAGTCGGTGATCGACTTGATCTGGCCGCGAACCTTGTCGCCCTTCTTGGCATTGGAGGCAAATTCGTCCCACGGGTTGGGTTTGCACTGCTTCATACCCAGAGAGATGCGGCGGCGATCTTCGTCGATCTCGAGAATCATGACCTCGACCTCGTCACCGAGCTGGACAACGCGCGAGGGATGGACGTTCTTGTTGGTCCAGTCCATTTCCGACACGTGCACCAGGCCTTCGATGCCCTGCTCGATCTCGACAAACGCGCCGTAGTCGGTGAGGTTGGAAACCTTGCCGAACAGGCGGGTTCCCGTCGGGTAGCGGCGCGACAAGCCCACCCACGGATCTTCGCCGAGCTGCTTGAGGCCCAGCGAAACGCGGTTCTTTTCCTGGTCGAACTTGAGGATCTTTGCAGTGACTTCGTCGCCGACATTGAGAACTTCGGAGGGATGCTTGACCCGGCGCCACGCCAGGTCGGTGATGTGCAACAGACCATCGATGCCGCCCAGATCCACGAACGCACCATAGTCGGTGATGTTCTTGACGATGCCCTTGACCACTGCACCTTCCTGCAGGCTGGCGAGCAGCGCTTCGCGCTCGGCACCCTGGGTCTGCTCGAGTACCGCGCGGCGCGAGACAACCACGTTGTTGCGCTTGCGGTCGAGCTTGATAACCTTGAAATCGAGTTGTTTGCCTTCGTAGGGGTTGGTGTCCTTCACCGGGCGGATATCCACCAGAGAACCGGGCAGGAAGGCACGAATGCCGTTGACCATGACCGTAAGACCGCCCTTGACCTTGCCGTTGACCAGGCCTTGCACCAGCGTGCCTTCTTCCATTGCCTTCTCGAGGTCGTGCCACGCTGCCAGGCGCTTGGCTTTCTCGCGGGACAGGCGGGTTTCGCCGTATCCGTCCTCCAGCGCCTCGATGGCGACCGTGACGTAATCTCCTACCTTGACCTCGACCTCGCCACGATCGTTTTTGAATTCGTCTGCCGAGATGAAACTCTCGGACTTCAAACCGGCGTTTACCACGACGAAGTTCTGATCTATGCGGATCACTTCAGCCGTGATGACTTCACCCGCGCGCATCTCCTGCCGCGACAGGCTTTCTTCGAACAGCGCGGCGAAACTATTTTCGTTGATTGAGGAAGCGGGGGTCTGGGTTTCAGTTTTCATGAGCAAATGGTGGGACTCGCGGAAAAACCGTTGCATTTAACGGGTTGGTTTATCTACCCATCAACAGCGGAAAAAATCCCCTCCTGCGGCGGGTGAAGCCGGCGGGATGCGGGTAATCCATTCAGCGGGATGGGGCCTTGCGCGACGCCGATTCGAACCACTGGAGTATCCGGGCGACGACCTCTTGTATGGAAAGCCCAGTGGTATCAATAATTTGTGCGTCAACGCTCTTTTGCAGGGGCGCCACGCTGCGCTCACTATCGCGCGCATCGCGTTGGCGTATGTCCTGCAAAAGGGTGGTCAGGGTAGCATTGAAACCTTTTTCTATCAACTGTTTATAGCGGCGGCGAGCACGCTCCTCGGGCGACGCGGTGAGGAAGACTTTCAACACGGCGTCCGGAAATACGATCGAGGCCATATCACGCCCTTCCGCGACCAGACCGGGCGGACGGCGGAAGGCCTGCTGACGCAGCATAAGTCCTTGACGAACCAATGAAAAAGACGCGATCTCCGAGGCGGCAGCGGAAACCGCTTCCGCCCGAATCGCCTCCGTCACATCCTCCCCGTTCAGCATAATCTTGCCTTGCGTGAAGTGCGCCGGAAGCTTGCGTGCGATTTCTCCAAGCAGGTCCGCGTCTTTGAGATCGACCCTGTCATGCAATGCCGTCAAGGCAACCAGCCTGTAGAGCGAGCCGCTGTCGAGATAGTGGAACCCGAGATGCTCGGCCACGCGTAGCGCCACTGCGCCCTTTCCGGAAGCCGACGGCCCGTCGATGGCAATGACTGGTGAGGAGGAATTCCAGGTGACTTCGGCGAATCGCTCGAAATAGTCGGGGAAAGTCTTTGCCACGCACTTCGGATCGTTGACGCGCACCGTGACACCGCCAAGCGCCGCCAGCGAAAAACACATCGCGATCCGATGGTCATCATAGGTATCGATGGCGGCACGCTCCGCAATACGCCCGCCGGGCGGCGGCGTCACCGCCAGGAAATCCGGGCCCTCCTCAACCTGCGCTCCCAATTTGCGCAACTCGGTGGCCATCGCCACAATACGGTCGGTCTCCTTTACCCGCCAGCTGCCGATGTTGCGCAACCGGCTGGTGCCGTCGGCAAACAAAGCCACCACCGCCAGCGTCATGGCCGCATCGGGAATGGCGTTCAGGTCCAGGTCGAAGGCACGCAGGCGCCCTTGCGCAGGTGCCGCTGCTTCGATCCAGTTATCGCTCATGTCGATCCGCGCTCCCATCCGGGCCAGGGCATTCGCGAATCCGACATCGCCCTGGATACTTCCGCGCCCGACCCCTTCGACGCGAACCGGACCTCCACCGACCGCACCGGCGGCAAGAAAATACGAGGCGCCCGATGCGTCGCCTTCGACGAAGAGATCGCCCGGACTGACCAGACGACTGTGCGCCGGAATGGTGAACGACGACCAGCCGTCACGCTCGATCGCCACACCGAATCGCGCCATAAGATTGAGCGTGATGTCGATATAGGGCTTGGAGATCAATTCACCGACCACCTCGATGGTGATCCGCCGGCCGGCAAGCGGCAACGCCATCAGCAGTGACGTCAGAAACTGGCTGGAAACGTCGCCGCGCACTCGGACTTTCGAGTCGCTTCCCAGCGTCGCGGGGCGGATTTCCAGCGGCGGATATCCCTCGTTGCCAAGATAGCGGATATCGGCACCCAGGCCGCGCAATGCATCCACCAGATCACCGATCGGTCGTTCATGCATCCTGGGCACGCCGGAGAGCTTGTAATGTCCGCCGCACATCGCAAGCGCCGCGGTCAGCGGGCGCAATGCGGTACCTGCATTGCCCAGAAACAAATCGGCCTGCCTGGCCGGAAAGGTTCCGCCGCATCCCTCGACCACCAATACATCCTGCCGGATCCTGGTCATATTGACGCCCAGGCGGCTTAGTGCATCCAGCATGCGTTCCACGTCGTCCGATGCGAGGAGGTCGTGAATTTGCGTTCGACCTTCGGCGAGCGCAGCCAGGAGAAGGGTTCGATTGGAAATGCTTTTTGAACCAGGCAGGCGCACGGTGCCGGCGGCACGGTCGAGCGGCCCCAGATCGAGATAGTCGGGATAGACAGGCATGTTTCAGTATTTTGCCGGCTTCAGGCGTCCTGGCGCAGCCACGCGTTGCGCGCATTTCGCGCGGTTTCGAATATCTTTCGGAGCTGCTCCGCGTCCGCATTGCGGATCAGATCCGCGAGATGCGCCAGTTGCTGCTGATAGCCTGAAATATCCGCAAGCAGCGCATCGCGATTCGCCGATGCGATGTCGCGCCACATCTCGGGGGAGCTGCTGGCTATCCGGGTGAAGTCACGGAAACCGCCGGCGGCGAAACCGAACAATTCCTGCGCGTTGGGGCGCGTTGCGATCATGTGCACCAGCGTATACGCAAGCATGTGCGGCAGATGGCTGACTGCAGAAAACACCTTGTCGTGATGGCTGGGCGACATGCGGCTGACGCGGGCGCCGCAGGCTTCCCACATGGCCTCGATACGATCGACGGCTCCGGGATCATTTTCCGGCAAAGGTGTCAGCACGACATTTCTGTCCTCGAACAGTCCCGGATTGGCGGCGTCAACGCCGGTCAGCTCGGCGCCGGCGATGGGATGAGCGGGAATCACGTGCGGCAGATGCGATGGCAGCAGTCGCCGCACGGTAGCGACGTAGTCCATCTTGGTGCTGCCCGCATCG
>Ga0316628_100001852_pt1 | contig 15242 bp, 16 predicted proteins | sample OWC_Aug_M2_C1_D5_FD_207648 | JGI IMG/M metagenome (GOLD analysis project Ga0316628, IMG submission 207648) | Wetland soil microbial communities from Old Woman Creek delta, Ohio, United States - OWC_Aug_M2_C1_D5_C | ecosystem: Environmental > Terrestrial > Soil > Wetlands | place: USA: Ohio... | reverse complement strand
GACTGTTGAAATGCATTTTTCTTCCTGATTTCTGTGTGCCCTCTGTGTCCTCTGTGCCCTCTGTGTTAAAGCTTTTCGCGCAGTTCAAGCAAAGCGCCCCACACGCCGGACACCGATCCAATCACGCATCCAGAAAAATCTACTTATTCAGCGGGATATTCAATTCCGAGGAAAGCAGGTAGGGATCAAACGGGCTGCACGCAAAATAGCGCTCGCCCACCTTGATGGTCGGCACTTTCCGCCGTCCTTCGTTCACGCTCATCACGAGTTCCTCGGCGTCGGGCTCTTCGTCAATATTCACTTCCGAAAAATTCACGCCGCGTTCCTTCATGAACCTTTTGGCGCGGTGGCAATCCACGCACCAGCTCGTGCAGTACATCGTGATTTCTTCCATAGTAAATCAGATAGTATCGCCCCGGAGGAGATACCTGTAGGGAGTCTTGCGGCTGGGGATCCGAAGGGGTAACACGGATGCGACCCTAGTGCGAGCCCGCCGCCATGGAAGCTGTGCCGGCCTTTGCGGCCACCTGCAGCCGGACTTGCGCGCGGTCCAGCGCGTCCTGTGCGCGTTTCCAGTCCACATTCGGATCGTTCGGATTCGCGAAGCGCTTCTGCGCGCGGTCGCGAGCCGCCTGAGCGCGAGCCACATCGATTTCCGAGGCTTGCTCAGCGGCATCGGCCAGCACAATCACGCGATCCGCCAGTACTTCCACGAACCCGCCCATCGCCGTGCACGAAGCCTCGCGATTGCCCACGCGATAGGTCAACTCGCCGATGCCCATCTCGGCTAGCAGCGGCGTATGCCCGGGCAATACCCCAATGTACCCGCCGCGCACCGGGATCTGCGCCTCGCTCACCGTTTCGCGCACCACTTGCCGCGCCGGTGTCACCACTTCCAGTGTGAATGTGTCCGCCATCTGCGTCGTAATTTGTGATTCGTGATTTGTGATTCGTGAATCAAAACCGCGCCCAGTTAGCGAGCCGGTTTTCACGAATTACGAATCACAAATCACGAATCACGCCCCTCCTACGCCGTTGCCGCCATCTTCTCGGCCTTCTCCCGCGCTTCTTCAATCGTGCCGACCATGTAGAACGCCTGCTCGGGCAGATCGTCGTGCTTGCCTTCCACGATTTCCTTGAACCCGCGCACGTTGTCGGCGATCTTCACGTACTTGCCTTCGAGCCCCGTAAACTGCTGCGCCACGAACATCGGCTGCGACAGGAATTTCTCGATTTTTCGGGCCCGCGTCACGGCCTGCTTGTCTTCGTCGGAAAGTTCCTCGATGCCCAGAATCGCGATGATGTCCTGCAGATCCTTGTAGCGCTGCAGCACGCCCTTCACGGCGCGGGCCACATTGTAGTGATCCTCGCCGACGACGCGAGGATCGAGAATGCGCGAATAGCTGGCCAGCGGATCAACCGCGGGATAAATGCCGCGCTCCACGATTTGCCGGCTCAGGTTCGTGGTCGCGTCCAAATGCGAAAACGTCGCGGCCGGCGCCGGATCGGTGTAGTCATCGGCCGGCACGTAAATCGCCTGCACCGAAGTGATCGATCCGTGCTTGGTGGATGTGATGCGCTCCTGCAATTCTCCGATTTCCGTGTTCAGGTTCGGCTGGTATCCCACGGCCGAGGGCATGCGGCCCAGGAGCGCGGATACTTCCGAGCCCGCCTGCACGAACCGGAAAATATTATCGATAAAAAGCAGCACGTCCAGTCCTTCTTCATCGCGGAAATATTCCGCGACCGTCAGGCCGGTCAAGCCCACGCGCAGGCGCGCGCCGGGCGGCTCCGTCATCTGTCCGTAAATCAGCGCCGCGCGCGATTTCTCCGAATTCCCGGGCACCACGACGCCAGACTCCGTCATTTCCAGCCACAGGTCGTTGCCCTCGCGCGTCCGCTCGCCCACTCCCGCGAACACAGACACGCCGCCGTGTTTCATGGCCACGTTGTGAATCAGTTCCTGAATCAAAACTGTCTTCCCGACGCCCGCGCCGCCAAACAGCCCGATCTTGCCGCCCTTCAAGTACGGTTCAAACAGGTCCACGACCTTGATGCCCGTCTCGAACATTTCGAGATCGGTGGACTGGTCCTCCAGAGAAGGCGCCGGGCGATGAATCGGGTAGCGCTTCTCGGTCTGGACCGGCCCCAGGCCATCGACAGGTTCGCCGAGCACGTTCATCACGCGCCCCAGAGTCGCGCGGCCCACCGGGACCGAAATCGGTCCGCCCAGATCGTCCGCCTTCATGCCGCGCACCACGCCTTCGGTGGCGGTCATGGCCACGGTGCGCACGCGCCCTTCGCCCAGGTGCTGCGCGACTTCCGCGACGATGTTGATAGGCTCCGGCCCCTCAAACCCCACGCTCGTAATCCTCACCGCATTATGAATTTCCGGCAAATGATGCTCCGGAAATTGCACGTCGATCACCGGCCCGATGACCTGCACGACGTGCCCGACATTTCCCGTCTCGTGTTGCGCCATTTTATTTCTCCGTGATTCGGTATCCGTGAATCGTGATTTGTGATTCGTAATTCGTGAAAACCCTAAACCCTCAAACCTTTGTCGTGCGTAGGCGCTCCTTCAGAGAGCGGCCCAGCGCGTTGATCAATTGCCCGACGGAATCACACCGGGCGTTCATAGTTTCAAACACATCCGCGGAGATATATCCAAGATCGCGGCTGAGAATCATGAAATACCGCGTCTCTTCCAGCTCACCGCGCGAAATCTGCAGGCACCGCAACAACTCTTTTGTAGTGCGCCGCCCAAATCCTTCCGCAACGTTCGCCGATACAGAAGCAGCCGACCGCCGCAACTGTGAAACGATCCCAAATCGTTCTGACCGGGGAAATTTTTCAGTCACCCGGTAAACTGCAAGCGTCAACTCGTGCGCTTTCTGCCAAACCGTCAGGTCCGAAAATCGATTGATCTTCACAGCTCCAACCGCGCAAGACACGAATCACGAATCACAAATCACGAATCACGTCTTCACCCCGCTGACGCTGCTCCACTCACAACTTCGATGATTTCCCGCGTAATCGCCGCCTGCCGCACTTTATTCATGTGCAAGGTCAATGCGTCAATTACATCCGACGCATTGCTCGTCGCCGAATCCATCGCCGTCATGCGCGCCGCGTGTTCCGCCGCGGACGTTTCCGCGAGCATGCGGTAAATCTGCATTTCCACGTAGCGCGGCACCAGCTTGTTGAAAATTTCCGCGGCCGGCTGCTCGTAAATATAATCCACGGCGTCGGCCGAAGACGCCGGCGGCGCGCTTTTATCGTGGGCCGCAAGCGCCGAGCGGTCCAGCGGCAGCAGTTTTTCGACGCGCAGCGTCTGCGCCATCACGTTCTTGAATTCATTATAGATCAGGTAGACCGAATCCGCCTGGCCCGCTTCGTAGAGCTTCATGACCTCGGCCGCAATTTCCCTGGCTTTTCCCAGGTCCGCCTTGGTGGTGATGTCCACGTATTCGCCGGCAATTTTCCACGAACGCTTGCGGAAGGCGTCGCGGCTTTTCTTGGCGATGGAAATCACTTCCAGCGATTTATCCTTGTGATCACGCAGGAATTCAAAGGCGCGCCGCAGCACGTTGGCATTGAACGCGCCGCACAACCCGCGTTCGCCCGAAGCGACGAGCACCAGAATGCGCTCCTCGGGCCGCTCGGCCAGCATTGGAAATTGCTCCGGATTTTCGATTCGCGACATCGCCGAAGCCAGCACTTCGCGTATCCCCCCGGCATACGGCCTCAGCGAGACAGCCGTCTCCTGCGCCCGGCGCAGTCGCGCCGCCGCGATAAATTTCATGGCGCGCGTGATCTGCTGGGTATTCTTCACCGAGCGAATCCGCCTCCGGAAATCGAGTAGTGTGGGCATCGAAAGATTTCGCTCGCCGCGCTAGGCGCGCGCCGCCGCCGCGCCGGCCTGAAATTGCTCCTTGAATTCGCCGATCGCGCGCTTGAGCGCCGCTCGCCCGTCGTCGGTGATCTGTTTTTTCTGCGCGATTTCGCCCAGCAGCGCGCCGTATCGCGTGTGGATGAATTCCACCAGGTCCTTCTGGAAGCGCTGCACGTCCGGAACGGCCACGTCGTCAATCAGCCCGCTCGTGCCCGCAAAAATCACCACCACTTGCTCTTCCACCGACAGCGGCGAAAACTGCCCCTGCTTCAGAATTTCCACCAGGCGCTGCCCGCGAGCCAGCTGCGCCTGCGTCGCCTTATCCAGCTGATCCGAACCGAACTGCGCAAACGCCGCGAGTTCACGGTACTGCGCCAGATCCAAACGCAGCGACCCGGCCACCTGCCGCATGGCCTTGATCTGCGCGTTGCCGCCCACGCGGCTCACCGAAAGTCCCACGTTGATCGCCGGACGTATGCCGCTGTTGAACAAATCCGCTTCCAGATAAATCTGTCCGTCGGTAATCGAAATCACGTTGGTCGGAATGTACGCCGAAACGTCGCCCGCCTGCGTTTCAATCACGGGCAGCGCCGTCAGCGAGCCCGCGCCCAGTTTGTCGTTCAGTTTCGCGGCGCGCTCCAAAAGGCGCGAGTGGAGATAAAACACGTCGCCCGGAAACGCCTCGCGACCCGGAGGACGCCGCAAGAGCAGCGAAATTTCGCGGTACGCCTGCGCGTGCTTGGAAAGATCGTCGTAAAAACAAACCGCATGCCGCCCGGAATCGCGGAAGAATTCGCCCATGGCGCAGGCCGCGTACGGCGCGATGTATTGCAGCGTGGCGGGTTCGGTGGCCGAGGCCGCGACCACGATGGTGTAGTCCATCGCGCCCGCGTCGGTCAGAACCTTCACCACCTGCGCGATGGTCGAGCGTTTTTGCCCGATCGCACAGTAAATGCAAATCATGTCGCCGCCCTTTTGATTCAGGATCGTGTCCAGAATGATGGCGGTTTTCCCCGTCTGGCGGTCGCCGATGATCAGCTCACGCTGCCCGCGGCCGATCGGGATCATCGAGTCGATGGATTTAATTCCGGTCTGCAGCGGCTCGCGCACCGGCTGCCTGTCCACAACGCCCGGCGCAATGCGCTCGATCGGAATGCGCTTATCGGTGGCGATGGGACCTTTGCCGTCCAGCGGCACACCCAGCGGGCTGACCACGCGCCCCACCATCGCTTCGCCCACCGGCGCGGACATAATCGTGCCCGTGCGCTTGACGATGTCGCCTTCCTGCACCAGCGTGTATTCCCCCAGCAGCACGGCGCCCACCTGATCTTCTTCCAGGTTCAGCGCGATGCCGAATACGTCATGAGGAAACGCCAGCATTTCCCCGGACATCACCTTTTCCAGCCCGTAGACGCGCGCGATTCCGTCGCCCACCGATATGACGGTGCCGACTTCTTCCACCGCGACCGCCTGCTCGTAATTGGCGATTTGCGCCTTCAGTATTTTTGTGATTTCATCCGCTTTGATCGATGCCATTCTTGCTCCTATTCGGTGATCATCCGGACGCGCAAGCGATCCAGCTGCGCGCGCACCGACCCGTCATAAATCGTGGACCCGATTCGCACCACCGCGCCGCCGATCAGTTTTGCATCGGTAGCGAACTTCGCCTGCACTTTCTTTCCAGTCAGCTTGGCCAGCGCCGCGTCCATTTCCTTGCGCTCCTCGGCCGTCAATTCCGCCGCGGAGGTCACCGTCGCCTGCGTAATTCCCTGGCGCGCGTCCAGCAAGGCGCTGAAGGCCTGCTCGATTTCAATCAGCATGCCCGCGCGCCGCTGGTCGACAATCACAAAAAGATAATTTCGCAGCGTGCGGCTCGCTCCCATGCGCGCCACGAGTTGTTCGATGGCCGCGTGTTTGCCGGCCCGCGCGATCGATGGGTTCGCCAAAAACGCGTGCAACTCGTCCGATTCGCGCACCATCTTGGCAAACTCGGCCAGTTCCACTTTGATCTGGTCGGCCTGCTTGTTTTCCAGCGCCACGTCCACCAGCGCGCCCGCATACCGCTCCGCCAGAGCCTTCAATTCGCGCTCCTTCCGAGTTCCCCGAGGAACGCGTTAAATAATTTCGCGCGAATGTTCTTGTCCATCCGGGCGCTCAGCAGCGCCCCGGCGCGCTCGACGGCCATGGACGCGGCCAGCGCGCGCAATTCCTGCCGCGCGGCGCGCTCGGACGCGCCCAGTTCAGCGCGCGCCGCTTGATGAATCTTTTCCATCTCCGCCAGCCCCGAAGCGTTCAGCCGCTCGGCTTCCGCCGCGGAATCCCGCCGCGCAGCTTCCCGCAACTCCGCCAATTCCTGATCGAGGCGCGCAATCTTGGCATCCACTTCGCGAAGCTGGCGTTCCGCCTCTTCCTTCGCCGCCGTGCCCTCATGAATGCTGGCCGCGATGGCCTTGGCGTTGGCGCCGAAAAACGCCCCGCCGTGCTTGGCCAGCAAATAGGCGATCCCTCCGAACACCAGCGCAAAATTCAGCCACCGGAAAATAAGCCCCGCGGAAGAATCGGCGGGATTCGGCTCGGCGGCTTCCTGCGCGAGGGCAGGGAGCGCCAACAGGAAGGTCGCGAGAAGAGTTCCCGAAACACACGCAAGCCGGCGCCGCCAGAATTTCATCGCGCCCTCCCCGGCTCGGAAGCGCCCGGGCCGGAAGTGGGCCCGGCCAGAATCGTCTCCGCGATTTCACCGGCCAGCGCGCCGCTGGATTTCTCGAGTTCCTTCCGCGCTTCTTCCATGTCCGCGGCAATGGCCTGTTTGGCGTCCTGCAGCGCCTTCTGCGCGGCAGCACGCGCGCCGCTGATTAGAACCTGGCGCTCTTCCAGCACCACCCGCCGCGCGGCTTCCTGCTCGGCAAATAATTCCGCGCGCGCCTTCTTCAGCGCGTCATTATAGGCGCGAAGTTTTTCCTGCACCGCCGCGCGGCTCTGTTCCGCTTCCTGCCGCGCTCCTTCCGCTCGCTTGTGCCGTTCGGCCAGCACGCGTTCGATGGGCTTGAAAAAGCTCCAGCGCAGGAAAAAATAAAATAGAAATACGATTATGACGGTAGGCACAGCCGCCAGAAACAGTTCACCGAGTTGGTTTAAAATTTCCACCGATTATGCAAGGGCATCCGACCATGCCCGCCAGACTTTGCTCCCGCCAGAAAAACCCGAGGTGCACACCCGCACCACAGGCTATTCCTTGTCTGGACAAAGGAGTGATTTTATAACATCGCCGCGCGTTTAGCGCAAGACTTTGCTGTGTCCCCTGGCTGACTCCATGTTATTGAAAGTCCCGGAGGGACGACACACCGTAGCCCACAGCGGAAGCTGTGGGGGTGGTGGCCGGCGATATGGGAAAACCCCGTTAGGGGTGACACAATGAATCGAGCCGCTTGAAAACAGTCCGCTGCAGCCGGAGTTGCGCGGCATGCAAGCATAATTCCGATTCACACGGCCAGTGATCGATAGGGACCCGCTTGCTGCCGGGAAACTCCACGCGATAGAATGCATCACGTGACCCGCTTTACAACTTGGCCGGCAGCTGAGCCTGTCCCGTCCGCCCTTTCCTCCTTAAGGAGCGCCTGATGCCCGCATTTCCCGGCGTGGATTATCTGGACTTCGATTCCCTGCTGAACGATGAGGAATTGCTGGCGCGCGGAACCTCCCGGCAATTCGTCGACGAATTCGTCATGCCCGTCATCGTGAAGCACAATCGCGAATCCACGTTTCCGTTGGACCTGGTGCCGCGTCTTGCCGATCTGGGATTTTTCGGGGCCAACCTCGAAGGCTACGGCTGCGCCGGAATGTCCAACGTGGCCTACGGCCTGGTCATGCAGGAACTCGAGCGCGGCGATTCGGGCCTGCGCAGCTTCGTTTCCGTGCAAAGCGCCCTGGTGATGTATCCGATCCACGCGTACGGCTCGCCCGCGCAAAAGGAAAATTGGCTGCCGCGCCTGCAAAGCGGAAGAGCGCTCGGCTGCTTCGGCCTCACCGAGCCGCAATTTGGCTCCAACCCCGGCGGCATGTTGACGCGCGCGGTGCGCCGCGGCGATCGTTACATCTTGAACGGCGAAAAGATGTGGATCACCAACGGCTCCATCGCCGACGTCGCCCTGGTGTGGGCACGATGCGAGGAAGACGAAAACATTCGCGGCTTCCTGGTGGAAAAAGGAACCAAGGGTTTTACCACGCGCGATATTCACGGCAAGCTTTCGCTGCGCGCATCCATCACCTCCGGATTGACGTTAAGCGACTGCGAAATTCCCGCCGAAAACGTGCTGCCGGGCGTGGCCGGGCTCAAAGGTCCGCTCAGTTGCCTGACGCAGGCGCGCTACGGCATTGGCTGGGGCGCCATCGGCGCGGCCATGGCCTGTTATGACACGGCTTTGCAATACGCCAAAACACGCAAGCAATTTCAGAACAAGCCCATCGCCTCGCACCAGCTCGTGCAGGATAAGCTGGTCTTCATGATCACGGAAATTTCCAAGGCGCAATTGCTGGCGCTGCACCTCGGAAAATTAAAGGATCAAAATCGCCTGGACCCCGCGCACGTCTCCATGCTCAAAATGAACAATGTGTGGATGGCCATGGAAACCGCACGCAAGGCCCGCGATATCCTGGGCGCCAACGGCATCGTCGACGATTACTGCGTCATGCGCCACATGAACAATCTCGAATCCGTCTACACCTACGAAGGCACGCACGACATTCATCGCCTGGTCATCGGCGAGCGCATTACCGGAATCCCCGCGTATTTCTAAAATTCAGGAGGGCCAGATGTTTCGCCACAGCGGTATTCCCCTATTTGAAATTTCAGATTTCAACTTTGCAATTCCCTTCGTTTCGCAAGCCCTCCTCGCGGCGGTTTTTCTCCTCGCGGCGTTGCCCGCGCCCGCTTCGGCGCAGCAAAAACCAAAGGTCCGCACCATCACCGCGTTTGTGCGCCTGGATGCGGCCCAATTCAAGCAGCAAGTCGCCGACACGGTCGCCATGCTGCGCAATGCCAAGGCGCGCTACGAACTCGCGGGCTACCAGGTCCAGACTATTCGCATTGCCACGCAACCCTTCCCCGAATACACCGCCGGGATGTCCCCGCAGGCCGTCGTCGCCTTTTTCCGCGGCCTTGACGCTCTCGCCAAGCAGGAAAACATCCTCATCAGCATCGGCCCCGCGTTGATCGCGGAAAAAGACGATCCCACGCAGGCGCAACTCCTCGCCGAAATTCTCAGCCAGACCAGCAACCTCTCCGGCAGCGTCGTCGTGGCCGCAAGCGACTCGGTACACTGGAAGGCCGTTCACGCGGCCGCGGACGTCATCAAATATCTGGAAGATCACACCGCCCAAAGTCTCGGCAACTTTCGTTTCGCGGCCATCGCCAACGTCCCCGCCTACACGCCGTTTTTCCCCGCCGCCTTTCACCAGGGCCTGGGACATCAATTCGCCATCGGCCTGGAATCCGCGAACGTCGTCGCCGCGGTGATGGCCGTGCAGCGCGATCCCGAAGCCACGCGCCAGGCGCTCATCGCCGAGCTTGGAATGCACGCGCGCGCCATCGAGGACCTCGCCAGCAAGATCGACCTGGAAACCGGATGGGCTTACATGGGCATCGATCTTTCTCCCGCGCCCATGAAAGAAGCCTCCATTGGATCGGCCACCGCTGGATTCACAGGCGGAAGATTCGGCACCAGCGGCACGCTCACCGCCGTGGCCACCATCACTTCGGCGCTGCGCGATCTTTCGGTGAAGACAGTGGGTTATTCGGGAGTGATGATGCCGGTCCTCGAAGATACGCGCCTCGCCCAACTCTGGGGCGAAGGCGCGCTCTCGATGGACCAGTTGCTCGCCTATTCCGCCGTGTGCGGCACCGGCCTGGACACCATTCCACTGCCCGGCGACGTCACAACGCAGCAACTCGAACGCATCGTCGGCGACGTGGCCACGCTTTCCTCGAAATTGTCCAAGCCGCTCAGCGCCCGCCTGCTCCCCGTCTCCGGCGCAAAACCCGGCGACCTGACCGCTTTCGACAATCCGAATCTTGTCAACACGGTGATTCAGCCGCTGCCTTAATTCTTTTATTTTTACTCATGCATAGGAGTAAGATATACTCATCTCATGAGTAAGCGGCTCCAAGTAGTCTTAAAAGACCCCGAGTATCGCGAGATTCAGCGCGCCGCGCGCTCGCGCAACCTCTCCGTCTCCGAATGGGTCCGCCAGGCCCTCGCCGTGGTTCGGCGCCAGGAGCCTTCCGGGAGTGTTGAGAAAAAGCTGGCAGCCATCCGCGCCGCGGCGCAGGTCAATGCCGGTCCTGCGGTGGATATTGAGCAGATGTTGGAAGAGATCGAACGGGGGTACCAAACGGGCCCGCAACCATGATCCTGCTGGATTCCAACATTCCCATGTACCTGGTAGGACCCGATCACACCCACAAGACAGATGCGCAGCGCTTGCTGGATAGGTTTGTCAGCGAGCGTCAACGCCTGGTCACCGATGCGGAAGTCCTGCAAGAGATTCTGCACCGGTACTCAGCCATTAATCGACGCACCACTATTCAGCATGCGTTCGACGCGTTACTCGCCGTAGTCGACGAAGTTTTCCCGGTGGACTTGAAGGCGTTGGAACGCGCCAAGCAGATTGTGTTGGCCTACACGGCATTGTCCGCGCGGGATGCCGTTCATCTGGCCATCATGGAACAACAGGGGATCGATCGAATTTTGAGTTTTGACAAAGGGTTCGATCGATTCCCCGGGGTTACCCGCCTATCCTGAAGTTCACCAATTCGCCGCAACTTGCTCCTCCCGGCAAATACCGCCTCTTACCGTGTCATTCCGAGGGCCGGTTTGCGGCCCGAGGAATCTCTCTTCGGTCTAGAGTCCAGAAATTGAAAAAATAATGCCAATGCTGCTGGTTGCAATCTCCAGTTTAGTTTAGGATAGGGCCAGTTTTGGGTGATGTCGTGCGTGACCCGCAATCACACGTGCGCCGAATTGATAAATCCAGAGCACCGGGAGACCTAATGGAAATCGAACTGAGTCTGGAATTTTTGCGCGTCGTCGAAAAAGCCGCCATCGAATCGGCCAAGACCATGGGCCTCGGTGACGGCCACAAAGCCGATCAGGCCGCCGTTGAATCCATGCGCAAGGTCATGGATGAAGTCCCCATGGACGGCACCATCGTCATCGGCGAAGGCGAACGCGACGACGCTCCCATGCTTTTCATCGGTGAAAAAATCGGCGCCGCGCAGCACGTCCGCGGTTTCAATTTCCCCGCCGTCGATATTGCCGTCGATCCCCTGGAAGGCACCAACCTTTGCGCCACCGGCGCTCCCGGCTCGATTACCGTTCTGGCCGCCAGCGAAAAGGGCGGCCTTCTGCACGCCCCCGACCTGTACATGGAAAAAATTATCGTCGGCCCGTCGTGCAAGGGCGCCGTGGATCTGGACGTCCCGGTCGCCGACAACCTGCGTTCCATCGCCAAGCGCCTGGACCGCGACGTCGAAGATCTCGTCATAATCGTGCTGGACCGCCCCCGCCACGAAAAGCTGATCTCGGACATTCGTGCCGCTGGCGCGCGCATCCGCCTGATTGGCGATGGTGACCTTTCCGCAGGCATCTCCGCAGCCGTCATTGGCACCGGCGTTCACGCCGTAATGGGCACGGGCGGCGCGCCCGAAGGCGTGCTCACCGCCGCCGCTCTGCGCTGCCTGAACGGCGAAATCCTGGCGCGCCTGGTCGTCTCCAAACCCGAGCACGAGGAACGCCTCGAAAAAATGGGCATCAAGGACGGCAAGCGCGTCTATAAAACCGAGGACCTGGCGCCGGGGAAAAAAATCATCTTTGCCTGCACGGGCGTGACCGACGGAGGCTTGCTGCGCGGCGTGCGATTCTTCGGCGAAGGCATCCGCACGCAGTCCCTCGTCGTCACGCTCGATGAGCGCCAGGTGCGCTTCGTCGACACCGTCACCTTGGACAAGCGCCCCGACGTCAAAGTGCGCTTCAGCTAAATTCAAGTTATGACCGCTGCGCAAGAATTGCGGACCACGCGCCTGTTGTTGCGTTCGTTCGCGGACCAGGATATCCCCGCCATCGTCCGCTTGGCGGGCGCGACTGAAATTGCCGCCACCACCATCAATATCCCTCATCCCTATACCGAAGACGATGCCCGCGGTTTTCTGGCGCATAGCCGCGAGGAACTCCGCGCGGGCCGTTCGACGAACTTTGCCATCACCATCTTGCGGAACGGTGAGCTTTGCGGCGCCATAGGTCTCAGCATTGCTCCCGCGCACCAGCGCGCCGAACTCGGCTACTGGATCGGCGTTCCCTTCTGGCGCCAAGGATTTGCCACCGAAGCGGCGACCGCCGTCTTGGCTTTCGGCTTCGAGACGCTCCGGCTGCACAGGATTTTCGCGTCGCACTTCGCGGAGAATATCGCTTCTCGGCGCGTCCTCGAAAAAATCGGCATGCGCCGCGAAGGCCGCTCCCGCGAGCACCTAAAAAAATGGAATCAATTTATTGACCTGGAGAATTACGGCCTGCTAAAAGCAGAATTTTTCAAAGAGGAATAAAAAAGAAGTGCGCGAGGCAGCCTTTAGTAGCACAGGCTTCAGCCTGTGGCCTTTCGTTCCAGCAAAGCCGATCGCGCTCCCACCATCCGCCACAAGCTGAACAGCGAGCAGGGTTAGACCCGCCTCAATCAAACCCAGCAGGCAAAATCCCGCGCGACAGGAATGAACCGCAAGTTTTCAATCACTTTTAGAGAATGTCGATCGGCGCAACGAAGAAATTTGCAAGAAGACCGGAATACCCGCGTGACAACGCGCACTCCCTCTTGCGAGGGAGTGCGCGCCAGTCTTTAAATCATCTGGGCTCCAAGTAGAGCCCAGACCCGATATCTTCTTATTGCTCCGACTAACGGTGGCCCATCGCAGCTGGGTGCATCCGTCGCGCAAACTGCTCCATGCGGGAGGGCTGTGGCGGTGCTAGCGGACGCACCTGCCCATTCCCACTGGAGACGTGGTCGCTGATCGCGGCCAGGCGCTTCAGAATCGATTGCCACTGTTCCCAGTCGAGCTGCCTTAGGAACGGCCGCAACCCCTGGATGAATGGATCTTCCAGAAGAGCTTCACCGTTCGTTTCGGGAACGAAGAAGCGGTTCAAGCCGACGCCTAGCGCTTCGGAAATCTTTTCCAGAGTTCCGAGGCTGGGCGTCATCTGCCCGCTTTCGATCCGTGACAGGTACGACCTGGATACCCGTGAGCGCGCCTGGAGTTGGCTCTGCGTCATCCCGCGCGATTCGCGCAACTGCCGGATACGCTGCCCTATGTTCTCCACCGTCTCGCGGTTCGGCCATTTCTCGAAGAGTTGCCGGTCGTCGCCCGGAAGCTCCTGCGGCTCGGGAGGAGGAATTAGAAATTCCACCTTCGGCGGCAGCAGGTGCAGGCACCGGCGGCAATTCCCCGTGCGGGTGCGATACTGCACAAGCCCGCAGGTTTTGCATCGTATGACTTCGCGGTCCAGGTCCATATCTGTGGCGACCTTGTTCCCGTTTGTATTATTCATACCATTTGTTTGTTCCGACACCGGTACTCCTCGCAGACTATTCCGGCATGCGGATGAAAGGAACTACGTTCGGGGGGAAGGCAGCAGCTGGCGCGATGGCCATATTGAGGGTACACGCCTTCCGTGTCAAGACCTTTTTTCCGTTTTTGTCTGCATGCTCTAACTTTTTTTGCGAATCGTCCCAATCTGGGAAGGACGTTAAACCAATCCGCGTTGCTATTGAATAAATCGGTCAATTCAAAATTTCCATTAGTCCCTACGTCTCCTGCCTTCGCGATCCCCTCCAATTGCGGTATCCTGTTTTAGTAGGACAGGCTTCAGCCTGTCGGTTTTTCTGCTCAAGCCTAAAAGAACCCCGGCAGCCTAAACCCTGTCCTACCCCACCAACAGGAGCGATCGATGTCAACCCGAAATGACGCCTGGAACCTGCTCTGCGAATTCACGCAAAACGAAAGTTTGCGCAAACATGCCCTCGCCGTCGAGGCCTGCGTTCGCGCCTACGCCCGCAAGACCGGCGCTGATGAGGAACTCTGGGGCCTCACCGCCCTGCTGCACGATTTCGACTACGAGCGCTGGCCCAACGACGCGCACAGCCCCACTGAAGAGCATCCCGCCGGCGGCTCCGCCATCCTGCGCGAGCGCGGCTACCCCGAGGAAATGATTCGTGCCATCCTCACGCACGCCGATTACTGCGCGATCCCGCGCGAAACTCCCCTTGAGCACACTTTGTTCGCCTGCGACGAGCTCGCCGGCTTTCTTACCGCCTGCGCCTTGGTCAAGCCCAGCAAAAGCATCCTGGAAGTCGAACCGGATTCCGTAAAACGCAAATTAAAAGACAAAGCCTTCGCCCGCGGCGTCAATCGCGTGGACGTCCGCAAGGGCGCGGAGGAATTGGGCGTCCCCATCGAGGAGCACATCGCCTTCTGCATCTCGGCCATGCGCGGCGCCGCCGACGCGCTCGGCCTGCGCGGCACTCAGGCCGCCGGCGCGCCGTAAAATTGTGCTGGATGGCGTGCGGCTTTCATTCGTTCGTCCTGACGCGGGAAGGGGATCTGCTTCGCAAGGGACCAGACACTCGCCTCAGACATCGTAAGTCGCGGGCGGCGCGGCTTTTTCCTCCGCCCCGCCCACGCGCTCGCCCAGGTCCATGAATCGCGAGTCCGCAGCCTCCTCGCGCACCGACGAAAGCGCTACTTTCATCTCGCGAACGTACTGGATGATTCCCGCCAGTAAACTGATCATGGAAATCACGAAGAGGACCACAGCCATGACCTGCGCGTATCTCCAATACAGCCCCAGTCCAAGCAGCAGGCACGTGGTTACCGTTCCCAGCAGAGAATACAGCGTTGCCACGAAGGCTTTGCGAATCATCTCCGCGCGCCGTTCGATGGAAGCAATCTGCGAGGCATACGCTTCCGACTCCGCTACGCGGCCTTGCCTCGCGGCATTATGCTGGTTATGCAGATAGGCCCGCAGACGCGTCACAATCCCCATCAGCCGAACGTTCAGCGACAGCAGCAACAGCGCTTCGGCGCTTACGAAAATCGCGGGGGCGACAAACGCCTGGAATAACCGGGGAATATCGTTCATGACGGAACCTGCTTGCATACTAGCGGCCTTAATTCCGGGCTCCTGGTGCGGAACTCGGACTCTCGGATCATAGCCGTTCTTCTTGCCCACGGCCCGGGAAACATGCCGCACGGGTTCAGGACCTGGCCATTTCGGCACAGTCCATTTTGAAAGGAAACGGAGAGCTTGGC
>Ga0316628_100001851_pt1 | contig 15243 bp, 12 predicted proteins | sample OWC_Aug_M2_C1_D5_FD_207648 | JGI IMG/M metagenome (GOLD analysis project Ga0316628, IMG submission 207648) | Wetland soil microbial communities from Old Woman Creek delta, Ohio, United States - OWC_Aug_M2_C1_D5_C | ecosystem: Environmental > Terrestrial > Soil > Wetlands | place: USA: Ohio... | reverse complement strand
TCCACCCGCGGGCGGTAATAGAATCCCTCGAAATACCCCGCGGACACGAGCTTCATCAAGTTCCGGTACCCAACCAAATTCTTGGCCAGAAGAATCAAGTGGAAAGAAGCTTCGGAAATCCCCCGGGAGGTCTTTTCCAAGCGGCTCCCGGGAGCGACATAGACTTCACAGCCGATGATGGGCTTGATCCCGTTTCGTTCCGCCTGCTGGTAGAATTCGATGGCCCCGAACATGGAGCCATGATCGGTAATCGCCAGAGCAGGCATGCGATAAATCTTGGCCTGCTTGAAGAGCTCTTCCAGACGGATGGCGCCGTCGAGAAGGCTGAATTGAGTATGCAAATGCAGATGGACAAAGTTCGCGTGTTTCATAAGAAATGCCTGGAATGCCTGAAGTGCCTAGAGTACCTTAAGTTAAATAGAAGGTTTTTTTACGCCTCACGCCTTGCGACTAACGCCTTACGGATTTTTATTCCCATTCGATCGTGCTGGGGGGTTTGGAAGAAACATCATAAACCACCCGATTCACGCCCTTCACTTCATTGATCACCCGACTGGAGATGGTTCCCAGAAGCTCCGCCGGCAATGGCACCCAGTCAGCCGTCATTCCATCTAAACTCTCCACGACTCTCAGGGCCACGACCCGTTCATAGGTGCGCTCATCTCCCATCACCCCCACCGTGCACACGGGAAGGAGAACCGCAAAGGACTGCCAGACTTTCGCATACCATCCCGAACGGCGCATTTCCTCCTCGACGATCGCATCCGCTTTGCGCAGGATGGCCAAGTCCTCTTGGGTCACGGCTCCCAAAATGCGCACAGCCAATCCGGGACCGGGGAAAGGCTGACGCTCGATCAGTTCTCGGGGCAGGCCGATTTCTTTCCCCACCTTGCGTACTTCGTCCTTGAAAAGCTCCCTCAGCGGCTCAATCAGCTTGAGATGCATCCGTTCGGGAAGGCCGCCCACGTTGTGGTGGCTCTTGATCTTGGCCGAAGGTCCCCGAAAAGAAGTGGACTCGATCACATCGGGATAGAGGGTCCCTTGGGCTAAAAAGGTGGCCCCGCCGATTTTCCGGGCTTCCTTTTCAAAAAGAAAAATGAACTCGTTCCCGATGATTTTTCTCTTCTCCTCCGGGTCAACCACCCCGGCCAATTTTCCCAAGAAGATTTCCGCCGCCTCCACGGTCTTCAGGTTCAATCCCAGATGTCGGCCGAAGAGTTCCTGCACCTTCTGGGCTTCGTCCTGGCGCAGCAGCCCATTGTCCACGAAGATACTCGTTGAACGATTCCCCACAGCCCGATGCAGAAGAACGGCTACGACCGACGAATCCACTCCGCCGCTGAGAGCACAAAGCACCCGCCCCTGCCCAACCTCCTCTTTCAAGGAACGAACCGTCCGGGTAACGAAGGATTCCATCGTCCAGTCGGCGGCGCATTGACAGATGCGGAAAAGAAAATTCTTCAGGATTTCTTTCCCCAGCGGCGTGTGGACGACTTCCGGATGAAACTGGACCCCGAAGGCTTTGATCTCTTCGCTCTTGATTGCCGCCACGGGGGAATTGGCCGAATGGGCGATCGCCCGGAACCCAGGCGGAGGAACCTCAATTCTGTCTCCGTGGCTCATCCACACCTGAACCGGGGCTCCATGATCCAGACCCGCGAAAAGGTCCTCACTGTCGTCGATGAAGAGCTCGCTCCGGCCGTACTCGCGCTGCAGCGACCTCCCCACCTTTCCGCCAAGTACATGGGTCATGAGTTGCATACCATAGCAGATGCCCAGGGTGGGGATGCCCATCCGGAAAAGTTCCGGTGGATTCAGGGGAGCTCCTGCATCGTACACGCTCGCCGGCCCTCCGGAGAGGATGATTCCTTTCGGACGGAAAGCGCGGGCCGCTTCCAAGCCTACTTGGAAAGGATGAATCTCGCAGTACACGTGACATTCCCGCACCCGGCGGGCAATCAACTGAGTTGTTTGCGAACCATAGTCCAGGATTAAAATTCGGTCTTGAAAATCTTGCCCGATCATAGCTTAAAATTCTTTAAAAGGATTCTCCGCCCCTACGCTGTAATTCGGTGCTTCTTTGGTAATGATCACGTCGTGGACGTGGCCTTCTCGCAAACCCGAGTAGGTGATGCGGGTGAACTGGCTTTTTTTCTGCAATTCTTTCAAGTTCCGGGATCCCAGGTAGCCCATTCCTGCACGCAGGCCACCCAAAAGCTGATAGATGCTGGAGGATAGGGGCCCCTTGTAAGGGACTCGCCCTTCGATTCCTTCGGGTACGAGTTTGATATCCTCTTCTACCTCACCCTGATAATAGCGGTCTTTGCTGCCGCTTTTCATGGCCTCGATGGAGCCCATACCCCGGTAGATCTTATAGCTCCGCCCCTGGTAGAGCACCATCTCTCCCGGGCTCTCGTCCGTCCCGGCGAAAAGGCTTCCGATCATCACCGAGTCCGCGCCTGCGGCCAGAGCCTTGGTGATATCCCCAGAAAACTTAATGCCCCCGTCGGAGATGAGCGGGACGTCGTAACGCTGAGTTATCCCGGCGCTCTCCTGGATGGCCGTAATCTGCGGAACCCCCACGCCGGCAATGACCCGGGTCGTACAGATAGACCCCGGCCCCACTCCCACCTTCACTGCGTCCGCCCCAGCCTTGATCAGGGCTTCCGCTCCATCTGCTGTAGCCACATTGCCCGCTATGAGCTGACAGTTGGGGAAAACCCGCTTCGTATCCCGGATGGCCTCCCCTACGCCCCGGGAATGGCCATGGGCTGTATCGATTACGATGACATCGGCGCCAGCACGGAGCAGGGCTTCCACGCGGACTTCCCGGTCTACGGATACGCCCACTGCGGCTCCCACCCGCAGCCGGCCCAGGTTATCTTTGCAGGAATTGGGGTATTTAATGGTTTTCTCGATGTCTTTGATGGTGATCAGGCCTTTGAGGTTATTATGCTCGTCTACGACCAGGAGTTTCTCAATCCGGTTCTTGTGCAGAAGTCGCTTTGACTCTTCGAGGGTGATGCCCACGGGTGCTGTTACCAGATTCTCTTTGGTCATCACTGCTGCAATGGGCTGGTCTAACCGGGTCTCAAACCGCAGATCACGGTTGGTCAAAATTCCTAAAAGCTTCCCCTGCCGGGTTACCGGCACTCCGGAGATGCGGTACTTCTTCATGATTTCCAAGGCTTCATAGATTTTCTGATCCGGGTCCATGGTAATCGGGTCGACGATCATTCCGCTCTCGGACTTTTTCACTTTGTCCACTTCTGCTGCCTGAGCGGGTATGGACATGTTGCGATGGATGACCCCGATTCCCCCTTCTCTGGCCATCGCGATCGCCGTTTGAGCTTCTGTTACCGTATCCATTGCGGCGCTGATCAGAGGAATATTCAGCCGGATGGTTCGGGTCAGGTTGGTCGATACTTCGACCTCCCGGGGGAGGACCCCAGATTCGGCCGGGATGAGCAGGACATCATCAAAAGTAAGACTCTCTGGGATCTTCTCGGGCACCATCTCCGACTCCTTGTCGATTGGGGAAAAACAAAGCTGTTAAAATACTCTATTATGGCCAAACTTGGATGTCAAGAATGGAAAAAAGCCTCGCGCCCCAGCACTTTTGAATTTACCCTTTATTGTGGCCCGGTTGGAAGGGCGGAGAGCGTCTGCATTCCGAGATTAAATTTAGAGGGATCATTCCTCCGGATTCCATGGAAAGACCCGCGCTTCATTCAGCCGAGCCATACGCCCTTCCATCAGGGTCTGGCAATCTCTTTGATCTCCAGGCGGGTAGGCGCTTCGCCCCTCGCCCCACCTTGGGCCACAACGAAAGATGAAACGCAAAGGGGATATTTCGCAAGGGAGAAAACGTGGAGAATTCTATTTCTTAGGGAATTCGAGAAATCCCATCCAGCAGAACCCCTTCTAACAAGCCCGAGTCAACTACAACTAACGTTTCCAAGTCAAAAGTTTCCAAAAGATTCAAAACGACCGCGGCCCCGGCGACAATCAAGTCTTCTCGTCCCTTCTCCAGACCGGGAACATTTTGCCGCTCCCGGAGAGGAAGGGATCGAAGGTAGAGATAGATTTTCTCCAGATCCGGGCGCCTGATTCGATGACCGCTAATTTTTTGGGGATCATAAACCTGAAGGCCCTGATCGATAGCCGCCAGCGTGGTCATGGTACCTGCCGTACCCAGAAGATAGGGATGGAGGTCCTCAAACGGAAGGCCCTCTCTTTCGAACCATTCACGAATTTCCCTCAATACTCTCCTGGCAGACATCTCCAGGTACTCCAGCTCCTCGGGCTGCGGTGGATCGTTCCTTAGAAATTTTTCAGCCAGGGCGACCACTCCTAAAGGGACACTCCGGATCCTTTTTGGTTCGTCTCCTTCGACCCAGAGGATTTCCGTAGACCATCCTCCTACATCCGCGACCATCCGGGTTGGGGTTTTGTCCGCGAGAGAACCGAGGACCCCTTTCAGCATCAGGCAGCCCTCCTCTTCCCCGGAGACCAGACGAAGAGAGAGGCCCGTGCGTTCAAAGACGCGCTGAATAAAGACTTTACCGTTCTTCGCCTCTCGCAAGACCCCGGTGGCTACAGCAAAGGTGCCCCGCACCCCCTCCTCCCTCAGCAAATCAGCGAAGACGGTGAGAGTCCCCAGGGTCCTTTCCATGGCGGCTTCATCCAGCTCCCCTTCTTTTGAAAAATTTCCCCCCAGGCGGGCCACGCGTCTTTCTACTCGTAGGGGCTGAATCTTTCCCCCTTCTATCCTCTCGGCGATAAGGAGGCGCACGGTGTTCGAGCCAACGTCTAAAGAGGCATACCGCGGCATGGACATTGCGGAATTATTGGACTGGGCTCAGGGGCCAGGAGGTAAGGAAAAAAAGTTGGGGAAAGCTCTCACCCGCGCTTTCCAAAAATTTGAGGATCGTTTCCTGTAATAGGAGGTCGAGAAGAGAAAATCTTTTTTTCTCCGGATAAATGACCTCAGGCTCACCTTTGATTCCAGCCATCTTGGCGGCCAGGGCGATGGTGTCTTGAAGGTTCCCCAGCTCATCTACCAACCCCAGAGTTTTGGCCTGATCGCCCGAGAAAATCCTTCCATCCGCCAGGCTCCGAACTTTCTCCAAGGGGAGGTTTCTTCCTTCAGCCACTGCTCGAATAAATTGCTCGTGAACGCTATCCAGCACCCCCTGGAGCAGCTTTTTTTCTTCCTGGGTCATTTTCCGCAGGGGGGAGGCGATATCCTTATGCTTGCCGCTCTTGATCACTGTAGAACGCAAGCCGAGCTTTCGAAACAACTCTTCCACGTTTACACTCTCCACGATCACGCCGATAGAGCCGGTGATGGAGCCGGGGTTGGCCAGAATCCTATCTGCGGCACAAGCAATGTAATACCCCCCGGAAGCGGCAACAGAACCCATCGAGACCAAAACTTTCTTCTCTCGTTGGACTTTTTTTACCTCGGCATGGATCTCCTGCGCTGGGCCCACCCCTCCGCCTGGCGAATCGATTCGCAACACGATAGCTTTGACTTGTTCATTCTTACGGAATTTGATTAACTTTTCGACGACGGGTTGGGGATCAATGATGACACCCTTGATCTCGACGATGGCAACCTTCTCATCCCCCCACAGGCTCTCTTCCCGACCTGTAAAATAGGACAGGACCCAGACGCTGACCAAAAAAAGACTGAGCAGGACGCCGAAGACCAGGATTCCCAAAAGCAGAGGGTGTTTCTTCATCTGCGGATTATCGTTCCCGGAGGTTATCAGCTTCGCGCGCCCTCTTCTCCAGACCCTCTTTTAGCATCCGACCAAAGTCGGAGGTATCGTCATAGTAAGCGGTAGAAGGCTCCTTCCGCGGAGGATGCGCTTGGTACCGGTCTATCTCCTTGATGGACAGGCCGATTTTATGCCGTTTCGGGTCTACATTGATAACCACCGCTTGGATTTCATCCCCCACCTTGGTCACTTCTGTGGCCTTTTCCACTCTCTCGTGGCTGAGCTCGGAGATATGAACCAAGCCCTCGATTCCAGCCTCAATCTCTACAAAAGCGCCAAATTTCGTGACATTCGTTACCTTGCCCTTGATCATCTGTCCTATCCTGAACCGATGGTGGACGTCGTCCCACGGGTTCTTCTGAATCTGTTTAATGCCCAAAGAGAATCGCTGGTTTTCCTTATCGATGTTCAGGACAATGGCTTGAACTTCCTGGCCTTTTTTGAAAACCTCCGAGGGATGCTTCAGACGTTGAATCCAGGAAATATCCGAGATGTGAACCAAACCATCGATCCCCTCGTCGATTCCTATGAAGATGCCGAAATCGGTGATATTCTTGATCCGGCCCTGAATTTTTGTTCCCACCGGATAGCGCTCGGCAATGGTATCCCAGGGATTCAGGGTGGTCTGCTTTAGGCCGAGGGAAACACGCTTTTGGCCCTGATCTGCATCCAAGACCATCACTTCTACTTCATCTCCTACCGATAAAATCTTGGAGGGATGCCGGACCCGTTTCGTCCAGGACATTTCAGAAACATGAACCAAGCCCTCTACCCCCTCTTGAAGCTGCACGAAAGCCCCGTAATCTGTGATCGAGGTTACTTTTCCTTTTACCCGCGCTCCCACGGTGAACTTCTCGGCGACATTTTCCCAAGGGTCGGGGAAAGTCTGCTTCAGTCCCAAAGACAAGCGCTGGTGCTCGCGGTCAAACTGCAGGACTTTGACCTTGATCTTCGTACCAAGCGTAAGGACATCCGAAGGATGGTTAATCCTTGCCCAGGACATATCTGTAATATGCATCAGCCCGTCGATTCCTCCGAGGTCAATGAACGCGCCATAATCCGTGATATTCTTGACCACCCCTTCCACGAGCTGCCCTTCTGCTAAGTTCTCCAAGGTTTTCTGCCGCAGAGACTCCCGTTCCTTCTCCAAGAGAATGCGTCTGGATAAGACGACGTTCCCTCGCCTGCGGTTGAGCTTGATGATTTTAAATTTAAAAGTGCTGCCAATGAGCTTTTCTAAATTGCGAATCGGGCGAATGTCGATTTGAGAGCCCGGCAAAAAAGCTTGGACTCCAATATCTACTGTGAGGCCACCCTTAATTCGGGAAACAATCTTCCCCTCGATGACTTGGTCTTGGTTCCAGGCACGGCTGATTTCCTCCCAGAATTTAAATTTATCCGCCTTCTCCTTGGAGAGGGTAACCATGCCGATTTCCGATTCTTTTCTTTCTACATACACATCCATGAAGTCGCCGACGGCCACCGCCGGGTTGCCTTCCTTCGTGAGAAATTCGCGCAGAGAAACCTGACCCTCGGATTTAAATCCTATATCAACCGTTACGAATTCAGGTCCAATATGGATCACTCGTCCGTGAACCACTTCTCCTTCTTGAACCTCGTGCAGGCTCTCTTCATAAAGGTCTTTGAAGCTTTCCCCTTCATCGGGTTTGGCTTTGGCTTCGGTTTTCTCTTCGATTCCCTCTTTCGGAGGACCATCCTCCATTCTCCCGCTAATAGGCTCTTCCTCGTTTACTGACATTCAATACCCCCTCGGCCTTATTCCTTGCAGCAGAAAAAGATTATTATAGCATAATTTCCAAAAATCACAACATAATTAAAATCCTAAATGTTTCCCGATAGAAACGAAACCCGACGATAAATCCTTTTTCATCGCTGCGAACCCTTCTGGATGACCTCCAAGATTTTCTGCACGACGTCTTCGGGGGTCAATCCTGTGGAGTCGATGGCCCGAGCATCTGGGGCCGGACGAAGCGGGGCCAATTCCCGCAGGGAATCTTGTTCATCCCTCTCCTTCATTTCCCTTTCCACCCCCTCCAGGCTTACGGAAAGGCCTTTGGAGACCAATTCCCGGTGACGCCGGCGGGCTCTTTCCCCCGGTTCAGCGTTTAGAAAGAATTTGTATTTTGCTGAGGGAAAAACCACCGTACCGGTGTCCCGCCCTTCCGCTACCACCTTTCCTTTCGCCCCGATTTCCCGCTGGAGACGAACCATCGCCTGCCGAACGGGGCGTTTCATCGAGACGGTGGACGCCATCCATCCGATTTCTGGTTCCCGAATCTTCTCGGTCACGTCTTCCCCCTGGCAGATCACTCGTTGTTGTTCGCCATCTTTCCCCCGGAAAAAAATTCTCAGCTTCTGGCACAATCGGTCTAAAGCTACCTCATCTACCGGGTCGATACCCTCCTGTTTGGCGCAGAGGGCGACCGCCCTATACATCGCTCCGGTGTCCAGGTAAAGGTACTTAAGCCGGCGGGCCAGCATCTTGCCAACCGTGCTCTTCCCGGCTCCCGCCGGCCCGTCGATGGTAATGATTTCCGCCCCCTCTTCCTTTTCTCTCCTCCGCTTCATCCTGTCTTTAGCCTAGACTTTCCATTTCCGGGAAATTCATTTTTCTGCCTTCTTAACCCATCCCAATGAAAAAATCAATTGCTTTTTCTGGGTGATCTGATTTGCCATCCCGAAAAACTCCTTGGAAAAATAAAGAAAAAAGGTTATGATGATTGGAAATTCTCCGAGCCCGTCATCCCCGAATATCTAGCCCCTGCCGACAGGGAAGAAAGATATGGGAAGCGGGCCAGGGCGTGGCTGGGAACGGCCATACCTCCTGGATTGGGAAAGGAGAGGATTATGAAACTCGCTGAAGCTACGGCCAATCGTTCTCGGAATCAAGGCCTTCTTTTTTGTTCTCCCGTTCCTGGCCCTCGGCTCATTCGTTTCTGAAATGAATCCCTTAATCGATTTTCACAACCGAAGAATCAATTACCTGCGGATCTCGATCACAGACCGCTGTAACCTCCGGTGTCATTATTGCATGCCCAAAGAAGGGGTTTCCCAGTTCGGCCATACCGAGATTCTACGGTATGAGGAAATCTTGCGTCTGGCTGAACTGGCCGTGAGGAAAGGCATCACCAAGATCCGCATCACCGGGGGAGAGCCCTTGGTGCGCAAGGGCGTTGTTTCGCTCATCCACCAGCTCTCCCACCTCCGGGGCATCCAAGACCTGTCCATGACCACCAACGCAATTCTTCTCGAAGAATTTGCCCCGGCCCTTTTCCAGGCCGGGTTGAAAAGGGTGAACGTCAGCATGGACTCCCTGAGGCCGAAAAAGTATCGAGAGATTACCCGCGGGGGTGACCTGGCCAAAGTATGGGCGGGGATTGAGGCAGCTAGACAAGCAGGCATCTCTCCCATCAAGATCAACGTCGTGGCCATCACCGGGTTTAATGACGGGGAGATTTTGGAGTTTGCCGGCTTGACGATGAAACATCCTTATCAAGTCCGCTTCATTGAATTCATGCCCATCGGGGTTACGAGTGAATGGAGACCCGAGCGCTACCTTTCCTCCGGGGAGATCAAACGACGAATTGAATCCTCTTCCCCCCTGATTTCATTGGACAACGGAATCAATGGCCATGATGGGCCGGCACGACTTTTTAAACTTCGCGGGTCGGTGGGAGAGATCGGGTTTATTAGCCCCATCAGCGATCACTTCTGCGGAACCTGCAATCGCCTGCGGATCACGGCTGATGGAAAACTGAAAACCTGCCTCTTCGCGGAGGAAGAAACCGACTTGAAGGTACTCCTACGCTCTGGTTGCACCGATGAGGAATTGGAAAGGAAGTTGGATGAAGCCATCTCGAAAAAACCTTTACGTCATGAGGCGGTCGGGGGGGGGATGAAAAGATGCCACCGGCCCATGGTGAAGATTGGCGGTTGAGGCGCGGAAGGGACTGTTTCATTCCTGAACCATGAAATTAAAAGATATCTTCCTATCCGCTCTTTCCGGTTTTCTCCTGATCCTGACCTTCCCCAAATTCAACCTCGAGATTTTGGCCTGGGTGGCCCTCATTCCCTGGCTATGGGCCATAAATAAGAAAACCCCTTCCCAGGCTGCTTACTTGGGTTTGATTGCCGGCCTGGTCTTCTTTACCGGCCTTCTTTACTGGATCTACGTTGTGCTGACAGAATATGGTCATCTCCCGGGTCCGGCCAGCATTTTCATCCTGATCCTCCTCACCGCCTACCTGGCCCTCTATTTCTCAGGCTTTGCTTTTCTGCTGCGCTGGGCGGCAGGCAAAATTGAGGTTCCGGAAACCCTCTTTGCCCCTCCCCTCTGGGTGTCCTTAGAATATCTTCGGGGAATCCTTCTCTCCGGTTTTCCCTGGGGCCTTTTGGGTTACTCGCAGTTTCTAACCCTGCGCATGGTGCAGATATCCGACCTTACCGGCATCTACGGGGTCTCCTTCATCATCGTTCTGGCCAACGTATCGCTCTACCGATGGGCTGTAATTTCGTTGGACCGGGGATGGAAACCAGGCCTGAAGGAAATCCTGGGCGCGGGGATCATCTTGGCCATGACGGGAATCTATGGCCAAGGGAAGCTTATCGGCCTTGACCAAAAGACGGAAAGCGAAAAATCCTTTCTCGTCTCGCTGATTCAAGGCAACATTCGGCAGGATATGAAATGGGAACCCCAGTTCCAGGAGGAAACGGTAAGAATCTACACAGACTTGACCCATCGGGTCAAGCCGCAACGGCCGGATTTAGTCATCTGGCCCGAGACGGCGACCCCATTTTTTTTCCAGAGTGCCTACCCTTTCCAGTCCCGCATCCTGGAGCTGACGCATCAATTGGGAGTCCCTCTCCTTTTCGGCGCCCCGGCCTTTGAGCGCGATGGCTCACGGGTAAATTATTTCAACAGCGCCTTCTTGATCTCCCCAGAGAAAAAGATCCTGGGGAGATATGATAAAATCCATCTCGTTCCGTTCGGGGAGTATGCCCCCCTTTCCGGTATTCTCGGATTCACCCGGGATATCATCGGCGCGATCGGCGATTTCACGCCCGGTAAAAGGGTCCATAACCTTGCTCTGCCTTGGGGAAAGTTTGGGGTGCTCATCTGTTACGAGGCCATCTTCCCGGACCTAACCCGTAGGTTCGTAGATCAAGACGCCCAATTCCTCGTCAATATCACCAACGACGCCTGGTTCGGGCGTACAGCCGCCCCTTACCAGCATTTATCCATGGCCACCTTGCGGGCTGTAGAGAATCGTGTCCCCATTGCTAGGGCGGCAAACACGGGAATCTCGGCGCTGATCGATGCCGGCGGCCGGATCCTCATATCCACGAATCTCTTTACAAGGGAGACTCTTTCCGGTAAACTATATTTGAGTAAATCGCGAAGCTTTTACACGGAGTTTGGAGATTTGTTCGCTTATCTGTGCTTGGGGTTCACGGCATTTTTTTTAATTTTGATCCGTTATAGAAGGGGCTATCGTGTGGAACGACCTACAAGATAAAATCTCTTTTCTCGAAGGCAAAATCCAGGCTCTTCGAGGTCATCTTTGACTTAGACGGCAAAATCGCCCGCCTCCAAGAAATCGACCAAGAAACCCTCAAACCCAATTTCTGGACCGATAATGAAAATGCCCAAAAAATCCTCAAGGAGAGGACGGCCCTCAAGTCCGATGTGGATTTCTGGGAAAATCTGAATTCAGAATTGGAGGAAGCCAAAGGATACTTCGAGTTGGCCCAGGAAGAGGGAGATGAGGAGACCTTGCGCGAGGTGTCTGCCAGAGTTTCCCGGGCCGAGCAAGACATTCAAGCCGCAGAATTCAAGCGGATGCTCGGGGGAGAAAACGACCCCAACCACGCGATCGTCTCCATCCATTCCGGTGCCGGAGGGACCGAGGCTCAGGATTGGGCGGATATGCTCCTGCGCATGTACCTGCGTTGGGCCGAACGGAAAAGATTACATACCGAGATCATCGACTACCTTCCCGGCGAGGAAGCCGGAGTCAAAAGCGTAACCTTTACCGTTGATGGAGAATATGCCTATGGCCACCTAAAGGCCGAGTCTGGAATCCATCGACTGGTGCGCATTTCTCCCTTCGACGCCGGGAAACGTCGGCACACCTCGTTCGCCTCCATCTTTGTTTACCCGGAAATCAAAGAGGATATCATTGTGGAGATCAATGAGGATGACTTGCGCATCGATACCTACCGCTCCAGCGGGGCTGGCGGTCAGCACGTCAACAAGACCGACTCCGCCGTGCGCATCACCCACCTGCCCACAGGGATCGTGGTCCAGTGTCAGAATGAACGGTCCCAGCACAAGAACCGGTCCATGGCCATGAAAGTGCTCAAAGCCCGCCTTTACGAACTGAAACGGAAGGAGCAGGAAGAGAAGATGGATCAGCTCCATAGCACCAAAAAAGATATTGCTTGGGGAAGCCAGATTCGCTCCTACATCCTGCAGCCGTACCGATTGGTTAAGGATCACCGCACCAACCTGGAAGTTGGGAATGTGGACGCGGTCTTGGATGGCGACCTGGACCCGTTCATCGAAGCCTACCTGCTTCAGAAAACGGCCTGATGATTACAGTTCGGAGCAACAGCAGTTCGAAGTTCAGAGATGAAGGCCTTGGGGGGAAAAATAAAACTCCGGACTCCGGACTTTTTTGCTTATGCCAATACGACCCGGTGAATCATAAATGGAGCTTTATGTTCTCGGATCAGGAACTTGCATTCCCACGGCCGAGCGCGGCCCTTCCGGCCTGGCTTTGGCTTTGGGATCTCACCTTATTCTTTTTGATGGCGGAGGGGGCTCCCTACGGCAGATGGCCAAGTTGGGCCTTGATTTTCGCCAGGTCGATTATCTCTGTACCACTCATTTTCACCCCGATCATGTCTCCGACCTGGTCCCCTTTCTCTTCGCCCTGAATTACACAGTAGATTTTATTCGGTCTCTTCCCCTGCAAATGATTGGCCCCTATGGGTTGAGAGCTTTCTATGATCAGCTCCGGGGAATTTTCGGCCATTGGATCGAAGCCAAAACCTACCCACTCTTCTTACACGAACTCAGGGAGGACCGCACCGAGTTCCCGGACTTTTCTATCGAGACCCGGCCCATGGCCCATTCAGAGGCCAGCATCGGCTTCCGAGTGAATGCCCAGGGCCGGTCGATGGGCTATTCTGGAGACACGGATTACTGTGATAATATCGTCCGACTGGGGCGAAATGCAGACCTGTTAATCCTGGAATGCTCTTTTCCCGATGAACGGAAAACCGCAGGTCATCTCACCCCTTCTTGGGCGGGGAAGATCGCCCGCGAAGCCTCATGCAAAAAGCTTCTGCTAACTCACTTTTACCCTGTATTTGAGGGATACGATATCCTCAAGGACTGCCAGAAGGAATTTTCGGGTGAAATTAAGCTGGCTGAGGATGGGATGAAGATTGCCATTTAAACCCTGCAAAAAGAAAAAAATGAAGAGGAGGTACACCCTTTCGGTCAGATTCAGGGTTGGACTGGCATCCCGCCCGCCGTGGATAATTTTCTCAAGGAGTCTAACTTCACGAGACCTTTTCCTTGTGGATTTCTCGCCGCCTTTTTCCCATCCAGGGGATGAAGGGCGAAATCAAGGGGAATAGAGCGAGGATCAAAGAGGCCGCGGATAGGAGCCCGGAGAAAGAAGAAAGATAAAGTCACCCTGAGACATGATCAGTGACTTGCGCAGGTTATTTTCCAAGAGTGGACCCAGGACAAAGGCTAGACCAATGGAAGAAACAAAAGCCGCAATGCCCAAATCGGGGCCTGCTCGCCCTTTGCGGGCCATCTGGTACCCATCCGAGCGGGTGACCACGGACGCAGCCTCCCCGGGAATATTTACTAAGATCGAAGTCGTTGCCCCTCCATTCATGGCTCCATAGTAAATTCCGGCCAGAGAGGGGGCCCTGCTCCTGGAGTTGTATAGGTGACCTTGCCGGGGGGGTTGGCTTTGGCATAGGCGACAAACTCGTTCCAGGTCTACCAGGGCGCATCCGTCTACGCACCCTCATCAGGGCTCAAAATTTTCTGCAGCACGCTTTCTTTGGGTTTGGGTGCTTCATCCGGGCGGTAAAGCATCACACCGCCACGGACCGGTCGGATGACGATCTTTCCCTCCTCGGACATTCTTTTGGTAACCTCGACCGGATTCTTGCCGAAGTGCTCTTTGAAGGCTTGGTTAAAACCGCTGTAGACGCTGTGAATCCCCAGATAGGGCGGTTTGCGCAGCCGCTTGATGGCCCGTAAAACAAACTCTTCTTCGCCGATTTTTGTTGCCGTCTCTTCGCTCATTTTTTGGCCTCCTTTTTGAGTCTTATCTCTTAAGATGCCTTTCTTACGGCTTCCAAGACCAGACGGACTAGGTCATCGGGTGTAGTGCCGGTAAATTGGTAGTTGGGTTTCTCATAGATAGATTGAACTTTCTCTTTGATCTTCTTCTCTTCGGCCGGAACCCCCTTCAGGGATTCTTCTACCTCTTCCAGGGCAGTGACCGGCGAACAGAGAAGATTCCCGGAAAAAAGAAGATTTTGGATTTGAGCTTCTTTGACCAGGACCACCGCCCGGATCAATCCACCCCGCGGGACCTTCCAAATGGTTATTCCCCGTTTCACCCCCGGCGAAAGGGGACCAAATTTCTTCCCTTCGGTGCGGGCCAGGAGCATTTCGGGAGAATACTTTCGCCGGTTTTCCTGCTCATAAATCATCTCTACCTCGGTTAGCCGGCCGAGTACAAGTTTTACACCGAAGATCTTCTCCAGAGCATGCTGATAGGCCTCTCTTACCTCATCCAGGCTGACCGGCTTTCCTATTAGCTCTTCCACGGACACCGCCCGCTCTCCGGCGGATTTGGCCGCTTTATCGGCGAATTTCTCGGGAGGAATGTTTAAAGCCTGGTCGATTTGATCAATGGGTGAAGGTTTGTAGAGAAACACACTGGCTCCGCTCCATAGCTCTCCAAAAAAGCTCCCTCCCATCCAGGAGATTTTTCGCCCCCCCACTTCCATGTCGTTGAAAGGTCTATATTGGGCCCGGATTCCCCACTGCCTGTTGAATTCTTCGGCCATCTGGGAAATGATCATTTTAAAAATTTCCGAAACGGTTGGCGGCAGGAAATTTTTTCCCACGATAATGTAGGCGGCGAAAAATCCAGGATAACCCACGTTTACGTAATAAGGTTGCAAGCGGCGGCTTACTCCGATGTCATTGGCCCGGCAAAACTCTAAATTAATATCTTTTTCCGGATCCGGATAGAACCCCAGGGAAATCCCAATTTTTTTCATGTGACAAAAAGCCACCGTATCCGGAACCCGCCCTTCCATCCGAGCCCGTTGGATGGCCGGGTTCAAAAAAACGGAATTTTCATTGAGATCGACATACAGGTCAAGTAATCTC
>Ga0316628_100001850_pt1 | contig 15243 bp, 16 predicted proteins | sample OWC_Aug_M2_C1_D5_FD_207648 | JGI IMG/M metagenome (GOLD analysis project Ga0316628, IMG submission 207648) | Wetland soil microbial communities from Old Woman Creek delta, Ohio, United States - OWC_Aug_M2_C1_D5_C | ecosystem: Environmental > Terrestrial > Soil > Wetlands | place: USA: Ohio... | reverse complement strand
ATGCTGGCCACCATGCTGCGGCACGCGCGCTTCGCGCCGGTCGAGGGGCACGAGCCGCTGCCGGTGGCGCGCGTCACGCTGCTTCCCCGCGGCGGCATGCCGCTCAAGGTGTGGACCGGATAGCCCGTCGCGCGGCGCGCTAGCGCATCAGGGTGGCGATCAGGGAGGCGACCGCGGCGAGCGCGGCGGCGAACGCCGCCCACATCGCCCAGCGCGCCGCGTTCGCGGCGGCCTTGGCGGCGTTCTCCAGCGCTTCGGTCGGCACGGCCGCAGCGTCCGGTTCAGGTCGCCCGGCCGACTTGTCTTCCACGGCGGGGCGGTCGCCCCAGTAGCCGTCGTAGATGCGCTCCCGGTGCAGATCCTCGGCGGACGCCGGGGCGGCGCCCAGCTGCGCGCTGGGCACGGTGATGTCGATGACGGTTTCCGAATGGTCTCTCATGGGTCCCTGCGCTGGACTGTGACTCCGCCGCATACCAACATCTTCGGCGGGCGCAGGCAAGGTCATCGCCCGCGGCTCTCACACTGCTTCACACTGCCTTACAGTGCGGGGCGCGCGCGCCCGGTGATATCGTGCCGTTTCTCGGGCTTCGATGGGAAAGTTCGCATGCCTGCAACGCATTCGTCTTCGACGCCGCCGGCGGGCGCCTATGTCGCGCGCGCCGAGGGCGTTTACGAATCGAGCGAGCTCACGCGCGGACCGTGGGATCCCGGGCACCAGCATGCAGGCCCGCCGGTCGCGCTGGTGGCGCGCGAGATCGCGCGCGCGGCCGCCGCGCTCGAGATGACGCACCTCGCGCGCTTGACGAGCAACCTGCTGCGGCCGATCCCGATCGCGCCGCTCAGGATCGAGGTCGGTGCGGACTACGCGGGACGCAATGTCGCGCATTTCTCCGCGCGGCTGTTCGCCGGGGATCGGGAGCTCGCCCGATTCACCGCGGTCGCGCAACGCGAGACCAGCGTCGACCTGCCCGCGCAGCTGCCCGGGCATCCGCTGCCGCAGGCGCCGCAAGCACCCGAGGCCCTGGCGTCGGTCGTGTTTCCGCACGCTCGGGGCAGCGTCGGGTATCACGACCTGGTCGAACTGCGCGTCGCGCAAGGAGCGCTGACGCGTGGTCCCTGCGCGGTCTGGTTTCGCATGCGCCACCCCCTGGTCGTGGGTGAGCCGCCGAGCGGCATCGAGCGCGTCGCGGTGGCGGCCGATTCCGGCAACGGCATCAGCGCGGTGCTCGATTTCAGGCGCTATACCTTCCTCAATTCGGATCTGACGATCAACCTGCTGCGCGCGGCGCAGGGAGAGTGGGTCTGCATCGATGCGCGCACCATGGTCGGCCCAGGCGGGGGAGGGATCGCGGAATCGAGAATCTTCGACGCGCAGGGACTCATCGGCCGGGCGACTCAGAGCCTCAACATCCGTACGCGCTGAGCGAGTAACGCACGCGCCTTACTTCGCGCGCCAACCCCCGTCGACGACCAGCGCGTGGCCGTTGACGTACCCGGCCTCGTCCGAGGCGAGCCAGCAGACGGCCGCCGCGATGTCCTCGACGCTGCCGCGCGTGCCCGCCGGGACCAGGGCGCGCACCTGATCGTCGTTGACCGCGACGCCGCGCGCGCTCATGTCGGGGATGCCGGGGCCGAGGATCGCCTGCGAGTGTCCCCTCAGCCCGGTCGGAACGGCGCCCGGGCAGACGCAATTGACGCGGATGCCGCGCGCGCCATAGCTCACCGCCATCTGGCGCGTGAGCCCGACCACGCCGTGCTTGGCGGCGATATAGGCGGCGCCGCCGCCGGTGCCGTTGAGGCCGGCGACCGAGGCCATGTTGACGATGCGGCCGCGGCCGCGCGGCAGCATTTCGCGCAGCGCCCGCTTGCAGCCGAGGAACGCGCCCGTGAGGTCGATATCGATCACGCGGCGCCAGGTCGATTCCTCGAGCTCGTCGACGTCGAAATAGCCGTCCAGGATGCCGGCATTGTTGAACATGATCTCGAGGGGCCCCAGCTCGGCGACCGCCCTGGTCACCGCCTCGTCCAGCGTCGCGGCCCGGCTCACGTCCGCGGCGTAGCCCGCGGCGCGCCCGCCGGCGCGCGCGATCATGTCGGCGGTCTCGCGCGCCGTCGCGTGATCCAGGTCGATCGCCGCCACCGCCGCTCCGCGCGCGCCGAGCATCAGCGCTGTCGCGCGGCCGATGCCCGAGCCCGCGCCGGTCACCACGGCCATACGTCCTTCGAACTTCATCGGGGCGTCCCCTCGAGAATGATGATCGAGCATGCGGCCTCGTCGAAACCGATCACGCCGCCGCCGTTCTCCGCGAGCGCGACGCGCGCGCGTGCGGCCTGGCGCTCGCCGGCCTCGCCGCGCAGCTGCAGCACGAGCTCGTGGATCATCGACAGGCCGGTGGCGCCCACCGGGTGGCCCTTGGAGACGAGCCCGCCCGACAGGTTGACCGGCAGCTCGCCGCCGAGCGCGCTGGCGCCCGACTCGACGAAGCGCCCGCCTTCGCCCGGCGGGCAGAAGCCGAGCATCTCGCACTGGTAGAGCTCGCAGAACGAGGTCGCGTCGTGCACCTCGGCGAGGTCGATGTCGCCCGGTCCGAGCCCCGCCGCGGCGTAGGCGCGCTGCGCGGCGATCCGGCTCAAGCCCGGCTCGTCGAGTGCGCGGTACTTGCCGCCCGAGAGCGTGCTGGCGCGCACCCGGACCGCGCGCTCGCGCACGCGCGCGGGCAGCGAGCCGAGGAAGCGCTCCGAGCACAGCAGCGCCGCCGCGGCGCCGTCGCCGATCGGTGCGCACATGGCGCGCGTCAGGGGATAGCTCACGACGCGGTCGGAGAGCACCTGGTCGATCGAGACCTCGAAGCGGTATTGCGCCAGCGCATTTCTCGCGCCCATGGCGTGATTTTTCGAAGCGCCGGCGGCGATCTGGCGCTGCGTCGTGCCGTGGGCTTTCATGTGGTAAGCCGCCTGCATGGCGTAGGTGTCCATGAACACCGTGCCGCCGCCGGCGTTCGGCACGAACGGCTTGCCGGCGAGCTCGCCGGCCTTGGCGTAATACGCCAGCCATTCGCCGCGATCGAGCTGGTCGATCCCGCCCTCGAAGATCTCCTGCGTGCGCCGCGGGTCGTCCGGGACGAAGGTCTTCTCCACGCCGATGGCGAGCGACAGGTCGGACTGGCCCGAGAGCACGTCCTTCCACGCGCCGTGGAACGCCATCGACGCCGTGGCGCAGCCGCCCTCGACGTTGACCATCGGAACGCGCTCGGGAAAGCGCCCTTCGCGCACCAGCGGCGTGAAGCACACCTGGCCGCGGATGTTGCCCTGCCCGAAGCTGCCCATGCCGCAGTTGCCGAACCAGCCTTGCTCGATGGCGCCGCCGTCGTCCATGCCTGCGTCGGCGAGCACCTGCAGGTAGGCCTCGCGGGTCAGATCCTTGAAGGACTTGTCCGGCAGCTTGCCGAACGGCGTGCACGAAGTGCCGATAAGGTATACGGAGCTCATGGCGGGATTATCTCATCGCCGGTGAACGGGCCATGATGCCGCGCGCCGGAAAGTAGGACAATGCCCTTCGCGGCCACAAGACCTTAGAGGATATCCGATGGCAACCCCGTTCAAGTCCGTCAAGGCCGGGCAGGCGATCGAGCAGATCCGCACCGGCGAGCAGTACATCGAAAGCCTGCGCGGGCGCAAGCTCAAGGTGTACCTGTTCGGCGAGCTGGTGCCCGAGCCGGTCGACCACCCGGTCATCCGCCCGTCGGTGAACGCGGTGGCGGAGACCTACGACCTGGCGGCGCGCAACCCGGAGCTGGCAAGCGCGCAGTCGCCGTACACCGGCGAGCGCGTCAACCGCTTCCTGCACGTGGCGCGCAGCGCCGAAGACCTGGTGATGCAGAACAAGATGCAGCGGCGGCTGGGCCAGCTCACGGGAACCTGCTTCCAGCGCTGCGTCGGCATGGATGCGCTCAACACCCTGCACTCGGTGACCTTCGACATCGACGAGGCGCACGGCACCCCTTACCACAAGCGCTTCACCGATTTCCTTGCGCGCATGCAGCGCCACGGCTACGTGATCGGCGGCGCGATGACCGACGTCAAGGGCGACCGCGGCAAGCCGCCGCACCAGCAGGCCGACCCGGACCTGTTCGTCCACGTCAGTCGGCGCACCGAGGAGGGGGTTTACATCCGCGGCGCCAAGGCGCACCAGACCGGATGCATCAACTCGCACTGGCTGATCGTCATGCCGACGCTGCGCCTCGGGCCCGAGGACCGCGACTACGCCATCGTCGGCGCGCTGCCGGTGGACGCGCCCGGCATCACCTACGTCTACGGTCGCCAGTCGTGCGACACGCGCAGCATGGAAGGCGACATCGACGCCGGCAACCGGCGCTTCTCCGGCCAGGAGGCCATGATCGTGTTCGACGACGCGTTCATCCCGTGGGAGAACGTATTCATGGACGGCGAGGACGAATTCGCCGCGCCGCTGGTCGAGCGCTTCACCTGCTACCACCGCCGCAGCTACGTGTGCAAGACGGGCGTGGGCGACGTGCTGATCGGCGCCGCGGCGACGGTGGCCGACTACAACGGCGTGGAAAAGGTTTCGCACATCCGGGACAAGCTGGTCGAGATGACGCACCTGAACGAGACCATCTACGGTACGGGCGTCGCTGCGAGCTACCAGGCGACGCCGATGAAATCCGGCGCCTACCTCGCCGATGACATGCTGGCGAACGTGTGCAAGCACCACGTGACGAAGCTGCCGTACGAGATCGGCCGCCTGGCGCAGGACCTCGCGGGCGGCCTGATGGTGACGCTGCCTTCGGAAAAGGAGCTCGGGCACCCGGAGGTGGGCAGGATCCTCCGCAAGTATCTGAAGGGCCGCGCCGAAATCGCCACCGAGGACCGTATGCGCATCCTGCGCCTGATCGAGAACATGACGCTGGGCCGCAACGCCGTCGGCTACCTCACCGAATCGATGCACGGCGCCGGATCGCCACAGGCGCAACGCATTCAGATCGCGCGCCAGATGCAGATCGAGACCAAGAAGCGCATGGCGAAGGGCCTCGCGGGAATCGCCACCGAGCCGCCGGACGAGCCGGCCGCGGAAGGGACGCAGTACCTCGACCGCGTATTCCGCGCGGTCGACGGCGACTGAGCGCGCGATGCGATTGCTGACCTTCAAGCCGCGGCGTGGTGCCGCGCCCCGCGTCGGCCTGCTGCTCGGCGACGAGCAAGTGCTCGACGTCGGCGCGGCGGCGAAACGCGCGCGCCAGCGCCTGCCGTTCGATGCGGGCGACATGCTCTCGCTCATCGAATCGGGCAGAGCCGGCCTCGCCGCCCTGCGCAAGCTGGTGAAGGGATACGAGGGAAGCGGCGTAGCGCTCGGCGCGCTCAGGCTGCTCGCGCCGATTCCACGGCCGCGCAAGAACGTGTTCTGCGTCGGCTGGAACTATGTCGCGCATTTCGAGGAAGGCGCCAGGGCGCGGCCGCAGGTGCAGGAGATGCCGGCGCATCCCGCTTTCTTCACCAAGGCACCCACCGCGGTGAACGGCCCGTTCGATCCGATTCCGCTGCACGCGGGCGTCACCGAAAAGCTCGACTGGGAGGTGGAGCTCGGCGTGGTCATCGGACGCGGCGGACGCGATATCGCCGAGGCCGACGCGATGAAACACGTGTACGGCTACACCGTCGTCAACGACATCTCGGCGCGCGAGGTGCAGCGCCAGCACGGACAGCAATGGTTCAAGGGCAAGAGCCTGGACCGCACGTGTCCGATGGGGCCCTGGATCGTCACCGCCGACGAGGTGCCCGATCCGCAGGCGTTGCACGTCACCTGCCGCTTGAACGGGATCGTCAAGCAGGATTCCAACACCGGCTTCATGTATTTCCGCGTCGCGCGCATCATCGCCGAGCTCTCCGCCGGGCTGACGCTCGAGCCGGGCGACCTCATCTCCACCGGCACGCCGGCCGGCGTCGGCCATGCGCGCACGCCGCCCGAGTTCATGAAGGCGGGCGATGTGCTTGAGACCGCGATCGCCGGCATCGGCGTGCTGCGCAACCGGATCGGCAACTGAGACCGGCTACATGATCTGGTTAACCACGCCGCCGTCGACGCGCAGCGCCGCCCCGGTGGTGGCAGAGGCTCCTGCGCCGCACAGATAGACCGCGAGGTTGGCGACCTCCTCGGCGGAGGTGAAGCGCCTGAGGAGCGAGGTAGGGCGGAAGTAGGCGAAGAAATCCGCCTCGATCTCGGCGACCGTCTTGCCCGCCGCCTTGGCGCGCTCGGCACGCAGGCGATCGGTGTTCTCGGTCCTGGTCGGGCCGGGAAGCAACGCGTTCACCGTGACGCCGGTTCCGGCGAGTTCCATGGCGAGGCCGCGCGATACGGCGAGCTGGGCGGTCTTGCTCATGCCGTAGTGGATCATCTCCTTCGGGATGTTGAGCGCCGATTCGCTGGATACGAACAGGACGCGGCCCCAGCCGCGCCTGGCCATGCCGGGCGCGTAATGGCGCGTGAAACGGATCCCGCTCAGAACGTTGACCTCGTACAAGCGCATCCAGTCGGCGTCCGCAATCTCGAAGAAAGCCTTGCGCTCGTAGATGCCGAGGTTGTTCACCAGGATGTCGACTTCCGGCAACCGCGCGAGCACGATCTCGGCGCCCGCGGCCGTGGCGCAGTCGGCGGCGATGCCGCCGGCCTCGACCCCGGGCAGCGACGCGCGCAGCCGGCCGAGCGCCGCGTCGACCGAGGCCTGGGTGCGGCCCGTGAGCGTGACCTCGGCACCTTCGGCGGCGAGGCCGCGCGCGATGGCATAACCGATGCCGGCGGTCGATCCCGTGACCAGGGCGCGGCGCTCTTTCAGCTTCAGATCCATATTGATCTCCTCCGTGCCTGCCTATAATAGATCGACAAAGCACATGAGCAGGGGAGCGCGGTGAAACTCGACTTGGAGATCGGCCAAAAGGCCGTCTGGCGGCGGCGCATCGAAGCCGAGCATGTGCGCATGTACCGCGACATCAGCGGCGACGCCAATCCGCTGCACTTCGACGAGAAGTATGCGAAAGGCACGACCTTCGGCAGGCTGATCGTGCACGGCGGCATCACCGCCGGCGCGCTCAATGCGCTGGTCGCCGAGCGCATGCCCGGGCCGGGCAGCGTGTTCATCAAGCAGGAGCTGGAATACGTGGGCCCGGCCTACGTGGGGGACGAGCTGACGGCGCGCGGTGAGGTCGTCTGGCTGCACGACGCGAAGCCCGTCTGCCACCTGGACGTGCAGGTGACCGCCAAGGGGCCAGCGGAGGCCGCGGAGCGCCTGTGCCTCAGAGGGCGCTGCGTGGTGTACCGGGCCGTCCCGACCGAGCTGTGAACTTTATCCTGCCGTCTTGTGGCGGCACCGCCAACATTGCACGCGCGTGCCGTGCGAAATTCCGCTTTCGCGCCTTTGTTACTTGCTGGCGCGTGGGAATTAAGCGAAGCTTACGCGTAGCCAGGAGACAAAAAACATCAACCTGGGTTCGAACATTTTCCAGACCACGCAATCCATGGATCAGGGGAGACTCGGACGCTACCGTATCCTCGGTGTTCTAGGGCGCGGCGCCATGGGGATCGTGTACCGCGCTCAGGATCCGCTGATCGAGCGCGAGGTCGCCATCAAGACGCTCCATCCGGACCTTCCGGAAGACGTCATGGAAGAGGTGCGCGAGCGATTCCTGCGCGAGGCAAAAAGCGCGGGCCGCCTGAACCACCCGAACGTAGTCACCATCTACGACGTCGGCGAGCAGGACGACGTCGCCTACATCGCCATGGAGCTGATCGAGGGCCGCTCGCTGCAGCACATCCTGCGTGACCCCGAGCGCCTGCCGCTCGAGACGGTGGTCGAGCTGGCGGCGCAAATCGCCGACGGGCTGGACCACGCGCAACGCTTCGCGATCGTGCACCGCGACGTCAAGCCAGGCAACGTCATGGTGACGACCGCGGGTCGCGCGAAGCTCACCGATTTCGGCGTCGCCTACGTTCCGTCTTCGACGGTGACGCAGATCGGAACGGCGCTCGGCTCGCCCAGGTACATGTCCCCGGAGCAAGTGCTCGGCCTACCGCTCGATCCGCGCTCGGACATCTTTTCGCTCGGCACGGTGCTCTACCAGATGCTCACCGGGAAGACCCCGTTCGAGAGGCCGGGTGAGCCGACGACCCTGAACCTCATGAACCGGATCGCGCGCGAGCCCCACGTTCCGGCCACGCGCGTCGATCCGACGATCCCGGCGGTATTCGATCGCATCCTCGCGCGGGCGCTCGCCAAGACTGCGTCCGAGCGCTATTCGCGCGCAGGCGACATGGCCGAGGACTTGCGCAATTTCCGCGCACCAGGGCGCAGCGCCGCCGCGCCGGGACCAAGCCCCGATGAATCGAGCGCACAGTTGCTCCAGGAGCTGGAGGCCTTTTCGCGCGGCTTCGAGGAAGAGCAGCAGGCACGCTTGCGCGCCGAGCAGGAAAGGCACGAGCGCAAGGGACAGGAATTGCGACGCTGGGCCGAGTCCGAGGCGCGCAAGCAGGAAGAATTCGAGCGCCAGCGAACTGCGGGCGGGCAGGCGGATGCGCGCCGCGCCGCCGCGCTGCAGACGCTGCGCAGCCGCGCGGCGACGCGCGCGCCGGCCGACGAGGAGGCGGCACGTCGCGCCGAGCTCACGGCGCGCACCGACCGCAGCCTGCGGGCCGCGTACCAGTATCTCGCCGAGTTCGCCGGGGAGCTCAATCGGGTGACGCCCACCTCGGGACGGCCGCTCGACATGATCTATCTGCGCCAGGCGCCGTCGACCACCCTGTCCGACGCCTTTGCCGATTACCGCACCCACAAGATCGTCGACACGCATATCTGCGACTACGTGGTCCTCAGGTTCAAGGCGCGCTATTCACCGGCCGCGACGATCGACCTGGTCGGGCAGGACATCCAGCGCTGCAAGGACTACCTGACCGGGCATGGCGTGCCCTTCGAGCTTCGGGAGACGAGGAAAAACGACTTTGGCCAGGTCACGCACGCGACCATCACGCTGGGCGGCCTGATTCCCTGCGAGGTGACGTTGCGCGCCGACTTCGACGCGATGCGCATCGTGATCAACGTCCTCAACATCGGCAGGATCGGGCGTGCCCGCTGTACCCTGGCGCCCGAGGCGCTGAACGACGAGGTGGTGGACCAGCTCGGCAGCTACGCGCTGGGCCTCGACAGGGAATTCGAAAAGCACCTGGGGCGCTGAGTCGCAACTCCGCGTAGTCAGCCGCTCGCGCGCGGCGGATCGTCCGGCGGAAAAGCCGACAGCGCGCCTCCGAGCCACGCGCGGCCGTGGGCGTAAAGCCGCTCGACCACCGGCCCTTTGAGCTGCGGCAGGTCGAGCTTGATGGCGTAGCCGTTCTTCGACTGCAGGTAGGCGAGGTGGCGGTAGCCTTCGGGGAAGCTTGCCAGCAGCGCGGCGTCCAGGCGCAGGTGCGCGGCCGGATCGAGCGGGTCCATGCGGTCCTTCTCGTAGATCGGCTGCCTTCGCACGATGCCCCAGCGCCCGGAGCGCTTCTCGAAGAAATCGAAGAAGCGCCCGGTGCACACGACGTCCACCGGCACGCCGTCGACCGCTGCGCGCTGATTGATCGTCATCTTCGTCTGCGCCACGGCGCGCACGCCGCGCACCTCGACGCTCGAGCCGCCCAGGAAGTGCAGGATGCTGACGCCCTTTTCGAATCCCGCGCGGCTGACGGCGATGAACTTCTCCGCCGGGCCTTGGAACCAGGTGGCTGTCATCCAGCCATCGTCGTGCCACACCGTGCGGAAGCGCTCCCAGTCGCCTGCGTCCCGCCACAGCGCCCAGTTCTGCACCACCTCGACGATCGCCAGCCTGTCCTGCATCTCGCCGTCCATGCGTTGCTCCTAGAGCTCGAAGCCGGCCTGCGTGCGCAGCGCGCGCGTCGACTCGCCGGCGAGCAGCGCGACGAAGCGGCGCGCGAGATCCGCAGAGGCAGCCTTGGCGCACACGGCGGCGGAATACACGGTGGCGAGCTCGAACTCTGCCGGCAGCGGGCCGACCAGGGTCACCCCAGGGGTGCTCTTGATCTCGGTGATCTGCGTGCATCCGAGCAGGCCGCTGCCGGCCGCGCGCGACATCTCGCGCATCGCCGTCGCGCCGTTCGGATGGGGGCGCAGCCGCGGCGCGAGCGCCTCGCGCAATCCCAGGTTGTCGAGCACCTTGGCGAAGTGGATCCCGGCGGTGGCACGCAGCGGATCGGGGAAGTAGACCCCTTGCGCAGCGAGCAGCGCCGCGCGCAGCGCGGAGGCGCTGGAGACGTCCGGAATCGGGTCGCCTTGCTTCACCGCCACGCCCGTGCGCACGCGCCCGAGATCGGCGCAGGTTTCGGGCAGCACGTGGCCCGCGGCCGCGAGCTCGGCGACCAGGGCCTTGGTGAGGATGACAAAATCGGTCGGCTCGCCCGCCAGCAGCTTGTCCTTCATCGCGCCCACGGCGCCGAAGGTTCCGGCCAGGTCGCAGCCGGTCTGCGTCTTGAATTGCGCGGCAAGCGCGGCGACGGCGCCCTGCGCCGCGCCCCCGCTCAGCACCCTGAGCTGCCGCGGCGCCATGCCCTCAATCCACCTTGGCGCCCGAGATCTTGACGACCTTGGCCCACTTGGCGATGTCGGCGCGCAGGAAATCGCCGAACTCGCGAGGCGACATGCTCATCGGCGTCGCGCCCTGCTTCGCCCAGGCGGCCTTCACCTGCGGGTCGTTGAGCACTTTGTTGATCTCGCCGTTCAGGCGCTCGATGATCGGCGCGGGCGTTCCCGCCGGCGCCATGATTCCCAGCCAGATGACCGCTTCGTAGCCCGGCACCCCGGCCTCCGATACCGTGGGCACCTCGGGAAGCACCGAGGAGCGCGTCTTGCCGGTGGTGGCGAGCGCGCGCACTTTCCCGGCGCGCGCCATCGGGGCCATGGTCGTGATGGCGTCGAACATCATCTGCACCTGCCCGCCGAGCACGTCCGTGCGCGCACCCGAGCTTCCTTTGTACGGCACGTGAACGATCTGCACCCCGGCCATCGCCTTGAACAGCTCTCCGGCCATGTGGTACGGCGTTCCCGGACCGGAGGAAGCATAGTTCAGCACGTTCGGTTCCGCCTTGGCGAGCGCGATCAGCTCCTCGAGTGTGTTGACTTTGACCGACGGATTCACCACCAGCACCAGGTCCGAGTAGTTGACCGGCGCGACCGGCACGAAGTCCTGCAGCAGCTTGAACGGCTTCTTCGATATCAGCGACTCGTTCACGGTGTGCGTGTTTGACATCATGAGCAGCGTGTAGCCGTCCGCCGCGGATTTCGCCACGGCATCGGTGCCGACGATCGAGCCGCCTCCGGGGCGGTCCTCGACGATGAACGCCTGCCCGAGAACCTCCTGCAGCCGTTGCCCGATGGTGCGGCCATAGATGTCCGCGGGCCCGCCCGCGGCAAACGGCACGATGATCTTGACCGTATGGCGGGGATAACTTTGCGCCCACGCCGGCAGGGCGGTGAGGGCGAGCAACACGCTTGACAGGATGCGCCTCATCGGAGCCGCCATAAGTGCCTCTCTCGTCGATCGATGGTCACGTCGGTCCCGCGCCTCGCGGGGCGGGTGGAGCGGCTTTTAGCATGCGGTGCCGCCGCGGGTCCATGTCCGCCGTCATGGCGCGCCGCCTGCTGCAGCGCAGCGCCGTTGCGCGGCAGACGCAACCTGATTGCTTGATCTGGCTCAACGCGGCCGGCGCGGCCGGTTCCATGATGCGTCATTATCCGAAGCGTCCCTGAGGCAGGATAAATGCGCTCATAAACGCGCTCGCTGGCTGGCTCGGGGCCGCACTCCGATAATGGCTTTCGCGTCGCGAGCGGCGCGCCGGCGGGGTTGACGAGGGACTGACATGTCGAATCGGTTGAGCATCATGGTGATATCGGGCAGCCGGGAGCGGCTCCAAATGGCGGCGATGGTAGCGTCGGTGGGCGCCGTGGGCGGCAGCGACGTGCGCGTTTTCCTGTCGATGAACGCGCTGCCGTTCTTCGTCAAGGGCAAGCCGAAGGATGCGCCCGCCGAGGGCGAGGTCGGCGAATTGCTTGCCAAGAAGAAAGCGCCACCGTTTGCCGAGCTGTTCGCCAACGCGGTGGAACTCGGCGATGCGAAGATCTATCCTTGTTCGATGGCGATGGACGTGCTCGAGCTCGAGCACGGCGACCTCGAGCCCTATGTGGGCGAGGCGATGGGCCTGACCAAGTTCCTCGATGACGCAGCCGAGGGGCAGGTGTGGTCATTCTGAAGGTGCGGGCACGACGAGAGGCATGAGACCATGACGACCAGAAAGCTGGTGGACGCGCGAGGCAGCTTCTGCCCCGGGCCGCTGATGGAGCTGATCGCTGCGATGAAGGCGGCGCAGATCGGCGACGAGCTGGAAGTGCTTTCGACCGACAAGGGCTCGGCGAACGAGATCCCCGAATGGATCCACAAGGTCAAGCACGAGCACCTGGGCACCAAGGAGGAGAACGGCGTCTGGCACGTGGTGGTGCGCAAGGCCAAGTGAGGGCGCAGCCGGAATCTGTTTAACGTTGAGGAGGAGCAGATGAGGATCCTAGTGGTAGGCGGAGGCATGGGCGGCACCATCCTGGCCAACAACCTGGCGAGACGGCTCGCCGGCGAGTTGCGCAGCGGCAAGGCTCGCATCACGATGCTGTCCGCCTCGGACAAGCACATGTACCAGCCGGGCCTGCTGTATCTCGCGATCGGACGCGCGACCCCCGACGAGCTGTACCGCGACCAGCGCAGCCTGCTCGAGCCGGGGATCGAGTTCCACGTCGACCCGGTCGAGCAATTCCAGCTCGACAAGAACCAGGTGACGGCGAAGAGCGGCAAGACCTACGCCTACGACGTGATCGTCATCGCCACGGGCTCGCGCCCGGTCGCCGAGGAAATCCCGGGCCTGGCACAGAACGCGGAGCAGTTCTACACCGAGGAGTCGGCGCTCAAGATGTTCAAGCGCCTGCAGCAGTTCCAGGGCGGCCGCGTAGTAATCGCGGTCGGCGTGCCGCACAAGTGCCCCATGGCGCCGCTGGAGATCACCTTCATGCTGTACGACTACTTCAAGGATCGCGGCATCCTCGACAAGACCAAGATCCATTACACCTATCCGATCGGCCGCACGCATTCTCTCGAGAACGTCGCCAAGTGGGCCACGCCCGAAATGGAGCGGCTCGGCATCACCTACGAGACGCTGTTCAACATGAAGGAAGTGGACGGCGCGAAGAAGGTGGTGCGCAGCGAGGAAGGTTCCGAGGCCGCATTCGACCTGCTGATCACCATCCCCGCGCACCGCGGCATGGAAGTGATCGAGAAGAACGGCTTGGGCCAGCGCGGCTTCATCCCGACACACCGGCACCGCCTAAACATGGAAGGCCGCGACAACGTGTTCGTGGTGGGCGACACGACCAACCTGCCGATCAGCAAGGCGGGCTCGACCGCGCACTTCGAGGCCGAGGCGCTGGCCGAGAACATCGCGGCGATGGTGAAGATGGGCACTCCGGTGCGCGACTACGACGGAAAGGTGTTTTGCTTCATCGAGGCCGGCAAGGACCGGGCGACCTACGCCATGTTCAACTACCAGAACCCGCCCGACCCGAAGGCGCCGACCCGCGCGGTGCACTGGTTCAAGATGGCCTACAACAAGTTGTACTGGGCGTCGGCCCGCGGCTTGCTCTGAGGAGGCGATGATGGGCACCCCAAACGAGGCAGTATCGACGGACCTCGAAGTGCAGCGCGTGATCGAAGCCGCGCGTGATGCGCTGACCGACGAGATGGTCGGCAGGCTGACCGAGGCGGTGGGCGAAGGCCTTAGCCTGCTCGACCAGATCAACCGCTCCGGACTGGAGAAGGCGCTTCCCTCAATCGCCAGGATGGTCCGCGACGGCGACCTGGAACGGCTTGTGCAGCTGGCGCGCGTCTACGGCTCGGCCGAGGACGCGCTCAGCGACGAGATGATCGGGCGGCTGGCGGAGACGATGGCCGAGGGGCTGTCGCTGATGGACCGTCTCAGCCGTGGCGGCGCGCTGCAGCTGGTGGAAATGCTGGAGAAGATGCACGCCTCCGGCGCGCTCGAGCGCATCGCGACGACGCTGCCCAAGCTGATGGAGCGGCTCGATGCGGTGGAGCACGTGCTGGGCAGCCTGGAGGCCGCGGTCGCCGAGACGTCCCGCCTGCCGGCACCGCAGGGCGGCCTGGGCGGCGTGTGGCAAATCGCGCGCGACCCTGAGACGCAGCGCTCGCTGCAGCTGCTGCAGAACTTCGGCAAGCACCTGGGCAAACCGGGCAAATGACCATCGTGGTGACCGGCGCGGCCGGATTCATCGGCCGCGCGCTGGTCGCCGCGCTCACGCAGCGCTCGCCGGACGCCGAGATCGTCGCCGTCGACCAGTCACCGGTCGACGCGCCGGGCGCGCGCGTGCTGATGGGAAACATCGCCTATCCGCAGTTCGCTCGGTCGCTCGTCGACGGCAGCGTCGACACGGTGTTCCACCTGGCGTCGCTGGTATCGGGCGGGGCGGAGCAGAATTTCGAGCTCGGCACCAAGGTCAATCTCGACGCCACGCGCGACCTGCTGGAAGCCTGCCGGCTCGCGGGGCATCGGCCCCGCTTCGTGTTTGCCTCGTCGATCGCGGTCTACGGCGGGGCGCTTCCCGACCCGGTGACCGACGACACGCCACCCGCGCCGCGCATCTCCTACGGCGTCCAGAAGCTGGTGTGCGAGATGCTAATCAACGACTACACCCGGCGCGGCTACGTTGACGGGCGATCGCTGCGCCTGCCGACCATCATGGTGCGTCCGGGAAGCGCCAACACCGCGGTCTCCGGATGGGCGAGCGCCATCGTGCGCGAGCCCCTGGCAGGGCGGGATTACGTTTGCCCGGTGCGGCCCGACACGCGCATGGCCTGCCTGTCGCTGACGCGGACCGTGGATGCGCTGCTGCACGCGGCGCGGTTGGCCGCCGACGCGCTCCACTGGGACCGCACGGTGTTGCTCACTGGGATCCCGGTGTCTGCGGAGGCCATGTGGCGCGCGGTGCAGCGCCGCGCGGGCAACCGCCGGCTCGGCCAGGTCAGCTTCCAGCCGGACCCAGCGCTGCAGGCGATCATGGATAGGGTGCCCGGCGCAACGCGGTCGGAGCGGGCCGCGCGTCTGGGCTTCGCGCACAGCTCGGGCATCGACGA
>Ga0316628_100001849_pt1 | contig 15246 bp, 11 predicted proteins | sample OWC_Aug_M2_C1_D5_FD_207648 | JGI IMG/M metagenome (GOLD analysis project Ga0316628, IMG submission 207648) | Wetland soil microbial communities from Old Woman Creek delta, Ohio, United States - OWC_Aug_M2_C1_D5_C | ecosystem: Environmental > Terrestrial > Soil > Wetlands | place: USA: Ohio... | reverse complement strand
AAGTCAGGGTTAACCCCTACCTGCTGCGCAAGTTCGGCGTGACCATAGACCAGGTGTCGACAGCGCTGGCCGCGAACAGCGGCAACGCCGGCGGCGGCATCCTCAAACGCGGCGACGAGGCGCTGGTGGTGCGCAGCATTGGCCTGTTCCGCAACCTCGAAGACATTGCCCGCGTGGCGGTGAGCGCCAAGGATGGCAAGACGGTGCTGGTGGGCGACATTGGCGAGGTCGCCATCGGCGACCGGCCGCGCTCCGGCATCGTGGCGTTCAACGAGCGCGACAACATCGTGGAAGGCATCGTGCTGATGACCAAGGGGCAGAACGCCACCAAAGTGGTGGAGGGCATCAAGCAGAGGATACAGGAGGTGGGCCTGAAGCTGCCGCCCGGCGTGAAGATCGCCCCCTACTATGACCGCACTGACCTGGTGCGGCATACCGTGCACACCGTAGCCGAGAACCTGGTGGTCGGTGCGCTGCTGGTGGTCGCAATTCTGGTCATCTTTCTGCGCAACTGGTATGCGGCACTGGCTGTGGCCGTGATCATTCCACTGGCGCTGCTGTTCGCATTCATTCTGATGGACAGCCGGGGCGTATCGGCCAACTTGATCTCGCTCGGCGCAGTCGACTTCGGCATCATCATAGACAGCGCCGTGGTGCTGGTCGAGGCGCTGATGGTAAAGCTCGCATTCGCCAAGATGGACGCATCGCCCCAACACCACACCTACGGCTGGCGCCTTCATCTCATCAAGCAGACCAGCGTCGAGATGGGGCACCCCATACTGTTCTCCAAGGCCATCATCATTCTCGCCTTCCTGCCGATCTTCACGTTTCAGCGGGTGGAAGGAAAAATATTTTCTCCCGTGGCATTCACCCTGAGCTTTGCCTTGCTGGGTGCCATACTACTGACACTGACCCTTGTGCCAACGCTGCTCGCCTATGCGGTGAAATACAAGGATCTGGCGGAGAGGCACAGCTCCTGGATGCACAAACTGCAGGACAAGTACGGTACCTTTCTGTTGTGGGCCGAAGCGAAGCGCAAGCGCATCGTCATCGCGTCCATCGGGCTGCTCGCGCTTGCGCTGCTTGGCGCACCTATACTCGGCACTGAATTTTTGCCAAAACTGGATGAAGGGAACATCTGGCTGACCATCACCCTACCCCCTGCCACGGCGCTGGAAACAACCAAGGGCGTAGAGCGCCGTGTACGCGAGATCCTGCGCTCCTATCCCGAGGTCAACAACATCGTGACCCAGGTGGGACGCCCCGATGACGGCACCGACCCCAAGGGACCCAACAACATGGAGGTCATGGCGGACCTCAAGCCGCACGACATCTGGCGCTTCTCCGGCAAGGAAGAGATGATCGCCGACATGACAAAGAAGATCCGCGAAATACCCGGCGTGCCGACCAACTTCTCGCAGGTGATCCAGGACAACGTGGAAGAGGCGCTCTCTGGCGTAAAGGGCGAAATCGCGATCAAGATCTTCGGTCCGGACCTGGAAATCCTGGAGGACAAGGCCGGCCAGGTGACGAGCATCGTCAACGCAATACCCGGTGCAGCCGACGTCTCCGCGATCAAGGTCGGAGGGCAGACCGAGCTCGACATCACCCTGGACCGCGGGCGCATGGCGCGCTATGGCGTCAACATCGCCGATGCAAACGCGGCGATACAGGCCGCGATGGGGGGAGTGGCGGTCAGTTCGTTCTATGAGGGCGACCGTATTTTCGACGTGACCCTGCGCATAGCCGAGCCATACCGCAACGCCGTGGACGACGTGGGCAACCTGCCGGTCAACCTGCCGGGAGGTGCCGGAACACTGCCGCTGGGTTCCATCGCCAACATCGAGGTGCGGCAGGGCGCGGCGCGAATAGGCCGGGAAGCAGGAGGCCGCATGGTGGCGGTTAAGGCCAATCTGCTCGGGCGCGACCAGGGCGGTTTCGTGGCAGAGGCCATGGAAAAGGTAAAGCGCGGAGTGAAGCTGCCGCCCGGCTATTCCATGACCTGGGGCGGCCAGTTCGAGAACCAGCAGCGCGCCACCGCGCGCCTCAAGGTGATCGTGCCGCTCTCCGTGCTGATGATCTTCATCCTGCTGTTCTGGGCTTTCCGTTCCATGCGCAAGGCGTTGCTGGTGATTTTGATGATCCCGTTCACGCTGATCGGCGGCTTCGCCGGGCTGGCGCTGGCCGGCCTGCACCTGTCGGTTTCGGCGGCGGTTGGATTCATCGCCGTGGCAGGCATATCAGTGCAGAACGGCGTGATCATGGTGGAACGCTTCATGGAGGGGATGCGCAATGGCGCCGGCCTGCGCGAGAGCGTGCTGGAAGGCGCGGTGTCGCGCCTGCGCCCGATCCTGATGACGGCGCTGATGGCGGGCATCGGCCTGCTCCCCGCCGCCCTGTCGCACGGCATCGGCTCAGAAACGCAGCGGCCGTTCGCGGTCGTGATCGTCGGCGGCATTGTTTCCGCCACCCTGTTCACGCTGATGCTGCTGCCACTGCTATTCCCTGTTTTTGCGGAAGAATCAGTCATTGGCGACAACCCGCCACCGGATGGTGAGTGACCTACGGGGCGGATGCTCACCGGAAGCTTGGCGTTCTGCCCCCAAAAGCCCCGCTCACCTCTTCACTGCGTAGATCGCAGGCAAGTTGCGCCAGGCACCCTGGATGTCCATGCCGAAGCCAAACACAAATCGGTCCGGCAGTTCCATGCCCGTGAAATCGGGGCGTATGGGCTTAGCGCGGCCGATCGCCTTGTCGGCGAACACAGCGCTGTAGAATTCCACGGCCCCCAGCTCGAGCACCCGCTGCCTGATTGCCGCCATGGTCTCGCCCTCGTCGAGAATATCATCGACCACCAGCACCACTCTCCCGGCAACGTGCTCGCCGGGAGAAACCTTCCAGTGCAGCGCCCCGCCCTGCTGCTTTGCCCCATAGCGCGAGACATGGAGGTAATCGAAATCGAGCGGGAAATTCAGCAGCGGCAGCAATTGCCCGGTGAAAATCACCGCCCCGCCCATCACCGACAGTACCAGCGGGTGTCTATGCGAAAGGGTTGCGTTGATCTCGCCTGCCACGTGCGCCACGGCCGCCTGTACTTCTTCCGCGGTGCGTATCATCTCGGCGTGCCGCAGAAACTCACGCGCCTGGCTTGCGCTGGTCATCTGAATGTTTTCAGATACGCGGCAAATTCCTCGCCCGTCTCAGGGTGATTGAGCCCGTAGGCGACCTGCGCCTGCAAATAGCCGAACTTGGAGCCGCAATCGTAGCGCACCCCCGTGAATCGGTGTGCCAGCAACTGCTCATCGCGCATCAGCGCCGCGATGCCATCGGTCAGCTGTATTTCCCCGCCCGCTCCGCGTTGCACCTTGGCCAGGTGACTAAAGATGCGGGGCGTCAGGATGTAGCGCCCGACCACGGCCAAGGTGGAGGGTGCCGCATCCGGCTGGGGCTTTTCGACGATCGCATTGACACGCTCTACATTCGGCTCCATGTTGGTGGAACCCACGATGCCGTAGCGGTTGGTCTGCTCGCGCGGCACGTCTTCCACGCCAAGCACCGAGCATTGATGGCGGTCGTAAACCTCGACCATTTGTTTCAGAACCGGAGGCTCTCCGTCTATCAGGTCATCGGCCAGCACCACCGCGAACGGCTCATCGTTCACCACGGGTTTTGCGCAGAGAACGGCATGCCCCAGGCCGAGTGCCTCGGTCTGCCGGATGAAAATGCAGTTCACATTCTTCGGAATGACCTCCTGCACCATGCGCAACAGGTCCTTCTTGCCGCGCAGTTCAAGCTCCGCCTCCAGTTCGTAAGCCTTGTCGAAATGGTCCTCGATGGCTCGCTTGTTGCGCCCGGTGATGAATACCATGTCGGTGATGCCCGCCGCCACGGCCTCTTCGACCGCGTACTGAATCAGGGGCTTGTCAACAACCGGCATCATCTCCTTGGGGCTGGCTTTGGTCGCCGGCAGGAAGCGGCTGCCAAAGCCCGCCACCGGAAACACTGCCTTCGTTATCGGCTTCATTGCGCATTTCCCCCGCTGGGCATGCCATGGACTGTCTTCTGTTTCATGTGTTACGGCTCCTCCCGATTAAAAAAGGCGATTCAGGTTTCCAATACTCAATACTATTACCGCAGCAGCGCAGCCAATTCTTGCTCGTCCAGCACCGGCACCCCCAGCTCGCGCGCCTTGTTCAGCTTGCTGCCAGGGTCTGCGCCTGCCACAACGTAATCCGTCTTCTTTGACACGCTGCCTGCGACCTTTGCGCCCAATGTTTCCAGCTGTGCCTTGAGTTCCTCGCGGCTCACACTGAGCGTGCCGGTCAGCACAAAGGTCTTTCCGGAAAGAGGCTGAGGCAGGTGGCTCACGCCCTCATGCTCCGGCCACTCCACTCCGGCTGCGCGCAATTGCGCGATCACTTCGCGATTATGCGCCTCGGCGAAGAAGGAGGCGATACCTTGTGCCACTACCGGGCCGATTTCCGGCACCTGCTGCAGTCGCGCTTCGTCCGCAGCCATGAGCGCATCCAATGAGCCGAAGTGTCGTGCCACATCCTTGGCCGTAGCCTCACCGACGTTGCGGATGCCGAGGGAGTATATAAAACGCGCCAGCGTGGTCTTCTTGCTGTGGGTGATCGCCTCCAGCAGGTTTCGGGCTGACTTTTCGCCCATGCGCTCCAGGCCGGCGAGAACGGGCAAGGTGAGCCGGTATACATCGGCGGGCGTCTCAACCAGCTTCTGCGCCACCAACTGCTCCACCAGCTTGTCGCCCATCCCTTCGATGTCCATCGCACGGCGGCTGGCAAAATGCAGCAGCGCCTGGATACGCTGCGCCGGGCAGAAGAGGCCGCCAGTACAGCGCCAGTCCGCTTCGCCCTCCTCGCGCACTATGGCGCTGCCGCAAACTGGGCATTTTCCCTGTAACTGGCCGTGCAGGTCAAAGTGTGCGCCGGCATTCGCCGGGCGCCGGTCAAGCACTACCCCCACGACTTCGGGTATCACGTCCCCCGCGCGGCGCACGATCACGGTGTCGCCGATTCGCACGTCCTTGCGCCGGGTCTCATCTTCGTTGTGCAACGTCGCATTGCTGACCGTCGTGCCGCCGACGAACACCGGCTCCAGTTTGGCCACTGGCGTGAGCTTGCCAGTGCGCCCGACCTGGATCTCAATGCCACGCACCACGGTCAGCTGCTCTTCAGCCGGAAACTTGTGTGCGACCGCCCAGCGCGGCTCGCGCGACACGAAGCCCAGTTGCTCCTGCAAGGCGATGCTGTTGACCTTGTAGACCACACCGTCTATATCGAATGGCAAGTTGTCGCGCTTGGCGGCCACCCGCCTGTGAAACGCCACGAGGCCCTCCGGGCCGCGTACCACCTCGCGCTCGGCACACATGGGTACGCCCATTTTGGCGAGCGAATCAAGCACCGCACTATGAGTAGCAGGTCGATCCCAGCCCTGATGGTCACCAAGGCCGTAAGCGAAAAATTTCAGTGGGCGACGAGCAGCCAAGGCGGGGTCGAGTTGACGTATGCTCCCTGCCGCGCCGTTGCGCGGATTGACCAGGGCAGGCAGGCCCTGTTCGCGTTGCTTCTCGTTATAGCGCTCAAAATCCGGGCGGCTCATGTAGACCTCCCCGCGCACCTCCAGCACGGGCGCATCGCACCCATTGAGCCGCAGCGGGATCTGGTGGATGGTGCGCACGTTCTGGGTGACGTCCTCTCCGACAGTCCCGTCGCCGCGGGTCGTAGCCTGCACCAGTACGCCGTGCTCATAGCGCAGGTTGATCGCCAAGCCGTCGAATTTCAGTTCGCACGAATACTCTATGGCGCCGTGCGGCTGCCCGAGTTCGCGCCGCACACGGGCATCGAAGGCCACGGCCCCCTGGTCGCTGATGTCAGTCTCGGTGCGGATCGACAGCATGGGTACGGCGTGCGCCACTTGCCGGAAAATGTCCAGCGGCTTGCCGCCGACGCGCTGCGTAGGTGAGTCGTACAACTGGCGCAACTCCGGGTAGTGCCTTTCCAGCGCCTCCAGCTCGCGAAACAGCTTGTCGTATTCGGCGTCAGGGATGAGCGGAGCATCCAGCACATAATAGTGATAGTCGTGCTTCGCGATCTCGTTACGCAGCCAAGCCGCGCGGGTGCTGGCTTCCTTCAGGCCCGGCATCAGGAAAACAGTCTGCGCGCCAACGCGCCGCCGGGAGCAATCGGGTAAGCCAGCATTTTTTTCTCGATGCCAGCGACCTGGGCGCGGATCATGGCAACAGCAGCGTCGTTCAGCTCCTTGCGGTGATCGTCGACCACCGCGGCACCCAGGTCTTCGCCGATCGCACGGGCAAGCACTGCCATCTCTTGGAAGCGGCGGGCAGGCTGCTCGACGCGCGGAACATCCAGTTGCAGGGACAGCCCGATGACGGGGGTTTCATCGAGCTCGTGATGCTGGAATGGGGCACCATCGAAATTGCTGAGCGTATACAGGGTGTTCCCGTTGCTGTCCAGTAGATGGAAAGCACCATCCGCCCGCAGGGTCATGCCGTGCCGTTGCGCCACCTTGGCAACATCGGCGCCCGGCAGGAGGTGCTGCCCGTCAGGCAGGATGTTCAAGCCTATCATCTGGTCCACCTCAGCGCAAAACGCGTCGAGGCGCCGCGCGCTGTCAGCCGCCTCTTTGGCGCTGGGCAGGTTCACCTCGGCCTGGCTTCCCTCAGCAATGTCGCGCAGCAAGTCGCGAAAGTCTGACAGCCGCGCCTCGGTCACCGCGCCGCTGCGGTCGGCAAGTTGCAGCGCGAGGCGAAATGTCTCGTAAGCCAGGTGATTCTCCGCAACCACCTTTTCCCATGGACCGCCTGCGGTGCGCACCCCGCAAACATGGAGACGCTTGCCGTAATCAAAGCGCCGCTGCCACAGCGGTGCCAGTATGCTGCCCGCCAGCGGCGAAGACGCAAACATCACAGCGATGTAATCCGTCTCGGGATCCAGCGTTTTGCACGATTCTTCAGGCTCCCCGGTCGCGCCAGTATCATCCGGCAACAGGTGCTCCACTTCTTCGTCCATGCCGCTCGGCAGGCCCCCCGACTGCCTGGCCAGCACACCCTGGTAGAGCGCATCTCCAGCTTGCGCCTTGAACGCGGCCCCGAACCGGTTCCGGTATTGGCGCTGCTGCCAGGTACCGTAGCCATATACCGCCGCCACCACAAGGATGCCGATGGCCAGCAGACTGATTTGCAGTTCACTCATTTGCTCACCGTGATATGCCTTAGGGCGAGCCGCTCAGTCCGGCCCGCCACGAAGGCGTTTGCAGATATTTCGTCGGGATGGCGCTGCGCGGCCAACCCTCCCCATCCGAGATTAGTTGAATTATCGCAAGTGCCGGCCGAAATGGCAAAGCGCCCTAGACCGCTTGCGCCGCATCAACGCGTGAGAGATTGGCTGAAATGGGCGCGAAATTCTTGCTTGGGCAGGGGCTGGGCAAAATAATACCCCTGCCCCTGGTCGCATCCGTGCTGGTTCAGGAAAGCGAGCTGAGCGGCCGTCTCAACTCCCTCGGCAACCACTTTGAGCTTGAGGCTACGCGCCATACTGATAATGGTACTGACAATGGCCGCGTCGTCCGGATCGTGAGCGATATCGCGCACGAAAGACTGGTCTATCTTCAGCTTGTCTATCGGCAACCGCTTAAGGTAGTTCAAGCTGGAATATCCGGTGCCGAAATCGTCCACGGCAAGTTGCACCCCCATTTCCTTCAGTTCGTGCAGCAGCGCAATGGCGGCCTCCGCGTCCTGCATGACGGCTGTCTCGGTTATCTCGAGTTCCAGCCGTGATGGCTCGATTCCATGCTGGTCCAGGATTTTGCGCACTTGGGCGCCCAGGTCCCGCTGGCGGAACTGTACGGCCGACAAGTTCACTGACATGGAAATTTCCGGCAACCCCAGCTTTCCCCATTCCGCCAACTGGCGACAAGCCTCGCGCAGCACCCATTCCCCGATGGGGGCGATCACGCCGTTTTCCTCGGCGATCGGAATAAAGCGCGCCGGGGGAATCATCTCCCCGCTCTCCGGGTCTTTCCAGCGCAACAGCGCTTCCGCACCGACCAGCCGCTTCGTGCGCAGATCCACCTGGGGCTGGTAATACAGCGCAAACTCGCCCCGCTCCAGGGCATGGCGCAACTTCTTCTCGATCGCCATGCGTTCCAGCGCGCGACGGTTCATTTCGGCGGTAAAGAAGTGATAGTTGTTGCGACCGCTCTGCTTGGCATGGTACATGGCGGCATCGGCGTGCCGCAACACCTCATTGCCCTCGCGGCCGTCGTCCGGGAAAATCGCGATGCCAATGCTCGTAGTGATCTCTATGTCGTGGCCGTCTATTACACAGTTTCCCGCGACTGATTCCAGCAGCTTCTGCGCAATGGCGGACACATCGTCCGCTTTTCCAATATCGGGCAGCATCAGCACAAACTCGTCGCCGCCCAACCGGCATACCGTGTCGCCAGTGCGGCTGATGCGCGAGATGCGGCCGGCAACTTCCTGCAGCAGCTTATCGCCGACGACATGGCCCAGCATGTCGTTGATGTGCTTGAAACGATCGAGGTCCAGGAACATCACGGCCACCTTGCGGCCGTCGCGCCTGGCATGGCTGAGCGCCTGCGCCATGCGGTCAAGCAAGAGCATGCGGTTGGGCAAGCCGGTGAGAAAATCATGCTGCGCCATGTGGGTAATGCGCCGCTCCACTGCCTTGCGTTCGCTGATGTCGGAGAACACCGATACATAGTGGGTGATCTTGCCGTGCTCGTCCTTGAGCACGCTGATGCTCAGCCATTCCGGGTAGCTTTCGCCGTTCTTGCGTCGGTCTATAATCTCCCCCTGCCAGCGGCCGGTCTCGTTGATATTGCCCCACATCGTGCCGTAGAAGGTTCTTTCCATCAGCCCGGAACTCAGCAGTTTTGGGCTTCTGCCGATCACCTCTTCGGCAGCATAGCCCGTTATCGCTGTGAATGCCGGGTTGACAAAGCAGAATTTCAGTTCAGCATCTGTCACGGCGATGCCTTCGTTGACACTGTTGAGAATATGAGCGTTCAGCAACAGCGTCTGTTCGACTTTCTTGCGCTCGGTAATGTCCTCCTGCACCGCGACAAAATGCGTAATCGTGCCGCTCCCTCCCAGGACCGGGTTGATGATCACGGAATCCCAGTACAGTTCGCCGTTCTTGCGCCGGTTGAGCATTTCGCCCCGCCACGTTTTTCCGGCGTTTATGGTGTCCCACAGATCCCGATACACCGCGGGGTCGGTTTGCCCGGCGCTGAGCAAGCTGGTATTCCTGCCGATCGCCTCTTCCCTGGTGTAACCGGTAATCGCGCTGAATGCGGCATTCACGTACTCGATTGTGCCATGACGATCGGTAATGATCACGCTCGCCGCGCTCTGATTGACCGCCTGCGTGAGCAGCCGGGCCTGAAATGTCCAGTGCTCCTGGATGCGCATCATCTCGTCGAAAGCGCGCCCCAGCCGCCCAATCTCGTCCTGCCCGGTTACCCCGGTCTCCGGCCCACGCGACGGAATGCCGCTGATCTGCCTGCCAAACGCATCCACGGCCTGCATCAGCCTGCCGATGCGCCGCGAAACCAGAAAATGAACAAGCAGCCAGGCCAACAGCGCGAGAGCTGCCGTAATCCAATTGGTCTTCTGCATCCACTTTCGGGTTTCAGCTTGGCGTTCGGTAAGCAGTGGCGCCGGGTCGGCGGCCATGAACAGCAGGCCACGCTGCGCGGGCCGGTTCCCGCGCCCGGTCTGATTGAACACAACGGGGTAGGCGGAAAGTATCAGGCCACGCCTGGGCGAAGCCCATGTTCGGCCGCCTGGCTGCACTGCGAGCGCCGCATCCGGGTCAAGGCTCGCCACATCTTTTCCGACATCGGCGGCATGCATGGCGGCGACCACCTTGCCATGCGCGTCAGCGAGCAGGGCTGTTCTGAGCTCTGCCACATCTGCGAGCATGGACAAGTGTGTCTGGACGTTGGCCAGCTCCTGTTTGCGCAGGGCATCCTCTATGCCGACTTGCAGACGTGTGGCGAGTACCCGCTGGTTGCGTTGCATGTCGGCAAGCACCTCCATCCGGTCCTGCTCCAGCGCAGTTTCGTAGGTGTAGAGTCGCGCCAGCGCAACCAGCCCAAGCAGGGCCAAAGGCAGCAGCAGGCGCAGCGATACGAACTCGAACCGGCTCACCGTGCCTATGTGCTGTGGGGCGCGGCGCCTGACGGTCATTTAGGAGACTCGGCGAGGATCGTGGAATCCAGCAGCATGGAAGGATCCACGCCGACGCGCAGTTTACCCTCGTTGAGTAAGGCGCGCTGAGCTGCCTCGACTGCCGAACCGATCGGCGCGGGCTCGCCTATCATGAGCTGCTGATTACGCTGCAAGCTATATAACTCCATCCCATCAAGCAAGGCCTTGAATTGCGCCGGGGCGAGATGCTCGCGCTGCGCCATGATTTTCATGGCATTGTCCGGATCGCTGCGCATGTAGTCCAACGCGCGCCGCCAACCGCCCAGGAACTGCCCCAACTCGCGATGGTATCGCCCGATCGATTCGTCGCGCGTGACAAGCACATCGATCCGCCTAGCCGGTTGCGAACGCCGCCCCCCCCCTGTTTTCCCCTCCGCTGTGGGGGTACTGGGCGGCGCAGAATCAAACAGCAGGATGACCTTCAGATCTGGAAGATCGCTGCGCAGCAGCAGCGCCCTTTCCAGGGTGACACCCACCAGGTTGGCCTTGCCGCTGCGGATCGCCTCTTCCGCTTCTTCCGGGCTGGCGTAGGCATCAAGACGCAGATTGGCCCCTTGCAAATAACCCAGTTCACGCGCAAGGTAAACCGGCTCGTAGCCGGGCCAGGCACTTGCGCCGAATACCAGGGGGGGCTGCGGCGCTTGTTCACACCCGGCGAACAGGAGTGGCACGAGCGCCGCCGCAATGAGTCTGGTCAATAGCCTTTTTTTCATGGTACTACTCTGCTCCTGAGACGAAATGTACCCCTCGCATCCGCGCTATGCAAGCGGGAGGTCGCCGCTCTCTGCCCCAACCGAGGAAAGTTCCTGCACGGCGCGCAGATATTCCGCCTGTTCGCGCAACTGCACCAGTGTGGGAGGATGAGCGTGGCCGCGCATATGCGCCAGACGCGCTCGGCTCGCGGCCGGCATTTCCCAACGCAGCCCGGCCAGCAACTCGTCGGCGAGGTCCGGCCGGTTGCAGACGAGCACCATGTCGCACCCCGCATGCAATGCCGCCTCCGCGCGCTGAACGATCCCCCCCGCGACGGTAGCGCCTTCCATGCTGAGATCATCGCTGAAGATGCAGCCTTCAAAACCGAGCTCCCCGCGCAGCACGTCTTTCAGCCAGATGCCGGAAAAACCCGCGGGCAGCCTATCCACCTTGGGATAGATGACATGCGCGGGCATCACCGCTGCCAGCCCGTAGTCGACCATCTGGCGGAAGGGAATCAGGTCGCACAATTCGATGTCGGTATAACTGCGCTCGTCCACGGGGATTTCAAGGTGCGAGTCGGCTCGCACATAGCCGTGTCCGGGGAAGTGCTTGCCAACCGCCGGCATGCCGCCCTGGCGCAACCCTTGCATCAGGCTATGCGCCAGGTCGGCAATGACCTGGGGCTCGGAGTGAAAGGCGCGATCGCCGATGACCGAACTCGCACCGAAATCCACATCCAGCACCGGCGTAAAACTGAAATCCACGCCATGCGCGCGCAACTCAGCGGCCAGCACGTAACCCGCGTGCTGCGCCAGGTGCCGGGCGCGCTTCGGATGACCGGCTTCCCATACCCTGCCGAATTCGCGCATTGCCGGAATGCGGGTGAACCCGTCGCGGAAACGCTGCACGCGGCCTCCTTCATGGTCCACCGAAATCAGCAACGCAGGGGTGCGCAACGCGCGGATAGCCGCCGTCAATTCCTCCAGCTGGCGCGGCGACTCGTAATTACGCGCAAACAAAATGACACCGCCCACCAGCGGATGCCGCAGCCGGGCCTCATCTTCGGGCGTAAGCACGTCACCCTGCACATCCAGCATCACCGGCCCCAAACCCATATTTCCCCCTGTTGAATCGATCCGCAAGGGATTATACGTGGATTGACCCGTTTTTCATTCTGGGCGATGATCCCAGGGCACGCATAACGGTGCACGTTTTCAAGAAGCAATACCTCACAGGAGTTCACGTATGAAAAAAATATTGGCCATTTCGCTCATGTTCACCTTGCCCGCGCTGGCGCACGCCGGGCTGCTGGACGGCAAGACGGAAGAGCTGAAGGGCAAGCTGGAGCACCAGGCCGAAAGCAAGGCGCGCGCCAAGGGCAACGAAAAGCTGGCTGCCCAGGTGAACAAGAAACTGCTGGCAGAATCTCGCAAGAACCAGTGCTCGTTCAAAAGCGGCAGCGATCAGCTCGCGCCCGGCTGCGATGCAAAGTCGAAGAAACTTGCGAACGCTATCATCAGCGTGAAGAAGTCCCTGCAATCCCAGGGCCACGGCGGATTCAAGTTCATCGTCACCGGCCACACCGATTCCTCCGGCGACCCGGCCAAGAACAAGGAACTGTCGCAGCGCCGCGCACAGGTGATGGTGAACCAGCTCGTCGCGAAGGGTGTGGACAAGAACGACATCGACGCGCTGGGCATGGGCTCCGAGCGCATGCTGGTGAGGCCGGACAATACCCCGGCGAAAAAGGCGAAAAACCGCCGCTACGAAGTCGAAGTCAGGTTCTAAGGAAACGCTGGATTCGTCGTTACGGCGAAAAAGCCGAAATTTCAATGAACTGGACACCGGCCTCCGCCGGTGTGACGACTTATTCAGCGTTTCCCTAAGCCCTCGCCCGGCAAGGGGAGGTGTCCGCCCTTGCCGGCCTCCAGTTCCGTTGGGTGCTAATCCTTTTCGAGCACCACGAACGCGACAGCAACGTCGCGTTCATCGCTGATGCTGAGGTAATGGCGCGTCACGCCAAGGCGTGCCACGTAATGGGACAGCACCTCGTCGAAGGCCAGCATCGGTTTGCCCAGCGGATCGTGCTCTACGCGAATGCGCCGCAACGTTACGCTGGCGCGCAGGCCGGTTCCCATGGCCTTGGCAAAGGCTTCCTTCGCAGCAAAGCGCCTCATCAGGTAGCGTGCCGGATCGGTGCTGCGCCCGTATTCCTCCAATTCGCCTTCGCTGAGCATGCGCTGCGCGACGCGCTCTCCATACTGCGCGTGCAGCGACTTGATGCGCGCGTAGGAGACGATGTCGGTCCCGATCCCGTAGATCATGGGGCCAGCAGCGCCTTCATTTTCTTCACGGCCTGATCGAGCCCGATGAACACCGCCTCGGCAACGATGGCGTGGCCAATGTTGAGCTCGGCGACATTTGGGATGGCCACAACGGCCTGCACGTTGTGGTAATTCAGGCCGTGCCCGGCGTTCACCTGCAGGCCCAGCGCATGGCCATGCGCCACGGCTTGGCGGATGCGCGCCAGCTCGTGTTCGCGCTCCGGCACACTGTCGGCGTCCGCATACTTGCCCGTGTGGATTTCGACCACCGGGGCGCCGAGTTTTTTTGCTGCTTCCAGCTGTTTCTCTTCCGGGTCTACGAACAGCGACACGCGAATGCCCGCGTCAAGGCAGCGGGCAGTGGCGCGCTGCACGGCGTCATAATGGCGCGCCACGTCCAAGCCGCCCTCGGTGGTCAACTCCTCGCGTCGCTCCGGCACCAGGCAGATGTCGTGCGGCCGGATGCTCAGCGCATTTTCTATCATCTCCTCGGTCACCGCGCATTCGAGGTTCATGCGCGTTTGCAGCATATGGCGCAACGTCCTTACGTCATCGTCCTGTATATGGCGCCGATCCTCACGCAAGTGCAGCGTGATCGCGTCCGCACCCGCTTCCTCGCACATCAGGGCTGCGCGCACGAGATTCGGGTAGCGCGTGCCGCGCGCCTGACGCAGGGTGGCGACATGGTCTATGTTCAGTCCGAGTTTTATCATTTGGCTGTTCCGTCAGTGCCCAACAGGCTAGGCTGGAATTATACGGCGAACCGGACGCGTTACAGTGCCTTAGGGGGCTGCAGATCCTTGATCAACTCCCGCGTATGCAGCGTCTTGCCCGCAAGGTAATGATTCAGCAGGACCCGCATCAGCTGTTTACCTTGCTGTGCGCTGGCAGGGTCACGGTAATCGTCGGCCGCCATATCCTGCAGCGTTTTGCCTGAAACGGCTACTCCGCTTGGCGCCTCGCCTCCGTCCGGCAGCACGCCGCGCTCGATCACGTACCGGTAGCGTCCCAGGGAATTCACCGGTTTACCACTGTCCGCCTCCCTGTCCAGTTGTAATGCGTAGCCCAGCTCCTGCAGCAGGCGTTTCTCGAAGCTGCGCAGGGTGGCCGCATGGTCGCTCTCGTGCGCCAGCCGTTGCAGCGCATGCTGGTAATAGTCGAACAGGGCCTCATGGGGATCATCGCGCGCCATCAGGTTGAGCAGCAGTTCGTTCAGGTAAAAACCGCACAGCAAGGCGGTTCCCTGCAACTGCGGCTGCCCGCCCTGCCATTCCGCGCCATGCAGGGTGCGCACCTCTCCCTTGCCGAACCAGGACAGGCGCAGCGGCTGGAAATTCATCAGCAGACCTCGCAACGCGGAGCGCGGGCGCCGGGCTCCCCGTGCAACCAGGGCCAGACGGCCGTGGTTGCGGCTGAAAATCTCCAGCAGCAGGCTGGTCTCGCGGAATGGATAGCTGTGCAGCACATAGGCAGGCTGGTCCTCCAGCCGGTTCTTATGCCCGGTCATTCCGCCCCTGCCCGCCTTTCAAGTTCGACTCATTCATACCCGAGGGACTTCAGCATCCGCTCGTCGTCGGCCCAGCCGCTCCTCACCTTGACGAAGACTTCCAGGAACACCTTTCCGCCGAACAGCTTTTCCATGTCCAGCCGCGCCTCGGTAGCGATCTCCTTCAGCTTGGCGCCCTTTGCGCCGATCAGCATGGCCTTGTGCGCGTCCTTGTCCACCAGGATGGCGGCGTGAATCCGCCGCAACTTCCCTTCCTGCTTGAATTGCTCGATTACGACGCTGGCTGAATAGGGCAGTTCTTCGCCGGTATAGCGAAACACCTTTTCGCGCAGCAATTCGGCGGCCAGAAATCGCTCGTTGCGGTCGGTGATCTCGTCCGCAGCATAGATCGCCTCGCCCTCCGGCAGCAATGGGCGGATGGCTTCCACGAGCGTCGCGATCTG
>Ga0316628_100001848_pt1 | contig 15251 bp, 13 predicted proteins | sample OWC_Aug_M2_C1_D5_FD_207648 | JGI IMG/M metagenome (GOLD analysis project Ga0316628, IMG submission 207648) | Wetland soil microbial communities from Old Woman Creek delta, Ohio, United States - OWC_Aug_M2_C1_D5_C | ecosystem: Environmental > Terrestrial > Soil > Wetlands | place: USA: Ohio... | reverse complement strand
TTTCCACAGCCTGTGAAGCCTGTCCTGCTCGGCCCCATGCAGCCGGGGCACAATGTCGCGGCCGATATCTTCCGGCGCTGAAAGCGCCGAAGTTGACTAACCCAGGGCAACGCCCTGGGTGCGGAATCAGATCGAATGTGCTGCGCCCTGAAAGGGCGCAGGGGCCCTCCGCTCTTTCAGGGCGGACGAACGGAGGTTGGCACGATACCCGGGGCTCTGCCCCGGGCTGATCACCTCCGCGCCTTCGCCGCGATGTCGCGGCCTTTTTCAAACGACAAAAACCGCCATAAAGCGATTTTTGAGATACTCTCTGTCCATGAATACTCGCCGAACTAAATCCAGCCGATTTGTATTTGCATTGTTGCCCCGGCTTCTTTTGCTGTTCGGGTTCGCTTGCCTTTTGTCGCTTTCAACTTCCGCGCAAAGCGATCCCGCCGAGCCTCCGCAAGCCCACGCGAATGTGAAACTCCTTCCCCGCCCGGCAAAACCCGTGGTCCGCCAGGAAGTGGACGAAAAATCGATGCGCGGCCTGATCGAGCAACTCGTGGGTTGCGGCACGCGCCATTCGCTCTCCTCGTGGAGCGATTCGGCACGCGGCGCCGGCTGCGCGCGCGATCATATCCTGGCGCGCCTGAACGAAATCAACCAGCAATCCGGAAACAAGCTGCGTATCGTCAACGACAAGTTTGAAACAACCGGCCCGAGAACCAACAACAAGCCCGTTCCCATGGAAAATATCTACGGCATTCTCGCGGGTTCCGATCCCGCGCTCTCGAAAACCGTGTTTATCGTTTCCGGGCATTTCGATAGCCGCGCCTCCGACGTCATGGATCCGAATGTGGACGCGCCCGGCGCGGATGACGACGCTTCCGGCGTGGCCGTCAGCATGGAGTGCGCACGCCTGTTGAGCCGCGCGGGAGCCGCCGGCCACGGGCCCTATCGCGCCACGCTGCTTTTTGCCGCGATTTCCGGCGAGGAGCAAGGCTTGCTCGGCAGCGCAAGAATGCTCGAGTGGGTCAAAGAGCAGGGATACATCGTCGGAGGGATGCTCGATGATGACATCGTTGGCGCTGACTCCGCCCCCGGCGCCCCGCATCGCGTGCGCCTTTTTTCGGGGAGTGGAGAAGAGGACGACAACGATTCCGCTTCGCGCGAACTCGCCCGCGCCATCGAGGAGATCGACGGGCGCAATTCGATCCGCCTGATTTTCAATATTGACCGGCTGGGCCGCGGCGGAGACCACTACATTTTCTACAAAGCCGGCCTGCCCGCCGTGCGTTTCACCGAGCCGCTCGAGAATTACCGCCACCAGCATCAAACTCCTCGCACGGAAAATGGCACGGAATACGGCGATCAGATGAAATATCTGGATTTCGCGTTTATGGGCAGCGTGGCGCGGAACAATGCCGAGGCGCTGCGCCAGTTGGCTCTTGCCCCCGCCCCTCCCGGCGAAATAAAACTCGGCGGAGGGATTACGCCCGACGCCAAAATTTCCTGGACGGCCGAAGAAGATCCCGAGCGCGCTGGTTTTGAAATTCTTTGGCGCGAGACGACCGATCCGCGCTGGCAGGTTTTTAGTTTTTCCCCGTCCGCGGAAGAATACGTGCTGAAAAACGTCTCCACCGACAATCATTTCTTCGCCGTGCGCTCCGTCGGAAAAAACGGCGCCCGGTCCATCGCGGTCCCCACATCCACGGGACGAAGATTGCCACCCGGCAGGTAAAGTGGGACAAGCTTCAGAGTCTCCATGAGAACTTACAATTGAACAGGCCAGCGGCTAAACAGGTCGCGGAAAAAGTCCCTATTTGGTGTCATTCCGAGCGAGGCGAGGAATCTCTCCGTGGTTTAAAGTCAAGAGAATGAGAGATTCCTCGGCAAAAGGCGTGCCTCGGAATGACAACATTTTGAGTTTTTCCGCAGCCTGTAAAGCCGCATTCTTCCTGCATACTTTACGGCACGGCTGAAGCCGTGCCCTACAAAGATTCGGGCTTTGTCACACAGGCTCTTCAGCCTGTCTGCCTTTAAATTGCAAATTGGAAGAAATTCTCTTCGAAGTGAAATGAGAAAACCAACGCCTGTTATGCTGAACGACTTACGGAATAAATAAAAACATCGTCATTCCGAACGAAGTGAGGAATCCCTCCGTGTTTTGGTGTCGAAAGAAGGAGGGATTCCTCACTTCGTTCGGAATGACGCGTTAATTTGATATTTCTACAACCCACAAGTACGAGGAGGTTCTATTCGCGCTACTTCCCCCACTCCTTGATCACCAGTTCCGGCACGGCCGCGCCATCCTTGCGCGGATCGGACGCGCCGTAGTTCACGCCCGTGGCGTAGTCGCGCATCACCGCCTGCCCTCCGCCGAAATCATCGGAAAAACCGACGTGCATCGTGAGTTTATGGCCTTTGGCTTCTAGCTCGGCGCGCACGTTTCCCGCAACGCGATTTTCCAGCTCCACGTCGCATCCCGTGAACGTGCGCTTGGTGAACCGCGCCGTCTCCATCGCCGCCTGAATATTCTGACCAGAATCCACTATGTGCGAAACGAATTGCGCGTGCGCCTGCGCCTGATTCCATCCGCCCATGATTCCGAAGGCGATGCGAATCTGATCTCTTTCCAGGAACGCCGGAATGATAGTGTGCAGCGGCCTTTTGCGCCCGGCGATGGCGTTGGGAGAATCCTTGTCCAGGCTGAAGAGCGCCCCGCGGTCGTGCAACACAAATCCCGTGCCATCGGCGACGAGTCCGGAACCGAACTCGCCGTAATTCGATTCGATCAGCGAGACCATGTTGCCTTCGCGGTCCACCACGCTCAGGTACGTCGTGTCGCCCGCATCGGGGACCAGCGCGCCCGGCGCAACTTCGCAGTTGGCGCGATTCAGATCGATTAATTTCGCGCGTTCCGCCGCGTACGCCTTCGAGAGCATCCCGCTTACCGGCATCCTGGAAGTTTTTGGATCGCCGATGTAGCGGAGAACGTCCGCGTACGCCAATTTCTTCGCTTCAATTTGAATGTGCAGCGCCTGCGCGGAATTGAGCCCGAGCTTGCGCAGATCGAACTGCTCCATGAGGTTGAGCATTTCCAGGGCGCCGATGCCCTGCACGTTCGGCGGCAGCTCGTACACCGTCCAGCCGCGATACGTCGTGGAGATGGGCTCCACCCATTCGCTCGAATACTCGGAGAAATCCTTCGCCGCAAATGATCCGCCGTGCCGCGCCGATAAATCCAGCAGGTGCTTGGTGATCTCCCCCTTGTAAAAAGCGTCGCGGCCATTTTGCGCGATCTGCCGCAGCGACCATGCCAAATCGGGATTGTGCATCACTTCGCCGAGCCGCGGCGGCCGGCCGGAAATTAGAAAAGTTTTCGCCGCGGCCTCCGAGTTGCGCAGCAGATCGGCATTTTTTGCGAAGTGCAGCGCGATCCATTCCGTCACGGGATAGCCGTCCTCGGCGGTTTGAATTGCGGGCGCGAGCACTTCGTTGAGTTTCCTTTTTCCAAAGCGGTCAAGAAGTTTCTGCCAGCCGTCGACGGCCCCGGGCACGGTGGCGGATTCGATGCCGTGCACGGGCACTTCCTGCAAGCCCTTCTGGCGCAGGCGCTCGACCGATTGTGCCGCCGGGGCCCACCCGCTGGCGTTGAGGCCGTAATATTTTCCGCTCTTGGCGTCATACACGATGGCGAAGAGATCGCCGCCGATGCCGTTCCACATCGGCGCGACCACCGTCATCACCGCATGCGCGGCGATGGCCGCGTCCACCGCGTTTCCCCCGCGCTCGAGAATCGCAGCGCCCGCTTTCGACGCCAGGGGAGATTCCGTCGCGACAATCCCGGATTGCGAGATCACCATCGAGCGTCCCTGGACGCGATCCTGCGCGAACAAATTTTCCTGGTTCATTTCCATGGTCAGAAATCCCGCTAGGAGAAGTAACGCCAGCCGAGTTGAGATTTTACGCATAGGCGAATCGTTTCCGGCAGGCCCTTGGTAGCACTGGCTTCAGCCTGTGCGGTTTGGACCGCCTGAAAAAAATCCACAGGCCAAGCCCTGCGATAAAACACAAAATGCCGTCAGTCCGAAAGCGAACAACGCCAGGGCGGCCGCCAACAACCATCGCATGCGCGCGCGCACCGCGTTTTTCCCGTTCTCCGCCGATTCCGGGTACGGTAGCGACGAGTATACTTCCGGAGCGCGCCGCGTTTCCAGCAATCGTTCGCGCCGCCTGCCTGCCTCTTGCCGGATTTTTTGCGACGCAGTGAAAATCTGCAAGACCGCCGGCGAGCCGGCGCTACAAGACCTGTCGCGGTTTGCAACTCACCTCATTTTTGATTTCAGTTTGATTGTCTTGCCATCCACGATGAACGTGCCGTATCCGTGATGGTGGATCGTCCTGGGATTGTTTTGCGCGGGATCCTTCCAGGCCTGGAGCACTTCGAGGATGAAAAGATTGTAGCTGCTGACCAGGCGCGTGTCGGACACCCTGCATTCCAGATTGGCGAAACATTCCGCGACAAGCGGCGCGGCCACCGTTTTGGCCGGCGCAGCGGTCAGTCCGAACGCCGCGAATTTATCGACGATGCGGCCCGACGAGTTGCCGACTTGCACGACTTTCGGCGCCAATTTCACGGCGGGAATGGCAATCACGCATTCCCCGGTTGCCCGCAACGCCGCAAAGCTGTAATTCGCATTGCTCACGACGCAGGCGACCAGCGGCGGCTCAAACTCCACCATCATATGCCAGGACATGGTCATGACATTCGCGCGGCCTTTGCGCGAGGTCGTCAGCAGGACCACCGGACCCGGCTCGAGCAGCTGGTAGACCTTGGATAATGGCAGATCTCTCATCACGCATTCGGCCCCTGCGCCGGAAAAGTGGCGGCCGGAGTTTCCCAGGCCAAAAGCTACAACAAAATCGTTCGCGGGTCCATGCAACGCCCCTGCCGCGAGGCCAGCCCACTTCCGCCTTGCAATCGTTTCGCGCAGCAGGAACAATCCAGTCATGGAAATTCATGAGTGGAACAAACGCTACCGCCTGCGGGAACACGCGGTGTCGGATTTTGAATCGCCGCCGACGCCTCTCCTGGTGAAAACCGCGTCGGGATTGCCACCAGGAAGGGCGCTCGATCTCGCCTGCGGCACGGGCCGCAACGCTCTGTGGCTTGCCGAGCGCGGATGGGACGTCACCGCGGTTGACGGAGCGTCCGTGGCCATCGAAACCTTGCGGGCCCGCGCCGCGGAACGCGGCTTGCCGGTCAACGTGCGCGTCGCCGATCTGGAAAACGACGTATTTGAAATTGAGCCTTCCCGGTGGGACCTGATCGCAATCTGTTACTACCTGCAACAGAATTTATTTGAGCCCGCCAAACGCGGTGTGAAACCCGGCGGCGTGTTAATCGCCATCGTTCACGTGGCCGAGCCCGGACAGACCCCGACGCGGCATAGCCTGCGCCCCGGGGAACTGGAGGGATTTTTCAAGGGCTGGGAAATTCTTCATCTCCAAGAGGGCCTGGCAAGCGACGCGCCCCACCGCCGCCCTGTCGCCGAAATTGTCGCGCGCCGACCGCTGGATTCCTGACCGGAATTCTTGCGGCCAAACTACTTGGACTTCATCATCGAGTCGATGGAAATCCCATTTTCGCCAATATGCGCGAGCAGGTAGTAATACAGGAAGGCGTAAATCAGCTGCAGCCCCGACACCAGCCAATCCTGCGCAAGATTGGTGCCGATCACCAGGCACAGGACCACAATCCCCCCGGCAATCAGCGCGAACCGCGTGAATAGCCCAACGAGCAGCAATAGGCCGAGGATCGTCTCCACCCACGGCTGCACAGTGGCAAACGGCGACAGCATAGCCGCCGGAATTCCGTGGGCGTGCTCGAAGTAGTGGGTCAGATAGGCGAGAAACGCCTCGTGCCCCATCAGGATGCGGCTCACGCCATGCAGCATGATGTTCGCGCCAAACGCCACGCGCAGGATCGTATACGCCGTAATCGTATCGGACGGTATCGCGCCCGTGGACCGCGCACTTGTCACACTTGCTGATTCGCTCATAAGCCACCCTCAGCTTTAGCTAGATTTGGCCCGCACAGCCGCCCGGATCGCACCCAACCCAATTTCCCGGACATGTTGGGTGGGAGTCTATCGCTTCCTTGGAGATCGCACAACTGCGCTTTGCGTGGTTGACAGTTCGCCGGCAGGCGTGTCGTTGCGCACCGGAAGATTGTTTCCTTGCAGCTCGCCCGGCCTCTACTTCCCCACCCTCTCCGCAATCGCCTTCCCCACAATTTCCGTCGTCGCCTTCCCACCCACATCCGGTGTGCGAAATTCCGGCGCGGCCAGGACATCCTCGATGGCGCGCTCGATGGCGTCCGCGGCTTTTTCTTCGCCGAAATGGCGGAGCATCATGGCGCCGGACCAGATCTGGCCGATGGGGTTGGCGATGCCTTTTCCGGCGATGTCCGGCGCGGAGCCGTGCACGGGCTCAAACATCGAAGGATATTTTCGGGGCGGATTCAAATTTGCCGAGGGAGCGATTCCGATCGAGCCGACCACGGCGGGGCCCAGGTCGGAAAGAATGTCGCCAAACAGGTTCGATCCCACGACCACGTCAAACGATTCGGGGCGGCGCACAAAATGCGCGGTGAGAATGTCGATGTGATACTGGTCGGTGCGGACATCCGGAAATTCCTTGGACATGGCGGCAAAGCGTTCATCCCAGAACGGCATGGTATGGATGATGCCATTCGATTTTGTGGCGGAGGTGACGTGCGATTTGCGTTTGCGGGCCAGCTCGAAGGCGTAGCGCAGGATGCGGTCGACGCCGCGGCGCGTGAAGATGTTCGTCTGCATGGCCATTTCTTCGTCGGTGCCCTCGAAAATCCGGCCGCCGATGTTGGAGTATTCGCCTTCGACGTTTTCGCGCACCACGCAGAAATCGATCCCGCCGGGCTTCGCATTCTTCAGCGGCGAATCGATGCCCTTCAACATGCGCACCGGGCGCAGGTTGACGTATTGCTCGAAGCTGCGGCGGATGGGAATGAGGAGTCCCCAGAGCGAAATGTGATCCGGGACGCCGGGATAACCGACCGCTCCGAGAAAAACGGCGTCGAAAGGGCGGAGTTGCGCGAGGCCGTCGTCAGGCATCATTTTTCCGGTCTTGAGGTAGGTTTCGCAGCTCCAGTCATAATGCTGCGGCGAAAGCGAAAAGCCGAAATGCCGGCCCGCGGCTTCCAGAACGCGCAGTCCTTCGGGCACGACTTCTTTTCCGATGCCGTCTCCGGGTATCACCGCGATTTTGTAGGTATTCACTGAATGATTGCCTCCGCTTTCTTCTATTTATTATTCGATTTTCCCGACGCGCGCCTTCCACATTTCCCAAGGGCGCGAAACGATGGCGTCGTTGGCCACGCTCGCTTTGGCCGCTTCTTCGGGCGATAAAAACTTGATCTTGCCGAGCTGCATGGCCTCGGCCTGCAGTCGGGCGTTGATCTGCGTATAGATCGCGTGAGACACCATGTGGGGGATCGACTGGCCCACGGCGACAAACCCGTGTCCGCGCATCAGCACGACGGAATTATTTCCCAGCGACTTCGCCAGCGCATCCGCGACCTTATTGTTTCGGACCAGCATATCCGTCATGCCGGCGGCGTCCTGAATATCAAAAATGGGCGCGCCGGCGCCAAGAAACGCGCTCATATGATAGAGCGGGCGAAGCATGGTTCCAGTCACGCCGAAGGGGATGACCTCCGGCGAGTGGCTATGAACGATGGCCATCACGTCGGGCCGGGCGCGGTAAATGGCCGCGTGGATGTACCGTTCGAGGTACACGGAGCGGCCGCGCGCATCGATGGGCTCGCCCTGCTTGTCGAATTCGAGAATATCGGCGGAGGTGACCAGTCCCGGCGCCATGCTGCGCGACATCAGGAAGCGGCTGGGATCCTTGTCGCTGCGCACGCTCACGTGGCCGAATCCGTCCAGCACATCCTGGTCCGCAAGAATGCGGTTCGCGTAGACCAGGTCCGCGACCAGCTTGGGATCGGGCGGCGCGAGGCTTGAAACCGGCGCCTGGGCGGCCCATGTAAATGCGGCCAGCACGCCGGCAGAGAGCGCGATCAGAACAGCAATTTTAAATCCCCGCATTCGTCTTGCTCCAGAAAGCGATTTGGTTCCGTATTGGCAATGAAAGCGCGGCTCGAAATCGCAGCCCGTGAATTGTATCAAGAGCGGGGCGATTGGCCAGCGCGAATGTGACGCGAGTCCTGCTCGGCGGCAATCGGCAATTCGCCGGTGGATCGCGGGCCACTTCGGGTTACAATTTCTTGAAAAGAGTTTAGCGGGGGAATTTAATTTGATGTCATTCCGAACGAAGTGAGGAATCTCTCTTGGTTTGAAACGCAAGTGAAGGAGGGATTCCTCACCCGCAGGAGCGGGTTCGGAATGACGGCGTTTTGAGTTTTACCGCAAACTGTTTCGTCTGTAATGCCGGATAGGCCGGCAGATCACTGTCATACGCGAGATGAATTCCAGGAGGGTAGACGATGTTCACGCGACGCGAAGTTCTGCTGGGCGGGGCGGTGGCAGGCGCGGGATTGTTGCTTGGCGGGGAAGACAATATTTTTGCCAAGGCTTCCCAGCCTTCGACGCCGGTAAATTTCAGCGTGCCGGAGGGCGCATGCGATTGCCACGTGCACGTCTTCGGCGACCCGAAGCGATTTCCCATGGCCGCGACGCGCAACTATACGCCGGAGCCGGCTTCGGTCGAGGAAATGCGCGCCCTGCATCGCGCGTTGCACACTACCCGCGTGGTGGTCGTGCAACCCAGCATTTACGGCACCGATAATTCCTGCACGCTGGACGGAATCAAGCAGCTTGGCGCGAGCGCCCGGGGCGTCGCGGTGATCGATGAGAAAACGCCGGATTCCGCTCTCGCCGACATGGAGCGCGCGGGCATTCGCGGCATACGAATTAATCTGGAAACCGCGGGGCAGACCGATCCCTCCCTGGCGCGCCGGAGATTTCAAGCGGCGGTCGACCGGATCAAGGGCGACAAGTGGCACATCCAGATTTACACGCGCCTGTCCGTGATTGAGGGGATGAAGGATCTGATCGCGGCGGCGCCGATGCCCGTGGTGTTCGATCACTTCGGCGGGGCGCAGGCAGCGCTCGGAACCGGACAGCCTGGCTTCGAAGCGTTATTGAGCCTGGTACGAGCGGGCAAGGCTTACGTAAAAATTTCGGCGCCCTATCGCGCCTCCACGAAAGCGGATTACAAAGACGTTGCGCCGCTGGCCAAGGCGCTCATTGCCGCGAATTCGCGGCGCATGCTGTGGGGCAGCGACTGGCCGCATCCGGGAACGCCAATCCCTGGCCGCAGCCTCGCGGAAATTACGCCGCTGTTCCAGATCGACGACGGCCGCGTTTTGAATTTGTTGCCGGTGTGGGCTCCAGATGCCGCCGTGCGAAAGTTGATACTGGTCGACAATCCGGCGGAACTCTACCGGTTCTGAACTGGCTGCGGATTCGGCCCTTCTTGCTCGTCATTCCGAACGAAGTGAGGAATCCCTCTTTCTGTTGACTTTCAAACCCGGAGAGATTCCTCACCCACAGGAGCGGGTTCGGAATGAGAATTTTTTGATGTTACCGCAGCTTTTGAATCCCGCGGCGCCGGAAGTCAGCGCGTTGAAGCGCCGCGTCAATTCTGCGGTGGCGGCGGAGGCGTCCCGTCCGGATTGCCGCCGCCCGGCGCACCCATTCCGCCGCTGCGGCGATTTTGCATGCGCTGCATGCGTTCCTGTTGCAGCTTGTCGAACTTCTCTTTTTGCTTGTCGTCGAGTTGCGCGCGAACCTGAGTGTTTGTGTCCATCATGATTTTCATCATCTTGGCGCGCCGGTCCTGCCGGTCAACCGATGTATCGTTTCTCAGGTCCTGCATCTGTTTTTGAGAATCCACGAGAATCGGCTTGATTTTCGCCTGCTGGTCGGCCGTCAGGTCGAAATTCTTCGTCATTTGCTTCAGGCGGTCGTCGGGAGACATCGGCCCTCGCCGGCCTCCCCCTCTTTGCGGCTGCGCGGCCCAGGCGGACGTCACCAGAAACGGAACGGCCAGCAATAGAGCCAAAATCCCGAAATACTTGCGTCGCGATGGCATGATTAGAATTCCTCCCTCACCATTGGCAAGTGCATAAGTTTAGATGGCCCGAGGCCACCATTAGGATGTTCTGCGTCTCTTCCCACAACTAGATTCCCCGCGGGAAGAGGAAAGGTTCCACAATCGGAGTAAAATATGACCCGCCATGAACTTTCTCCACCAGGTCAAACGGGCGTCCCGGGACGCAGGCTCCAATCGGAACAGTTTCTCCATCGCTGCGCGGAGGGAGAAATCGCGATGATTTCTATACGAGACGCCATGGCAAGCGACGCGGAAGCGATCGCCCGGCTGGTCAACGCGGCTTTCCTCGTCGAGCAATTTTTCATCGAGCGGGACCGCACAAATTCCGAGGTGGTCCGCGGCCTGATGAAGAAAGGAAAATTTCTTCTGGCCGAGGACGAACAGGCGCTCCTGGGCAGCATCTACGTGGAACTGCGCGGCGAACACGGATATTTCGGGATGTTGTCGGTCGAGCCTTCCCGCCAACAGATGGGCGTCGGGCACCGGCTTGTTGACGCTGCGGAAAAATATTTTCGGGATGCGGGTTGCAGGTGGAGCGATATGAAAATTGTCAGCGTTCGCACGGAACTTCAAACGCTATACCGCCGCTGGGGATACATGGAAACCGGCACGGCCCCGTACGACGATCCCGTACCCACCAAGATGCCCGTCCATTTCATCCTGATGTCCAAACCGCTGGTTTAGGAAATTCCGTTCGCCGGGCTGAGCACGAAATCGTAATTCACCACCAGGAAGGGCTTGTCGGAGATTTCTCCGGTGGGAGTCTTTCCCGCCGGCATTTTTTTGAATTCCGCGATAAGTTTTTCCTTCACGCCGAAGACGACATCGGAATCAATGTAGCGCCCATCTTTCTTGAACAAATGCGTGACGAGCGTTTTGTAACCTGGCGCCTTGATTAAAAAATGAATGTGCGCGGGCCGGAAATGGGAAATGTCCGTCTCTCGCAATAAATCGCCGACGGTGCCGTCCATGGGAATGGAATAGCCGGGCGGGGCGATGGTGCGGATCACGTACTTGCCATCCGCGCCGGTCTGAAAAATGGCGCGCAGCAGCGGCTCCTCCGAACCAAGCTGCGATTCGTACATGCCGTCCGCGTCGGCCTGCCAGACGTCCAGCCGGGCTCCCGCGATGGGTTTTCCGTCGAGGCCGTGCACGGTGCCGACGAGAAAACAAGTTTCTCCGCCGAGCCCTTCCGCCAGATTCGCGCCCATGGGCATCTCTGGCGAGCCCTCGATGTGAAACGGACCCATGACCGTCGAGGGCGTGGCGCCGGTGGGAAAACGGTGATTAATCGCGTCGACGAGCATGCTGACGCCGAGCACGTCGGAGAGCAGAATGAATTCGTGCCGCTTTTCGCTGCACAGTTTGCCGGTCGTGGCGAGCCAGTCCGCGGCCGCCAGCCATTCCTGTTCGGTAAGGTCCACGTCGCGCACAAAACCATGCAGGTGCTTGACCAGGGACTGCATGATTTGCCGGAGGCGCGGCGAGTGGCACGCTTCCCATTGTTTCAGGGCAAGATCGGTCAGATTTTCTTCCGTGGCGTATGGCATGAGATTCTCCTCTCACATGTGTTTTCGCGATCTTCTCGCCGGGAGCGCGCCGTTGTCCATCGAATTCTTGCGGATGAATTTCCCCGCTGCGCCGCTGAATTTTTTTAAGGTAGACTCCAGGAGCCTCGCGGGGATGAGGGATTGTTTTTGCGCGAGTGCGTTTCCGGCGCGTTCCTGAGAGCGGCAAATCGAGGGCGTTCATGGCAATACTGGTAACCGGCGGGGCGGGCTACATCGGCAGCGTAACTGTCGAGCGTCTGCGGGCCAAGGGCGAGCAAGTGGTGGTGCTGGACGATTTGAAGCGAGGCCACCCGGCCGCGCTAGCCGGCGATATTCCGGTGTATCGCGGGAATATCGGCGACCGTGAACTCGTCGCGCGCATCGCCCGCGAGCACGATCTGGAATCCTGCATCCATTTTGCCGCCTTGATCGAAGTCGGAGAATCGGTCAAGGACCCCGCCAAGTATTTTGAAAACAATGTCGGCCATGGCATCTCCTTCCTGGGCGCGCTCGTGCAGCTGGGCATGCACCGGATCGTGTTTTCTTCCACGGCGGCCACTTACGGCGATCCCGAACAGATTCCCATCACCGAACAAAGCCGGAAATCTCCGAAAAATCCGTACGGCTGGTCCAAGCTTTTCATGGAGCAGGTGCTCGATTCCTACGACACCGCATACGGACTGAAATTCGTCGCCTTACGTTATTTCAACGCCGCCGGCGCGACGGATAAATGCGGCGAGGATCACCGCCCGGAGTCGCACCTGATTCCCAACGTGCTCTCCGCGGCGCTGGGCCTGCAGCAGGCCATTCGTGTGTTCGGCAACAATTATCCGACCCCGGACGGCACGCCCATTCGCGATTATATTCACGTGGCCGATCTGGCCGACGCGCATATCCTCGCCCTGGATCACCTGCGCCGGGGAGGTTCGTCCGACTTTTTGAATTTGGGAACGGGGCGCGGCTATTCCGTGCTCGAAGTGATCCAGTGCGCGCGCGAAATCACCGGCAAGGAAATCCCCATCCAGATGGAACCGCCGCGCGCCGGCGATCCCGCCCGGCTGGTGGCCGACCCGTCGAAGGCCAAAGCCGTGCTGGGCTGGGAACCCCGCATGTCGGATTTGCCTTCGATCGTCCGGTCCGCGTGGAAGTGGCGGCTTCGACATCAGCAGGGGTATACGGCTGAATAGGCTTTTGTTGTGGATGGGAATGGGCGAGAATCGGAATACGGCATTTGGGAAGACGCACGGAACGGAAAACGAAAGAGGAGAACACGCGTGAAATTAGCGGTGATCGGATGCGGGTACGTGGGACTGGTATCGGGAAGCTGCCTGGCGGAGGCGGGGCATGAAGTGATCGCGACGGATAATGACGCGTCGAAGATCGCCATGTTACAGGCTGGAAAAATACCGATCTACGAGCCCAATCTGGACAAGGTGCTGGAGACCGTGGTGCGCGAAGGGCGTCTGCGATTCACGGCGGATGGCGGAGAAGCGGTGCGCGAGTCCGATGTGGTGTTTATCTGCGTGGGAACGCCGCCGACGGAATCCGGGGACGCGGACCTTTCGGCGATTGACAGCGTGGCGCGGATGATCGCGAAGGAGTCGCGCACGCCGAAGCTGGTGATCGAAAAGAGCACGGTGCCGGCACAAACGGGCGAGCAGTTGAAGCGCGCGCTGCAGGTGTATGCCACCAATCCGGGAGCGAAATTCCGCGTGGCGTCCAATCCGGAGTTTTTGCGCGAAGGTACGGCGGTGGAGGATTTTTTCCATCCGGACCGCATCGTCGTCGGCGTGGAGGATAAGGAAAGCGAGCAGGAGTTGCGCGAAATATACGCGCCGATTCTGCAGGGAAGATTCCGCTGCCCGGTGCACCTGCCGAATTGTCCTCCGGCGGCCACGCCGGATTTCGTGGTGACCACGATAGCCAGCGCGGAGCTGATCAAACACGCGTCAAACTCATTTCTCGGGTTGAAAATTTCCTACGCCAACGTGCTGGCGGATTTGTGCGAGCAGCTCGGCGGAAACGTCGATGAAGTAACGCGCGCGGTGGGCCTCGATCCCCGCATCGGCGGACAATTTTTAAAGGCTGGGCTGGGCTTCGGAGGATTTTGCTTGCCGAAAGATATTCAGGCGTTCATTTCTCTGGCCGAACGGGCCGGCGTGGATTTTGGTTTGCTGAAGGAAGCCGAACGCATAAACCGGCAGCGCGTGGATCTTCTGCTGGACAAGGTGAAAAAGGCATTGTGGGTCATGAAGGGAAAACAGATCGGCGTCCTGGGAATTGCGTTCAAGCCGAACACCGACGACATACGCCTGGCGCCGGCCATCGAAGTGATCCGCCGGCTGCTCGCCGAAGGAGCTGTGGTGCGGGCGACCGATCCGGAAGCGATGGAGCGGGCGCGTGGCATATTTCCCAACGTGAACTATAGCGCGGACCCCTACGAAGTGGCGCGAGGAGCCGACGCCCTGCTGGTGCTGACCGAGTGGGAGCAGTTCCGGCGCCTGGACTGGAAACGTATACGCAAGGAAATGGGGCGTCCACTGGTGGTGGACGGGCGGAACATGCTTCGCCCGGCGGAAATGAAGGCCCTGGGTTTCGAATACATGAGCTTCGGAAGGCCGGAAAAGGCCGTCGCCACCCCCGCACTTTGAGCCAAAATACGAGGAAATCCGCGGGAATCAGGAATTTGCCATTTTGGAACATCGTCCAAGCGAAAAGATGCCGAGGTTCGGAAACGCAATAGAACAACGGTGCAATTCTTTTCCCTATTTTACGACGCCTCGGACAGTGAGAACCGCATGCCCCTCTGCTCTCCTCAGGATGCCTGTTTAACGCTTTTGTTATCAATGCCATAGAGATTCAGCAAGATATTTTGCCAGGGGGATACCAGGAAGAGTCTGGCAGCCTGATTGCCTCTAATTGTGCGCACCTTGATGTTCAGTCTAGTTTTCGGGGTGGCCAGACTGTTTCAATGCTGAACTTTCGGTTTGCGAGCCAGAATTGCTAAGTATCTGTAGATAAAATACTTAACAGATAAGAAGATTCCAGGCAGAGCATAACCAGGGATTACACGACATTTTGCGATTTTGCCGTGTCCTCCTGAATTTCACGGAGGAGAACCTCCCTGACAAGATGTATTGGGCAGGAGCGCAAATGGCTAACAGTTATTCCAGAGTTGGATCACCGGAAAACCAGCAATCAGCTAAGAGATCGGCTGCAAAACATTCTGAACCTCAAGAATTTGGCATCCTGCCAGCCCCCGACGAGGCGGCACTGACCGAGGGAGTTTTTCATTCCTTGCTCACGCATGAGCGCCGGCGCGCGGAACGTTCCCGCAAGCCGTTTGTGCTGATGCTGCTCGATGCGAATTTGGAAAATGGCACGGCTGCTGAAATTTTGAAGCGCGGTGCGGAGGTCATTCTTTCCTCCAAGCGAGAGACCGACCTGGTCGGCTGGTACAAGCAAGACGTCATCCTGGGAGTCATCTTTACGGAAGTCAGCGTGGAGGGAGATCAGCCGGTCACCGAGACGCTGCGG
>Ga0316628_100001847_pt1 | contig 15254 bp, 9 predicted proteins | sample OWC_Aug_M2_C1_D5_FD_207648 | JGI IMG/M metagenome (GOLD analysis project Ga0316628, IMG submission 207648) | Wetland soil microbial communities from Old Woman Creek delta, Ohio, United States - OWC_Aug_M2_C1_D5_C | ecosystem: Environmental > Terrestrial > Soil > Wetlands | place: USA: Ohio... | reverse complement strand
GTGGGCGCGTGATTTCTGGGGCTATAACCCGCTGGCCCAATTCTTCGCCAACCGCGGTTATGCGGTTCTCATGCCCAATTTCCGCGGTTCCACCGGCTACGGCAAGAAGTTCCTTGATGCCGGCAACCTGGAGTGGGGCCGCAAGATGCAGGATGACGTTACCTGGGGCGTGAAATATCTGGAGGCACAGGGCATCGCCGATCCCAAGCGCGTGGGCATCCTCGGCGGCTCTTACGGCGGTTACGCCACGCTGGCTGGCGTAACCTTCACACCGGACGTTTACGCCGCGGCGGTCGACATCGTTGGCCCATCCAACCTGATCACGCTGCTGGAATCCATTCCTCCATATTGGGAGCCCATCCGTAAGCTTTTCTATGAACGCATGGGAGACCCCAACACACCCCAGGGCAAGGCGCTACTGGTGGAGCGCTCGCCTTTGACTCAGGCGGACAAGATCAAAACACCGCTGCTGGTGGTGCAGGGCGCCAATGATCCACGCGTCAACAAGCGCGAGGCTGACCAGATTGTCATCGCTCTGCGTGACCGCAACTATCCTGTGGAATACCTGGTGGCGCCGGACGAAGGCCACGGCTTCGCCCGTCCCGTGAACAACATGGCGCTGTACATGACAGCCGAAAAATTTCTGGCCAAACACCTGGGCGGGCGCTACCAGGAAGGCGGCACGCCGGAGGTGGTGGCGCGGTTGAAAGAAATCACTGTGGATCCCAAGACCGTGGTCCTGGCAAAGAAAGTCGATCCCGCTTCGGTCGGAGCGCCCAAGCCCGCTACGGATCTGAAGCCTGGCACCTGGAAGTACAAGTCCAAGATCGCCGTGGCCGGTCAGGAAGTTCCCCTCAGCACGGTCACTGATATCAAAGAAGAAGGCGGCGCCTGGACGGCCGTCAACACTACGCAGGGCCCTATGGGAGAGATAATAGGCTCCACGTCGATGGAAAAGGGTACGCTGGTGCTGCGCAAGCTCGACATCAAGCAGGGTGCGGCGACCATCAACCTGACCTTTACCGACAACAAAGCCACGGGCAACGTGAACATGGGCGGCCAGGAGAAGCCGGTCTCAGTGGATTTGGGCGGCCCGTTGTTCGCCGATGCTGCGGGCAGCATGCAGGTGATTGCCTGCCTGCCCCTGGCGGAAGGCTACTCCGCAACCTTCCGCAATTTTGACGTGCAGAAGCAGAAAGAAAAACTGATGCAGTTGAAAGTCGTGGGGGTGGAAAGCGTGACTGTCCCCGCCGGGACCTTCGAAAGCTTCAAGATCGAGATTACCTCGGCGGACGGCGGCAGCGACAAAGAGACGTTGTGGATCGCCAAGGACTCGCGCAAGCCGGTAAAGTTGTCGTCCGTGCTGCCCACCATGGGCGGCGCCGTCTTGACGCAGGAGCTCGAACAGTAATTCATCGAACCCCGGGCGCGCTTTCTGACCCAACGTCAGAGAGCGCGCTTTTTCTTTGGCAGCCCCTTTACCATGGAAGAGAAGTGAGCAACCATTCAGGCTCCAGGTTCCTCGGCATGCTGATATGCTGGCTTCTTAACATCGTCCAGTTCGGCATTGCGTTTCTGCTGCTCGCCGTCAGTGAGAAGACGCTGCCCGTCTTCTATGTGCTGGTTTACGCCATCGGCCTGGTTCAGGTGGGCTACGTGGCGCCTCTCTACCGTTTGCTGCAGCGCAATGGCAAACCACGCGCCGCGCAAGGGCTGATCATTGCGGCCTCCATCACCGCCGTTGTGAGCGCCGTGTGCGATTACCGGCTCTTCGGACCAGCAATGTTCCGTTTCTGGCGCTGATGGTTCTCCCATTTCTTTTTCCGATGAGAGCCATTACTGGTTTATAGGAATTTTTCCAGGTGCGGCGCCCGGGTCTCCATGATTCGGGCTTATACTGTTACGCTTCGGTATGTCTGCGCCATCAGCTCCTTCAAGACCGCCGTCCAAAACCCACTTGAAAGTCCCCACGCTCAAGCGGGGCGAGATGTGGCGCTACTTCGGCCCGGCTTTCGTGGCCAGCGTGGCATACGTGGATCCCGGCAATTTCGCCGCCAACTTTGAAGGTGGCGCCAGATTCGGATACACGCTGCTTTGGGTGCTGCTGTGGGCCAACGCCATGGCCATCCTCATCCAATATCTCTCGGCCAAGCTGGGCATTGCCACGGGCAGAACACTGCCGCAGAACTGCCGCGCGTACTTTACTCCCAAGGTCAATTTCGGTCTGTGGGTTGCGGCTGAACTGGCGGCGCTGGCCACCGATCTGGCCGAGTTCCTGGGCGCGGCGCTTGGGTTTTACCTGCTGTTGGGGATCCCGCTGCTCGCCGCCGCCCTGCTCACTGCGGTAATCGTCTTCGTGATGCTGGCCGTGGAACTTTACGGATTCCGGCGGTTGGAACAGCTCATTATGGCTTTCGTCTTTGCCATCGCGGGCTGTTACGCCTTTGAGCTATTCCTGGCCCACCCGGACTGGCGCGCCGTCAGCGAAGGCGTGATCGTCCCCAAGATCAACTCAAAGAGCATTTATTACGCCGTGAGCATGCTGGGAGCAACGGTGATGCCGCACGTCATTTACCTGCACTCAGCGCTGGTGCAGCACCGGGTGAAAGAACACCGGCGGCAAGAGGATCATGACCACTGGCTGGCTACCCTGCGCCACTTGCGCTACGAATTGCTGGACGTGCTGGCCGCCATGAACGGCGCATGGCTGATCAACTCCGCCATGATCGTGATGGGAGCGGCCGTATTTTACAAATATGGGCTGCCCTTCAATTTTGATGAGGCCCACAAGACGTTGCAGCTCATTCTCCCCAGCGTTTCCGGAACGGCCTTTGCGCTGGCGCTGTTGTTCTCCGGGCTCTCATCCTCCACGGTCGGCACCATGGCCGGCCAGGTGATCATCGAAGGGTTTCTGGACATCAAGTTCAGCGTCTTCCTGCGCCGCCTGATCACCATTGTCCCCGCACTGGTGGTGATCTCGCTGAAACTCGATCCCCTCAATATTTTGATACTATCTCAAGTGATACTGAGTTTTGCGATTCCGTTCGCTCTGGTGCCTCTGGTTCTGCTGACGCGTTCAAGAATGGTCATGGCGGACATGGTCAACAGCAAGTGGACGACCGTCACGGCCTGGGTCGTCACCGGCGTGATCGTTTCTTTGAACCTTCTTCTGCTCTACCGGGTCGTCGGCGGCAAGTTCTAGACCGCCCAGAAGCGTTTCCTGGCCCGGGCGAATCCAATCAGGAGGGCATTTTCATATGAATAATAGCTTTGGCAGCCGATCAAAATTGCGCGCCGGCAACCAGGAATACGAGATCTTCCGTCTGGATGCGATGGAAAAGACCGGTTGCACGCCGCATCGCCTTCCTTACTCCCTGCGGGTTCTTCTGGAGAACCTCCTGCGCACTGAAAACGGCCGCAGCGTGACCGCGGACGATATTCGCTTCCTTGCCGGTTGGAAGCCGCAGGCCGTCCCCGATAAGGAAATCGCTTTCACCCCGGCGCGCGTACTGATGCAGGACTTCACCGGCGTGCCTGCCGTGGTGGATCTGGGAGCCATGCGCGATGCCATGAAGAAGATGGGCGGCGATCCCAACCTGATCAACCCGCTCCAGCCGGCTGAACTGGTGATCGATCATTCGGTGCAGGTGGATGAGTTTGCCAGCGCCAACGCCTTCGCGGTGAACGCGCGCCTGGAGTTTGATCGCAACCAGGAGCGGTATGCGTTCCTTCGCTGGGGGCAATCGGCCTTTCGCAATTTCAAAGTTGTGCCGCCGGACATGGGCATTGTGCACCAGGTGAACCTGGAATATCTGGCGCGCGTGGTTTTCTCGGAACAGAAACACGGCGTAACCCAGGCCTATCCTGACACGCTGGTGGGCACAGACTCTCACACTACCATGATTAACGGTTTGGGAGTGCTGGGCTGGGGCGTGGGCGGCATTGAAGCCGAGGCTGCCATGCTGGGCCAGCCGGTTTCCATGCTGCTGCCGCAAGTGGTGGGTTTCAAGTTGACCGGCTCTCTGCGTGAGGGCGCCACCGCCACGGACCTGGTCCTCACAGTGACAGAAATTCTGCGCAAGACCGGCGTGGTGGGCAAGTTCGTGGAGTTCTTCGGGCCAGGGCTGGACCATCTGCCGCTGGCCGATCGTGCCACCATCGCCAACATGGCCCCCGAATACGGCGCCACCTGCGGCATCTTCCCCGTGGACGAAACGACCTTGAACTACCTGCGCACCACCGGCCGCAAGGCGGACCAGATTGCGCTGGTGGAAGCCTACTGCAAAGAGCAAGGGCTGTTCCGGACCGCGAACACTCCCGATGCTGAGTACTCGCAGGTGGTGGAACTGGATCTTGGCACGGTGGTGCCCAGCGTGGCCGGGCCGCGCCGCCCGCAGGACCGCGCGCCGCTCTCCCAGGCGAAACAGTCATTCGAGCAGGCCCTGCCCACGCTGATTGGGCCGCGCATGCCGCGCGCCGCCGGCCGGGCCGCTGCTCCCAAACAGGTAGAACGCTTTGAAGGCGAAGGCGGAAATCCAACCGCGGTTGCGGTGGAAGACGCCCACTCTCCGGCAGCGGAGAAGGAAGTCGGCGACGACGTTTTCGAACAGCTCCAGGACGGCTCGGTGGTCATCGCCGCCATCACCAGTTGCACCAACACTTCGAATCCTTCGGTCATGCTGGCTGCCGGGCTGCTCGCCAAGAAGGCCGTGGAGAAGGGCCTCAAGCGCAAGCCCTGGGTGAAAACTTCCCTTGCACCCGGCTCGCGCGTGGTGACCGATTACTACCGCAAGGCCGGTTTGATTCCGTATCTCGACCAAATGGGCTTCAACGTTGTCGGCTACGGATGCACCACCTGTATCGGCAACTCCGGACCGCTGCCGCAGGACGTTTCCTATGCCATCAACGAAAAAGAGCTGGTGGTGGTTTCCGTGCTCTCCGGCAATCGCAACTTTGAAGGCAGAATCAACTCTGAGGTCCGCGCCAATTATCTGATGTCACCCCCGCTGGTGGTTGCTTACGCTCTGGCCGGACGGATCGATCTGGACATTACCAGCGATCCGCTCGGGACCGGGAAAGACGGGAAGCCGGTCTATCTGCGCGACATCTGGCCGACACAGAAGGAAGTGCAGGACGCGGTCGCCTCGGCCATTGATTCCACGATGTTCGTGGAAAATTACAAGACCATCTTTGACGGCGACGAAGAGTGGAAAAAGCTGCGCGTGCCGCAAGGCGAAACATATTTGTGGGCGCCTGACTCCACCTACATCAAGCGCGCGCCGTATTTCGACGACATGCCGGCCAGGCCTGCGCCGGTCAAGGACATTCGCGGCGCCCGCGTGCTGGCCAAACTCGGACACAGCGTGACCACGGACCACATATCGCCTGCCGGGTCCATCAAGGCCAACAGTCCTGCGGGCAAATATCTGCAAGAGCGCGGCGTCAAGCCTGCGGACTTCAACTCCTACGGTTCGCGGCGCGGCAACCATGAAGTAATGGTACGCGGAACATTCGCCAACGTGCGCCTGCGGAACAAGCTGGTACCGGAATCCGAAGGCGGCATCACCAAACATTTTCCGTCCGGCGAAGTCATGTCAATCTTTGATGCCTCCGTGAAATACATCAAAGACGGCGTGCCGCTCGTCGTGCTGGCCGGAAAAGAATACGGATCAGGCTCTTCCCGCGACTGGGCCGCAAAAGGCCCGCTGCTGCTGGGCATTCGCGCCGTGATCGCGGAGAGCTATGAGCGCATCCATCGCTCCAACCTGGTAGGCATGGGCATTCTCCCCCTTCAGTTTCTGCCCGAGGAAGATCCCGACACGCTGGGCCTGAAGGGCGATGAAGTGTATGAGATCGTGGGACTGGCGCAACTGCTGGAAAGCAAGTTTGCCGGAGGCCGCCAGGTCAAAGTACGGGCCGCTTCGCCCGACGGCCCTGTGACCCAGTTCGACGCCCTGGTGCGCATCGATACTCCTCAGGAAATCCTCTACTACGAGCACGGCGGCATCCTGCAGTATGTGTTGCGGCAGTTGCTGGCGAGCAAATCTCAGCCCGAAATGGTAACAGCAAAGTAAGGCTATCTACTTAGGCTCCAGCGGGGGCGAACCGGCAGCCCTCAAAAAGACATCGCCCTCGCTGGTTGCCTGGAAATCTGTTGACGTCGAATCACAAACGGCCATGTACCTCTTCGCCAAGAAATCCCATATGCACTGAACTTGGGGCATCATTAATTAAGAAAATTAACCGTACTGACCAATCCACAAACTGAGGTAAAATCCTTACCAAGGTTTTCTGGGAGAAGGCTCCTACGGCCCTGACGTAAGAGATTTGTTTTTTGAGGTGTGTATGGCAACGATTCGCTGTGGCGAGCACGGGGTCAGCCATGAAGCCTTTGTCTGCAAACATCTGGTTTACGGAAAATATCTCGGATTTTTCTGCGATCTGGACGATCGTGAGAACCCCTACCCTGACGCCTGGTGCAACGGCTGCGAAATGATCCGCCTGGAGCACAACGGCTGGAATGACGTTACCGAAGAGCTGATCGAAATCGCCCTGGTCTGTGGCGGCTGCTACGAAGAAATAAGGCAAAAAAACCTGCTGGGCAGCGAATCCAGCTCGGTGCAGTAACTCTGTTTTCGCACTAATCCAATCAGAACTGAGCGAGATCCTCTCATTGCCCCGGCAGTGGGTCCGCGGAACCACCCGAATCTCTCACCGCCCCTTTTCAAACCACCACGTCAGCGGGATAATGAGGGGTTAACCAGTTCTTAACATGTCCACTGGAGCCCGCGACCCTCTTGACCAAAAGTTAATCACCAAGTAGAACTTTTCGGATCAATTCGCCTGCTATCGGGCCGCGCTCGCCATTGAAGGAGGCACTTTGAAGGTTTACGAAGGCAAGGACATCCGCAATCTCGTCGTCATCGGGCACTCCCATTCCGGAAAGACCTCCCTGGTTTCAGCCATGCTGTACACCGGCGGCGCAACGCCCAAGCTGGGCCGCGTGGATGATGGGTCCACGACGACCGATTACGACGAAGAAGAGATCAGCCGGCAGATGACCATCTCCACGGGAATCGCGCCGCTGGAGTGGCACGGGTGCAAATTCAACCTGCTGGACACGCCCGGCTTCACCATGTTCACCCACGAAGCCAGGATCGCCATGGGCGCAGCGGAAGCCGCGCTGGTGGTGGTGGATGGCGTGGCCGGCGTGGAAGTGGTCACGGAAAAAGTCTGGCAGTACGCAGACGAAATCAACCTGCCGCGCGTGATCGTGGTCAGCCGCATGGACCGCGAGCGCGCCAATTATGAGACCGCCCTGGAGAGTCTGGTAAATGCCTTTGGCCGCCAGATTGTCCCGGTACAGATCCCCATCGGCAGCGAAAAGAACCTGAAGGGCGTTGTCGACCTGGTCACCATGAAGGCCTACAGCTATGACATGGGCGGAAACGGCAAGGGCAAGGAAGTCCCCATTCCCGCCGACTTGCAGGCGGCGGCGCAGGCAGCCCACGAGAAGCTGGTGGAGATCATTGCCGAAGGCAAAGACGAGTTGATGACGGAGTATTTCGACAAAGGAACCATCGCCGAAGAACACCTCATTCCCGCGCTGCATGAGGCCATCCGCGACGACAAAATTTTTCCCGTGCTGTTCGCCTCCGGGCTGGGTAACGTCGGGACCGACCATCTGCTGGACTTTGTGGTGGATTACTTTCCCACCGCTGCCGAGCACTCCGCAGTGCATGCCGCGGCCGAGCCCAGCGGCAACGGCCACAGCGCGGAACGCAAAGTCAGCGACACCGAGCCGGCTTCGATGTACGTCTTCAAGACCGCAAACGATCCCTTTGCCGGGCGCATCACCTACTTCAAAGTTTTTTCCGGCGTGGTGAAGAACGATGCCACACTGCAGAACTTCACCCGCAGCAGCACGGAAAAGCTCGCACACCTCTCGGTGCCTCAAGGCAAGAACCTGGTGGCGGTGGCGGAGTTGCATGCCGGCGACATCGGCGCAGTGGCCAAGCTGAAAGACACGCTCACCGGCGATACGCTGGGCGACAAGGCCAATCCCATTGAGTACCCGGCGGTCACGCTGCCGGAACCGGCCATTACGTTTGCCATCGAACCCAAGAGCCGCAACGACGAAGACAAACTCTCCAACGGCCTGCACAAGCTGATGGAAGAAGACCCCATGGTCCGCTTCTTCCGCGACGAACAGACCAAGGAATTCCTCATTGCCGGGACCGGGCAGCAGCACATTGAAGTGATTGTCTCCAAGCTGAAGCGGCGCTATCACACGGAGGTCGTGCTGAAAGCACCCAAGGTCCCGTACCGCGAAACCATTCGCGGCAAGGCCGACGTACAGGGCCGCCACAAGAAGCAGAGCGGCGGCCATGGCCAGTACGGCGATTGCAAGATCAAGATGGAACCCATGGAGCGCGGCAAGGGGTTTGAGTTCGTCAATGACATTTTCGGCGGCGCCATCCCCAAGAACTTTATTCCCGCGGTGGAAAAGGGAGTTGTGGAAGCGGCGGCGCGCGGATATCTGGCGGGCTTCCCCGTGGTGGACTTCCGCGTGATCCTCTATGACGGCAGCTATCACGACGTGGACTCGAACGAACTTTCCTTCAAAACCGCCGGCCGCATCGCCTTCAAGAAGGCCATGGAGCAGGCCAAGCCTACGCTGCTGGAGCCGATCATGAAGGTGGAAATCACGATTCCGGACGAATTCGCCGGCAGCATTATGGGCGACCTGAACTCGCGCCGCGGCCGCATCCAGGGCATGGATAACAAGGCAGGCAAGACCGTTGTGAAGGCCGAAGTGCCCATGGCGGAAATGCTCAGCTACGGGGCCGACCTCACCTCCATGACGCAGGGCCGCGGCAGCTTCAACATGGAGATGTCACACTATGACTTTGTGCCCGCGGTGAACCAGGAAAAGATCATTACCCAGTTCAAGGCAGAGCGCGGTGAGGTGGTGGAGGTGGAGGAGTAAGAGCGGAATTGGTAATTGGGTAATTTGGTAATCGGGTAATTGAAGTCCGTGCTTTTTCCGAAGCCCCGAGCGCAGCGAGGGGTCCCTATACTAACGAAGATCTTTGGGGCCGCGAATGCACGCGAACAAACGCGAATCAAGATTGGTTTCATTTCTTCGCGTGGGTACGCGGCTGTTCTTTTGCGTTAATCCCAAATCTGCTTTTTCTCATTCGTGTTTATTCGCGTAGATTCGCGGCCAAGTCTTTTTGTGTTTGCTATCGCGTAACAGCCGCCACCGTCTCCGCCTTTTTCTTTTCCGCCTCATCCGTCGCCGCCAAGTTCGGCTCAAAGCATCTCCGGCAGCGCGCCTCATACATGCCGGCTGCGCCCACCACGATCAGGTCTTCACTGGCAATGAGCCGTTGCGTGTGTTTGGCGGGATTGCCGCACTGCATGCAGATGGCCAGCGTCTTGGTGATCTCATCGGCCACGGCCAGCAGCTCCGGCATGGGATGAAAAGGACGGCCCAGGTAATCGGTGTCGAGGCCGGCGATGATGATGCGCTTGCCCATGTCGGCTAGGCGGACCACCAACTCAATCATGGCTTCGCCCAGAAACTGGGCTTCATCAATCCCGATGACTTCCGTGCGGATATCGAGCTTGGCCTGGAGTTCGGCGGCGTTGCTGACCGCCTCAGAGCGAATGCGCGTGTCGCTGTGGGAGACGATGTGGTCGCTGGAGTAGCGCTGGTCGATCACGGGCTTGAAAATCTGCACGCGCTGCCGGGCGATCTCCGCGCGGCGCAGGCGGCGGATGAGCTCTTCACTTTTGCCGCTGAACATGGGACCACAGACCACTTCAATCCAGCCGAGGTTGCCGCGCATCGCATTCATCTCTTAACTTCCCCTGATCAAGAATGGGTTCCAGCACTCACTTCACGTACAAGCCCCGCGCTCACGAAATCCTGGAACTGGCCAAGGCTATGGAACACCTCAGTGGCGCAGCCGAGCAGCCAGCCGCTGATGTCTCCCATCGGAACCTCACACACCAGATACACCGGAATGCCCAGACGGTGCGCAAAGGTGAGTTCGCCCTGCGTTCCCGCGCCGCGGCCGGCATACTGGTCCCAGTAGCAGATAACGGCGTCACAGCGGTGCTCGATCAAGTCCAGATCGTAGGCAATGATCTTGCGCACGGTGTTCTGAAACCGCTGCAAATCGGTCGTCTTCCAGGAACGGAACTCGCGCATCTCCGTCTCACTCAAGTTCTTCAGCTCATCTTCCGCGGGATCGTAAACTTCGTGACCGTGCTCTTTCAGCAGCGGGGTGATTTGTGCGCGCCAGCCCTTGCCCAAATCGGGCGAGTACTCAATGGAGCCGGCGAGATAGAAGAGCATGGTTTCTGGATTGTCAGCTATCGCTGGCGGCGGCGTCAACGCGGTTTTGAGCAGTTTGGGACGGGTTTTTCACAGGTTTTCCGCAAGTAAAAGAACAAGGATTGGCCGCGAATCAACGCGAAGGAGCGCGAATCAGAAATTGATCTTTTGTTCCAGTTCTGCTTTTTTGTTAATTCGTGTTTATTCGCGTCCATTGGCGGCTAAGTTCTTGGCGGCCAGGTCATTCGTACTTCAACGCCTTTAACGGTTCCACGTTCATGGCGCGCCGCGCAGGAATAAAAGAAGCCAGCAGTCCCACGGCCGCCAGGAATAGCGAAACGGCAGCGAGGGTCAGCGGATCTGTGGCGCTGATGCCGACCATCAAGCTGCTGATGGCACGCGCGGCAAGGAAGGTCAAAACCAGTCCGGCAACAACTCCGCCGCCCACCAGCATGCAGCCTTGCCTCAACACCATCTTCAAGATGTCGAGCCGGTCGGCGCCCAGGGCCATGCGCACGCCGATCTCATGCGTGCGCTGCGCCGCCACGTAGGAAATCACGCCATACACACCAACCAGCGCCAGCACTAAACCGATCATCCCCAAGACTCCGGTGAGGCGAGTTCCCATGCGAATGAGAAAGAACCCATTCACGCCCTCAAGCGATTCTTGCATGGACTGCACGTCGAGCAAGGGAAGATCCGGAGCGAGGGCATGGACTTCTCGCTCAACATCGTGGATGAGACTCTCAGGGGCCCCCGGAGTGCGTACCTGGAGCGTGCCAAAAGTGGCCTCACCCTGCAGTTGCGGTATGTAGAAGAAAGGCTGCGGGTCTTCCACCGGATTCTGGTATTTACCCTGCTTGCTTATCCCAACGATCTCTATGAAGGGTCCTGCCGGTCCCTTCATGCTGAAACGTTTGCCGATGGGGTCTTCCTTCGGCCAGAAATGGCGGGCCATCTCTTCATTGATCACGGCAACGTCCGGGCTCTTTTCATTATCTTGCTGGTTGAACCCGCGGCCGCGCAGCAGGGGGACCTTCATCACGGTGAAGTAGCCGGGATCCACAGCGTTGTAGAGGACGATGGGCGCAGCTTCCTTGCTGGAGGCCGTCCGTCCCTCAAAGTAAACCGAGCTTGCGCTGTTGGAGTATCCCATGGGGACGGAGGAAGCAAAGCTGACGGACTCGACTCCCGGCAGAGCCCGGACGCGGTCTTCCAGGTCGCGAACGAATTGGCGGTTGCGAGGCAGGTCAAATCCGATGCTGCGGGTATCCATGGTCAGGTTGAGTACGTGCGCCGGATCAAAGCCGAGATAAGTGCGCTCCGCATTTCGCGCGCTACGAATAAACAGTCCGGCCACCACCAGCAGCATGAGCGAACCAGCCACCTGCGCTGTCACCAGCGCGCTGCGCATGCGCGAGCGGGTTGTGCCAGCCAGGACTCCGCGGCTGCCTTCATGCAGCACCTTGTTCAGGTCAGCCCGGGCCACGCGCCACGCCGGCGCAAGTCCCACGATCAGACCGGTCATCAGGGCCATCAGGAACGCAAACGAGAAGACCCGCCAGTCAAAACTGAAATTGAACTGGATGGGAATGGTGGCGATTTCCATATGAACGGAAGCCAGCAAGTTGCTGGCCCAGGCACCGGCGGCCACTCCAGCAGCTCCCCCCAACGCTGCGAGAAGGAGGCTCTCTGTAAGAAGCTGGCGCACCAGCCTGACTTTAGCAGCCCCCAGCGCGGCGCGGACTGCCATCTCGCGCTCGCGCCCGGTTGCGCGCACCAGGACTATATTCGCCACGTTGGTGCAGGCCAACAGCAGCACCAGGCCGGACAGCACCATAAACAACACGCTCACGATTACCAGGCCATTTGAAGGGTCCGGCTCCGGACGCGCCAGCTTCTCAGGATAAACACGCAGGCTCACCGCGCGGTGTGTGTCAGGATACTGTTCCGCCAGTTGCTTTGAGAGTACGTCTATCGAGCTTTGCGCCTGCTTCAAACTCACGCCCGGCTTGAGCGCGGCAACCACGCGCAAATTATGAGCATCGCGCCGGGTCCAGATGTCCTTGCTGCTGTCGGTTGAAAAAAGATTCCTGGTGCCGAAAGGCAGGTAGAGGTCCATGTCGACAATCGAATAAAGACCGCTGAAGCCTTTTGGCGCGATTCCTGCCACTGTAGCCGAATGGCCGTTTAGCTTGATCTGCTGGCCGACAATTGCAGGGTGGGAGTTGAAACGTTTTTTCCAGTAGTCATATCCCAGCACGACCACCGGCTCGGTTCCCGGCTTTTCCGTGTCCAAGCCGTAGATCAGTCTGCCGGCCTCGGGCTTCAGGCCCAGGGCCTGAAAAAAATTGCCGCTGACGAAATCTACGACCGCCGGCTCCACCTTGCGCTCCGCGTCAACCCCAACGATGCTCAGGTCATAGCCGACCACATCGCTGAATGCACCACCTTGCGAGCGGATGTCATTGAAATCAGCATATGAGAACTCAGAGAACTCGCCGGTCCCCTCCTGGTGCGCCCCGAGCACAACCAGACGGTCGGCGTTGGCCACAGGCAAGGGGCGGAGAATGAACCCATTCAAGGTGCTGAAAATCGCCGTATTGGCGCCGATGCCAAGAGCCAGCGTCAAAACAGCGACTATGGTCACCATAGGATTCTTGGTCAGCATGCGAGCGCCAAACTTGATGTCCTGGAACAGGGTATCCATGAAGAGCTCTCCTCCGCGAAACAGATTGTCCCATCGGGTAATGAAGGCAATCGTGAGGCCAACGGGCAATACCGTGCCTAAATGCCTGACCCGCAGAGATATATACGAGCGGCTGAAGTTTTTGGTTCGCGCCTGTTACTGTGCGATTTCGAACAGTCGATGCCCGAAAGCGCACAAAGGCGGCTACCCGCTTCTTGCCATTGGTTAATCGCCGTGCAATGACAGGTTCACTCTATCGCTGCAGCCGCAGCTGATAGAGCGTCTTCCAGAGACCGCGTTGATTCCCGATACAACAGAGAAAATGCGATGAAGAGTGGGGATCCGAGAGCGGCGATAATTGCGATGTAGACGCCCTTGGTAGCCCAGGGAACTGTGTTTGTGTTCAGGGTGCCATTGTGCCAGAGCCAGTTAACGGCATAGGTTGCCATTGTGGAGACGAGATAAACCAGAATTGCCGATTTGGCGAGAAACATCATGAAAAATGGCTCCCAGTTTTCTGTCTTGTTAACACTGAACCGCAGGCCATCTCGAACAGAGGCGCCAGTCTCCTGCATCAATCGAGGAATCGCAAGTCCGAAACGGGAGAGCAGGCCTGCGATCAGAAGAGATATGACGGCATCAACCATACCGAAGTAGGGGCCACCAAGATCCAACAAGCGGTTTGTAATTGGGAGTAAAGCGAAGTTTGCCACTGATTGCCCCACCCAGAACAGTGTCCAACAGATGAGCGCCACGGAGATAACCGCGACGATTCGCATCCTGGCTTGGGTGAACGCATCCGAAAGGGCTGGGCCTGGTTCACCCGCGTCCACCAGAATATTGTTGGCAACGGCGGCAAAGAAAAAGCCGCTTATGGCCCAGTAGAGCGCACCCTGAATCCAACCCAAAATATAGATCGTGGCGTACGCCGCAAAGGACGGCGGGAACAAAGTCATAATGTGCATTCGCTGGATCTGTCGAAATGCAAATCCAAAGAAAAAAGATGCGATGTAGGCCAGCATGTACGGCAAAAGCGCAACGCAGAACAGCTTCCAGAACCGTTCCCTATACAAGCGGTAGCTCTGCGCGAGCAGATTACTCCAAGTCAGGTGGCGTATCGCCACAGGATCATTCATTCCAACTGTCGGAGTGTTCATGCTGTAACCGCCATTCCTCGATCTTTATGCTGGTCACGTGAATTCCAACCATCCGCGGACATGACTCCCATTAACCCTAGGGCCGTCCACGCGCAGGCGTTGCCGAAAGAACAGCCACGGTGCCTTGGCGAGAATTGTACGCTGTTGCAAGTTGCCAGCAGCAGCGTGAAAAGGCTACCCTAGCCAGTTTGCCTCAAGGGAGGAATTATGCCGTCCATCAGAATTCTTCGCATCCTGCCGGTTTTGTTTCTGGCTGCTTCCATCACATTCGCGCAAACCGCGCCGAAACAGAGCGCCGCGCCCGCTAAAGGCCCCGCCGCAAAGGGCGCGCCAACCGTGGCAGAAGCCGAGGCCTTCATGAAGAAAGCGGAAGCGCAGCTTGATGACCTGGGCGTGCGGGCCGGCCGCGCCTCATGGGTGCAGGAAAACTTTATTACCGACGATACGGAGATGATGTCAGCGCAGGCGCAGGAGCGGCTGACGGCCGTGGTGACGCAACTGGCGCTGGACGCGCGACGCTTCGATCACTTGAAGATGCCGCCGGAGCTACAGCGCAAGTTCAAACTGCTCAAGCTGTCACTTGTCGCCCCCGCGCCCAACAATGACGCGGAGCGCAAGGAGTTGACCGAGATCGCCACCTGGCTGGACGGCACATACGGCAAGGGAAAATACTGCAAGCCCCAACCCGATGGCAAACAGAAATGCCTGTCACTCAACGACCTGAGCCGCATCATGGCCACCAGCACGAATCCCGACGAGTTGCTCGACGCCTGGGTAGGCTGGCACAAAATCTCGATCCCGATGCGTGCCAAGTACGAGCGCTTCGTGCAGCTTTCCAACAAAGGCGCAAAAGAGCTCGGATTCAAAGACACGGGAGCAATGTGGCGCTCCAACTATGACATGACGCCGGAGCAGTTCAGCGCGGAGATGGAGCGACTGTGGCGGCAGGTTGAGCCGTTGTACGTCTCACTGCACGCGTACGTGCGCAAGCAGCTCATCAAGAAGTACGGAAAGATCGCCGACCGGCCGGATGGCCTGATTCCTTCGCAGCTGCTGGGCAACA
>Ga0316628_100001846_pt1 | contig 15254 bp, 13 predicted proteins | sample OWC_Aug_M2_C1_D5_FD_207648 | JGI IMG/M metagenome (GOLD analysis project Ga0316628, IMG submission 207648) | Wetland soil microbial communities from Old Woman Creek delta, Ohio, United States - OWC_Aug_M2_C1_D5_C | ecosystem: Environmental > Terrestrial > Soil > Wetlands | place: USA: Ohio... | reverse complement strand
GGCAAATATCATCATGTGACCCTGGACATCAATACAGAGAGCTTCAAGGTTGGGGACTTTTCCCTAACCGGAGGATTCAACATATACTTCTAATAGAAGGGGCCGTGCGGTGCTCGTCCGTTTGAACAAGTTCCTTTCCCATGCCGGCATCGCCTCCCGCAGGGAGGCCGACCGCATGATCCAGGAGGGAAGGGTTAAGGTCAACGGCCGGGTGGTCCAGGAGCTCGGGGAAAAGATCGAGGACGAAAGGGATGTTGTCGAGTTCGACGGCCGGAGGGTAAGGAAAGAAGAACGGATGGCCTACGTCCTCCTCAACAAACCTGTCGGCGCCGTCGTCTCTCTTAAGGACCCCTTCGGCCGGATGACGGTCCGGGACCTTGTTTCTAGCCTCAAGGTCCGGGTCTTTCCGGTGGGACGCCTGGACGCCGCGAGCAGCGGGGCCCTCCTCCTCACGAACGACGGCGAACTGGCTTTCCGGCTGGCCCATCCGAAGTTCGAAGTCCGGAAGATCTATTCGGTCAAAGTTGACGGTGTCCCAGATGATACGGCCCTGGACAAACTCCGGAAAGGAATCTTTCTCGAAGGCCGGAAGACGGCTTCGGCCAGAGCCTCGATCGCGGCCAGGTCGCCCAAACATGCGGTGGTCAGACTTGAAATTCACGAAGGCCGGAAGCGCGAGGTCAGGAAGATGTTCGAAGCCTTGGGTTATCGGGTGTCGGCCTTGAGGCGGACCCATTTCGCCGGCTTGACCCTCGAAGGCCTCAAGCCGGGGCATTGGCGAATGCTGGATGCCGCTGAGGTCCGGAAGCTTCGGAAGCGTGCCGGTCTCGTCTAAGGTCAGGTTTCCTTTTCCACCGCCGCCTGGAATTTCCTCCAAGCTTGGGCCAGACGCTGGAGTTCCTTGTCCACAAGATCGTTCAGCGTTCCTTCCTCGAATGTCCCTCCCTCTTTCCTCTGGCCGGCCTCGACTCCGGTCAGGATCTCGATCCCCTCATCGATCGTTGCGACCGGATAGACGTGGAACTTCCCCTGGGCAACGGCCTCGACCAGGTCCCGTCGGAGCATGAGGTCCTGGGCGTTCTGGCGGGGAATGATGACGCCCTGGCTCCCCGTCAGGCCCTTGGCCTTGCAGACGTCAAAGAATCCCTCGATCTTTTCGTTGACTCCGCCGATGGGCTGGATCTCGCCTTTCTGGTTGAGCGAACCGGTCACGGCGACGTCCTGCCTAAGGGGAATCTGGGAGAGGCTGGACAGGATGGCGTAGACCTCCGTGGAGGAGGCGCTGTCGCCGTCCACACCGGAGTAGGACTGCTCAAAGGCCACGGAAGCGGACAGGGCGAACGGCTTGTCCTGGGCGTACTTCCCGCGGAGGTAGCCGCCCAGAATGAGAACACCCTTGTTATGGGTGTTCCCGCTCATGTCGGCTTCCCGTTCGATGTTGATCACACCGGCCCGTCCCATGGCCGTCCGGGCCGTGATCCGGCTGGGCTTGCCGAACATGAACTGGCCCATGTCGTAAACGGATAAGCCGTTGACCTGCCCGACGACCCGGCCATCGGTGTCGATCATGATGATCCCGTCATCGATCATCTCCTGGATCTTGTTGTTGATCAGGCTGACCCGGTCGAAGCGCTCGAGGACGGCCTTCTCGACGGCCTCCCGGCCTACGCTCTTCCGGCCGTCCTTCCCGGCCCAATAACTTGATTCCCTGACGACGTCGGCGATGATGTGGAACCGGGTCGAGATCTTCTTTTGGCGGCCGGCGATGCGCGTCCCATACTCGATGACCGCGCCGATCCCATCCTTGTCGAAGGGGAGGAGTCCGTCGTCGTTGCAGATCTTCTTGATGAATCGGGTGTATTCTCCCGCGGTGTTTTCGGTCTTGGTCATCTCCGAATCAAACTCCGCTTTAATCTTGAAGACCTTTTTAAAATCCTCGTCCCCCGAATAGAGGATGTTGTAGACGTAAGCGTCACCGATCATGACGACCTTCACATCGCAGGGAACGGGCTCGGGCTTGAGGCGAGAGGTGGAGAAGAGGAACATGGCGGCATAGTTCTGGATTTCGAAGACCTGGTTTCGCAGGGTCCGCTTCAGGGCCGCCCAGACGCCGGGTTCGACGACGGCGTCGAGGGCGTTGATGACCAGGAACCCACCGTTGGCTTTGAGGAACGATCCCGCTTTGATCTTCATGAAATCGGACTGCCCGGTCCCGAAGGGCCGGGAATAGGAAAACTCGATCGAGCCGAAAAGGTTCATGTAGCTGGGATTGGTTTCCATGATGACCGGGGCGCCCTTCAGGTCGGAGTTGTCCACGAGGAGATTCACGCCGTATTCGAGGAAGGCGTCCGGATTTTCTTCTTCCTTATCGTCCTTTTTCGGGCCCTTGAAGAGGTCGATATTCTTGATGAGGTTCTCCTCGACCTGACCGAGGTACTCGTCGACCTTCGGGTTGAAGAATTGAACCCTGACCTCCGAAACGCCCCCTTTGATGATGGGTGTCATCGACTCCTCGTCCCAGTTCTTAAGCTGGTTCCGGGTCTCTTCGTCCATCTCTTTCAAAGATTCGAAAACCTCTTCGAGCCTGTCGGTCAGCTTCTCATAACGGGCCTTAAGTTCGTCCACTTGGGCCTTGGTAACTTTCTTCTCCTTGACCAGCGCATCCAGCTTGGGGAAGGGAGTGGGGACACCGTCGATGACCGGAATGAGGTCCGGCCGGGTGAAGAGCCCCATCTGGACCTGGATCATGGAGAAGCCTTGCTCGGACACTTCTTCCTCGAAGGCCTGGAGCGTTTCCTTCTGTCTTTTCTGCTGCTTCTCGACGATCCGGTCGCGGTGCTCCGAGTAGTATTTGCTTTTCAGGAGACTGGGGACGTTGACCTTGAGTGTCGCGATAAGTTTTCCCATGGCCTCCGCGAAGAGCCTGCCCTGGCCGGCCGGGAGCTTGACCAGGACCGGCTCGTCTGGATGCTTGAAATTGTTGACGTAGAGGATGTCGTCGGGCGTCCGCTCTTCTTTTTTCAGCCTTTCCAGAAGCTGTTTGATCGTCGTTGTCCGGCCTGTCCCCACCATGCCCGTGATGAAGATATTGTAGCCGAGGCTCTTTATGTCCAATCCCGTCTGGATGGCCTTGAGCGCCCGTTCCTGGCCAATGATCTCATCGCAGTATGGGCAATCGTCGGTCGTTATAAACGGAACGAACTCGCCCGTGCAGGTCCAACGCAGTTCAGCCGGAGAAAGCTCTTTGAAACCCGTCTTCGTTCTCATGGTCGGCTCCTCGAGACACTATTAACACAAATGACGGTCCCCGACAAGCAGGCTATATCTTCATAAAGTCGCCGATTCCTTGCTGGGCGGCTCCAGGCCACGCACCTTTCCCCTCGCCCGTGGAAAGGAGTGTGCCGGTGAATCCCGGGAAGGCCTCCGCACAACACCTCATTCCATAAAGAGATATATTTACGCCCGGCGCGGCGAGTAGACTTTCAAGACGAAACCGGATAAGATAAAGGGCTGTAATGAGGATTCCCGGAGGAAGAACCATGAAAAGCTATCAAGGAACGCTTCAGGCCAAGGGTTTGAAAATCGGGATCGTGGTGAGCCGGTTCAACCAGTTCATCTCGGAGCGGCTGCTCGAGGGGGCGCTGGACGCCCTGCACAAGCTCGGGGCCGCCGACACGGATATCTCCGTCTTCAAGGTCCCGGGCTCCTTTGAAGTCCCTCTGGTCGTCAAGAAGGTCGCCCAGGCGGGGAAGGTGGACGGAATCCTCTGTCTGGGCGCTCTCATCCGCGGGGATACGCCCCATTTTGATTTCTTGGGCGCCGAAATCACCAAGGGCCTGGCCCAGATCGCCCTCGATGAAGGGCTGCCTGTGGCCTTCGGCATCCTGACAGTGGATACCATCGAGCAGGGCATCGAGCGGGCCGGAGCCAAGGCGGGGAACAAGGGCTATGACACAGCGTTCTCCCTGGTCGAAACGCTGAACCTGCTCAAGGATTCGGGGCTGCGCTGAAGGGGCGGCCGGGACTCACTTCATGGGAAAACGAAGGAAGGCTCGGGAGTGCGTCCTCCAGGTCCTGTTCCAGCTGGAGTTCAATACGACCGATCCTGAGTCCCTCATCCGCCGGTACTGGGAATACCAAAAAGTCCCCGATGATGTCAGGGAATACGGCAACTGGCTCCTCGAAGGGATCAGGGCCCACGCCGGCGAGGTGGATGCGACTATTCAGTCGACCTCCGTGAACTGGCGCATCCCTCGGATGGCCGTCGTCGATAGGAACATCCTGAGGATCGCCGTCTACGAGCTCCTGTTCGAAAAAGACCTCGTCCCGGCTATCGTGATCAACGAGGCCATCGAGATCGCCAAAAAATATAGCGGCGAGGAGGCTTCGGTGTTCATCAACGGCATCCTGGACGCCGTCCGGAAGACGCTACAGGCCGGGAAAGATTCCTCCAAAGAAGGCACCGATGAGAAAAAACGACGAGTCGCCAAAACTAAAAAAACGCCGACCTGAGACCGAAGCTAAAATCAGTGACCAGGAGCTGGCCCGAAGAGAGAAGCTCCTTAAGCTCGCCGAACGGGGTGTCGACCTTTTTCCGCATAAGGTTCTGTGGACCCACTCCGTGGCCGGCATCGTTGCGGAGTTCTCCACCCTCTCCAAGGAAGATTTGGAAAAGAAGATGCAAGCCGTGTCCGTCCCGGGGAGGATTCTCACCATCCGTAAGATGGGCCGGGCCACGTTCTTTCACATCTCCGACGGCCGCTCGAGACTCCAGGTCTATATCCGGGAGGACGTGGCTGGGGCCGGAAATTATGAACTGTTTTCGCTTCTCGATATCGGCGACGTGATCTCCGTCCAGGGAACCCTCTTCAAGACAAGGACAGGCGAGTTGACCGTCCTCTGCTCTTCTTTCACCTTCCTGGCCAAATCCCTCCACCCGCTCCCAGAGAAATGGCACGGCCTTCAGGACGTCGAGATCCGCTATCGCAAGCGGTACCTCGACCTTATCATGAATCCCGAAGTGGTCCAGACGTTCCGCCTGAGGAGCGCCTTGGTGACGAATATGAGGAGGTACTTCGACGAGCGTGGTTACATCGAGGTGGAGACGCCTATGATGCACGCCGTCCCGGGCGGGGCCCTGGCCAGGCCCTTCAAGACGTTCCACAACGCTCTGGGCATCGAGCTTTACCTCAGAATCGCGCCCGAACTGTACTTGAAAAGACTGACCGTGGGCGGCTTGGACAGGGTCTACGAGATCAACCGGAACTTCCGGAACGAGGGCGTCGATTCCGAGCACAACCCCGAATTCACCATGATCGAGTTCTATCAGGCCTACAGTGATTACAACGATATGATGGACCTCACGGAGGACCTGCTGAACTTCCTTAGCCTCAAGGTCTTGGGTAAAGACGAGCTTCCGTTCGGCGAACATACGATCTCCTTAAAGAGGCCCTGGAAGAGGATGAAGTTTAAAGATGCCCTGGTCTCCTTCAGCGGTTTAGCCCCCAGCCGCTTTGAGGACGAAAAGAGCATCCTGGAACTGGCCGCGACCCTGGCTCCCGAGAAGAAGCCCGCGACTTATCGCAAAGCCCTGGACCTCATTTTTGATAGATTCGTCAGGGAGAAGATCGTCCAGCCCACCTTCCTCCTGAACCCGCCCCGGGAAGTCTCGCCGCTGGCCAAGGCGGCCAGGGACAACCCCCGGGAAGCCGCCCGCTTCGAACTCTTCATCGCCGGGATGGAGATCGCCAACGCGTTCTCTGAGCTCACCGACCCTGCCGAGCAAAAAAGGCTTTTCGAACAACAGGCCGAGGAACAGAAAAAGGGAGACGAAGAGTCCCATTGGATCGACCTGGACTATGTCGAAGCTCTCGAATACGGACTTCCCCCCACCGGAGGGGAGGGCATTGGAATCGATCGCCTGGCCATGATCTTCAGCAACCAGAGGTCGATCAGGGACGTTATTTTATTCCCGCTGCTGAAACCGAGATGAAACGACCGGCCGCAGGTCGCTTGCAAGGACCATGAGATTCGAGCTTTTTATTGCCAAGAGATATCTGACTGCTAAAAGAAAGCAGGCCTTCATTTCCGTCATCACCCTCATCTCCATCCTTGGCATTACGATCGGCGTTATGGCCCTTGTCATTGCCATTGCCCTCATCACGGGCTTCCAGGAGGACGTCCAGGACAAGATCCTCGGGGCGACCTCCCACATCATGGTTTCAGACCTTTCCGGCGAGGGGCTGAAGGATTATCGCGGGCTCATGGAAAGGATCCGCGGACTCAAAGACGTTGTATCCGTGACCCCCGTAGTCTACAGCCAGGTGCTGATCAACGGCCCCTCGCGGAGCTCGGGAGCTTTGCTCAAGGGGATCGATTTCGGACTGGAGATGAAGAATTCCGCCTGGCTCCGGAAACTGGAATCCGGTTCGGTCCCCCAGACCGGACCCCAGGACGGCCTCCTCCTCGGGCGCGAGATCGCCTTCACCATCGGCGCCGGGCCGGGCGATTCGGTTACGGTCCTGACCACCGCCTCCCGGTTGTCGCCCATGGGCCTCTTCCCCAAGACCAAGCGATTCAGGGTCAGCGGGATCTTCAACACAGGGCTCTATGAGTTCGATTCGTCGACGGCCCTCGTTTCGCTCGAGACCGCCCAGCGGTTCCTCGGATTCGAGGAGAAAGTGACCTTCCTCCAGGTTAAGATCTCGAATATCTTCGAGGCCGAAAACGTCGGACAGCGGATCAAGGAGGGACTGCCTCCCTCGACCTATGTGACGACCTGGATGGAGCTCAACAGATCGCTTTTTTCGGCCCTCAAGCTGGAGAAGAACATCATGTTCCTGACCATCACGCTGATTGTCTTGGTGGCCGCGCTGAACATCATCGCCACCCTTATCCTGATGGTCATGGAGAAGACGCGGGACATAGGCATCCTCATGGCCATGGGTGCGACGGCACGACAGATCCGGAAGATCTTCTTCCTCCAGGGAGCCTTGATAGGGATCGTCGGGACGGCCCTTGGTGTCCTTCTGGGACTCGCCTGGTGCTGGATGGCCAATGCCTTCAAACTAATCAGGATCCCGGTGGACATATACCAGATCTCCTACGTCCCGTTCCGGCTCGGGGGACTCGATCTTATCCTGATCATCGGGGTCAGCCTGGCTATTAGTTTCCTTTCGACGCTTTTCCCATCCCACCGGTCCGCCAAGACCGACCCGGTCGTCGCCTTGAAATATGAATGACATCGTTTTAAGCGCGGAGAGCCTCGGCAAGGTCTACCCCTTGCCGAAAGGGGAGCTTCGCGTCTTTCAGGGGATCAATTTCAGACTCCAGAGGGGGGACCTGGCGGCCATCATGGGTGTATCCGGCGTTGGCAAAACAACCCTCCTCAACCTTCTGGGGGCTCTGGACAGGCCGAGCGAGGGCACGATCCGGCTGGACGGCGAGGATCTTGCGGTCCGCTCCGACCTGGAGATCGCGGGGCTAAGGAACAGCAAGATAGGCTTCGTTTTTCAGTTCTACCACCTCTTGCCCGAGTTCACCGCCCTGGAAAACATCAGCATCCCCCTCCTCATCCGGGGGATGAGCCGCAAGGAGGCCCTGCCCAGGGCTCAGAAGCTCCTGGACGAGGTCGGCCTTGGGGAAAAGGAGAATTACAGGCCGGGGCAGATGTCCGGAGGGGAACAGCAGAGAGTGGCGATCGCCCGGGCCCTGGTGAATGAACCCAAAGTGCTCCTGGCGGACGAACCAACGGGAAATCTGGACTGGAAAACGGGGGAGATGGTCCTCAGGCTCATCCTGGAGCTTCATCAGAAAAAAGGCCTCTCCTCGGTCATCGTGACTCATAACGAAAAGATCGCCGCATATTGCCATCGGCTTTATGTCATGGAGGCCGGTGAGTTGAAACTTTCCCCCGCTCCCCGACGTTAGAACTTACGTGACGCGCTCCGCTCAGGGATTGCTAACTCTTCTTTATTCAATATTTTGGAAGTGCCCGACCGGTCATGACCTATCTCCCTCTCATGTCCTGTCGGCGATTTTGGGACCTCTTCGGAAATAGACTGATCCGACGGAATATGGTATAAGGATATGATCATGAAGAAGATGATACCGGCCCTCCTGTTGGCCTTTTTCCCCCTGGTTCTATCCGCCCAGGACATGGTGGAGAGGATCGAGATCTTGGGGAATGACAGGGTGACCAAAGAGACCATTCAATATTACCTTTCGGCAAAGGAAGGGGATTATTTTGACGAGGAACTCCTCAAGAGGGATTTCCGGGTCCTCTGGTCCACCGGATTCTTCGCGGACGTCCGGATCGAGCGGGCCGAAGGAAGCAGGGGAAAGGTCATCAAGATCATCGTCGAGGAGAATCCAGTCATCAAGAGCGTGGTCTATAAGACCGGCAAGAAGGTCAAAGAAGACGATATCGTCAATAAGCTCAAGGAGAAGGACGAGTACATCCTTCCGTACTCCTATTTCAGCCCGGCCAAAGTCCAGAAAATAAAGAGGACGATCGGCGACCTCCTGGCGGAGAAGGGCCTCCAGGCCGCCAAGATCGAAACCGAGATCGCCAGAAAGGGGAAGAACGAGGTCGATCTTCTTTTCAAGATCGATGAGGGTCCCAAGGTCCGCGTCGGCCAGGTCGTCTTCGAGGGGAGGGCGAAATTGCCCGAGAGCTTCCTCCGCGAAGCCATGAAGGACAACAAGACGCACAGCCTTCTCTCCTGGATCGGCGGCAAGGATGTTTTCAAGCAGGGCAAGGTCCCCGACGACATGGCGCTCATCAAGAAGAAGTTCCAGGAGAACGGCTACATGGAGGCCATGGTCGGGGAGCCCAGGATCGAGGAGATCGAGAAGCGGACGATATTTTTCCGGAAGCAGAAGATGATGAAAATCATCATCCCCGTCAACGCCGGCTACCTCTACCGGGTGGGCGAGATCAAGGTCGAGGGCAACAAGGCAGTCAACGGCAAATACCTCAGAAGCCTGGTCAAGCTCGATAAAGGCCAAGTTTACAGCACCCAGATCCGGGAAAAGGCCGTCGAGAAGATGGGGGAGACCTACCGCGACGGCGGCTATCTCTACGCCCAGGTCGCTCCCGTCGAAAACCTGGACCCCAAAAACAAGATCGTCAATGTTACCTTCAACATTTATGAAGGCGACGTCGCTTATCTCCACAGGCTCGAGTTCAGGGGCAACAACTACACCAAGGATAAGGTCATCCGTCGGGAGATGCTCCTCCGGGAAGGTGACCGGTTCAGCCTGGCCTACTTCAAGGACAGCATCCTCCGCGTCAAACAGCTGGGCCTGGTGGACCTGGAGAAGGAGCCGGATATCAAGCCCAATCCCGAAGACCCCACCCAGATCGACGTCCAGGTCAATGTCAAAGAGCTGCAGAGGAACAACATCCAGTTCACCGCGGGCTATAGCGGATACGAAGGTACGTTCGTGGCCTTGAGCTACTCGACCGTCAATTTCCTGGGCGCCGGGGAGAACCTGGAGTTTATGGTCCAGCAGGGAAAAAGGATCAAGAACTACAGCTTCGGTTTCACCGAACCCTACCTCTTTGACCAACCGATCACCTTGGGCTTCAACATCTACGACCGCAAGATCAATTATCCCTATCTTTACGATCAAAAGAGTCAGGGGATCGATCTGACCCTGGGCGCCAGACTCGTCGGATACTTGAGGGCCAACCTCACCTACAGCTTCCAGAAATTCGATGTTTCCGTACCTAAGGACAGCGCATATTACAACTATTACTCATCCATGTACGGGATCGGAAAATACAACATGAGTTCGATCGAGCCGCTCCTCTACCGGTCCACGGTCGACAGCCCCCTAACCCCGACCCAGGGGACGATGTATTCCCTCTCGTTCAAGTTCGCGGGCTCCTTCCTGGGTGGCGAGGTCAGCCTTTATCGTCCGAGATTCGAGTTCTCCCGCTTCCAGCCGTTTATCGCCAACCACGTCATCGGCTTCCACGTGGAATACCAGTATGTCAAGGCCATCAAGGGGTCTCAGGTCCCGTTCTGGGAGAAGTTCTACCTTGGAGGCGAGCGCTCGGTCCGGGGCTACGAGATCTATACCATCGGTCCCCGGAGTGCGAACAACACGGTCCTGGGCGGCGACAAAGCGCTGGTCCTCAACGCCGAGTATATCATTCCCGTCGGCGGGCCCCTTAACGTCATCCTTTTCTATGATTTGGGCAACGCTATCACGTCCAAGGAAAGGTTCAGCCTGAAGGGTATGTATACGTCTGCGGGCCTCGAGGCCCGGATCTTCGTGCCGGCCCTGAGGGTTCCGTTCCGACTCATTTTCGCGTATAATAACAAAAAGGTCTACGCGGATGATTCGAATTTCGCGTTCCGATTTGCTGTCGGCACGACATTTTAGGGTGTTCCGCGGGAGATTATAAATCGTAGGAGGCTTTAAATGGCGAAACGCGTGATACGATCAATGAGTCTGACTTTGTTCGTTCTTTCCATTCTCTCCCTGGGTTTCGCCCAGCAAACGGGGAAGATTGGAGTCATCAATTCCCAGATGGTTCTGGAGAAATCCGCCGAGGGCAAAAGGGTCATCACCCAACTCCAGGATAGGGATAAAAAGAGTCAGAGCGACCTGTCTAGGCTAGACAACGAGATCAAACAGCTCGAGACCAAGTTGAACACGCAGCGGCTAACCCTGACCGACGAAGCCGCCATGCAGATCAGCTCCGATATGGAGAAGAAGAAGACCGATCAAAAGAGACTCTCTGAGGACGCCGTCCGCGAGATCCAGGAGCTCCAATACCGGCTTTTCAACAAGGTCCAGGGCGAGCTCATCCCCATCATCGACGGGATCGGCAAGGAGAGGGGAATGGACGTCATCTTCGACTTGGCTAAAAGCGGGGCCGTTTACTTTAGCCCCGCGATCGACCTCACGGACGAGGTCATCCGGCGCTACGACGCCTCCAAGGCCGCCCCGGCCAAGTGATTCATGATGATCAAGATCGAGCAGATCCAGAAGTTTCTTCCCCACCGGTTCCCCTTTCTTCTCGTGGACCGGGTGAAAGAGGTCCATCCGGGCAAGTCCATTATCGCCATCAAGAACGTGAGCAGTAATGAGTTTTTTTTCCAAGGACATTTTCCCGGAAAAATGATCATGCCCGGGGTCCTGATTGTCGAGGCCATCGCCCAGGCGGGAGGGATCCTGCTTTACAATTCCATCCCGGAGCCCCAACACACGTTTGTGGTTCTGAGCAAGATCGACAAAGCCAAGTTCCGAAAGCTTGTGGTCCCCGGAGACCAGCTGAAACTCGAAGCCGAGATCCTAAAGCTCAAGAGCAAGTACGGCCATCTGAAGGGAAGGGCGACCGTCGATGGAGAGGTGGCCGCCGAGGGAGAGATGGTCGCTACCTTTATGGACCTCGAGGCGTTGAATGAGCTCACATGAAGCCACCGTCCACTCCGCAGCGATGGTCCATCCAAAAGCCCGGCTGGACTCCGGTGTCTGGATCGGTCCGGGCTGCGTCGTCGGCGAAAAAGTCAGCCTGGGTCGGAACACCAGACTCGAATCCAGCGTCTCGATCATCGGCCTGACCGAAGTCGGCGCGGACTGCCGCTTCGCGCCGTTCTCTTCCATCGGGACAGAACCCCAGGATGTGGGTTACCAGGGGGATGAGACTGCGGTCCGGATCGGGGACGGCAACATCTTCAAGGAATACGTCACGGTCAACCGGGGAACGGTCAAAGGAGGCGGTACGACCCGGATCGGGGATCGAAATTACTTCATGGCCTACTCTCACATTGCCCACGACTGTCTGGTCGGTAATGAGGTCGTCTTCACCAACAACGCGACGCTGGGAGGCCATGTGATCGTCCAGGACTTCGCCTACCTTTCGGGGTTCGTCGGTGTCCACCAGTTTTGCCGGATCGGGAGATATGCTTTCATAGGCGGATTCACGGTCGTCACCCAGGATGTCCTGCCCTTCACGAAGGTGGCGGGCATGAGACCCATCAAGATTTATGGTTTGAACAGCATCGGTCTGCGGCGGAGGGGTTTTTCCAATGAACGGATCCATGTCCTGCGGGATATGATGAAGATCCTCTTCTATTCGGATCTCAACACGACCCAGGCAATTGATAAGATCCTGTCGTCATTCCCTCCCGGAGAGGACAGGGAAGAGCTCATAGGATTCATCCGAGCCTCCAAGAGGGGAATCGTCAAGAAGACGGCCGAAAAATGGGAGACCGAGTCGGAATAATCGCGGGATCCGGGAAAATCCCCTATCTTATCGCAGCGGAAGCGCGCCGGAGGGGTTTGGTCCCCATCATTGCTGCAATCCGAGGCGAAGCCGGTGGAGGGCTTCGGGAGGGCGCCGATGCGTTTGAATGGTTCGATCCGGGGGACGTGGCCAGGCTTCTCGACTTCTTGAGAAGACTCAATATCTGCGACGTTCTTATTGCCGGAAAAATCAGTCAGAAAACGGCTTTCCTGTCAGGGGACCTGGATGCATTCGCATCGAACATCCTGTCTCTATCCGGGGGGAAAAGCACCGTTCGGCTGATAGGAACGCTGATCGACTTCCTGGAAAAACGGGGACTCCGGGTCCTGGACCCCACGCCTTTTTTGGGGGCCTGTTTCAGTGCCGCGGGGATACTGACGAAGACGGCGCCGGGGCCTCTCGTGGAAAAAGATATCGTCTTCGGGCTCGAGACCGCCCGGCTGCTCGCTAACCTGGACATCGGGCAGACCGTCGTCGTCAAGGACCGCACGGTTATCGCGGTCGAAGGCATCGAAGGAACCGATCAGACCATCGAGAGGGGAGGAGAACTTGCCGGTCCGGGCATTGTGGTCGTGAAGGCCGGCCGCTCAAACCAGGATCCGAGAATCGACCTTCCCGGCGCAGGATTGGAAACCGTCCGCAGCCTGGGGCGAGCTAAAGCGGCCGCTTTCTGCATGGAGGCGGGACGAGTGGCCTTTTTCGATCGGGACGAGGCCGTGGTCTTGGCGGACAGCCTCGGGATCGCTCTTGTCGCAAGGGATACGTCCGGCGAGATAGGTCCGGGAAGGAGTTTGATATGAGCAAGATCAGGGTGGGAATCATCGGAGTCGGGTATTTGGGAACTCAGCACGCCCGGATCCTGTCCTACCTGGAGGAAGCGGAGCTCGAGGCGGTTGCGGACGTCGACTTCCAGAAGGCCCTCCAGATCGGCAATCGCCACGGCGTCAGGTACTTCCAGGATTATGAGGAGATGATCGACGACATCGACGCCGCCGTGGTGGCCACAGACACATCGGCCCACTTCTCCGTTTCCATGAGCCTTCTTAAGCAGGGGAAACACGTGCTCGTCGAAAAACCCATCACGGCAACCGTCGAGCAGGGGGAACAGCTCGTGGAGGCCGCCACAAAGAACAATCTTATCTTCCAGGTCGGACATCTCGAGCGATTCAACCCCGCCGTGGAGGCCGTCGAGAACATGATTTCGGAGCCGAAGTTCATCGAAGTCCAGCGGCTGGGATCGTTCTCGGCCCGTTCGCTCGACATCGACGTCGTCCTGGACCTCATGATCCACGACCTGGATATCATCTTGGCTCTGATCAAGGATGAGGTCGTGGCCATCAAGTCCTCGGGGATCCACGTCGTCTCCGAGAAGACCGATATCGCCAGCGCCAGGCTGGAGTTCAAGTCGGGATGCGTGGCGACACTTACGGCCAGCCGTGTCCACCAGGGCAAGGTCAGGAAACTCCGGATCTTTGAACCGACTTCATATTATTCCATCGATTACATCGACCAGGAGGTCAAGGTCTTTCCGCTGGACGGCCGGCAGACGGACATCAAAACCCTGAAAATCCAGAAGGAAGAGCCGCTCAAGAGGGAACTGAAGAACTTTCTGGCCTGTGTCGAAACGGGGAAAAATACTAAAGTCAGCGGCGCGGAGGGGCTCAGGGCCCTGCGCTTAGCCTATAAGGTCATCCAGGAAGCTGAGACCTAACCGGGCGCGCGCTTCACCGGACTGTCTTAATGAGCTGGCCCTTCGGGGGGACCGCTTCCTGCCCGAGCCCATTCATCACAGCAAAGCTGGGCCAGAGGTCCTTATTCATCCCTGCCCTTTCAAAGAGCTGTTGGAGGCTCTGGGTGCCGTCAGCCCTGACCAGTTTCAAGCGTCGGGGTTGTCTATTCAGGCGCGCGGGATCTCTGAGTTCCTGGAAGGACCCGACGATCCGACCGAATTCAGGCGCGTAGCGCCCGTAGCTCGCCGCCCTGCTGAGTGCCGAGAAGGTATAGATCCACTCGCCGTTCCGGATGAACGAAAATTGGACGCGCAGGGTTTCTGTATTGGGCTTCACGACGTCGAAAACCTGGCGGACGCAGGCAAAGCCATGGACGTTCATCCTTTGCTCATTTACGAACTGTCCGCCGTCGAGGGAGGCAGACTTTTTTTTCGCGTAGTCAGATAGGTTGTCTGGGCTCTTTTCGGCCTGGAGGATGACGGCCGCCTCGTCGTCCGGGGAAAGGATGGTGACCTGGGCCGGCGCGTTCTGGACCTTCCAGCCGTTAGAGAATTCGCAAATGAACCTGAGTTGGGGGTGATAAAAGGCGTTGCCTTCGACAAAGCCCTGACGGGGATCGTCTCCGTAGATGAGGTCTTCAATCCTGCGGGTGTATTCTTCGTCCCGGACGATAAGCTGGCCGTCCGAATCCGAAAGGAGGGCCCGGACGTTAGCGATCCTTTCTTTGGTCAAAGGATGAGTCGAAAGGAATCCGGGGAGAGTGTTTTTCCCCGAGAGATCGCCCATTCTCTCGAGGGAAGTGAAGAATTCGATCATGCGGGAGGGGTCGTAGCCCGCACTTCTGGCGTAAGCTACGCCAAGAGCGTCCGCCTCGCGCTCGTCGTCACGGCTGAATTTCAGAAAAAGGAGAGAGACCCCGATCCCGGCGATGCCGGAGATCTTGGCAAAGGTATCGCTGATGGCGCTGCCGATGGCCAGGCCGGCCTGGAAGAGGATCGCCTGGCTCATCTGCCTCACGCTATGCCGGGCGTTGACATGGCCGAGTTCGTGGCCCAGGACCACGGCCATCTCGGCCTCTGAATTCATCAGGGCCAGGATGCCGCGGGTGAGATAGACATAGCCGCCTGGGACGGCGAAGGCGTTGATGACCGGACTGTCGAGGACCGCGAAATGATAGGGGAGATTGGGCCTGTGGGAATGTTCGGCGAGGGCCTTTCCTGATGTCGTCACGTAGTTCATCATCTTGTCATCGGAATAGA
>Ga0316628_100001845_pt1 | contig 15255 bp, 11 predicted proteins | sample OWC_Aug_M2_C1_D5_FD_207648 | JGI IMG/M metagenome (GOLD analysis project Ga0316628, IMG submission 207648) | Wetland soil microbial communities from Old Woman Creek delta, Ohio, United States - OWC_Aug_M2_C1_D5_C | ecosystem: Environmental > Terrestrial > Soil > Wetlands | place: USA: Ohio... | reverse complement strand
CTTCCAGACGGCGCAGATGCCGATCCCCATCACCGACGTCGCGCGCATCGTCGCCGAAGCGCGGCGGAGCGGCGCGGTCATCGTGGAGGCGGTGCCGACGGACACCGCGGTGGAGCTCGTGATGGGCGTCCCATCGCGCGTTGGCGGTGTGACGGCCGTGGTCATGGCGCCCAAGAGTCGTCTCTTCGAGCCGGATCCCTTCGCGCGTCTCGTGGGGCTCGACGTGGACGCGGAGGCGGAGCCGCCCTATACCGTGCGGCTGCGCGAGCAGGTCTCCGCCCAGTCGGCCACCGGAGAAGTCGCGTGGCGGCGCGAGGGGAGTCAGCTCCACGGCGACTGGATCGTGCGCACCGGCACCGGCGCCGCCGAAGCGCACATCGACGTCGAGCTGCGTCCGCTCTACGCGCTCGTGCAACGCGGCGCGCTCATCGTGCTGCTCGACCTCGCCGTCGTGCAGCTGCTCTGGTTCGCGAGCGTCGTCGCCGACGGCGGTGGTGGACGCTGGCTTCGCGCGCGACGACGCACATGGGGACGGAGCTATCGCGCGCGATTGTCGGTGGCGCTGTTCGCGTTCTTCGTGATTCCCGCCATCGCGTTCGCGGTCTGGTCGTACGGGCAGTTGGTGACCGACGCCACGCAATCGCGCGCGGTGCTCGTGGGCGAGACGCTGCGCGCGCTGGAGCCGCCGCCGAACAACCCCATGTGGCTCCCCGCCGAGAGCGCGCGACTCGACGCGCCGCTGTTCCTGTACTACGCGGGCGAGCTGCGCGAGGCCAGCGACCCCCTTTACGAGAACCTCGCCCCCACGGGTCGCTTCGTCAACCGAATGAGCGAGGTGGCGCTCGGCGGCGAGGCGACGGACACGCGGCTCGAGCCCGTGGACGGCAGCGCGATGCTCTTCGGCTACCGGTCGTTCGCCGACGAGGGCCGCGGTTCCACGGTCATCGCCACACCGGCGCGCACCAGCGAGCTGGGGCTCGATCGCCGGCGCCGCGATCTCGGCGTGCTCGTGCTCTTCACCACGGCCATCGGCGCGCTCGCCGCCCTCTGGCTCAGTGGGCTCGCGGCACGTGCTCTGGCCCGCCCGATCGGCACGCTCCGCGAGGCGGCCCTCGCCATTGCCAGCGGCTCGCGCATGCCGCCGCTCGAGGCCGAGCCCACGGTGGAGTTCAGCCCCGTCTTCACCGCGTTCCGGCGCATGGCGTCGGATCTCAACGCCAGCCGCAGCGCGCTCGAGGAGGCGCAGCGGCGCACGGCCGCCGTGCTCCGGAACGCCGCGAGCGGTGTGGTCGCCGTGGATACCGATGGACGCGTTTCGCTGGCCAACCCGCGCGCCGAGCAATTGCTGGGGCGCACCCTCGCGGCGGGCACGCCGTTCGCCGCCGCCGCCGAGCCGGCGCTTGCCGACGTGGTCGGCCGCTTCCTCGCGAGCGATGTGGAAGAGGAGCACGCCGAGCTGTCGCTCGGCGGCCATCAGCTCCGGTGCGCGCTGGCGCGCCTGGCGCGCGGCGGAGCGGTCGTCACGCTCGACGACGTCACCGAGCTGGCGCGGGCGCAGCGCGTGCTCGCGTGGGGCGAGATGGCGCGCCAGGTGGCCCACGAGATCAAGAATCCGCTCACGCCCATTCGGCTCGGGGTGCAACATCTGCGGCGGGCCCGCGCCGATGCCCGCGTGGACTTCGATCGCGTGCTCGAGCACAACGTCAACCAGATCCTCGCGGAGATCGACCGCCTCGACGAGATCGCGCGCGCCTTCAGCCGGTACGGCGCCGCGCCCGACGAGCGCGCCCGTGCCGCGCGTGTGGACGTCGCCGCGGTCGTCCGCGAGGTCGTGTCGCTCGAGCGCATGGGGCAGGAGAACGGCCTCGCCTGGGAGGAATCCGGTGTGGACGCGCCCGTCCACGCGCTCGCGCTCGCCGCCGAGCTCAAGGAAGTGCTGCTCAACGTGCTCGAGAACGCGCGCCACGCGCAGGCCAGAACCGTGCGCGTCGCCGTGGAGGTGCGCCGCGACGGCGACGGGCCGCGCCGCGTCGTGATCGCCGTGCGCGACGACGGGCATGGCATTCCCGCCGACGTGCTGCCACGCATCTTCGAGCCGCATTTCTCCACGCGCACGAGCGGCAGCGGCCTCGGACTGGCCATCAGCCGGCAGCTCGTCGAGGGGTGGGGCGGCTCGATCACCGTGGAGAGCGCCGCCGGCCGCGGGACGATCGTCGAGATCCGCCTCGCGGAGGCGGGCGAATCTATTCCGTCGCGCCCCGCTGTCGCGCGGTCGCTCCCCCCGGAATCCGCACCGTCTTGACGTTCACGAATTCGCGAATGCCGAATGCGCTCAGCTCGCGGCCGTAACCGGACTTCTTCACGCCGCCGAACGGAAAGCGCGGGTCCGACGCCACCATGCCGTTGATGAACACGCTCCCCGCGTTCAGCCCGCGGGCGAAGCGCCCCATCTCGCGTTCGTCGCGCGTCCACGCGGCGGCCCCAAGGCCGAACCGGGAATCGTTGGCGAGCTCGATCGCGTGCTCCACGTCTCGCGCCCGCACGACGGCGGCGAGCGGACCGAACGTCTCCTCGCGAAACGCCGGCGCGTCGACCGGCACGTCGGAGAGCACCGTCGGCTCGTAGTACCAGCCCGCGCCCAGCCGCGGTTTGCCGCCCAGCGCCAGCCGCGCGCCGGCGTCCACGGAGCGCACGACCTGGTCGTGCAGGTCGTCGCGTATCTTCCTGGTGGCCAGCGGCCCGATGTTCGTGCGCTCGTCCATCGGGTCGCCCACGACGAGCGCCTTCATGCGCTCCACGAAGCGGCGCATGAACTCGTCGGCCACGGGTTCGGCCACGATGAACCGCTTGGCCGCGATGCACGACTGCCCGTTGTTGATCGTGCGCGCCGTGACGGCGGTCGCCACCGCGGCATCCAGGTCCGCGCTCGGCATCACGATGAACGCGTCGCTGCCGCCCAGCTCGAGGACGCTCTTCTTGACGTGCGCGCCCGCCGTCGACGCGACGCTCGCGCCGGCCGCCTCGCTTCCGGTGAGCGTCACCGCCGCGACGCGGTCGTCCGCCGCCACCGGCGCCACCGCCTCGGCGCCAATGAGCAAAGTCTGAAAGGCGCCGCCCGGCGCCCCCGACTCGGCGAACAGTTGCTCCAACGCCAGCGCGCACTGCGGCACGTTGGACGCGTGCTTGAGCAGTCCCACGTTGCCCGCCGCGAGCGCCGGCGCGGCAAAGCGGATCACCTGCCAGAAGGGGAAGTTCCAGGGCATCACCGCCAGCACGACGCCCAGCGGCTCGAACGCGACGAACGACCGCTCGCCGGCCGCGTCCACCGGCTCGTCGGCGAGAAAGGCGGCGGCGTGGTCCGCATAGTAGCGGCACGCCGCCGCGCACTTGGCCGCCTCGTCCACCGCGGCGCGGATCGGCTTCCCCATCTCCAGGGTCATCAGGCGGCCGTATTCGGTCTGTCTCGCGTCCAGCAGATCGGCCGCCCGCCGCAGCATGGCGGCGCGCTGCGGCATGGGCGTGTCGCGCCACGCCAGCCTCGCGTGGTGCGCCGCCGAGAGACGGTCCTCGATCTCGGCCGGCGTCAGCGGCGGGTACGTCGCGACGCGCTCGCCCGTCGCGGGATTCACGGTCTCGATGGCCATCGGCGACTCTCGGCGGTCAGGAAGTGTAGATGGAGTCTCCACTCCATCCGACGCCGGCGCCATCGGCCGTGAACCACCGCCGCCACCACGGCACGCGGCGCTCGCGCTCGAACACGGCCTGCACGGCCTCGCGCCAGGCGGTCTGCATCGCGGCCGCGTCGGTGAACCGCTCCTCGGCTTGCGGCGAGAGCCCGCGCCGCAGCCAGTCCGCGATCTCCGGCTCGTAGAGCGTCAGGTCGACGTCGCCCTTGAGCTTCCGCGCGAGAATGGACGCGCTGTCCCGCTCGCCGAACGGCGGAGTGCCGCTCAGCACGAAGGCGACGATGGCCGCGAGCGAGAAGCAGTCGGCCGCGGCGTCCTGCTGCTCGCCGAGTAGTTGCTCGGGCGGCGCGAACGCCGGCGTGCCCGACGCCCCGGCCACCTCCTCGCCGGTCACGTTCGCGATGCCGAAGTCGGCCAGACGCCACCGGCGGTAGCGGTCGATGAGCACGTTCTCCGGCTTGAGGTCGCGGTGGATGATGCCGATCGCGTGCGCGGCCGCGAGCCCGCTGAGCGCGAAGTCGACCTGCGGCGCGATCTCCGACAGCGGCCGTGCGCCCGACCGGGCGACCAGATCCGCGACCGAGCCGCCCTCGGCGAGCTCCATCGTGTACCAGGCGACGCCGGCGCGCGAATCCCAATCGAAGATCGGGACGATCGCGGGATGCGCGAGCTGCGCGGCGAGCTTGGCCTCGCGACGAAAGCGCTCCACGATGCGCTCGTCACGCGCCACGTGCGGGTGCAACAGCTTGAGCGCCACCTCGCGGCCGAGCGTCAGGTCGCGCACGCGCCACACCGAGCCGAACGAGCCCGAGCCGAGCGACGCGAGCACCTCGTAGTCGTCGGCCAGCGCCCAGCGCAAGCGTACCTCCGCCGACTCGTTGGAGAATTGCATGTCCGGCTCGTCGCCGGAGAGCATCACCATCGTGCGGCTGCCCACCACGCGGTCCACCGCACGCAGCATCGCCGCGACCGTGGGATACCGCCGCGACGGATCGGGATGCAGCGCGCGGTCGATCACCGTGCGTACCGAGAACGTCGCGTCCGGCCGCAGCAGTTGGAGCGGCGGCACCTCGTTGGGCGGCGGCACCTCGCCCGTGAGCATGGCGAAGCAGATCGCGGCCAGTTGCCACTGGTCGGTCAGCGGCGTCGGCGTCCACGCGCCCTCCGCCCACTCGCGGGTCGCCCACTCGCTGGGGATCGGCATGAAGCGTGGATCGGGCGACAGTCCCGGCGGAATCTCGGAGGCCGGCATGGCCCATTGCCAGCCGATGATCCAGAGCCGGCCCATCGGCGTCGTCCAGATCGTGTCCAGCGACATCGCGCCGTGTGTGGTGCCGAGGTCGTGCAGATAGCTGAGCGCGGATCCGATCTCGCGCATCACGCGCATCACGCCGGGAACGTCGTCGGTGCCCATGCGGCGCAGGCGCGCGCCCACGGTTTCACCGGCGATCCACCGGCGCAGATAGCCCGGGCCGCGGCGGCTGTCGGAGAACGACGCCCAGTAGTGGTAGGTCGTCGGCATCGCCGGATGGTTGCGGTGCGCGAGGTGGCGCGCCTCGGCTTCGAGCCAGACGTTGTGCGTCGGATCGGGCGCGCTCACGAGCGACAGCGAGCGGCCGAGCGCGTCCACGATCTCCTGGTAGTGCCGGTGCTGGCCCGACAGCCCGTCGGCGCCCCACGCCCACCCCGGCGGGAGCTGCCAGTCGCGAAGATGCGACGGCAGCTCGCGGGTGACGCTGTAGAGAGTCGACTCCGATTCGGGCATGCGAAAGGGGTTGGGACTGACGCTACATCTTCGATTCCGAGAGGATCTTGGCCGCGGCGGCCTCGAACTCCGGCACGAGCACGTCGGGCAGCACCGCGACCTCCACGAGGCGCACGCCGCGCGACCTGCCGTTGCCGGGCGCCGCCGACGCGAGCGACGGCACGTGCACCGTCACGGACACGACGCGCCACAGCGTGCTCGGGCGCGACGGCTCGCCGGTCGAGTCCAACGTGTCGAGCTGTAGCACCTCACCGCGCGCCGGCAGCACCGAGCTCTCGCATTCGGCCAGCACCTGCTCCTGGCGGTCGTGTCTGGTGACGCGCAACGTGACCATGGATGCTCCGCGGCGGGACACGGGACGGATCGGACGCGCGGCCATGCGCGCGCCTCGGGCCTCCGACAAGCTATCCGGCCGCTGGCGGAGTGACCAGCGCCGGCATGAAACTCATGGGTGTTGGTTGCGTATAGATTATCACAGCAAGAGCATGCACCCGGAGGGCCTGTGTTCCACGCACTCGGATCGATCATCGCGCTCGTTCTCGCGGCCGGCGCCGGCCTGTTTGGCTACTGGCAGGCCCGCCAGTTCACGCAGAACCGCCTTCGGTACGTCGACGCCGTGCACAAGGCATTGGTTCCGGTCCTGGCGGGTATTGGCGCGGCCATCGTCGCTGCGCCCGTTGCGTGGCTGGTGCCGTTCATTGGCGGGGGGACGGCTTTGATCTTTGGCGGCGGCGTCGCCATGGGCGTGGCCGCTGGCGCGCGAGACATTCGCAGACGAATCGGCGCTGGTTGAAAGCCTCGGCTGACGGACGTCGGCTGCGGCTCTCGACTCTCGGCTCGGCTCGCAATCCGTCAGCCGACCAGCCATGCGTTGGCTGAAAGCCGTAGCCTTCAACCGTCAGCCGTCAGCCGAGGCAGTTCCCCACACTGGCCTCCGCCGCCATCCCACTGCAACGTTCACGCATCCCATCCGGTTTCCCGGAGCCTCCCGATGCGTGTTTCGGTCCTCGCCCTGCTGTGTCCGGCCCTCCTCTCGGCGCAATCCCTCGCCCCTCATCGACAGCTCGCGCACGACATCTATAAAGAGCTGATCGAGATCAACACCGCGGACTCGGTCGGCAGCACGACCGTGGCCGCGGACGCGGTGGCGAAGCGACTCCTCGCCGCCGGCTTCCCGCGGAGCGACATCTTCCAGGGCGGCCCGCGCCCCGACAAGGGCAATCTCGTCGTGCGCCTGCACGGTACCGGCGCGCGCCGGCCGCTGCTCCTCCTTGCCCACCTCGACGTCGTGCGCGCGCTCAAGAGCGACTGGTCGGCAAACCTCGACCCGTTCGTCTTCACCGAGCGCGACGGCTACTACTACGGCCGCGGTACGAGCGACGACAAGGCGATGGGGTCGATCTTCATCGCCAACCTCATTCGCTTCAGGCAGGAAGGCTACCGGCCCGATCGCGACATCATCCTCGCGCTCACCGCCGACGAAGAGGGCGGGGGATCGAACGGCGTCCGTTGGCTGTTGGCGAATCACAAAGATCTCATCGACGCCGCGTACGTGCTCAACGAGGGCGGCGGCGGAGCGCTCCGCGACGGCAAGCCGTTCATCAACGCCGTGGGCGCCGCCGAGAAAGTGTCGGCCAACTTCACCGTGTCCACCGCCAACCGCGGCGGACACTCGAGCGTGCCGCGCGACGACAACGCCATCTACCAACTCTCGCAGGCGCTCCTGCGCATCGGCGCGTATCAGTTTCCGGTGATGCTCAACCCGGTCACGCGCGCCTACTTCGAGAAGACGGCGGCGATCGAGGCGGGCGAGATGGCCGCCGCCATGCGGGCCATCGTCGCCAACCCCGACGACGCGCCGGCGTCGGCGATCATCTCGCGCGAGCCGCGATATCGGTCCATGCTGCGCACCACCTGCGTGGCGACCTTGCTCACCGGCGGCCACGCGCGCAACGCGCTGCCGCAGAAGGCCAGCGCGAACGTCAACTGCCGCATGGCGCCCGGCCACGACCCCGCCGACGTCCGCGCGCGGCTCATCGCGGCGATCGGCGACACCGGCGTGTCCGTGTCGCCCGCGCCGGCCATGGAGCACGCCGCGCCCTCGCCGCTCACGCCCGAGGTCATGGGCCCGATCGAGCGGGTGACGCGCGACGTGTTCGGCCCGGGCGTCGCCGTGATTCCCACCATGGGCACCGGCGCGACGGACAGCAAGTATCTGCGCGCCGCCGGCATCCCTGGCTACGGCGTGTCCGGCCTGTTCGGCGATCCCAACGACGTCCGCGCCCACGGCCGTGATGAGCGTGTGCTCATCAGGTCGTACTACGACGCGCAGGACTTTCTGTATCGGCTGGTGAAGGAGATGTCGTCCACCAAGACGGTGCCTTGACGGCACGCACACTCGCGCGCGCCGCGGCCCTGCTGTTCGCCGCGCGCGCCGCCACGGCGCAGCCCGCGACCAGGGCGACGCGCGACACGTGGACCGACCCGACGAGCCACCGGGTCGGCTTCGTCAACGTCACGTCCACGGTGCGGCTGCACTATCTGGACTACGGCGGCACGGGGCCCACGCTCCTCTTTCTCGCCGGGCTGGGCAACACCGCGCACGCGTGGGACGACTTCGCGCCGGCGTTCACCGACCGCTTTCACGTCGTGGCGCTCACGCGGCGCGGCTTCGGCGAGTCCACGCATCCGAGGATCGGCTACGACACGCCGCGCCTGGTGGAGGACATTCGCGCCGCCATCGCCCGTCTTCACCTCGGCCGCGTCACCATCGTCGGACATTCGATCGCCGGCGAGGAGATGACGCGCTTCGCCGCCAAGTACCCGCACGAGGTCGCCAAGCTGGTGTTCCTCGACGCCGCGTACGATCGCGTCGCCGCCGACTCGATGTTCGGCGCGCTGTTCCCCGTGCCGCCCGACGTTCCGCCGCCGCCCGCCCCCACCGCCGCCGACACGGCGACGCCGGCGGCCTATGTGGACTTCGTCCATCGCACGCGCGGCGTGAACATCCCCGAGTCGGACATCCGTGAGCGCTACCGGTACGACGGATGGAACGAGGAGATCACCACCGCCTACCAGTCGATCGGGGTGGAGCATCCGGACTACGAGCACGTCCTGGCGCCCGCGCTCGCGATCTACGCGGTGACGGACACGGTGGCGCAGCTCGAGCCCTGGCAGCGCGCGGACCGCGAGCATGCCGAGGCGCTGCAGGAGATGGTCCGCGAAACCGAGCTCGTCGAGCGACAGCTTCGTGAGACGTTCCGGCGCGAGGTCGCGCACGGCGGCGTGATCGAGATCCACGGCGGGCACCACTGGATCTTCGTCAGCAATCGCGACGAGGTGCTGGCCGCGGTGCGAAGATTCCTCGTCGTTCCGTGATCGAGCGGGAGCGCTTCGCCCCTGGCCGCGACACCGGTGTGAGGGCCGCTAGCTCGAAGACGCGCCGGCGATCTGCTCCCAGTCGATGAACCGCGCGCGCTGCTCGGGCGTCGGCAACAGGCACGACGGGGCGTCGCGGACGATCGTGTGGCGGTGCCGCGCGATGAGATCGTACACCGCGTCGCGGATCGGCCGCGGCACCATCGTGCCGAGCGCCGCGGCGACGCTCCAGACCCCACCCAGATAGCGCAGTACGCGAAGCCCGGCGCTCGACCGCACCAGCACTCGCTCGGCGCCCGCCTCGCTCGTCTCGAGCCAGATCACCGAGTCCACGGCGGCGAGCTCCGGATGGCGCCGCCGCACCTCCAGACCGGCCGAGCTCTGGAGGCTGGCGAACCGCAGCGTGCGATGCCGGCGCTCGCGCGCGAGCACGAACTGTACGCTCCGCGCGCAGAAGCCGCACGTGCCGTCGAACAGCAGGATCGCCGATACTCTGGTCACTGTGGTGCGGCGACGTCGGAGCGGAGGCGCATCGCTCGAATTGTGGGCCAGATAGCTAGGCCTGTCAATACAGATACTTTGCGTCATCGAAGTACATGAGCTCGCGTCTCTCCTCTCGACTCCCGACGCTCGAATGCTGATCTCGCGGTGAGCGTCGAGATGCCAGACTGTCGGAAAACATTGGCGTGGCCCTGCCGATGTCTCGACACCGATGACGAGACCAGCATCGAGCATCGAGGACCGAGCGGTCAGGCCTGAGAGCCGTGGGTGTCCGGCGGAGGGGCTGCGACGGGACGGAGTGCGCTCGCATGATGCCGCCGGCAATGCGGCGGTGCCGCGAACGGCCACGGCGCGCCTACCATGCGACGCATGCTCGCCGCCATTCGTTCCGCCGCCGTCTTCGGCATCGACGCGCACGACATCTGCGTCGAGATCGACGTCGCGCGCGGCATGCCGTACTGGACGCTCGTTGGCCTGCCCTCGGGCGAGGTGAAGGAGAGCCGGGAGCGCGTCTCGGCGGCGCTCGCGAATTCAGGCTTCCCGTTGCCGCCGCGCCGCATCACCGTGTCCCTCTCGCCCGGAGACACTCGCAAGGCGGGAACGGGATTCGACCTTCCGATCGCCGTCGGCCTGCTCGTCGCGACCGGGGTGCTGTCGCCCGAGTCGGTGGACGGCCTCACGATCCTCGGCGAATTGGGACTCGACGGCACGGTGCGCGGCGTGCGGGGCGCCTTGTCGGTCGCGCGACATCTCGCCGGCGCGTCGTGCGTCCGCGCGCTCGTGCTGCCGCCCGCGAACGTCAACGAAGCCGCGCTCGTGCGCTCGGTCCGGCTCGTCGCGCCGCGAACCCTCGCCGAGCTGGTGGAGGCGCTCCGCGCGGGCGCCCTCACGCCGGCCGAACCCGGAGCGCGCGCCGCGCCGATCGACGATCCGGCCGACTTCTCGGACGTCGTCGGACAAGACGCGGCGAAGCGCGCGCTGGAGATCGCGGCGGCCGGCGGTCACGCGTGTCTCCTGGTCGGACCGCCCGGGGCGGGGAAGACGATGCTCGCGCGCCGGCTGCCGTCCATCCTGCCGGCGCTCACGGAGGACGAGGCGCTCGAGGTGACGGCCGTCCACTCGGTCGCCGGGCTGCTCCCTGAATCCGGCACCTGCATCGCCGTGCGGCCGTTCCGCGCGCCGCACCACTCGATCTCGTCGGCGGGCCTTGTCGGCGGCGGCGGCGTCCCGCGACCGGGCGAGGTGAGTCTCGCCCATCATGGGGTGCTCTTTCTCGACGAGCTCTTGGAGTTTCCGCGTGCCGCGTTGGAGTCGCTGCGTCAACCGCTCGAGGACGGCCATGTGGTCATCGCTCGCGCGGCGCTCTCCGTGGCCTTTCCGGCGAGGTTCTCGCTCGTCGCCGCGATGAATCCGTGTCCGTGCTGCAACCATGGCCACCCGACGCGCATCTGCACGTGCAGCGAGGCCGAGATCGTCCGCTACCGCTCGCGGCTCTCCGGCGCGCTGGCCGACCGCATCGACATGCACGTCACGCTCGCCCCCGTGCCGAGCGAGCTGCTCGACGGGCGAGGCGGCGGCGAGGCGTCCACGGCGATCCGCTCGCGCGTCGAGCACAGTCGCGGGCGGCAGCGGCGGCGGTTCGTCCACCACGCGTCGGTGACGTGCAACGCGCATGCGCCGGCGCGCGTGCTGCTCGCGGGCGGAGCGGTCCGTGCCGAGGCGCGCGCGATGCTCGGCGACGCGATGGAGTCGCTGCAGCTCTCGGCGCGCGGCTATCATCGCGTGCTGCGGATCGCGCGCACGATCGCGGATCTCGATGAGAGCGAGCGCGTCGGCGAGCAGCATGTGAGCGAGGCGCTGCGCTACCGCCCGCGCTGAATCCCGGCTGAGCTCACGGCCGCTCCGGTTGCTCCGACGCGTTTGGTTCGTATCGACGCTGCTACGGGCAACCTTGCTTCCGCGACCCGCTCGACTCTCGGAGGCTTCTGATCGAACGCCTCTCATCAGTCATGTGCCCAGCTCGCGCCCAATAGAATCGGAGCAAACCATCTAGGTGATCCATCGATCCCGAGGACGCGCTCATATCGCCCCTCAAGGAACAGGCTGCGATGGGCGCCAATCGTGTGCTGATACCCGATGCCGCCGCTAACGATTCCATGCCACTGCGGATCCGCGCCACCAGGGTCAAACCAGATCACGCCAACACCGACGGAAGCAAATGCACCGCGCAGCGACGACTGCGAGCTACAGCGCACGTCCGCATTCGCAGCGAAAGCGCCAAAGCCGCCGATAACATCGCGGCCGGACGGTGCTCCAACACTCGTCGGCTGATCGCCGGGACCACCGAAGCCAAGGCCAGATACCGCGAGATGGGCGCCGATCGGTCGGGAGGGCTTCACGCCCAATCCGAGCCGGACGATTCCACCCCACCGGTCTGTCGACTTGATTCCGTCCACATCGCGGAGAATTGGCCCGGCAGACAGATCAAACTGCCCACGCTGTGCAGACGCTCGCTCCACGGCTACGGTCAAGAAAGTTACGGCAATCAGGCAGGCCACGGACAACTTAACAGAAGTCTGCTGCATGTTCCTTCTCCGCGTCTTTTGAGTCAGCCGTACAACGTAGATCTCTGACAAATGACAGAGGCTTGCGGGTTCATGACGCTGAAGCCCGCGGCGAACGAGACTCCGTCCTGTCCTGCCGCGGGCAGATATGTCATGCGCCCGGACTACGGACAGGTGATCTGCCATGGAGTCGACCCGTCCGCATCCCCCTGAAAGTAGACGGGATCGCTCTGCGAGAGCACGCCTGTGTTGTATGCCATCACCGTGTACATGACAAACGTATACGTGCACTCTGCAGGTCGCGCCGATCCCGTGTAGGAGTCGAGCGTAACCGGAACAGTGTTGTCGGTGAACGAGGTGCCGGTCTGCGAACTCACAAGGTGTCCCTCCTCCAGCCAGGTATATGTCGACGCATCCCAGACAGATCGGTATATCGAGTAGACCGTTGTCGCCGACGTGTGGGTCGTCGATACCGCTGACCACGATAGGCTTGGCGCGTTACCGCTCAGGCTGCCGCCTACCACCGGCGTTCCGACGGTGATGTTTGTAGCTACACTCAATGTCCCCAACTCGTTCTGTACATTTCCGAACGTGGAGAACAGAGCGTCGTTGCACGGTACGGTACCGCCGTTACACGAACTTTGGACGCCCTGGAGGACCACCCCGTCCGCGCCGTCGTAAGAGAAGACTGGCCCGCCGCTATCTCCTCCGTCAGCGTAGTAGCTCGCCTCGCCTGCGCAGCGGACGCGGTCATAGTTTGGCCACGAGCCTGCGATGTTGATGTCCTCGCACGTGCCGGTGACGGTTCCGTACGTCCATCCGCTGGTCACACCAATTTTATCAACGCCCATTCCCGACACGACGCCTGAGACGTTTCCGCTGGTGATGGTGAGCCACGGATTGGATCCGTCGACGAGATGGCTCCCGGCGGTGCCGTGCACCCGACTCGCGGGGCGCACCAAGAAGCCCTGGCGAATCACAACCCCGCTTGCGATGCCGATCATATCCGCGTCGCTGTATCGGTATCGATTGCAGGTCCAGAGCACAGGACAGGTTCCCGGCAGCGGGTCGACGACTTCACGTCCTATCAGATTCGTCGAAGCGTTTGGCTGAAAAAAGGCAACCGTGTCAATATGCCAGAGCCAGTTGCTGCAGTGCGACGCGCCGACCGCGACATTGCCGTACGTCGGATTGGTGGCGACGAATGACAGGGTGCACCCTGGAGTGACTTGAAACCCTCCCGCCAACGTGTCCGCCTGATATAGAAGCGAACCAACATACATCTGGTTCGCCGACGCTGCGGATGAAGGGCGGAGTAAGCGGATGCCCCTGGCTTCCCGGAAGTACACAGCATTCGTAGGAATTCCGAGGCCTTCAAGGGCCGCTCGTAGAGCTGATTGTTGCGCTGCCGGTACCGCTATCGTCACCCGATTCCTGACTTCGTCTAGGTCGACCAGCTCAGTGCCAAATCGTCCGAGAATGCTATCGCTGACGATGTCGCGCCAATCGGAGAGCTGCTGGAAGCTGTATGCTGCCTTGCGGATTACGACTCGTCGAGCGCGCAACTCGCGCGGCAATCCGAAGCCCTCCTCGAGCATATGTCGTTGCATCGCGGACCTTGCGCCAGGGAACTCTGCGCTGTCTGCGACTTGAACAACGAGTGCACCAGTGAGCGTGTCGATGAAGAAACCCGCAAAACTCGGTGCTTCACGTCCGATGATCACAAACCGCTCCTCGTCAGGTCGGGGGTACTTGGAGCCGACCACTGGCGCCTGCGTTCGCGCGTTGAGAGGTGGCCCGTTTGGACGCGGTGCAGTTATTGGTTCCTGCCGTCGGTCACAGGCGCCTAGGTGGGCCCAGCAACGCGGCAGCAGCCGCATACATCTGGCAAGCGTTGGCAACGTCAGTGCGTGACGCATAAGTGCTTCCTCGGCAAAACGAAGTGGCGTGGTCGTGGGGCGAGTCAGCGGGACAACCGATTCGGTCTACAATGAGTTTGAATGCCGGCATCTCGTTGCCGGAGGAGACGAACCCGACCCCGAAGTCGGCATCGCCGCGCGGACCGCCTTGAACCGAATGAGACGGTGGCGACATCGCCGACCGGCACGATAGGGCGTGGATTAGCGTTTCGCAAGCGCTTTTTTCACTCGAGATGATTAGAGCGTTCTAATCTTAGAGCAGTGTAGTGTTTGCGTTCTGGGGTACCGGAGTGTCACACTCCGGGCTCGTCCTTGAGTCTGGGTCCCGCCCCTCGAACTAAGGAGGCCACGACGGCTAAACGAATTGACTACTTTCACCGGCGAGATGTGCACACGGTGCGCGGTTTGGTGGGACGCGGCGGTGCGGCAGGTGCACGGAGATGGGGGCACCGGTCTCGCTCGATGGTGCCGAGCTGACACCACAGGGTACCAGAGGCACTTGGCAGTGGCCCACCAGCACGTCCATTAGCACTGTCCCCGGCGCGATCAAGGCCGATGAGCCTGGTTCCCGGCAGACGCGGGGATGGACCGGGCAGCAACTGCGCGCTCCCGTACGACGAAGTATGATCTCCCGGCCCGCGCGCTTCATGAGGCCGGCAAGTCCCTTGGCGGTCCAGCCGTCGGGTCTATGCCCGACAGGCGATCAGGGAACCAGCTTTAGCGTCTTCAGGACTCGATTCGTCGGCCGTCGGGCGGTCCGAGGGAGGTCTCGTTCAAGCCGAGCGACGGTGACCTGGTCGACGGACGCAATGGAGGCCAGGCGCGCTTTGGACCATCCCCGAGAAATCCGCTCTCGTCGGATGGCCTCACCTCGGCTCATCGCCTTTGGCAGCGGGTTGTAGGCGAGGAACGTGATGATCGCTGGGTAGAAGCGATCCGCTGGCTTCTTCCGTCCGAATTCCCAGTTTTCGAGGCAACCGGGGTGGACTCCAAGCGCCTGTGCCGCCTCCTTCCGTTGGAATCCAAGGTCGAGCCGACGCCTCAAGAGCTGGTGGCCAATGTGTCTCATTTCTCGGGGATAGCCCGAAATCGGCCTCGAGGCGGTCAGGGACCACCGGTAGAATGGCAATGAAACCCTGTCCGTGCTGCAACTTCGGCCATCCGACACGCATCTGCACGTGCAGCGAGGCCGAGATCGTGCGCTACCGCTCGCGGCTCTCCGGCGCGCTGGCCGATCGGATCGACATGCATGTCACGCTCGCCCCGGTGCCGAGTGCGCTGCTCGACGGCCGGGGCGGCGGCGAGGCGTCCGCGGCGATTCGTGCGCGCGTCGAGCACAGTCGCGAGCGGCAGCGGCGGCGCTTCGTCCATCACGCGTCGGTGACGTGCAACGCGCACGCGCCGGCGCGCGTGCTGCTCGCGGGCGGCGCCGTGAGCGCGGA
>Ga0316628_100001844_pt1 | contig 15261 bp, 13 predicted proteins | sample OWC_Aug_M2_C1_D5_FD_207648 | JGI IMG/M metagenome (GOLD analysis project Ga0316628, IMG submission 207648) | Wetland soil microbial communities from Old Woman Creek delta, Ohio, United States - OWC_Aug_M2_C1_D5_C | ecosystem: Environmental > Terrestrial > Soil > Wetlands | place: USA: Ohio... | reverse complement strand
GGCGGCGATGACCAGCACGACGAGATCGATCCCGCCGACGCCGGCGAGCATGTTCTTGACGAACCGCTCGTGTCCGGGCACGTCGACGAAGGCGAAGCTGGTGGATCCGATGTCGAGGTGGGCGAAGCCGAGGTCGATCGTGATGCCGCGGGCCTTCTCTTCCTTCAACCGATCGGGATCGGTGCCGGTCAGCGCCTGGACCAGCGCGCTCTTGCCGTGATCGATGTGTCCCGCGGTGCCGACGACGATGGACCGGACGTCCATGGTTACCGCCGGCCCTTGCCCTTCTGGCGCTCGCGGCGCCCTGGCCGCTGCTTGGGCTTCCTCGCCTCGTGCTTCGGGCGCGCCCTGCTGCGACGCGGCCCGCGCTCGCCGTCCCGCACGCGCTCGAGGATCTCGACCAGCCCGAGGTCGATCTGCCGCACTTCCATGTTCACGCGGATGACCTGCACCCGGACCTTGTCCCCCAGCCGGTAGGTCTTCTGCGTGTTCTCGCCGCGCAGCATGTGCGCGCCCTCGAGGAAGCGGTAATAGTCGTCGGCCATCGTCGAGACGTGGACCAGCCCCTCGACGTAGTGTTCGACCAGCTCGATGAAGAGGCCGAAGGTCGCCACGCCGGTGACGTAGCCCTCGAACTCGTCGCCGACCTTGTCGGCCATGAACTTCACTTTCTTCCACTGCAGCAGCTCGCGCTCCGCCTCGTCGGCCCTCCGCTCCATCTCGGAGGTGTGCCGCGCGATCTCCGGCAGATCCTCGACCCGCGCCTCGCGCTCCTCGGCGGAGAGCGCCGCGTGGCGGGCCGCGCGCAGCGCGCGATGCACGACGAGGTCGGGATAGCGCCGGATCGGCGAGGTGAAGTGCGTGTAGCTCGACGCCGCCAGCCCGAAATGTCCGAGATTCTCCGGCGCGTAGCGCGCCTTCTGCATCGTGCGGAGCATGAGAAACGCGATCGGCTTCTCCTCGGGCTTGCCGTGGACGCGCTCGAGCAGCTTCTGGAAATGGCGCGGCCGGAGCGAGGTCAGCGGCGCGCCCAGGCTGAAGCCGAAGCCGGAGATGAAGTCCTCGAACTTCGCGATCTTCAGGACGTCGGGCTCTTCGTGAACGCGGTAGAGCGCGGGCGCGTCCTGCTGCTCCAGATACGACGCCACCGTCTCGTTGGCGAGCAGCATGAATTCCTCGATGAGGCGGTGCGCGACGTTGCGCTGCAGGGCGATGATCGCCTCCACCTCGCCGCCCTCGGCCATGATCACCTCGGCCTCGTTCAGGTCGAAGTCGATCGAGCCGCGCCGGCGGCGCGCGTCGTTCAGGATCTGGAAGAGCTCCTGCATCCGCTCGAACATCGGCACGAGCTCCGCGTAGCGCTCGAGCAGCTCGGGATCGCGGTCGGTGAGAATGCCGTTCACCGCGGCGTACGTCATCCGCTCGTTGCTGTTGATGACGCCGTCGTGGAACTCGGAACCGACGACCACGCCGTGGTGGTCGATCTCCATGAAGCACGACTGGACCAGCCGGTCCACGTGGGGATTGAGGCTGCACAGCCCCGTCGCCAGCTCCGACGGGAACATGTGCACCGCGCGCTCGGGGAAATAGACCGACGTGCCGCGCGCGTACGCCTCGCGGTCGAGCGCGCTCTCCTCCTGCACGTAGTGCGAGACGTCGGCGATGTGCACGCCGAGCCAGTAGTGGCCGTTCGCCAGCCGGTCGATCGTGATCGCGTCGTCGAAGTCGCGCGCGTGCTCGCCGTCGATCGTGACCGTGACGAGGTCGCGGAAATCCGAGCGGCCCCGGATGTCGCGCTCGGACACCGCGGCGCCGAGCCGCGTCGCTTCGGCCACCGCCTCCGCCGAATGCGCGTCGGCAATGCCGAACTTGCGGATGATGATCTCGGTGTCGACGCCCGGCGCGTCGATGTCGCCGAGCACCTCGGCCACCCGGCCGACCGCGCCGCGCGCGGAGGTCGGCCACCGCGTCAGCTCGGCGGTGACCATCTCGCCCGGCGACGCGCCGCCTTCCTGCCCGGGCGGGACGAAGATGTCCATCAGCACGCGGCGGTCGAACGGCACGACGTACCCCACGGCGTCGTCGCCGCGATCGTAGCGGCCGACGATCCAGGTGTTGCTGCGCTCGAGGACGCGGACGATGCGCCCTTCGGCGCGGCCGCCGTCCTTGATCCGCTCGATGCGGACGACCACCCGGTCGCCGTGCATCGCGTCGTTCAGGAGCGGCCCCGAGATGTAGATGTCGCCGCCCGCGTCGAGCGGGCGCTCCGGCGTGACGAACCCGTAGCCGGCCGGATGCGTCTGCAGGCGGCCGACGTAGAGATCCATCTTCTCGGGGAGGCCGTAGCGCAGGCCGCGGATCTGGATGAGATCGCCCGACGAGACGAGCGACTTGATGTGCCGCTTGAACGACGTGCGCTCGTCGCGGGGGATCTTGAGGACTTGAAGCAGTTCGCGCATGCCGGCGGGATGGTGCACCCGCTCACGCATCAGCGCGAGAACTTGATCACGGGAAAACATGGGAAACTCAGGCTAACAGAATTACTTGAAGGTCGCCGACATTCGTGCCGGTCGGACCCGTGTTGATGAGATCGCCGAGCGCGTCGAAAAACGCGTAGGCGTTGTTGTCGTCGAGAAAATCGGCCGGCGCGAGGCCGGACGCGCGGGCCCGGTCGAGCGTCGTCTGGTCCACGACCGCGCCCGCGGCGTCGGTCGGACCATCGATGCCGTCGGTGCCGACGCTCGCCGCCGCGACCGCGCCGCCAAACGAGGCCAGGCCTTCGGCCGCGGCCAGCGCGAACTCCTGATTCCTCCCGCCGCGCCCGCCTCCGGTGACATGGACCGTCGTCTCGCCGCTCGAGACGACGCAGGAGGGACGCCGCGCCCCGGCCAGATCCCGGACGCGCCGCAGCCAGGCTTGAGCCGCCGCCCGCGCCTCGCCGACGACCGGCTCGTCGACGACGATCACCTCGTAGCCGCGGGCGGACGCTTCGGCCGCGGCCCCCCGCATCGCGTCGCGCCGCCCGCCGATGAGCGTGGCGCGCGCGCGCGACAGCCGCGCGTCGCCCGGCTTGGGCGTCTCGCTCGCGCGCCCCGCCGCGCCCTGACCGAGCCTCGCGACGACCGCCGGCGGATAGGCCGAGACACCGCCGAATCGTTCGAGCACGGCGAGCGCATCGGCATGGCGGGTCGGGTCGGCGACCGTCGGCCCCGACGCGATCACGCTCAGGTCGTCGCCCACGACGTCGGAGATCGCGAAGGTGCGGCAGCCCCCGCTGGCAGCGGCCGCGAGCCAGCCGCCCTTGATCGCCGACAGGTGCTTGCGCACCGTGTTCAGCGCGTGGATGTCCGCGCCCCCGCGCAACAACCGCGCGGTCGTCTGGCGCTTGTCCTCGAGCGTGACGCGGCTGGCCGGAACGGCCATCAGCGCGGACGCCCCGCCCGAGAGCAGCACGACGAGCGTCTCGTCGGGAGCGAGCGCCGCGGCGACCGACAGCGCGCGCCGGCCGGCCGCCTCGCTGGCCTCGGTCGGCACGGGATGACCCGAGACGATGCACTCGAAGTCCGGCGGCACGCCGGCGCGGTCGAGGCCGATGACGAGCCCCTGGCGAAGGCGTCCGCCGAGGAGGCGCGCCGCCGTCGCCGCGCTCGACGTGGCGGCCTTGCCCGCCGCAATCAGGCGCAGCGGCCCGTCGGGCAGCGCGTCGGGCGCGGTCAGCGCGCGCGCGAGGAGGCGATCGGGAGCAGAGGCGGCAAGACCGGCCCGGACGAGGTCCAGGAGGTCGTGTCGAAGATCGGAGAGTGAACGGGTCAGTGGGTGCGTCTGGGGTCTGACCAAGCCGAAAGGCGGGTCACGACGTCGAACTTCTTGAGAAGCGCGCTCACCAGTTCGTCTGCGTTTTCCTGACAGCAGAGCTGTTCGAGCTGCGACATGGTCTTGGCCAGCGCCGACTCGACGTCGGTGATGGCGCTTTCAGAGTAGTAGGGCCGTTGCCGTTGAAGGCATCGGTGGTGCCTGACGAATTCTTCCCGGTAGAACTCGGTAATCGGGTGCTGCGCGCTGATCGGCCTCGAATGGGTCACGAAGCGTGGCATGCAGGTCCTCGAGTTGAATTGTCGGTCGATGTCTTCAGTGTAGCGCTGTGGGAAAACGTGTGTCAAGATTATGTAAATCGTGTGGCATGAACGGCTAACGGCTGTTCCACGTGGCCACGAGCCCGCCGACGCACCCGACCAGCATCCCTCCGAGCACCAGAAACAGAGACAATTCGAGGGGCAGGAAGCGGATGCCCGACAGGTTGATCGCCGAGGCGAGCGGCGCCAGATACCGCGCCCGAAGGGCGAAGAACCCGGCGCCGAGCGCCGTCAGCGCGACGAGCGCCCCCGCGCCGCCCTGCAGCACGCCCTCCATCACGAACGGCCCCCGGATGAAGACCTGCGGCGCGCCGACGAGCTGCATGATGTCGATCTCGTCGCGCCGCGCGTAGAGCGCGAGGCGCACGACGTTGGCGACCGTCAGGGCGGCGGCGAGCGTCAGCACCGTGGCGAGGAGGAGCCCCACGCCTCGAATCACGCCGACCGCCGCGATGAGCCGGTCGAGCCACTGGCGATCGTAGCGGACGTCGGCGACGCCGGGCATCTGGCGCAGGCGCCCGCCGAGCGCGTCGAGCCCCTCGCGCGCCGCCGCGCCGGTCGCGAGCCGCACTTCGTAGGACGCCGGCAGCGGGTTCTCGCCGAGGCCATCCACGGCCGTCGCCAGGTCGGCGAAGGTCGTCTTGAAGCGCGCCAGCGCGTCGCTCTTCGAGACGTACTCCCGCGAGACGACGACGGGGCCGGGCGCGAGCAGCGCTTCGATCGCCGTGCGCTCGGGAGGCGTCACGTCGTCTTTCAGATAGACCGACAGCTCCGCCGTCGCGCTCCACTCGTCGCCGAGGCGCTCGAGATTCGACGTGACGAGCAGGAAGCCGCCGAGCACGAACAGCGCGAGGGCGATCGTGGCCGTCGACAGGAGCCCCGACTGGCGTCCCCGCCAGAGGCTCGCGATCGCTTCGTCGAAGGCGTACCGCAGCGCGCGCATCAGCTGACCTCGACGACCTGCCCGTGATCGAGCGTGACGGCGCGCCGGCCGACCCGCCGGATCAGTTCCCGGTCGTGGGTCGCGACGAGCACCGTCGTGCCGCGGGCGTTGATTTCGCGGAAGAGATTCATGATCTCGAGCGAGAGATCCGGATCGAGGTTGCCGGTCGGCTCGTCGGCGAGCACGAGCTGCGGGTCGTTGACGAGCGCGCGGGCGATGGCGATGCGCTGCTGCTCGCCGCCCGACAGCTCGCGCGGATACGCGTTCATCCGGTGCTGCAGGCCGACCCACTTGAGCACCTGGAACGTCTTGCGTTGCTGCACGGCGTCGGCGATGCCGAGCACGCGCATGACGAACGCGACGTTCTGAAAGACGGTGAAGCGCGGGATGAGGCGGAAATCCTGGAAGACGAAGCCGACCGTGCGGCGGTACGCCTGCACCTGACTCGGGCTGAGCTCGTCCAGGTCCCGGCCGCTCACCTTCAGGGTGCCTTCGTTCGGCTGCTCCTGCCGGAGGAGCAGGCGGAGGAAGGTTGACTTGCCGGCGCCGCTCGGGCCGGTCAGGAAGACGAACTCGCCCTTGTCGATCGTCAGCGAGAGATCGCGCAGCGCATACACGCCGCGGCTGTAGAGTTTCGAAAGGTGATCGGTCTCTATCACGCTGGCCGGACGAAGGATATCACGACTCCAGCGCCTTCCTGAGCCGCTCGTTCACGCGTTTCGGGTTCGCCTTGCCGCCGGTGGCCTTCATCACCTGCCCGACCAGGAAGCCGAACGCGCCCGTCTTCCCCAGGGCGATCTGCGCGACGGCGTCGGCGTTGGCCGCGAGGACCTCGGCGATGCGGGCGTCGATGGCGCCCTCGTCGTCGATCTGCGCGAGGCCTTCGGCGGCGACGATCTCGCCGGCCGGCCGGCCCGACGCGATCATTTTGGCGAACACGTCCTTCGCGATCGTGCCGCTGATGCTCCCCGTCTCGACAAGCGCGAGCAGCCCGGCGAGGCGCTCGGGCGGGAGACGCGCTTCGAGGGCCGGCACCCCGTCGATGCCCAGGTCGTTCATGGCCGCGCGCACCGCGCCGAGCAGCCAGTTCCTGGCCGCCTTCGCGTCGGCGCCCGCGCCGACGGCCGCCTCGAAGTAGCCATCGAGCCCCTGCAGCGTCAGGGTGACGGCGTCGGACTCGGCGAGGCCGTGCATCGCCTGCAGCCGCCGGCGCCGGGCCGCGGGCAGGAGCGGCATCGCGCCTTCGAGCGCGCGCAGGCGCTCGGGCGCGACGACGAGCGGCGGGAGGTCGGGCTCCGGGAAGTACCGGTAATCATGCGCCTCCTCCTTGCTCCGCATCGACACCGTCTCGCCGAGCGCGGCGTCCCAGAGGCGGGTTTCCTGGACGATCCGCTGGCCGGCCTCGAGAGCGGAGACCTGCCGCCCGATCTCGGCGGCGATCGCCTCTTCGAGGAAGCGGAACGAGTTGAGGTTCTTGATTTCCGTCTTCGTGCCGAGCGTGTCGCTGCCCGCCGGGCGCACCGAGACGTTGGCGTCGCAGCGCAGGCTGCCCTCCTCCATGTTGCCGTCGTTGACGCCGATGGCGACCACGAGCTCGCGCAGGTAGGCGAAGAAGGCGGCGGCGTCTTTGGCGCTGCGGAAATCCGGCTCGGTGACGATCTCGACAAGCGGCGTGCCCGCGCGGTTCAGGTCGACGTAGCTCTTGCGCGCGGAATCGGGAAATCCTTCGTGCAGCAACTTTCCCGCGTCCTCCTCCATGTGCAGGCGGGTGACGCGGATGTCGTACGGGGGCGTCCAGTAGTCGCTGCCGGCCGGCACCAGCCCGCCGGTGGCGAGCGGCAGTTCGTACTGCGAAATCTGATAACCCTTCGGCAGGTCGGGATAGAAGTAGTTCTTGCGGGCGAAGATCGACCGTTCGTGCACGGTGCACCCGAGCGCCAGCGCCGCCCGCACCGCCAGATCGACGGCCGCGTGATTGAGCACCGGCAGCGCGCCGGGAAGGCCGAGGCAGACCGGACAGACCTGCGTATTGGGTGCAGCCCCGAAACGGGTGCTGCACCCGCAGAAAATCTTCGACGCGGTCAGCAGCTGGCAGTGGATCTCCAGCCCGATGACCGGCTCGTACGCGCGCATGTCGTTGACTACCGACTACCGACTACCGACTATCGACTACCGACTATCGACTACCGACTATCGCGGTCCGGCCGCCTTCACGGCGGGCGTGACGTCGGCTTCGAACGTCTTGAAGTTCTCGACGAACATCTTCGCCAGCTTCGCCGCCTGCGCGTCGTAGTCGGCCGCGTTCGACCACGTGGTGCGCGGCTTGAGCACGTCGGCCGGCACGTCGGGGCACGAGATCGGGATGTCGAGGTTGAAGACGGCGTCGCGCTCGAAGGCGATGTGATCCAGCGCGCTCGAGAGCGCCGCCCGAATCATCGCGCGCGTGTAGGCGATCTTCATCCGGCGTCCCTGGCCGTAGGGTCCGCCCGTCCACCCCGTGTTGACCAGCCAGACACGGACGTCGTGCCTGGCGATCTTCTCGCCGAGCATCCGCGCGTAGCGGCCCGGCGCGAGCGGCAGGAACGGCGCGCCGAAGCACGTGCTGAAGGTGGCCTTCGGCTCGGTCACGCCCTTTTCGGTGCCGGCGACCTTCGCCGTGTAGCCCGACAGGAAGTGATACATCGCGGCGTCCGGCGTCAGCCGCGAGATCGGCGGCAGCACGCCGAACGCGTCGGCGGTGAGCATGATCACGTTCTGCGGCTGGCCGCCCTGCCCGCCCGGCGCGGCGTTGTCGATGAACCCGATCGGATACGCGGCGCGCGTGTTCTCGGTGTAGCGGTCGTCGTCGAGATCGAGCAGGCGCGTGGCCGGGTCGAGCACGACGTTCTCGAGCACCGTGCCGAAGCGGCGCGTCGTCGAGTAGATCTGCGGCTCGGCCTCGGCGGACAGCCGGATCGTCTTCGCGTAGCAGCCGCCTTCGAAGTTGAAGACGCCGCGGTCGCTCCAGCCGTGCTCGTCGTCGCCAATCAGCATGCGATCGGGATCGCTCGAGAGCGTCGTCTTGCCGGTGCCCGACAGGCCGAAAAAGAGCGCCACGTCGCCCGTCTGGCCGATGTTCGCCGAGCAGTGCATCGGCATGACGCCCTTGAACGGCAAGAGGTAGTTCAGGATGCTGAAGACCGACTTCTTGATCTCGCCGGCGTAGCTCGTCCCGGCGATGAGCACGAGCCGCCTGGCGAAGTTGAGCGCGATCACGGTGGACGATCCGGTGCCGTGGCGCGCGGGATCGGCCTGGAACGACGGCGAATCGATGATGGTGAACTCGGGCGCGTGCGCCGCCGCGGCCTCGGGGCTCGGATCGACGATGAACAGATTGCGCGCGAAGAGGTTGTGCCACGCGTACTCGGTGATCACGCGGATCGGCAGGCGGTAGCCCGGGTCGGCGCCCGCGTAGCAGTCCTGGACGTAGAGTTCCTGCCCGGCGAGCGATTCCACCAGGTCGCGGTGCAGCACGTCGAACTGGGCGGCCTCCATCGGCCGGTTCACCTTGCCCCAGGCGATGTGCGCCTCGCTCGACGGCTCGCGGACCAGGAACTTGTCGTTCGGCGAGCGGCCCGTATGGTGGCCGGTGCGGCAGACGAGCGGCCCTTCGGCCGCAATCGCGCCTTCGTCGCGGCGGACCGCTTCTTCGTACAGCGCCGCCGTCGACAGGTTCCACTTCACGCGGTCGGTCCGGATCCCCTCACGTTCGAGGCCGCGTCCGCGATCGATTTCCGTGCTCATGAACGGCTCCTAAGGGTATGACTGCGTGGCAGCCCACGTCAGATCCGGGGATCGTACTCGCGCAAATCGTGCGAAGTCAACAATTTGCTGACCTGCGGTAAAATGTAAACAGCTTTGCTCCTGAAACGTAATTCCTTATGAGTAGTGACGTGCGGACCGCAATCGACGCCGCCGCGGCGGGCAGCCCCGACACCGGCCATCCGGCGCGCGCGCGGCGCCCGGTGCCGGGCCCCGTGTCCGAGGACTCGCGGCTGGCGGTCGAGATCCGCGGCCTCGTCGAGCGCGGCGTCATGGACGAGGCGCGCGAGCGCTTCGGCGCGCTGGTCGCCGCGCACCAGCGCCGGGCGTCGCGGATCGCGTTCCAGTACCTGCGCGACGCGGCCGAGGCCGACGAAGCGGTGCAGGACGCCTTCGTCAAGGTGTTCGAGCACATCACGTCCTACAAGGAAGCCTGGCCGTTCGAGGTCTGGTTCACCCGGATCCTCATCAACGGCTGCCTGGATCGCCGCAAGGCGCGCGCCCGCCGCGGGCGCTGGTTCGTGCCCGCCGAGGAGGCCGGTCCGCTCGACGAGATGCGCGCCTCGGTGGGGCTCGCCAACGACGCGAACCCCGAGTCCCGGCTGCTGGCCCGCGAGCGCCGCTCGCGCCTGGCGGGCGCGATCGATCGGCTGAGCGGACGGCAGCGGACGGTCTTCATGCTGTGCCACTACGGCGATCGCACGCCGCGGGAGGTCAGCGCGATGACGGGCTTGAACGAGTCCACCGTGCGGGTTCACCTTTTCCGGGCCGCGCGCAAGCTGCGCGGTCTGCTGGGAGGCCAGTGATGGCGCTCGCGCATCACCTCCACGACGAGCGGCTCCTCGACTGCTACCTCGCCGAGCGCGGCGGGGAGATTGTCGATCCGCCGCTGGCCGAGCACCTCGCCGAATGCGGGGCGTGCGGCACCCGGTACGCCGAGCTCGTCCACTTCATGGAAGACCTCCGCGAAGGCGCCGCGGCCGAGAGCGACGCCGTCTTCACGCCGGACCGGCTCCGCGCCCAGCAGCAGAAGATCCTGCGCCGCATCGAGCACGTCGGACGCTCGGCGCGCGTCATCAGCTTCCCCGCCGCCCCCGTCCGGGGCGGCATCACGTCGGGCACGCCGCGTGTGGCCACGCGCTGGATCGCGGCCGCCGCCGCCGCCGGGCTGTTTGTCGGCGCGGCCGCCGGGTTGTTCCTCGACTTCACGCGTGGCGATCGGCAGGTCACGCAGCTCGCGAGCGCCCGGACCGACGGCTCCGCCCCGCGCCCGACCCGGCTGGCCGGCAGGACCGCGCCTGCCCCACCGTCGAGCGAGGCGGCCGACGAGGCGTTCCTCTCGGATCTCGAGACGGCGCTCGACCGGCCCCAGACGCGCGAGTTGAAGCCGTTCGACGCGCTGACGCCGCACGTCGGCCTCATCACGAACACGATTCGATAAGACGGTTGGCTTCACTCATCTTCAGGAAGGGGCTCGACCTCAGAGCAGCCGTCGCCGGCATGCTGGCCGAGAACTATCACAGCGACGTCGTCGATCGCATCAAGGCGAGCGACTTCACGTATCGCACCGGCCGGCTCACCATTCATCTCGCCCGCGAATTCGGTTTCTGCTACGGCGTCGACCGCGCCGTGGATTACGCCTATCAGACCCGGCGGCGCTTTCCCGACCGCCCGGTGTATCTGACCGGCGAGATCATCCACAACCCGCACGTCAACGAGAAGCTGCGGGCGATGGGCATCCGCTTCCTGAGCGACGAGCCCGAGCGGGGCGTCGGCCACCTCGGGCCCAACGACGTCGTCATCCTGCCGGCCTTCGGCGTCACAATGGCGATGCTGCGGCAGCTCGACCGCCAGGGCTGCACGCTCATCGACACGACGTGCGGCTCGGTGCTGAACGTCTGGAAGAACGTGCGTCGCTACGCGGAAGACGGGCTCACCTCGGTCATCCACGGCAAGGTCTGGCACGAAGAGACGCAGGCGACCGCGTCGCAGGCCGTCCAGTACGGCGGGCGCTACCTCGTCGTCCTCGACCGGCGCCAGACCGCCGAGGTGTGCGACTACATCCGCCGGGGCGGCGATCGCGCGGCCTTCCTCCAGGCGTTCGAGAACGCCACTTCACCCGGCTTCGACCCCGACCGCGATCTGCAGCGCATCGGCCTCGCCAACCAGACGACGATGCTGATGTCGGAGTCGCTCGAAATCGGCGAGATGCTCAAGGCGGCGATGCTCGACCGGCACGGCGAAGCCGCCCTGGCCGCCCGCTTCAGCGCCTTCGATACGATCTGCAGCGCCACCCAGGACCGCCAGGACGCGGTCGTCGCGCTCCTCGCCGGGCAGCCGATCGACATGATGCTCGTCATCGGCGGCTACAACAGCAGCAACACGTGCAACCTGGCGCGCATCTGCGCAGGATCGCGCCCGACGTTTCACATCGCCGATCCCGACTGCCTCGTCTCGCGCGACACGATCCGCCACCGCCCCGTCGGCGCCAAGGCGGAGACGACGGCCGAGGGGTGGCTGCCTCGAACCGGGCCGGTGACGATCGGCCTCACCTCGGGCGCGTCGACGCCGGACAACCTGGTCGGGGCGGCGATTGCGCGCCTCGAGGCCTTCTGCGCCTGAGGGCACGATGGGCTTGAACGACTTCGTCCGCGGCGAACTGGTCGAGATCATCGAATGGACCGACCCGCCGCGCGAGACCATCACCTTCCGCTTTCCGGACGGCGACCGCGCGATCAAGCGCGGCGCGCAGCTCGTCGTGCGGCCCTCGCAGACAGCCCAGTTCATCTATCTCGGCGAGTTCGGCGACACCTTCACGCCCGGCACGTACTCGCTGACGACGGCGAACATCCCGGTGCTGACGCGGCTGCGGAGCTGGCGCTACGGCTTCGAGTCACCGTTCAAGGCCGACGTCTTCTTCGTGGCGACGCGCGCCTTCACCGGCAACCAGTGGGGCACGTCGAATCCGATCATGACGCGCGACAAGGACTTCGGCGTCGTGCGCCTGCGCGCGTTCGGCACCTACGACTTCGCGATCGTCAACCCGCGCCGCTTCCTCGAGCAGGTCGCCGGCACCGATAACCAGTTCGAGCTCGACGAGTTCGCCGGCACGATGCGTTCGCGCATCGTCGGCGCCTTCAGCGGCGCGCTCGCCGCCAGCGGGCTGCCGATTCTGGAGGTCGCCGCGCGGTATCGCGAGCTCGGCGACGCGCTGCTGCCGCTCGTCAACCAGGCGTTCGAGGACAAGTACGGCGTCCGCCTGTCCAGCTTCGTCGTCGAGAACGTGTCGGCGCCGCCCGAGGTCGAGGAGGCGCTCGACAAGCGGTCCGCGATGAGCGCGATCGGCAACATGAGCGACTTCGTGAAATACCAGATGGGCCAGCGCCTCGAGCACGAGGGATCGGGCGGCATCGCCGGGCTGGGCGCCGAACTGGCGGCCGGGATGACGCTGGCGAAGGACCTGACCGCGGGAACCCCGCAGAACGACGTGCTGACGCCGGCCGACGCCGCGCGCCTGCTGAAACTGAGCGAGGCCGACGTCGTCGCGAGCCTGGAATCGGGCGACCTGAAAGGCAAGAAAATCGGCGACCAGTGGCGGCTGACGAAGGCCGCCGTCGACGCGTTCCTGCGCTAGTCCGGTTTGATCAGCTGCGCGAAGGCGCGCAGCCCGGCCTCGACGAGCCCGTCGGAAGACGCCGCGCCGGCGCCCCCCATCCGCTTCTCACTTTCCCGCTTCGCCTGCTCGAGCCTGAACGGCAGCATCGGGTCGATGGGGCGCGGCTGGCCGGCCGCCTGCAGACGGTCGACGACCGCCTGCATGTGCGGCAGGTCGAGGATCGACAGCGGCGAGCCGCAGTGCGTGCAGGTCGACTCGTGCAGGAGGTCGATTGGCGCGCCGCAGTTCGAGCAATTGACTGTCTGGACGTTCTGACGCAGTTCGTTCAGCTGCTCGCCCGTCAGCGGCCGGATGAAGTCTTTTTCCTTGAGGAAGTCCAGATACGCGATGAACCGGCCGTGACCCTGCTCGCAGCGCCAGTATTCGAACGGCGTCGCGCGCTGGCGATCGTGCGTGCGCGCGAGCGGCCGGCGGCAGCGCGGGCAGCCCGACACGCCGGCGAACCCCCGGCCGGTCGAGGCCTGGCCGGACATCAGATGGAACAGCTTCAGGGTCGAGCCCGGCGCGAGCTGGAGGCTCTCGTATCCGTCGAACCAGAAGGCGCGGCAAGGCTCGCACAGGTCTATCTCGACCCTGGCGCCGACATGGCCGTCCAGGGTCAGGCTGGTCATCTCCGCCGCGCAGCCTGGACAAGTCATCTGGGCAGACCGTACCGCGAAGTCGGATTCGGCCGCAACCCGGCCTCCCGGCGGCGGCCGGGTTTCGGTAAAACTTTGTCTCCGTTAAACACACCTGAGCCGGTCGGCGTATTTCCACAAGTAGCGGGTTTTTCAGAGGTTTACCATGAAATCGTCATCGCGGTGGCTCGTCGTGCCGGCCATGCTCCTGCTGGCCCTCGCGTCCCAGGCGCGCGCACAATCGATCGAATGGTGGAAGGATGAACAGTTCCAGAAGGACCTGGCGCTGACATCCGAGCAGTCCACGCGCATCGACAACGTGTTCCAGAGCACGCTGCCCCTGTTGCGCCAGCACAAGGAAGAGCTGGACAAGCGGGAGGCGGAACTGTCGAAGCTGATCGAGGCCGAAGCCGACGAGTCGACCATCTCGAAGCAGATCGACCGGGTCGAGACGACGCGCGCCCATCTGAACAAGATCCGGACGCTCATGCACCTGCACATGCGCCAGGTGCTCACGCCCGATCAGCGCGTCAAGTTCAAGGCGCTCGCCGAGCAGTGGCAGCGCGAGCATCGACGGCCTCGTCCCAGTGGAACCCGCGACCGGTCCGAGCGCTAACGATGCACACATCACGGCATAGAGGACACGCGATGAAACGGAACGGAATGAAAGGAATGGCGGCCCTTGCCGCTCTGCTCGTCACCGCGACGACCGCGAGCGTGTCGGCGCAGCAGCCGACCGAAGCGCGCATTCAGGAACTGATCCGCGTCGCCGCCGAGAACGCCGGACTGCAGCAGCCCGCGGGCGCGCCGCCGACGCCCCAGCCCGCGAAGACGGCGAACGGCCGGCCCGTCGTGCAGTTGACGCTCGACGACGCGGTGAAGCTGGCGCTCGACCGCAACCTGGACATCGCCGTGCAACGATTGAATCCGCAGACGTTCGACTTCTCGCTGGCGAGTCTGCGGGCGGCCTACCGTCCGTCGATCAGCTCCCAGCTGGCCACGCAGAGCACGACGAACCCGTCGACGTCGACGATCTCGGGCAACGCCGCCGGCAGCGGCATCACGCAGGACGTGCAGACCTACAACGGCGGCCTGTCGCAGAACATCCCGTGGGGCGGCGGCAGCCTCAGCGTGAACCTGAACAACACGCGGACGAAAACGACGAGCGCGACGGCGCTCTTCAACCCGTCTTACAACCCGAACTGGGCGGCGCAGTACACCCAGCCGCTGCTGCGCGGCTTCTCGATCGACTCGACGCGGCAGCAGCTCGTCGTCACCAGGCTGAACCAGGACATCTCCGAGGTCCAGCTGCAGGCGACGATCATCAACACGCTGTCGAACGTCCGCAACGCCTACTGGGACTACGTCTACGCCGTGCAGGCGGTGGACGTCGCGCGGCAGTCGGTGCAGCTCGCCGACCAGCTCGTGAAGGACAACCAGACGCGCGTCGAGGTCGGCACGATGGCGCCGATCGACGTCGTGCAGGCGCAGTCGCAGGCGGCCACCCAGCGGCAGAATCTCGTGACGGCCGAAGCCACGCGCCGCACGGCCGAGATTTCGCTCAAGCGGCTCATCGTCGCCGGCACGCAGGACCCGAACTGGAGTGCGTCGATCGACCCGGTCGATCGGCCCGACTTCCGCCCCGAGACGATCGACGTGGACGCCGCGGTCCGCAAGGCGCTCAGCGCGCGGACGGATCTGACCATCGCCAAGAAGAACCTGCAGTCGAACGACGAGACGCTGAAGTTCCTGAGGAACCAGACGCTGCCGCAGGCGGACCTCGTCGCGCGGTACGGCCTGGTCGGCCTCGGCGGGACCCAGTTCATCACCACCGGCAGCGGCATCACGCGCACGATCACCGGGACGGTCCCGGGCGGCTACGGCGACGCGCTGAGCTCGCTCTTCGCCACCAACTTCCCGGCCTGGACCGTGTCGGTGAACTTCAGCTACCCGCTCGGCACGAGCACGGCCGAGGCGTCAGTGGCGCGCGCCAAGATCCAGATGAACCAGACCGAGGCGCAGCTCCACCAGATCGAGCTGCAGGTGGCGACCGACGTCACCAACGCGGCCATCAACGTCCAGAGCGGCATA
>Ga0316628_100001843_pt1 | contig 15261 bp, 13 predicted proteins | sample OWC_Aug_M2_C1_D5_FD_207648 | JGI IMG/M metagenome (GOLD analysis project Ga0316628, IMG submission 207648) | Wetland soil microbial communities from Old Woman Creek delta, Ohio, United States - OWC_Aug_M2_C1_D5_C | ecosystem: Environmental > Terrestrial > Soil > Wetlands | place: USA: Ohio... | reverse complement strand
GCGGCGTCGCTCAAGGCGAGATCACACCGGCCGCTCATTCTGCAAGTTGGCTTCCGCGTCTTGTTTCTGCAGGCCCATATACCGGGCGCCGAATACGTGGGGCCCGCCGGGCAGGACGTCGGGCTCCAAGCACTCGTCAAGCGGGTCGCCAACGTACCGAAGAGCGCACCGATCGTGATCTACTGCGGCTGTTGTCCGTGGGGCCACTGCCCGAACATCGCACGCGCGTTCGATCGACTGCGTGCGCTCGGTTTCACGAATGTCAAAGCGCTGCACATCGCGGACGATTTCGGTACCGATTGGGTGAAGAAAGGCTACCCGGTCGCAACGAACAGATGACCCGGCTGACGACCGGCCGCCGCGCGCTCGCCGTTCTTTGCATCGCCATGCTCACGCCCGGGCTCGCCGCGGCGGCGGCGCCCATCCTGCACCGCGCCGCGCCCGACTTCACGCGCACCGACTTCGCCGGAGCGAAACTCAGGCTCGGCGCTTATCGCGGCAAGGTCGTCTTGCTGAATTTCTGGGCGACCTGGTGCGCACCCTGCCTCGAGGAGATTCCACGTTTTTCCGCATGGCAGAAGCGCTACGGTCCGAACGGGCTGCAGGTTCTCGGCGTCTCCATGGACGACGACGCCGCGGCGGTGAAGAGATTCCTGCAACGCCATGAGGTCCCCTACCCGGTCGTCCTCGGCGACGAGCGTCTCGGGCTGCTGTTCGGCGGCGTCATGGGCCTGCCGCAGAGCTTCCTCATCGACCCGCAGGGAATCATCATCGCCCACTATGAGGGCGAACCGCGATTCTCGCGGATGGAATCCCAAATCAAGGCGCTGCTGCCCCGCCGCGGCGATTGACCGCGGCATACCGTTCAATTCCGTGAATCTCATCGGCCAAGGAGCCCAGACGATGCCAAAACCCGTCTTTCGAACCTGTTACGCGATGCTCTTGTTGAGCGTCGCGTTTGCCGCGCGTCCGGCCGCGTGCGAGACGCTCGACCCGCAGACCCGCGATCTCGCGCACGACATCTTCAAGCAACTCATCGAAATCAACACCACGGATTCGGTCGGCAACGTAACGACGGCCGCGCGCGCGATGCAGCAGCGTTTTCTACAGGCGGGCTTCTCCGCGCGCGACATGTACCTCGGCGGCCCCAACGACCGCAAGCAGAACCTCGTCGTCCGCCTGCGCGGTTCCGGCGCCAAGAAGCCCATTCTGATCATCGGCCATCTCGACGTCGTCGAGGCGCCGCGCGATGAATGGCATACGGACCCGTTCAAGTTCGTCGAGAAGGACGGCTATTACTACGGGCGCGGCACGCAGGACATGAAGGACAGCGACGCGATCGTCGTGACGAACTTCATTCGCCTGAAGAAGGAGGGCTACAAGCCCAATCGGGATTTGATCCTGGCGCTGACCGCGGACGAGGAAGGCGGCAAATACAACGGCGTCTCCTGGCTCCTGAATACCCATCCGGATTTGGTGCGTGCCGAGTACGTGTTGAATCCCGACGGCGGCGGCGTCGACCTGGTCGACGGCAAAGCCGTCGACGTGTTCATCGACGCCAGCGAGAAGATGTACGGCGATTTTCAACTCACGGTGACGAACCCGGGCGGCCACAGCTCGCTGCCGGTGCCGGACAACGCGATCTACCATCTGGCGAACGCGCTCGTGCGCCTGCAGCACCACAAATTCCCATTTGAGCTGAACGAAGTCACGCGCGCCTATTTCAAACGGCTGAGCACGGTCGAGACCGGCCGCACGGCGGCAGATCTCGAGGCCATACTGAAGCCACGCCCGGATCCGGCCGCGATCGCGCGGCTCTCCGCGCAGGATCCTGAATGGAATTCGATGATGCATACGACCTGCGTCGCGACCCGGCTCGACGCCGGCCTCGCGAACAACGCGCTGCCGCAGCGCGCGCAGGCGATCGTCAACTGCCGCATTCTGCCGGGATACACGCTCGCGCAAATTCGCGATCAACTAGTTCGCGTGTTTGCCGACTCCAAGGTCACGGTTCGCTACATGGACGATGCGGGCACCGTGCACGACGTGACTCCCGAGCGCAAGCAATTGCCGCCGGCGAAGCTGAACGCCGAGGTGATGGCGGCGATGGGCAAGATCGCGGCCCAGATGTGGCCGGGTGCGCCCGTCATTCCGACCATGGCCGCGGGCGCGTCGGACGACATCTACACGATGGCCGCCCGCATACCGTCTTACGGCATCTCCGGAGTTGCGATCGAGACGAACGACGATCGCGCGCACGCGCGCGACGAGCGTCTCGCGGTCGCGTCGTTCTACCGGGGCGTGACGTTCTATTATCGATTGCTCAAGGAACTCTCGGGCGGCGCATGACCATGGGAAGCAGACACCTCGTCGATCCGGAGCTTCTCGCGGCACTCGAGGCGTTGCCGCCGTTGGTGCTCTCCGCGGAATCGCTGCCGGCGGTGAGGAGCGCCGCCTGGCAGTTCCCGGAGGACCCGAACGTCGCCGACGCCGTCGACAGCGAGCGGCGCGTCGTTCCCGGTCCGGCCGGGTGCCCGGACGTCGGCGTCCTGATCCACACGCCGCGCCGGCGCAAACGCCCGACGCCGTGCGTCGTGCACATGCACGGCGGCGGTTACGTCACCGGCGCCGCATCATCGCTCGCACCGATTCACCGCTCGCTCGCGGTCGCCGCGGACTGCCTCATCGTCTCGGTCGATTACCGGCTCGCGCCCGAAACGCGCTTTCCGGGCGCGATCGAGGATTGTTACGCGGCGCTGTCGTGGGTGTTCGCGGCCGCGGCAAGTCTCGGCATCGATCCGCGGCGCGTCGGCGTCATGGGCGAGAGCGCGGGCGGTGGGCTCGCAGCGGCGCTCGCCCTGCTCGCGCGCGACCGCAAGGAACACACGCTCGCGTTCCAGCATTTGATCTATCCGATGATCGACGATCGAACTTGCGCGGCAAAGGCCCCGCACTCGTTCGCCGGCGAATTCCTGTGGACGCCGCATAACAACAGCTTCGGCTGGTCATCGTTGCTGGGCGTCCCTCCCGGCGCCGAGGGGGTGTCGCCCTATGCCGCGGCGGCGCGCGCGACGAGCCTCGCCGGACTGCCGCCGACGTTCATTTCGACCGGTGCGCTCGATCTATTCGTCGAGGAGGATTTGGAGTATGCGCGGCGACTGATGCGCGAAGGCGTACCCGTCGAGTTGCACGTCTATCCCGGCGCGTTTCACGCGTTCGACATTCTCGCGAGCGCCCGCGTGTCCGCGGATGCGAACCGCGACAGCGTGGCCGCGCTGCGCCGGGCGCTGCAGACCGCCTGAGCGCCGCCGTGCAGGCGGACGCCGAATGAACCGGCGCTACGGACTTGGCGGCGCGCGCGCCGCGTCCGCGGCGATGCAGCGATTCCTGCCGCCGCTCTTCGCGAGATACAGCGCCTCGTCGGCCCGCTCGAACGCGGTGTGCCCGGTGACGCCCGCGGCCAATTCCGCGATTCCGCACGAGGCGGTCACGACGACCGGCGTGCCGCGAAAGTGGAATCTCAAGGCCGCGACCGCCGCGCGCAATCCCTCGGCGACTCTGCTCGCCTCCGCGGTCGTCGTTCGGGGCAATAGGACGGCGAACTCTTCGCCGCCGATGCGCGCGATGAAGTCGGTCGCACGCACGGCCGATTCGAGACACTTCGCGACGATCTGAATGACGCGGTCGCCCGCGCGATGCCCATAGCTGTCGTTGATGAATTTGAAGCGATCGATGTCCCACAACAGCAGCGCCGCCGGTCCGCCGTCCTGCGCACAGCGCTCGATCTCCTCGGCATATCGTTCGTCGAATGCCCTCCGGTTCGCGATGCCGGTCAGCGAGTCGATGCGTGCGCCCTTGCGCTCCTCGGCGAGCTTGCCGTGCAACTCGCGCGTCTCCTGCTCCAGCGCGGCGATCCGCGCGCGCATGCGATCGGCGCGTGCCGCATGATCGGTCAAGCGGGATTCCTCGCGGCTGCGGAACTCCCTCACGCATTGATCGACCGATTGCAGGCCCGCGTCGATCATGAGCTGCAGCGCGCGCAGGTCCGTCGCCGCACGCGTGTCGTTGGACAGGTCCCGGACCCGCTGCATGAGATCGACGTTCAGCGATTGCGTCGCCTCCAGGCTCGAGCGCGTGACATCACTGGATAAATCGAAGAACTCCGCCAGTTCCTCGAGTCGATTGCCGACTTGGGCGAGCATGACCACCGACTGCGCGCGCTCGCGCGCGGCGCGTTCGCCGCGTTCATGGACGAGATCCGCGATGCGCGCCAGAATCGCCGCCAGCGCCGCATCGCCGCAGGCGTTCGCGAGATCGGTGCGCAGCGACTCGAGCAACGCCCCGTCGGTCTCCGGTTCGACCAACCGCGCGACCAGCGCGGCCGCGGCCGCGCGCGTCGATTCGAGGCGGTATGCCGCCGGCGCGATCTTGTCGACCGTCGCGACCGCGTCGGTCAGCATGGCGGCGAAGCTCTCGAGTTCGGCGGCGTCCGCGCCCCTGCGGTTCGCCGAAGCGATCGCCGCGAGTTCCTCGTCGAGCCGCGAGTTGACGCCCATGCCGGCCGCGCACAGGCGGTTGACGAGATGCCGCAGCACCTTTTCGGTGCTGCACCAGCGCTTCTCCTCGAACTCCATCTCGGCGATGGCGTTACGGTATTTTTGCTTCCAATCGGCGTTGTCGAGCATGAACCACTGGGCGATCGGAAGTCCTGATCGACGAAACATCGGCCGGTACGGGAAAACCTTGAGGCCGATCAGCCCTCGTTCGGCGCCTCGGCTGCACCGGGTGCAACGGCCGCGTCGTCCAATTCGACCAAAACGTCGCCTTCGTCGACGCGTTCACCGCGCGCGTAGCGCAATTTCCTGACGATGCCGGCGCGCGGCGCCCGCACCGCGTGCTCCATCTTCATGGCCTCGATGACCAGGAGAACGGCGCCCGCCTCCACGCGATCGCCGGCGGCAACGGCGACGGTCGAGACGACACCGGGCAGACGCGCGATCAATTCCCCTTCGTACGCTGATGCGCGCACTTCGGCGCGACGCAGGTCCAGCCGATGAAAATCCAACCGCACCGCGCCTCGCCAGAGGGACAGGCGATCCGCGTCGCGGTACCAGTCCAGTCGCCGGCGCGCGCCGCCGAAGCGAACGTCCAGGCGATCGCCCTCGGCGGCAACCTCGCCGAGGAGTTCGACGCCCGGTGCGCGTACGCGCCAAAGCTTCGCCTCGCGCGTCACCTCCACCGGATGTGTGACGCCGCCCGAGCGCAGCAACACGGTCTGCACCCCCGGCAAGTTGATCCGAAAGCCGTCGCACGCATCCCACGGCGACCATGAGCGCGGACTTGCTGCGCCGATCCCATCGATGAACGCGAGCGCGGCCGCGGCCATTTCCTCCGCATCGGGCGTCTCGAACGCCGCCAAGCGAGAGCCGTGCTGCGCGGCGAATCGCGTATCGGGCGCGCCGCCGCCGAAAGCCGGCAGCGAGAGCGCGGCCGCCAGCCACGCCGTATTGGTCGCGACGCCGACGATACGCGACGACCTCAAGCCGCGGAGCAGTGCCGCAATCGCCTCCGAGCGATTTGATCCCGTACCGATCAGCTTGGCGATCAGTGAGTCGTAATGGCTCGATACCTCGTCGCCGGTTTCGAATCCGGCCTCGACGCGCACGCCCGGCGCGTCCGCGGGCCAGCGTACGTAGTCGAGGCTGCCCGCGCTCGGCGCGAACTCATGCAGCGGATCCTCCGCGCAGATCCGCGCTTCGATCGCATGGCCGCGCGGCACGAGCTCGTCCTGAGTGAACGTCAGCCGCTCGCCGGCGGCGATCCGCAGTTGCCACTCGACCAGATCGATTGCGAATATTTCCTCGGTCACGCCGTGCTCGACCTGGAGCCGCGTATTCATCTCCATGAACCAGAATTCACCGTCCGAATACAAGAACTCGACCGTGCCCGCATTGACGTAGCCGACCGCGGCGGCGACGCCGAGGGCCGCGCGATGGAGACGTTCGCGCACCTCGGCGGGTATTTCGGGCGCGGGCGCCTCCTCGATGAGCTTCTGATGGCGGCGCTGGACCGAGCAATCGCGCGTGTGCAAATGCAGTGCGCCGCCGTGGGCGTCGCATAGAACCTGGACCTCGACGTGCCGCGGGGCCGGCAAGTAGCGCTCCAAGACGAGCGCAGGGTCGGAGAACGCGCTTTGCGCGAGGCGCCGCGCGCCGGCGAGCGCCGCCGCCAACGCATCGCCGTCGTTGACGATTTGCATGCCTTTGCCGCCGCCGCCGCCGCTCGGCTTGATGATCAGCGGGAAGCCGAGCGCGCGCGCCTCGGCGTCCAACCGCTCGGGCGATTGATCCGCACCGTGATAGCCGGCGAGCACCGGGATACCGGCGCGCCGCATCGATTCCTTCGCGGCCCGCTTCGATCCCATCGCAGCGATCGCGGCAGCGGGCGGGCCGACGAACGCGATGCCCTGCGCCGCGCACGCAGCGGCGAATTCCGCGCTCTCCGACAGAAAGCCGTATCCAGGGTGAATCGCGTCGGCCGCGGCGTCGGTCGCGACGGCGAGAATCCGTTCGATGGAAAGGTAGCTGTCGCGGGCCGCCGCCGGACCCAGATGCCGCGCTTCGTCCGCGAGCCGGACATGGCGGGAATGCGCGTCGGCGTCGGAGTACACGGCGATCGTGTGGATGCCGAGGCGCCGCGCAGTGCGGATCACGCGGCAAGCGATCTCACCGCGGTTCGCGATCAACAGCCGCGTGAACATCACGCGCACCACGAGGACGGGCGGCGCGCGAGCGCGGCGGCGAGGCCTTCCTGCGCCTCTGTGCCGGCGCGAAGCTCCGCCAGGATATCCGCGGTGCGCACGGCGAGCGCCGCATTTGGCGCCGCGTGGCCGACTTCGGCGATCAAGCTCTTCGCCGCCGCGAGGGCCTGCGGCCCGCCGAGCTTGATCTCCCGGCCGAGCGCGAGCGCGGTCGCGGCAAGTTCATCCGCGGCGACCGACTCGTGCACGAGCCCGATCGCCTTCGCGGTCGGCGCATCGATGACTTCGCCGCTCAGAAAATAGCGCCGCGCGCGGCGCGGTCCGATTGCTTCGATCACATAGGGGGAGATCACGGCCGGCACCAGACCGAGCCGAACCTCCGGCAGCCGGAACGACGCCGTGGTCGATGCGATCGCGATGTCGCATGCGGCGGCGAGGCCGAGCCCGCCGCCGTATGCCGGCCCTTGCACGCACGCGATCGACGGCTTCGGGGAGTCGCGCAAAGAAGCGAGCATCCGTGCGAGCCTGAGCGCATCCGCGCGGTTCTCGCGCGCGGATGCGCCGCCTTGCGCGCGCATCTCGGCGATGTCGGCGCCCGCGCAGAACGCGGTTCCCGCCGCCGCGAGCAGCAGCACACGCGTCGCCTCGAGCGCCGCGTGCCGCGCAATCGCGGCGGACAGCGACTCGATCATCGCCGCATTCAGCGCATTGCGCGCGGCCGGACGATTCATCGTCAACCGCACGATACCGGGAGCCGCTTCCGTTTCGATGATCAGAGATTCCATGGCTACATCCGAAAGATGCCGAATCGGGTATCGGCGATCGGCGCATTGCGAACCATCCCGAGCGCCAGCGCCAGCACGCGCCGGGTATCGAGCGGATCGATGATGCCGTCGTCCCACAGGCGCGCGCTCGCGTAGTAGGGGTGGCCCTGGATCTCGTATCGGCGGCGGATCGGATCGGTGAATTCCGCCTCTTCCGCCGCGGACCAGTCCTTGCCATCGGCGCGCAGCTGATCGCGGCGGATCGTCGCGAGCACGGCGGCCGCCTGTTCTCCGCCCATCACGGACGTGCGTGCGCATGGCCATTGCAGCAAGAGCCGCGGCCCATAAGCCCGGCCGCACATCGCGTAGTTGCCGGCGCCATAACTGCCGCCGACGATCAGCGTCAGCTTCGGCACCTGCGCGGCGGCCACGGCGGTCACCATTTTCGCGCCGTCGCGCGCGATGCCGCCCGCCTCCGCGCGCCGGCCCACCATGAACCCCGTGATGTTCTGCAGGAACAAGAGGGGTATGTGCTCGCGCGCGCACAATTCGACGAAATGCGCGCCTTTCAGCGCGCTCGCGGAGAACAGAATGCCGTTGTTCGCGACGATGCCGACCGGGTAGCCGCCGAGGTGGGCGAAACCGGTGACGAGCGTGCTGCCGTAGAGCTGCTTGAATTCGTCGAATTCCGAGCCGTCGACGATGCGTGCGATGATTTCGCGCGCATCGTACGGCGTGCGCAGGTTGGCAGGCACGACGCCGTACAGTTCAGCCGGGTCGAAATGCGGCTCCCGCGGCTCGCACGGCGGCGCACGCTCCGGCGGCGCGCGCAAGCGCGCGACGATGCCGCGGGCGGTCGCGAGCGCGTCGGCGTCGTTCTCGGCATAGTGGTCGCACACCCCGGATTCCCGGCAATGCACGTCGGCGCCGCCGAGACTCTCCGCATCGACGATCTCGCCGGTCGCGGCGCGCACGAGCGGCGGCCCGCCTAGGAATATCTGACCCTGATTGCGGACGATCACGTTCTCATCGGACATCGCGGGCACATAAGCGCCGCCGGCGGTGCAGGAACCGTGCACCACCGCGATCTGCGCGATGCCGGCCGCGGACAAGGTCGCCTGATTGAAAAATATGCGGCCGAAATGGTCCCGATCCGGAAACACTTCGTCCTGTGCCGGCAGGAACGCGCCGCCGCTCTCGACGAGGTAAAGACACGGCAGCCGGTTCTCGCGCGCGATTTCCTGCGCGCGCAAATGCTTCTTCACGGTCATTGGATAATAAGTGCCGCCCTTGACCGTCGGATCGTTCCCGACGATCACGCACTCGCGGCCGGAAACCCGGCCGATGCCCGTGACGATTCCCGCACCCGGTACCTCGTCGCCGTACAGGCCGTGCGCGGCGAGCGCCGACAATTCGAGGAACGGAGCGCCGGGGTCGAGCAGGAGGTCGATCCGCTCGCGCACGAGCAGCCGGCCACGCGCGCGATGCTTGTCGATCGCCCGCGCCGGACCGCCGCGCGCGGCAGCCGCCGTCTTTTCGCGCAAATCAGCGACGATCGACGCCATTACTCGCCGGTTATCGGCAAATTCCATGCTTTTCGGATCGATTTGACTGACCAAGCGATGCATCTTGCCCTCTGCACCCGAATTGTCCGACAATCATACTATCTCAACACAATAGAGAAACCAATATGAGCATGCTCGACGGATGTCCGGATGAGGATCTAGATGCCGGCCTCGACGAAGACATGGTCGCCTTGCGGCGAGCCGTACGCCGCTTCGCCGTCGAACGGATTGCGCCGCGCGCAGCCGCGATCGACCGCAGCGATGCATTCCCGCGCGACCTCTGGCCTGAGCTCGGCGGCCAGGGCTTGCTCGGCATCACCGTGCCCGAGCGCCACGGCGGTACGGGGCTCGGCTATCTCGCCCACACGATCGCGATGACGGAAATCTCGCGGGCATCGGGCGCGGTCGGCTTGAGTTACATCGCGCACTCGAACCTCTGTGTGAATCAACTGTGCCTCAACGGCACGGAAGCCCAGCTCGAGCGCTACCTCCCCCCGCTGATCTCCGGGGAACACGTCGGGGCTCTTGCAATGTCGGAGCCGGAGGCGGGTTCCGACGTGGTGGCAATGCGTCTTGCGGCGGAGCGCCGCGGCGATGAGTACGTGCTCAACGGCCGCAAGATGTGGATCACGAACGGGCCGGACGCCGACATCCTCGTCGTGTATGCGAAAACGACGCCTGCGGCGGGTCACCACGGCATTACCGCATTCATCGTCGAGCGCGGCATGCCGGGCTTCGCCGTCGCGCAAAAGCTCGACAAGCTCGGCATGCGCGGCTCCTCCACCGGGGAATTGGTGTTCGCCGATTGCCGGGTGCCGGCCGAGAACGTGCTCGGCATGGAGAACGACGGCATCCAAGTGCTGATGAACGGGTTGGATTATGAGCGCGTCGTGATCGCGGGCGGCCCTCTCGGGCTCATGGCCGCGGCGCTCGACGTCGTTCTGCCCTACGTGCGGGAACGCCGCCAATTCGGCCAGAAGATCGGCAGCTTCGAGCTGATGCAAGGGAAGATCGCGGACATGTACACCGATTTCAACGCAAGCTACGCATACGTGCACGCGGTCGCGCGCGCCTGCGACGCCGGCCGCAAGACGCGGCGCGCGGCGGCGGCCTGCTTGCTGCACGCCTCGGCGCGCGCCGTGCAGGTCGCGCTCGAGGCGATCCAAGCGCTCGGCGGCAACGGCTACATCAACGATTACTCGACCGGCCGGCTGCTGCGCGACGCGAAGCTCTACGACATCGGCGCCGGCACCCAGGAAATCCGCCGCATGCTGATCGGCCGCGAACTGGTGGAAGCGGCTTGAACGCCCCGTTCGCGCCGCTGCCGTTCGCGCCCGGGTACCGCCGGGTCGCCGGTGAAATCGCTGCGCGCATCCTCGATCGCACGCTCAAGGAGGGCGAACCCCTGCCCTCGGAGGTCGAGCTCGCCGCGCAATTCGCGGTCAACCGCTCGACGGTGCGCGAGGCACTGCGCGAACTCGAGAGCGCCGATCTCGTGACGCGACGCCGCGGCACGAAGCGCATGGTCGTCGCGCGCCCCGCTACCAGCCAGGTCGCCGACCGCATGCGCAATGCGCTCGCGCTCAACGACGTCACCGTGCGCGAAGTCTGGGAGATGCTCGAAGTGCTCGAGCCGCCGGCCGCAGCAGGCGCGGCGCGCTCGCGCAACTTAGCGTCGCTCGCTCGCATCGAGCGCGCGGTCGACGCCTATCGAGCGCACCATGCGCGCGCGCAGGATGCGGTCGCCGGCGTCGCCGAGTTCTTCCGCGCGGTCGCCGCCGCGAGCGGCAACCGCGTGCTGCCGCTGATGCAGGAGCCGCTGCTGCAGCTCCTCGAGGCCGCGCTGCGCGTGCTGATCGACGCCGCGCCGCCCGCGCGCGAGCGTATCGCGGGCGCACAAGCGCGCGTGCTCGAGGCGATCCAGGCGGCCGACGGCGACCTCGCGCGGACGTGGATGGCGAAACACGTTCGTGACTTTCGCCGCGGCTTCGAGATCTGCGGCATCGATCTCGACACGCCGGTGCCACTCGTCGCGCGAAGCGGCTGACCCCTACCTGCGCCTCGCGGCGCCGGGCAGCGCCGAATTCACGCCGGACTCGACTACCTCGCGCAGCCAGCGGTGCGCCGGATCCGCCTGGTAGCGCGCATGCCAGATCATGTACATCGGCACGCCCGGACAGTGAACCGGCGGTTTCGCGTGCGCAAGCCCGGAGAGCGTCTGGCGCGCGAGCAGGCCGGGCGCGGTCGCGAGCAAGGGCGTGCCACGGACGAAAGAGCCCAGTCCGCTGAAACCCGGCACCATGACCGCGAACTTGCGCACGACTCCGTGCGCAGCGAGATATTGGTCGAGATCGAGGCTGCGGCGCGGCTCGTAGACGACCGTCGCATGCAGCGCGGCGAGGTATTCGGCGCGGCTTCGCGGCGCGGCGCGCACCGCCGGATCGTAGAACACGCGATAGCGGTCCTCGAACAGCCTCTTCTGCAGAATGTCGCTGCCGTCCGGCGGGCGCGGACTGATCACGAGCTGACACTCGTCCGCGCGCAACATCTCGATCCGCGGCACCGCGGACGGCACGATGCGCAAGGCCACGCCCGGCGCCTCGCGCCGCAAGCGCGCGGCCACGCCCGGCAGCAGCAAATCGCGCTGGAAATCGTTCGCGGCGATCGTCACGGTGGTGTGCCAGCGCGACGGATCGAAATCGCCCCAGCGTGCGAACCTCTCGAACTCGCGCAACAGCTCGCGCGCCTCGCCGGCGAGCAGCTCCGCGCGCGCAGTGGCGACGATGCCGCGTCCCGATTTCACGAACAGCGGGTCCCCGGTGATCGCGCGCAATTTCGCGAGCAAGTGGCTGACCGCCGATTGCGTGACCCCGAGCCTGAGTGCCGCGCCGGTGATCGAGCCCGCATCGACGACCGCGACCAAAAGCTGCAGGAGCCGTACGTCGAGATCCAACCAATCGAATTTGCTCATGCATTGCATCATGATTACCCCGTGTATTTTGTGCAATAGGGCGAGGATAATGACGCTTACAGGGCTCGAATCGGGCCCTTCCGCACAGGGAAGGAGACCGCCGTGACGACATCACCGCCGAAAATCCCGGGCACCACGCTGTTCGACGGCGTCCAGGCCCGCAAAGGCTATGCGCTCAACAAGATGTGCTTTTCGTTCAATTCCGCGGAGAACCGCGCCGAATTTCTCAAGGACGAAGAGGGCTACATGCGCAAGTACGGCCTGAACGCCGAACAAGCGGCCGCGATACGCTCGCGCCAGGTTCTCGCGCTGCTCGCCGCCGGCGGCAATGTCTATTACCTGGCGAAGTTCGCCGGCATATTCGGGCTCGACGTGCAGGACATCGGCGCCCAGCAAACCGGCATGACCAAGCCGGAATTTCAGGCCAAGCTGCACGCCGCGGCCGGCCGCTGAAGAGGATGCGAAAATGGCTAAATTGATCGGCGGTCTCGGCACCTCGCACATCCCCGCGATCGGCGGCGCGATCCACAAGGGCCTGCAACAGGATCCATATTGGAAGCCGTTCTTCGACGGCTTTCCGCCCGCGCAGCGCTGGCTCGCAAGGGCAAAGCCCGACGTCGTCGTTCTGTTCTACAACGACCACGGCCTGAATTTCTTCCTCGACAAGATGCCGACGTTCGCGGTCGGCGCGGCGCCGGTCTACAACAATGCCGATGAGGGCTGGGGCATTCCGACGCTGCCGCCGTTCCGCGGCGACCAGGATCTCTCGTGGCACGTGATCAACACCTTGATCGACAATTCGTTCGACGTCACGACCTGCCAGGAGATGCTCGTCGATCATGCCATCACGATGCCGCTGAAGCTCTTTTGGCCCGAGGGCGACTGCCCCGTCGCGATCGTGCCGGTGTGCATCAATACCGTGCAGTTCCCGCTGCCGTCCGCCGCGCGCGTCTACGCCATGGGCAAAGCGGTCGGCGAGGCGATCAAATCCTGGGATAGCGACAAAAAGGTCGCGGTCATCGGCTCCGGCGGACTGTCGCACCAACTCGACGGCGAGCGCGCCGGCTTCATCAACAAGGAATTCGACACCCAGTTCCTCGACAGCCTCGTCTCGAACCCGGAATGGGCGACGCAATTCAGCATTCATGAACTCGTCGAGAAGACCGGCACGCAAGGCATCGAGTTGCTGATGTGGCTCGCGATGCGTGCGGCGCTGACGGCGGCATCGCCCAGCGTGCGCAAGGTACACGGCAACTACTACATACCGATCTCGAACACGGCGACGGGCTTGATCGTGCTCGAAGCGGCCTAGCCGCGCGTCTTCTGCCGCCGGGCAAGCTGGCGCTCGCGCTCCGCGGGAAACAAGGGATTTCTGATGACCATGGCCTCGGCCTGGATGCGCCCCGGCGGCGCGGGCTCCTCGACCGGAAAGGATTCGAGGATCGCGTCGAACCGCTCTTTCGCGCCGTCGCGATATTCCGGATGCGTGAGGATCCACAGGTCGTTGCGCCGCATGCCGGCGAGCACGCGCTCGCCGACTTCGATCGGCGACATGCCGTGCGGAAAGATCTTTTCCCGCATGAACGCGGCGCGTTCGGCCGACCCTTTGCCGTAACTGGAGTCCTTGAAGGCCGCGGGCCGCCGCGATTCCGCCTCGCCGATATTGGTGCTCACCAGCCCGGGACAAAACACGGAGCAGCCGATGTTAAGCGAATCGAGTTCGGGCCGCAGCGACTCCATGAGCCCGACGACCGCGTATTTCGCCGTCGTGTAGATCCCGGCGAGCGCGGCCGCGAAGATGCCGCTCATCGACGAGGTCGTGATGATGTGCCCGCCCTCGCCGTGCGCACGGATCCGCGGCAGCATGGTCTGTATGCCGTTGATCACGCCGCCGAGGTTCACCGACAGACCCCAATCCCAATCCGCGTAAGTCGCCTCGAGCAGCGAGCCGACGATGCCGACGCCCGCATTGTTCACGAGCACGTGAATCTTGCCGAACGTGCGCTCGACTTCGTCGGCGGCGCGCCGATAGCCCGTGCGGTCCGCGACGTCGAGTTGGACGCCGAGGACTCCGGGATTGCCTTGCGGAAACTCGCCGAGTGCCCGATCGATCGCCTCGCGCCGGATATCGGCGACGACGACGCGCATGCCGGCCTGCGAGAACACCTTCGCCATGCCGAGGCCCATGCCGCTCGCGGCGCCGGTGATGAACGCGACCTTACCTTCGACTTTTTCCATCAGCGCTCCGACTCGTGGCTGCCGTCAATGTATCGCCGCAGCCGCGGCGGCGGCATTCTTGTCTTGAGTTGCCTGATGAATCACGTACGCGCGGATGTCGTCGGCGTCGGCCGTCGACAATGCGCTCTTGAAGCCGACCATGCCGTTGTTGATTCGTACGCCGTCGAGCACGGTCTGGTACCACAGCGTCTTCACCTGCAGGATCGGCGAATAGCGCAGGTCCGGAAGCACGCCGGTGCTGGTGGCGCTGTCGCCGTGACAGCTCGAGCAATAGCTGTGATACAGAAGTTTGCCCTTGGCCACCACGGCTTCGCTCGCGGTGTCGGCCGGCGGATCCAACATCGGCGCCACCGTTGCGGGCAGTGGTGGGAGTCGCGCGGTTCCGCCCAATTTGAACGCGAGAACGCGCGGTATGTTCGAGGCGATATGCGACTTGAGCGCGAGCTCTCCGGCCGCGAGCCCGAAGGCCCCGCCCCAGCCGACCTCGACCGCGACGTACTGCTCGCCGTCGACCGCGTAGCTGATCGGCGCGGCGAGCACGCCGGCCTGCGTGTCGGCGGACCACAGCCGCTCGCCGGTGTCGGCGCGATACGCGACCAATTGGCCGTTCGCACTGCCCTGGAACACGAGGTTGCCGGCGGTTGCGAGCGTGCCGCCGTTCCACGGGTGGGGAAGCTCGACGCGCCACGCGACCTTGCGCGCGACCGGATTCCAGGCCTCGAGATACCCTTTGAGGCTCTGCAGAATCTGCGCCTTGACTTTCGGATCCTGCGGCAGGCTGCCGGCGTTGAAATCGACGCCCGTGTTCCAACCGATGTCGCGATGCTTGAATTGCTCGTCGGGAATCATCGGGAACGAGGCGCTCATGACCGGAATGTAGACCAACTTGGTCACCGGGCTGTACGCCATCGGCTGCCAGCTATGCGCGCCGCCGGGACCCGGCAGCGCGACGAACGGCTTGCC
>Ga0316628_100001842_pt1 | contig 15269 bp, 15 predicted proteins | sample OWC_Aug_M2_C1_D5_FD_207648 | JGI IMG/M metagenome (GOLD analysis project Ga0316628, IMG submission 207648) | Wetland soil microbial communities from Old Woman Creek delta, Ohio, United States - OWC_Aug_M2_C1_D5_C | ecosystem: Environmental > Terrestrial > Soil > Wetlands | place: USA: Ohio... | reverse complement strand
TGGCCGGAGGACCGTGGTCAGTGCGAGACACCTCCTGCCCTGATCGACCTGCGGTCGAGGCGCTCGCCGAATCGTCCTTCTTCATTTGCCGACCACTGACCACGGACCACCGACCACGCATCTAGCGAGGGGCTTCGGTTCCCGGGACGCCGAAGGACGGCATGACGTTGCCGAGCACGCGCACGGTGTCGCGGGCGATCACGCGCTCCTCGTTGGTTGGGACGACGGCCACGGCGACGCGCGAGCCCTTCTTCGACACCAGCACCTCCTCGCCGCGCGGCGCCGCACGGTTGGCCGCCTCGTCGATCTGGATGCCGAGGAACTCCATCGCCGCGAGCGAGGTCTCTCGAACCAGAGCGGAGTTCTCGCCGATGCCGCCGGTGAAAGTCACCGCGTCCAACCCGCCCATCGCTGCCGCGTAGGCACCCACGTACTTCCGGATGCGGTAGCAGAAGATCTCGAACGCGAGTCCGGCGCGACGGTTCCCCTGAGCACAGGCGGCCTCGATCGAGCGCATGTCCGAGGAGACGCCCGAGACCCCGTACAGGCCGGAGTGCTTGTTGAGCATGGCGTTGAGCTGCGCGAGAGTCACCTCCTCCATCGCCATCACCCAGGGCAGGATCGCGGCGTCGAGGTCGCCGCTACGCGTCCCCATCAGCAGGCCCTCGAGCGGCGTGAACCCCATGGTCGTGTCGACGGAGTGGCCCCCGTTTACCGCCGCCATCGAGCACCCGTTGCCGAGATGGCAGGTGACGATCTTGAGCTCCTCGAGGGGACGCTCGAGCAACCTCGCCGTCCGGATCGACACGAACCGGTGCGAGGTGCCGTGAAAACCGTAGCGGCGAATCGCGTGGCGGGTGTAGAGCTCATAGGGAAGGCCGTATATGTAGGCCTTCGGCGCCATCGACTGGTGAAACGCGGTGTCGAACACCGCGACGTGGGGGACGCCGGGGAGGAGGCTGCGGGCGGCCGTCAATCCGCGGAGGTTGTGCGGGTTGTGGAGCGGCGCCAGCACCACGCACTCCTCGATCATCGCCTCGACCTCGGGCGTCACCAGCACCGACGACGCGAACTTCTCCCCGCCGTGTACCACGCGGTGGCCGACGGCCTCGATCTCGTTGACGCTCTTGAGCACGCCGTGCTCCGGGTGCACCAGCACGCGGAGGACGCGCTCGACGGCGGTGCGGTGCTCCAGGATCTCGGCGATCTCCTGGTACGGCTTGCGGCCTTCGACCTCGATGGCGAGCCGCGAGTCCGAGAGGCCGATCTTCTCAACCAGGCCGCGGGCCAGCATCTCGTCGCTATTGGCCTCGATCATCTCGAGCGAGGTCTCGATGACCTGGAACTTGACGGAAGACGACCCACAGTTGAGCACCAGGATCTTCATCGCGCGCTCCCCTCCTTGTCGCCAGACCGCGACGCTCAGTTCAGCTTCGGTGTGTCGTCCGGGAGGCGGTCGAGCCGGTGGCGCTGGCTGTCGTAAGTGAAGAAGCCCTTCCCGACCCGGGCGCCGGTGTGTCCCGCGCGCACGAGCTTGCGGATGAGCGGACAGGGACGGAACTTGGCGTCGCCGGTCTCGTGGAACAGGTGCTCGAGCCAGGTGAGTATGCGGTGCAGGCCGACGCGATCCGCCCACTCGAGAGGGCCGTGGCGGAACTCGTAGCCGAGCTTGATCGCCAGGTCGACCTCGGCGGCACTCGCGACTCCCTCCATGACGACGTGAGCGGCCTCGTTGACCAGCGGCATCGCCACCCGGGTGGTGACGAACCCCGGCGACTCGAACTCCTCGATCGGGACCTTGCCGAGAACCCGCACGAAGCGGCGGCCGGTCTCGAACGCGTCATCGCTGGTGACCTGGCCCCGGACGACCTCGACCACACGGGTGGTGGTGACCGGGTAGAGGAAGTGCATGCCGAGGACGCGCTCGGGGTGGGCGAGACCGTGAGCCAGCTCGCTGATCGACAGGGTAGAGGTGTTGATGATGATCGGCGTGTCCGGTGCCATGACCGCGTCGAGCTCGGCGATCAGGGCCTTCTTGGCGGTGAAGTCCTCGTGGATGGTTTCGATGACCAGATCGCACCCGACGGCCCTGTCCACCTCGGTCGTGAACTCGATGCGGGCGAGGATGGCCTTCTTCTCGGACTGCGTGAGACCCCACTTCTCGATCTCGCGGTCGAGGTCCTTCGCAAGCATGTCCTTGATCTGCGACGCGCGCTCGGTGCTGATGTCGCGCACGACCACGCCCAGTCCGGCCTGCGACACCCGGGTGGCGATCGAGCGGCCCATCATCCCGCCGCCGACCACGGCAATGCGATGCAGCTCTCGCTCGTTCATGGTTGTGAAACGTAGCACAAGCAGGCGAAAGTGTCAACGCCGTGCTAGCATACGCACGATGGTGTGGTTACCTTTCGGTACGGTCCTCCTTGCCGGCGCGGCGGTGGCCGCGACGCCGACGGTCCCGCCGCGGCCCGAGCTCCCGCCGATCACGCTCAGCGACCTCTCGGGACAGGCGTTCCAGCTCAAGGATTTTCTCGGTACGGTGACGGTCCTCAACTTCTGGGCCACCTGGTGCGGCCCCTGCCGGGTCGAGATGCCGGAGCTGCAGAAGCTGTACAACGACCTCGGGGGGAAGGGACTCGTGGTGCTGGCCGTCAACGTGGACGTCGCGGCCAACCCCGAGGAGATCGACATGGGCCAGCTGCTCGCGGTGCTGCGGCCGCGGATCCAGGGTTTTCTCGCGCACACGGGCGTAACGCTGCCGGTCTACCTGATGGACGGCAGGACGCAGGTGGCGCTCGGGGTGGACCGAATACCGTTTTCGGTTCTGCTCGATCGGCAGGGGAGGGTGGTGCGGGTCTACCCCGGGTACTCACCGGGCTCCATGACCGACCTGCGACAGCACGCGCTCGTGGTGCTGGCCGAACAGAGCAAGCGGGGAGGGAAGTGACATGCGCAAGTTCGTGATCTCGTTGTGTGTCGGGCTATGTGTGGCAATGGCGGCCCCGTGGGCACTCGCGCAGGGGACGCCGAACACGGTCGAGCTGACTCCGACGGTCGGGTACTGGTTCGGTGACACGATCTCGCGCGGGGTGATCGACAACGTCAACTTCGACATGACGGTCGATGACGCCACGTCGTACGGGATCCGCATCGGCTACCGGTTCGCCCCCAACTGGGCCTTCGAGGGGTTCCTGGCCAAGGAGCGGGCCGACCTCGTCACCGGCCACCAGGAGCTGTTCTCCGGCCAGACCAGGATCGGCAGGATGGACCTGACCACCGCCGAAGCCAACATGGAGGTTTCCTTCGGTCACAGCCGGTTCGTGCCTTTCATCGTGGGCGGCATCGGCGCCATGCGCATGGATCCAACGCTGGACAACTCACAGACCGGCAACGTCAGTCTCGCGGCCGAAACGCGGTTCGTCGGCGACTTCGGCGCCGGCTTCAAGATCTTCTTCTCGCCGCAGGTCGCCCTCCGCTTCGACTGGCGCGGGCACAGCGTCAACATCGACAACGCCGAGGAGTGCGACTTCCACTGGGACGATTGCCACTACGATCGCAACTGGCTGACGTTCACGGAGGTCGCGCTGGGCCTCACGTTCGTGTTCTAGGGTTGCGGATGCGCGTGCGTTCGGTCTTGCCCGGGCTGTTGCCGGCACTCGCCCTGCTCTCCGCCGCCGTGGTCCCCGGACCCGCCGAGGTGCCCTCCGCGAAGGAGGTCTTCAGGGCCACGGCCGAGGTCTCCTCGATCCTCGTGCCGGTCACCGTGCGGGACAAGAGCGGCAGGTTGGTCTCGACGCTCGAGCGGAACAAGTTCCACCTTTACGTCGACGACATGGAGTTTCCCGTGAAGTCGTTCTGGCGGGAGGGCGGGCTGCCCATCTCGTACTCGTTCGTCGTCGACACTTCGGGATCGATGAACGGAAGGCGCCTGGCCAAGACCCGCGAGGCGATCATGGAATTCGTGCGCCAGTTGCGCGCTGGCGACGAGGTGTGCCTGATCACATTCGGGGCCGGCGAGGTGAAGCGCCGCCTCGCGTTCGGCACGGACGGGCAGCTGCTGGCGCGCATCCTCGAGTCGTTGCACGGTTTCGGGACCACGGCGCTCTACGACGTGCTCACCGCGACCCCGCAGGCCATGGAGGGGGCCCACAACATACGGCGCGTCGTCCTGCTTTTCACCGACGGCGTGGATACTGCGTCCGCGTTCAAACCCGCCGACGCCGTCCGCGTGCTCGAGGGGATGGCGGACCCCCTCTACGCGATGGGCATCGAGCCCCCGCCGCCCGAGGAGGGGGCGCCCGACACCTACGAGGACCTCCTGGAGCAGTTTGCGGCGGCCTCCGGTGGCCGCTACCTCCGGGTGGAGAAGGCTGCCGCCCTGCCGAAGTTCGCCCGCGACCTGCGCGCCGAACTCTCGATGCGCTACATCATCACCTTCGATCCTTCCGGGGTCGGACTCGTGAAGTGGCGCAGGCTCGAGGTGAAGGTGGATGGCGGGTACGCGGCGATGGCACGCCAGGGTTACCGCGGCACCCTGCCCTGACCCCGGGGACGCTCGCTTGACATTTGTGGGGAATCCTGTGCTATAACGCCAGCGTTGCCAAAAGTGAGAGCGTGATTCAGAACACCGTGAGCGTAGGGGGCAAGGGAGGATACTCATGAGAAAGACAGTGTTGGTTGTTCTCGCCGTCGGTCTGGTCGTGGCCCTCGGGGTAACCGGCTGCGCGACCAAGACCTACGTCCAGGAGCAGGTCGCGGCCTCCGCCAAGACCCAGGACGCGAAGATCGGCGAGGTCCAGAAGCAGGTCGAGGCCACCCAGATGGACGTCAGCAACCTCAAGCAGTCCGATTCGGCGCAGAACGAGCAGATCGCGAAGCTCTCCGACACCGCCAAGGAGGCGCTCAGCCGCGCCGAGGAGGCGGGAAAGCTCGCGAACCACTCCTTCCTGTACGAGGTGACGCTGACCGATGATGCGGTCCACTTCGGCTTCAACAAGAGCGAGCTCTCCGCCGAAGCCAAGGCCGCGCTCGACGCGTTCGCCAAGAAGGTCAAGGACGAGAACAAGAACGTCTACATCGAAATCCAGGGCAACACGGACAGCGTCGGCTCCGAGCAGTACAACCTGGGGCTGGGGCAGGCTCGCGCCGAGGCCGTGATGCGCTACCTGAACATGCAGGACGGATTCCCGCTGAACCGGATGAGCGCGATCTCCTACGGCAAGTACAAGCCGATGGACGACAACAAGACCGCCGAAGGGCGGGCGAAGAACCGCCGCGTGACCCTGGTGGTCATGAACTGACGCGGGTCGAGACCTTGACGCGACGCGCCCCGGGGCAGGACCCCGGGGCGCTTTGTTTGACGGTCGGTGCGGCGACCCGACCCGGTCCCGGGCGGGTTATCATAGTGAAGGATAGCCGGGAGGTGCGAGGTGCGAAAGACGGCGATTCTGGTGGTGGCACTCCTGGTGGCTGCGGAGGCCGGCGCCGCCACCGTCGTCCTCGTCGGGGGCAAACGGCTCGACGTGGCGAGCTACACGATCGGCGGGAGCTACGTGGTCGTGGAGTACGCGAACGGGCGGCGCGAGTCGTACCCACTCTCGGTCGTTGATTTGGGGGCGACGCGCGAGGCGGCTGGGGCCAAGCCGACCCCCGCGGCGGTTCAGCCCGAGGGCCCGCACAGCCCGTTCCTGGGCGCGAAGTCTTCGGGCGGGACCGGCGGGGTCGTGGTCACCGACGCGGACGTGCAGCACCTCGAGCCGACCCCCGAGGGCGGGGCCGGCGAGGAAGCCAAGGAGGCGGGGCCGGACGAGTCCGCTACGCAGGTCACCTTGGTCAGCTACGAGAAGAAGAAGGTGGGCGAAGGCGAGTGGGACATCGTCGCCACCCTGGCCAACCAGGGCAAGACCCCCGTGCACGGCGTTTCCGCGATGATGCGCGTGCTGGACGACCAGGGCAAACCGGTCGCCACCGGCTCGGGTTCGGTCCCGGGAACGATCGAACCGGGCAAGCAGGCCACCGTCACGGCGCGGGTTTCGCTCCAGGGCGAGCCGTTCCAGGTGGCGGTGGACCTGAGCTGGCAGCAGGTCCGGCCCACGGTTGCACCCGCCGCTTCCCCGGGAGCCGGCAAGCCGCAAACGTCGCCCCCGCCCCCCGCCAAGGCGTCGTCGCTGCCACCGGACGGCTGGACGGTTCCGGCCGGCTCACCGCCCGGCACCCTGCCGCGCAACCCGATGGCGGTTCCTCGCCCGAACGCGGTGGGAGCCGCGCCCCAGGTGCCGCGCGGCGAGCCGAAGTAGTAGGGCGGCCTCTTTCGCGACGCGGCCGAACCCCGGCTGGCGGCGGCGGCGTCGGTGAGCCCGCGACAGTCGCGGGCCTGACGCGCCCGGAAGCCTCGCACCAGCTGCGTGCTCCCGCCTTTACTCCCCGGTCGTGGCGCGGCGGGCGTCCACAAACATGTAGACGAGCAGCGCGACGTAGAAGGGCACGGCCAGCAGCTCGGCGCCGTGCCCGGATGCGTTGTCGAAGAGGTTGACCCCCAGGTTCGCCTTCAGCGGCCCGACCAGGGGGAGCGTGAAACCCTGGCTCAGGAACTTGAGGAACGCCGCCACCACGCCCATCACCGCCCCGCCGGCGATGAAGCCGGAGGCGATCAACGTTCCGCGGCTCGACCTGGCGTGGGCCAGCTTCTCGTCGCCCTTTGCGGATGCCGCGACGAAATGGGCGATGAGGCCTCCGACCAGGAGGGGCGTGGTGAGCTGCTGCGGCAGGTACATCCCGAGGGCGAACGGCAGCGCAGGCACCTTGACCATCTGGAGCACGAGGATGAGCAGCGCCCCGACCCCGTAGAGCAGCCACGGCACCGGCTGGTTGGACATCAGCGTCTGGATCACCGCAGCCATCGCGTTCGCCTGCGGCGCCTCGAGCGGGGTAGGGGTCGCGGGCGTCTGCACGAAGCCATAGACGCGGTTGAGGAGCAGGATCACCGAGCCGACGGTCAGCGCCGCGGCGAGGCTGCCGAGCAGCTTGGAGCGCTCCTGCACCAGCGGCGTGGCGCCGGTCCAGTAGCCGATCTTGAGATCGGTGACGAACCCGCCGACGGTGGAGAGCGCCGTGCACACGACCCCACCGATCAGGAGCACCGCGACCATCCCGGCGTTGCCGGTGAGCCCGACGGCAACCAGGATCACCGAGGCGAGGATCAGCGTCATCAGGGTCATCCCCGAGACCGGGTTGGTGCCGACGGTGGCGATCGCCTGCGCCGAAACCGTGGTGAAGAGGAAGGTGATCACCACCACGACGAGAAGGGCGATGACCGCGAGCCCGAAGTAGCCGGGCTGCTGGCGCAGGACGCCGTAGGTGAAGAACACCAGCATCACGACGCTGGTGACCAGGATCCCACCGAGCACGGTCCTCATGGGCAGGTCGTGGTCGGTGCGGACGCTCGCGGCGGTCTCCTGGGTGCCGCGCCTGCCGAACATCTCCTTGAAGCCGAGGCCGAAGGCGGAGGCGATGATCCGCCAGCTCCGCAGGATCCCGAGAAGGCCGGCGCACGCGATGCCGCCGATCCCGATCAGGCGGACGTAGTTGCGGAAGATTTGGTCGGCGTCCATTTGCGAGACCAGCGCGCCTCCGGCCCCCGCGCCCAGCGGGCCGCTCAAGCCGGCACCGACCCAGCCGAGGAGCGGGACGAGCAGGAACCACGAGACGAAGGACCCCGCGCAGATCACCGCCGAGTAACGTAAGCCGATGATGTAGCCGAGCCCGAGCACGGAGGCGAGCACGTCGAGCTTGAACATCAGCTTCACCTTGTCGGCGAGCCCTGCCAGGAACGAGACGGAGCGGGTCGTGAACACCTCGGCGAAGGCCGAGAAGTGAATCACCAGAAAGTCGAACAGCCCGCCGACGGCGGCGGCCACGGCGAGCACCTTGGCCTGCTGGCCCCCGGCCTCCCCGGCGACCAGCACCTCGGTGGTCGCCGTCGCCTCCGGGAAGGGGAGTTCGCCGTGCATGTCCTTGACGAAGTACCTGCGCAGCGGGATCAGGAAGAGCACCCCGAGGATCCCGCCGAAGAGGGCTACCAGGAAGAGCTTGAAGAGGTCCACCGGGAGTCCGAGGATGAAGAGGGCCGGAAGCGTGAAGATCGACCCCGCGACGATGAGACCCGACGCCGCGCCGATCGACTGGATGATGACGTTCTCGAGGATCGTCGAGCGTCTCTTCAGCGTCACGCCGATGCCGACCGCGAGGATTGCGATCGGGATCGCCGCCTCGAACACCTGCCCGACCTTGAAGCCCAGGAAAGCGGCGGCCGCCGAAAACACCACCGCCATCACCAGTCCGAGCACCACCGACCGCGTAGTCCACTCGGGCACGCGCGCTGACGCCGGCACCACCGGAACGTACGTCTCGTCCGGGTGCAGGGGGCGGTAGGCGTTCTCGGGAAGGGTGCGTCGGGCTCCGCTCTCCATTGTCTTTCCTCCTCGTGACGGCACGCGCGAGCTTACGGGCGCCTTCCTGCGAAATCAAGCGCGCCACTTGTCGTCTACCCGTGCGCGAGCGATACTGGCGGCGGAGGTGCGGCCGTTGGTTCCACCCAAGCGCATCCTCGTCGCCAAGCCCGGGCTCGACGGCCACGACCGCGGCGCGAAGGTCGTCGCCCGCGCCCTGCGCGACGCCGGCTTCGAGGTGATCTACACCGGGCTCCGGCAGACGCCGGAACAGATCGCTCAGGCGGCGGTGCAGGAGGACGTGGACGCGGTCGGACTGTCCAGCCTCTCCGGAGCGCACCGCGAGCTCTTCCCGGCGGTGGTGCGGGCGCTGCGCGAGGCCGGCGCGGGGGACGTGCCGGTCTTCGCCGGTGGCGTCATCCCGGAGGAGGACGTCGCGGCGCTAGTGCAGCAGGGCATCGAGCGCGTCTTCCCGCCCGGGACAGACACCCGCGAGATCGTCCGCTTCGTGCGCGAGCGCCTCGGCGTCCCGTCCGCCTAGGCGGCGAGCACCCGCAGCAGCCGTTCCGCGAGTCGCCTTCCCAGGCGCAGGTACGCGGCGATCCCCTCGCGGCTGAGGCGGTCCACGTGCACGCCGGCGGCGACCACCACCGTTCCTCCCAGCCGCTCGGCGAGCCGCTCCGCGAGGGGGCGGGCGAGGGCCTCGTCGCGGTGCGTCACGAACGCCACCACCGAGCTGGTGACGCTGGTGCGCCGGGCGTCGTCCCGCGCCGGGTGCGCCTGTGCCACCACGATGCATCCGACGTGGGGCGCCTCGCCGCCGGTGACGGTCACCGTGAGGTCGGGGCCGGCGCGGCACGCGGTGGCGAAGAGGGAGAGCCCCTCCCCGCTCACCCGGGCCGAGACGGCGCGCGGCGCTCCCATCCCCGGGAATGATACCCTGGCGCGGCCCATTGGTTGCCAGTGTCGGTTCTTGCTGTGCCGGAAGGGAGGAGAGCAAATGCACGCACGCCACGGCTTCATCACGTTCAAGGGCACGCCGCTCACCCTCGTAGGTCCCGCGCCGGAGGTCGGGAGCAACGCGCCGGCATTTACGGCGCTCAGGGGGGATCTCTCCCAGTTCTCCCTCGCCGACGCGGCGGGGAAGGTCGTGGTCATCAACTCGGTGCCGTCCCTCGACACCTCGGTGTGTGCCGCTCAGGCGCGGCGCTTCAACGTCGAGGCCGCCGGCCTCGGCGCTCGCGTCAAGATGCTGGTGATCTCCATGGACCTGCCCTTCGCCCAGCAACGGTTCTGCACCACGGAGGGGATCGCCAACCTGGAGACGCTGTCGGACCACCGCGACGCCGCGTTCGGCACCGCCTACGGGCTGCTGATCAAGGAACTCCGCCTGCTCGCCCGTGCGGTCCTGGCGATCGACGGTAAGGGAGTGCTGCGCTACGTGCAGCTCGTGCCCGAGGTGGGCCAGGAGCCCGACTACGACGCGGCGTTGACGGAGATCAGGAAGCTGCTCTGACGGTCTCGCCCGTGATCGTGAGCACCCCCCTGCCGACGAGCTGACCCTCGTCGGTCAGGATTTCGACCGTATAGCGGCCGGGCACGAACCCCTGGGCACCGGCCCGCAGGCCGTCCCAGACGCGAAAACCGCGCGCGTGGGCGACGAGGTCGAGGGAGCGCGAGCTCTTGAGCAGGGTGCCGTCGCGGAAGAAGCGGAAACGGATGCGAACGGGCAGGCGGCCGGGGGAGAAGATCGTCGCCCGTGCAAACAGCCTGCCGGTGGAGAAGTCCGCCGCGGTGGCCACGTCCTTGAGCTCGTGCTGCAGCGCCAGGGTGCGCGGCTCGATTCCGGCCGCGAAGCTCAGCGCCGAGAGGCGAAATGGCACGGGAGGGATGAGGGCACGCCCCACCTTGAGGACACCGACGATCGCCACCAGGGCGAGGCCGATGAACGCCTGGCGACGCCGCTGCCTCAGTTGCTGCCAGGAGTAGGCGACCGGCAACGACGCGAAGAAGGCAAGGCCGGCCGCGAGGTACGCCCCGTTGTGAATCTGCACGTGGAGCACGAGGGGGAGGAAGAACTGCAGGGCGGAGTACGTCACCACGGCGAAGAACCCCACGGCAAACGCCGGCTTCGTGCGCAGGAGCGTGTCGAAGAGCATGTCGAAGCAGGAGAGGACCGCAAGCGCCGCCAAGGCCACGACGTAGCCGCTGTTCCAGGAAGGGAAGGTGGTCGAGTAGAAGTAGAACGGGAGCAGGAAGAAGAGGGTCTCCTGGTACATCACCCGGGTGAGGTAGGACACGAAGCCCTGCGCGAACCGCAATCTCGCCGATTGCATGCCCACCGCGAAGCGCGAGAAGAAGAGGGTGGACACCCAGGTCAGGGTGAGGAAGAGCACGACCCAGGGCAGGAAGCCGTAGCGGTTGTGCGCGAGCACCAGCACGAGGCCGCCGGTGAACAGCGCCCACGCGGAGTGGACGGCCCAGAAGGCCCGCGAGTAGCGGTCGTGCAGCACCCTGCCGAGCGCCACGGTGCGCTTGCCGCGGACGCGGAGCCGCTCGTGCCAGGCCGGACCGTCGCCCTTCATCGCAGGCATTCTAACCAGCTTCGCACGGTGCGGTGGGAGGAGCGCGGGCCGCGCGTTTCCCTCGTGAGGGCACGGGGTGGCCCCGTGTCCCGCCGATCCGGGCTACACTCCGCCGCGTGGACGACGACCGGCTGCGCGGCTTGACCAGCTGGATAGAGGTTTCCCGCGGGGCGCTGCTGCACAACATCACCCTGTTCCGCACGCTGCTCACGCCGGGGACGGCGCTGATGGCGGTCGTCAAGGCCAACGCCTACGGGCACGGGCTCGAACAGGTCGCCGGGGTCTGTGCGTCGGCCGGTGTCGAGATGCTCGGTGTCCATACCGGCGCCGAGGTGGTTGCCCTGCGCCGGGCCGGGGTCGCGCTGCCCGTCATGGTGATGGGCTACCTCACCCCCCGGCAGGTCTCCGAGGTCGTGGACCCCGACGTTCATGTGCTGGTGTCCTCGGCCGAGGTCCTCGAGGCGGTGGCCGCGCACGGCCGCCGTCTCGGCGTCTCTCTGCCGATCCACGTGAAGGTGGACACCGGCACCCACCGGCAGGGCGTCGACCCGGCGGAGGCGTGCGAGTTGGCCAGCGCGGCGCGAGGCGCAGGCCTCACGGTCGCCGGGGTCGCCACCCACTTCGCCGACATCGAGGACACCACCGACCACTCCTACGCGCGGCTGCAGCTGGAGCGGTTCCGGGAGGCGGTGGCGGCGCTCGAGGGGCGCGTCGGCCGGATCCGCTGGGCCCACGCCGCCTGCTCGGCGGCAGCGCTGCTCTTTCGGGAAGCCGACTTCAACATGGTGCGGGTGGGCATTTCGCTGTACGGCCACTGGCCGTCGAAGGAGACGTACCTGTCATGGCTTCTCGCGCACGGCCGCGACGGGGTGAGGCTCGAGCCGGCGCTGGCGTGGCGCGCGCGGGCGGGACAGGTGAAGAGCGTCGCGGCGGGTGCGCCGATCGGTTACGGCCTGACCTACCGACCCACTCGGGCCAGCCGCATTGCGGTGCTCCCGGTCGGCTACGCCGAGGGGTACCCGCGGGCGCTGTCGAACCGCGGGCGTGTGCTGCTCCACGGGCGGACGGCGCGCGTCGTCGGGCGCGTGTGCATGAACATCGTCATGGTGGACGTCACCGACATTCCGGCGGTCGCGGGCGGCGACGTGGCCACGCTGATCGGACGGGACGCCGAGGAGAAGGTCACCGCCGAGGAGCTGGGGGAGAACGCCGGCACGATCAACTACGAGATCCTGGCCCGGCTGTCGCCGGCGCTGCCGCGGGTCCTGGTGGACTGAGGGGTATCCTGACATGGTGCAGCCCGAGGCGCTTCGAGCCCTTCTCGAGCAGGTGGGGCGCGGTGAGGTCACGCCGGCGGAGGCGGCGGAGCGGCTGGCCCGCTTGCCCTTCGCGCAGACGGAAGGCGTGATGGCCGACACCCACCGGGCGCTGCGCACCGGTGAGGCCGAGGCCGTGTACTGCCCGGGCAAGACTCCGGCCCAAGCCGCCGCGGCGTTCGCCGCCCTCGCCGGCGGCGGCGGACCGGTCGTCGCCACCCGCGCCGACGAGGGCCACACCCGTGCCATCCTCGCCGCGGTGCCGACCGCCGTCGCCCATCCCGAGGCCCGGATGGTCGTTCTCCCCGGCACGCCGGAGCCCTGCGGCTCGGTTACGGTCGTCTGCGCGGGCACCTCGGACCTGCCGGTGGCCGAGGAGGCCGCGGTCACCGCGGAGGCGCTGGGGGCGAAGGTGACTCGGGTGGCAGACGCCGGGGTGGCCGGCCTGCACCGGCTGCTCGCGCGCCTCGAGGAGCTGCGGCGGGCGGGAGTCGTGATCGTGGTCGCCGGGATGGAAGGGGCGCTGCCCTCGGTCGTGGCGGGTTTGGTGGCGGCGCCCGTGGTGGGCGTGCCGACGTCGGTGGGATACGGCGCCGCGTTCGCGGGGCTGGCGCCGCTCCTCGCCATGCTGAACGCGTGCGCCCCGGGGGTGGCGGTGGTGAACATCGACAACGGCTTCGGCGCAGCGGTGCTGGCGGTGCGCATGCTGCGGCGGAGAAAGGACGGGGGATGATCACCCTCGAGCTTTCGACCGGCGGCGAGCGCGCGCCCTGCCACATCGGCGAGGGCCTGCTCGCCGAGCTCCCGGAGTTGCTGCTGCCGCACCTCCAGGGCCTGCAGCCGTACGTCGTGACCGACAGCAACGTGGCGCCGCTCTACGCCTCCGACGTCGCGAAACGCCTGGACGCCCCGTGTTTGGAGCTCCCCCCCGGGGAGGAGCACAAGCGCTGGGCCGCGGTGGAGACCATCGTCCGCTGGCTCGTCGCCCACGAGGTGGAGCGGCGCGGCGTCATCGTGGCCGTGGGCGGGGGCGTGGTCACGGACCTGGCGGGGTTCGCCGCCGCCGTCACGCTGCGGGGAATGCCCTGGGTGGCGGTGCCGACAACCCTCCTCGCGATGGTGGACGCGGCGATCGGCGGCAAGACCGGCATCGACCTGGACGTCGGCAAGAACCTCGTCGGGGCGTTCTGGCCGCCGCGCGCGGTGGTCGCGGACCCCCTCGTCCTCGCCTCGCTCCACCTACGGGAGGTGCGCTCGGGCCTCGCGGAGGTGATCAAGGTGGCGATGGTCGCGCCGTCGACCCTGGAGCACGTCCTCGACAGCCACCTCGCGCCGATCGCGGCCGGCGACCCTCTGCGCGCACTCGAACTGATCGTCGGCTGCGTGCGCGTGAAGGCCGACATCGTTGCGATCGATCAGCGCGAGGCAGGTCCGCGGCAGGCCCTCAACCTCGGCCACACGCTCGCGCACGGCCTGGAGGGCGCCGGCGGTTACCGGCGGTTCCGCCACGGCGAGGCGGTGGCGTGGGGGCTGCTGGCGGAGCTCCGTCTCGCCCGCGACCGGGGCCTGCTCTCCACCGCCGAAGCGCTGTCGTGGGCGGAGCGGATGCGCGCCCTGGCGCCACTCCCGGATCTCGAAGGGCTGCCGTGGGACTCGGTGGCGCCCTTCGTCGCCCGCGACAAGAAGCGGCAGGCCGGCCGCGTCGGCTGGGTCCTCCCGCGCCTGGGCGGCGTGGTGATGGACGTCGCCGTCGGCGACGAAGAGGCGGCCGCGGTGTACGCGCGCCTGGCGGCGCTCCCACCCCAGGGTCCGTTCACGGCCCTCTTCTGACCCGCCCCGGGACGCGACGTCGCCCTGGGACGGCCGGTAACTGCCGGGCTCCGGTGAAGATCGCGGCCTTGGCGAGGCGCCGGGGGTGCTAGACTGCCAACCCGCAAGGGCGCGGAGGGCTGAGTGGGGCGTCCGAAACAGCTGCCGACTCGATTCGACCCGACCTCGTTCGAGGCGCGCTGGTACGCTTCCTGGGAGGCCTCCGGGGCCTTCAGCCCGGAACTTCCGTCCGCCAAGCCCCCGTTCGTGATCCTGATCCCGCCTCCGAACGTCACCGGGAAGCTCCACATCGGCCACGCGCTGCAGTTCACCTTGCAGGACCTGGTGATCCGCTGGCGCCGCATGCAGGGGTACAACACACTCTGGCTGCCGGGGACCGATCACGCCGGGATCGCGACCCAGGTGATGGTGGAGCGCGAACTCGCGAGGGAAGGGACCAGTCGCCAGGCGCTCGGGCGTGAGGCGTTCCTCGAGCGTATGTGGCAGTGGAAGGCGCAGTACAAGGACAACATCTCGCGCCAGGCGAAAGCGCTCGGCGCGTCCTGCGACTGGACGCGGGAGCGGTTCACGCTCGACGAGATGCTGTCGCGAGCCGTTCGCCACGCGTTCGTCGCTCTCCACCGCGAGGGCCTGATCTACCGCGCGCACCGCCTGATCAACTGGTGCCCCCGCTGCCTCACCGCCCTCTCCGACCTCGAGGTCGTGCACAAGGAGATCGACGGCGGGATGTGGGATTTCGCCTACCCTCTGGTCGAGGGCGGCGAGGTCGTGGTCTCGACCAGTCGGCCGGAGACCATGCTTGGCGACACGGCCGTCGCCGTCCACCCGGACGACGCGCGCTACCGCGGCCTGGTGGGCAAGCTCGTCCGCCACCCGCTCCTCGACCGCACCTTCCCCGTGATCGCGGACGCGGTGCTCGTCGACCCCGCCTTCGGGACCGGCGCGGTCAAGGTGACGCCCGCCCACGACGCCAACGACTTCGCGACGGGCGAGCGCCACGGGCTCGAGCGGATCAACATCCTTACCGAGGACGGGCGGATCAACGCCAACGGGGGAGCGTTCGCCGGCCAGGACCGGTTCGAGGCCCGCAA
>Ga0316628_100001841_pt1 | contig 15276 bp, 12 predicted proteins | sample OWC_Aug_M2_C1_D5_FD_207648 | JGI IMG/M metagenome (GOLD analysis project Ga0316628, IMG submission 207648) | Wetland soil microbial communities from Old Woman Creek delta, Ohio, United States - OWC_Aug_M2_C1_D5_C | ecosystem: Environmental > Terrestrial > Soil > Wetlands | place: USA: Ohio... | reverse complement strand
ACGTACATATCTTAGGTTTGTCCTGCTATTGATTTTGTAACCTATATTGTGGTATTTTATGTATTCTAAAACTAATCAGGAGGTTTGAATTGCCAGCTAAAGCAAGACCTAAGAAAAATCTCTCAGCCATGAAGAGGGTGAGACAGAATGAAAAACGGAACCTTCGAAACAGAAGTGTTTTAAGTGGTGTCAAGACTACCGTAAAGAAGCTTGAGGCGACCATAGATTCAGGAAATAGAGTAGACGCTGGGAAAGCGCTTCTCCAGGCGATAAAGACGTTGGACAAGGCTGCAACAAAAGGCGTTATTCACAAAAATACCGCTTCAAGAAATATATCCCGGCTAACAAAGAAGGTAAATGCCATCCCACCCAAGGCAGACCTCACTACAGCCGGAGCAGCTTAACCAGAAGGTATTCCATAGGAAAGGTTCTTCCGGAGCTCTTTATGTCGATATCTGCCTTGTTCAGAAGCTCGAATACCTTTAAGAGATACTTGTTTTCTGCTTGACTATTCCGTGAACGCATGTTACGCGCATATTGCCAGTTCAGTGCTCCGATGAGGCTGTAATCCTCTGCCGTTTCTCTCAAGGTTTTATATATCTTAAATACCCTTTCGGAGTCTCTTTCTCTGAGCGCATCCACAAGATCGAATATACTGTAAAGCTTGCCCCCCGCAACGATGTCTGCGAAGTCATCGACATCTATCCTTTTCTTGCCGAGAAGGGAAATCTTCTCGATCTCTGCTGCAAGAAGACCAGGGTCGGGGCCGACAATACCAATCAGATAATCTGATGCTTCGTCAGAGATCTCTACCCCCTTAATCACGGCTCTCTGCTTTATCCAGTGCGGGATTTCTGATCCCTTTATATCGAGAGACACAGGTCTTAAGGCAACGAACTTCTCTCTCGCCTCTTTACTTAACGCTCCGTTATGGATCATCAGGAGAACCGAATCCGGAGCCGGTTTCGATATATAATCATTTAACCTCTCGATATCTTTCTTCAGAAACTTTTGGAGGTTCCCGATGAATATGGTAAATCTTCTCCCTCCGAAAAAGGAGACTGTACTTGCCACATCCAATGTCTGTGCAAATGAAAGGTTCTCGTCTTGTATCGAAAGATCGAATACATGCAGATTGAACTCTCTCTCTGCCGCCGGCACAAGCCTTTTTATCGCATCTACAGCCTCTCCCTGAAGGAACATGTCCTCTGTATAAAACACGTAAACAGGTGCCGGCAGGTCTTTCTCAATCTCCTTGAGGAATGCGCGGAAACTCATCGGTAAATAAAATTGGCGACTATCTCTGCAGCCATATCTCTTATAGCCTTTTCTGATGCAATTTCTTTTGATGCAATAAGATCGTTCAAAGGACCGGGACTTGAAAAAGAGACAATGAATGGGGATCCGACATTCTTAAATTCTTTTGCATCCCCTGAAGGGTCAATAAGCTTGAAATCGGCTTTCACAATTACTTCGTATTCTGTCGCTATGTCCGCCTTTTCAGAGAGAATCCGCAATTCGAAGTGATCGACTGTACCACTAATTTTATATCCCGCATCGGGACTGACCATAACTCCCTGCTTTAAAAACTCCTCTGTTAATGCCCTGTAAAAACTGTCCTGGAGTTTTGGTTCAAGGGTCTTGTTCTCGATCTTCACAATCTGGACTGCGTGAAATGGTAATGATGACTTGCTCTGGATTGTATAACCGCAACCAAAATGGCATAGAGCGCAGAGCATGGAACATAGGATAAGCATGCAAGGAATCCGAATGCTTTGCTTTTCGCGCTTTGTTATCTGCATATTGTTCATTGCTTGATTATGACCCAATGACTATATTTACCAGTTTGCCTTTAACTACAATAACCTTTTTAATTGCCTTACCGTCAATAATCTCCTTAATCCTCTGATCTTCGATGGCAATATTTTTCACTCCATCACCGGATGTGCCTGCCGGTATCATGATCTTGGATCTCAGTTTCCCGTTCACCTGAACCACAAGTTCTATTTGTTCTTCCTTAGCAGCTTCTTCGTCCCACCCGGGCCAATTTTGCTCGAATATGCTCGGCTTGTTATTTATCACCTCCCAGAGTTCTTCCGCAATGTGCGGCGAAAAGGGCGAAAGCAGTAGAAGCACCCGCTCTATCGCAAACCTGAAAACATCCCGGTCTTCATCTGTTTCAGGTGTAAATGACGTAATCTCGTTCACAAGCTCCATCATCCCTGCTATGGCGGTATTGAAGTGATACTCCCGCTCTATGTCGGTTGTAACCTTTTTGATCGCCTGATGAGTTTTCCGGAAGAGGCGTAAGGCATCAGGAGAAAGATGCGAGATATCAGCCGGTTTTTCAGTCTTCCTCTTTATGCCCAGTATCCCTCTATTTTTGTAAATGATCCCCCAGAGCCTGTGCAGAAATCTGAACGCACCGTCAACTCCTTTGTCTGACCAATCGAGGTCTTTCTCGGGAGGGGCGGCGAAGAGGGAAAACAATCTTGATGTGTCAGCCCCGTATCTATCTATGAGGTAATTAGGGTCGACGACATTACCCTTCGACTTGGACATTTTTGCCCCGTCTTTGATAACCATACCCTGCGTGAGGAGTTTCTCAAAAGGCTCACTGATATCGAGAAGTCCGAGATCACGGATAACCATCGTAAAAAACCTTGAATAAAGGAGATGAAGCACCGCGTGCTCTACACCACCGATATACTGGTCAACTGGCATCCAGTGTCTGGCATCTGAGTCATCGTTGTTGATCTCCGATTCCAGATCTATGTTACCCTTTTTAGAACAATAGCGGATGAAATACCACGACGAGTCAACAAATGTGTCCATTGTATCGGTTTCGCGCCTGGCCCTGCCGCCACACCTGGGGCACACTGTATATAAGAATGTCAGAGATTCCAGGAGCGGAGAACTCCCTTTCCCTGTGATCTTCACATCCTCGGGAAGTATTACGGGAAGATCCTTTTCCGGGACGGGAACGAGGCCGCATCTCTCACAATAGATTACCGGTATGGGCGTGCCCCAGTATCTTTGCCGGGAAATTCCCCAATCCCTTAATTTGAAATTGACTACTGCCTTTCCGAAGCCCTTCTCCTCTATGAATTTTATGATCTCTTGTTTTGCAAGATCACTCTTCATACCGGCAAAATGACCTGAATCAACAAGTATGCCTTCATCTTCATACGCTCCGGTAAGCTTTGAACCGAAAGTTTGAAGTTCAGGTTTTACCGCCCCATTCCCATCCTTACCAAGTGGGGATATCTGTTTGCCTGATGTTGACTGCTGTTCCGGCACTATTACCACCTTTACCGGTAAGTCGTACTTCTGAGCAAATTCAAAATCCCTCTGGTCGTGTGCAGGAACAGACATGATCGCCCCTGTGCCGTATTCCATGAGGACAAAGTTCGCTACATAAACAGGCACCCTATCTCCGTTTAACGGATTAATCGCGTGAGATCCGGTAAAGACCCCTATTTTTTCTGTCTCCTTGCCGTATTTCGCCTTCACAGGCTCAAGTTTTCCAGAGTCTTTCACGAGCTTCTCTGATAGAGGATGTGCCGGTGCAATGCACATGAAGGTCACGCCGAACAGGGTATCAGGTCTTGTGGTGAATATTCTCAACTTTTCGCTCATTCCCTCGACAGGGAAGTCCACCTCGACGCCTTCACCCTTGCCGATCCAGTTTTTTTGCATGAGGACTACTCTTTCAGGCCATCCGTGCAACTTATCACAGCCCCCGAGCAATTCTTCAGCATAGCTGGTAATCCTGAAAAACCACTGTTCAAGCCTCTTTTGAACGACGGTGCTGTCACACCTCCAGCATTTTTCGTCAATAACCTGTTCGTTGGCAAGGACGGTAGTACAGGAAGGGCACCAGTTCACGTAAGAATATTTTCTGTAGGCGACTCCCTTCTCCAGCATCTTGAGGAAAAACCACTGGTTCCATTTATAATATTCCGGATTGCATGTGGTCACTTCTCTCTCCCAATCATAGCTAAACCCCATGCGGTCAAGCTGCCTTTTCATATTCTCAATGTTCCTATATGTCCATTCCGCGGGATGCACCCCGTGTTTTATCGCAGCATTCTCCGCCGGAAGCCCGAAGGCATCCCATCCCATCGGATGAAGGACATTGTATCCGCCCATCCGCTTATACCTCGCGATCACATCGCCGATGGCGTAGTTTCTTACATGACCCATATGAATCTCGCCGGAAGGATAAGGGAACATCTCGAGGCAGTAGAATTTTTTGCGGGAATCGCTCCCCGTCTTATAAAGCTCTCTCTCGGACCAGTATTTTTGCCATTTTAACTCAACTTTTTGAGGATCATACTTTTCTTCCAAGTCACCAACCTCCCGACAGCCTTAAAATCAAATATATCAGATGTATTACATGATGCCTGCTGCAGCGGCATTTAATTCCGAATTATATGAACGGTATTATAGCAGATATAAATTACTACAGATTTTGGCTGTTTGCGTGAATATCAGGCCGAAAGGTTAAACTGATACGTGCTCCATCTCCTGCAATTTGAACACCTCCCGGACCATTCAGAGGCGGTATGACCGCAACTGCTGCAGTTGTAAGACAGACTGAAAGCACATTTGTTGAAATCTAGCGCTTTTTTGAATTCAAGTACCGCCATGTTGATCTGATTCCTCTTCATATAAAGGTTGCCCATAAGTTGATGCATCTCCGGATAGGTTGCACCTCCGGTATCAATAGAGGTCATCGTTTCGAAAGCATCATCTATCATCTCGAGCCTGTAATAAAGTCTTACGAGGAAAAATTTTATCACAGGGTCCTGCGGATTTTTTAGTATGTTATTCTTGTATATTCTTATGAGCCTCAGCGGTTCATTCACACTTATCAGCAGGTCTTCAAGTCTTAAGAGTACGATCATAGACGACGTCTGTTCGTAACTCTTTTCCAGGAGATTGATCGCTTCTTCGGTCTCTCCCTCTCTCAGCAGTACTTCTGCAAGCCCGAGGGTCGCGGGGATAAAATCCTTTTCTAACCTTAATACTGTTCTGAACGCTTTTTTAGCTTTTTCGAGATCTCCGTTTTCAAGGCTGTGTCTTCCGTACTCATACTTGAATCCCACAAGGTTTTGTCTCTCACGGTTTTTATCTCTTTCCTTATGCTCATTTTTGAGTATCGTCTTCTGTATGAATACAAGTTCGTCCCATTTTTCCTGCTTTTCCAGAATATCCCTCTTTTTATACAATGCAGACAGGTTCTTGTCATCCATATCGAGTATCTCCTCGATATATCTGACTGCGTCAGCCAACCTCCCCGTCTTTTCCATCAGTCTTTCGAGGGAGAAGAGGACTTCCATATTCCTGGAATTAAGATCCCTTGCCCGTTGATAATATTCACGCGCTTTTTGAAAATCGTCTTCCGAGAGGGCGATATCTCCAAGTTGGAGCAGTGCGTTCAGATGTTCAGGATCTTCCTTTAAAACTTCTTGGAGCAACTCTTTCGCCTCGGCCTGATCATGATGTGCGAACAAATAGTTCAACGCCTTTGAATACAGCTCCTGAACCTTTGCTTCTTTTTTCTGTCTTTTCTGGTACTGCAGGTTATCCACATATCGTTTTGTATCCCTCACCACGAAAACAAAAAGCATTGCAAGAGCTCCTACCGCAAGCGAAAGCAGAATGAGAGCTATAGTGGGGGTTTCATAAACCTTGCCGAAGGGCATCTTTATAGTGGTGAGTTCTTGATTAAAAACGGCAAATAAAGCGAGCGCTGCTAAGAATAGCACAAATATGAAGACAGTCAGTTTACTCATTAACGGCGATATTTCTTACGGCTGGATTCTCTTGGCATCGATCCATAATTTTTCAAGTTCATAAAATACCCTCGCCCCTTCCTCGAAGATATGGATTATGACGTCTCCATAATCCATAAGTACCCAGTGGCTGTAACTCAATCCCTCGATTCCGATAGGCTTAATTCCTTCCTCGCCGAATCTCTCTTCGATATGTTCTTCGATTGCTCTTACCTGTGTGGTACTTTCTCCTGAACAGATAACGAAATAGTCAGCTATTGTGGTCAGGCCTTGCAAATCAAGGACAAGGACGTCTTTAGCCTTTTTATCCAGTGCTGCCCTTGCTGCTTCGAGGGCTTTATCTTTGTTTTCTAAAGGTCTTCCCTCCTTTCCAATTTTAGAAATTAGTGCAGAGTCAAAAGTTAAAAATTAAAAGTTAAAATCAGGATATTACTCAGTCTTAACTTGTCACTAATAAGCTTTAACTTCTGTAAAGCTTATTAGTAATTATATAAGATTGGACCTCCGGTGGCAACAGATATTTTATGCTCCTGTCATGTTTTATAAGCCTTCTGATCTCTGTTGAGGATATTCCGACATTGGTTTGTTTAAAGAGAATAGCGTCTCTATCGCCCTGCAATTTCGTGATATATGCTTCGGCAACTGAATTGTCGAGTGCTTCCAAGGTGTCCACTTGGATTCTCAAATACGGCGACTTTTTAAGATCAATGAATCTGAATTCGGGCCTCGAGATAATAATGAAATCGGTGAGTGTGATGAGTATTCCAGGCTGCCACCAGTTAGGGATGTCGATAAACGCATCTATGCCGAGGATAAAGAAAAACTTGGCATCGGGATTTGCTTCTTTCAGCTGCTCAATGGTATTTACCGTGTAAGATTTCCCTGGCAGCCTGCATTCTATATCCGAAAGCTCAAAAAACTTGTTGTCGGCGACGGCAAGCCTTAACATTTCCTGCCTGTGTAGCGTCTCTGCGATATCTTCCGTTTTAAGGGGCGGACTTCCTGCCGGTATAAAGAGAATTTTGTCTAAACCGAACCTATCCCTTACTTCCTCGGCAGACCTCAAGTGTCCATAATGTATCGGATTAAATGTCCCGCCGAATATACCGATCTTCATACTCGCTGACCGTCATCCGTGTCCGTCAACGGATAACGTAGTACGGTCACGGTTTACGCCTTCATCCTTCATCCTTACTCCCTTAACTGCCCACTCCCGAGGACTATAAACTTCGTGCATGTTAACTCCTCAAGCCCCATCGGCCCCCTCGCATGAATCTTATCGGTGGAAATCCCAATCTCTGCTCCAAGGCCGAACTGGAAACCGTCATTTAGCCTTGTGGAGGCATTCACAAGGACCGCAGAGGAATCAACCTCCCGCAAGAACCTCATCGCCCTTTCGTAGTTCATGGTGACTACGGAATCGGAATGTGAAGATCCGTATTTGGCGATATGTTCCATGGCATCACCCATATCTTTCACAACCCTCACGTTCAGGATCAGGCCAAGATATTCCCTAAAATAATCCTCTTCCTTGACTTCTGTTATATTCGGATAGATTTCGAGTGTTTTGGGACAGCCCCTCAATTCCACTCCGGCATCTTCGAATTTCTTCAACATTTGCGGCAGAAACCCTTCGGCTATAGGTTCATCCGCGAGCATCGTCTCCATTGCATTACAGGTGCCCGGCCTTTGAACCTTCGCATTAAAGCAGATCTCTTCCGCCATGATCAGATCCGCGTCTCTGTCAACAAACACGTGGCATACACCCTTATAATGCTTGAGGACAGGGATTCTGGAATTTTCAGTGACAGCCCTTATGAGAGATTCACCTCCCCTCGGGATGATCAGGTCAACGATCCCTTCAAGCTTTAGCATCTCCATAATCGCCTCTCTTTCAGGGATATCGATAAAGGTGATCGCGCCCTGATGAAGTCCCTGTTTTTTTGCCGTCTCCCTTAAGATCTTTACGATGGCCTTATTAGAGTGAATTGCTTCCGAGCCTCCCCTGAGGATGACGGCGTTCCCCGCCTTCAAACACAGTCCTGCTGCATCTGCCGTTACATTAGGCCTTGACTCATAGATAATTCCGATGACCCCAATCGGGACTCGCATTTTTCCGACACTCATTCCGTTCGGCCGCTGCCTCATCTTTACGATTTCACCGACAGGATCAGGCAGGGAAGATACCTCGACGAGGCCCTCCGCCATTTCAAAAATACGTCTTTCGGTCAAGGTAAGTCTGTCTATTAATGCCCTGGAAAGCCCTTTTTTCCTGGCAAACTGTATGTCTTTCTTGTTCTCCGCTATAAGCTCCTTCACCTTCTTTTGTAACGCCTTCGCCATTTCAGCGAGGGCAGTGTTTTTCCGGACTGAAGATGCCTTGGCGAGTACCCGTGCCCCTTCTTTTGCCTCTAATGCTTTACTGAGAACGTATCCCTTCATATCCATAATCGCCTCCCCGATATAGTCTGTAAAAATTATACATGAAACCCTTTATTTTTTATAATCGTTACATCTGAAGATAGTCAAACAGCTTATCAAACCAACAAAAAAACTTTATAACGTTACCGTGCCGGATTGACTTACCATTGTTCACCTTTTTAAAATGTCATATGCCGCAGATCAAGATCCTGCCACCTGACCTAAGAAACAAAATTGCTGCGGGAGAGGTCATCGAAAGGCCTGCCTCTGTCGTAAAAGAGCTTATTGAAAACTCAATCGATGCAGAGAGTACTGATATAAGGATTGACATCCTGTACGGGGGGAAACGCCTTATTAGGGTACTGGATAACGGGATGGGAATGGATAAAGAAGACACACTCCTCTGTTTTGAAAGACACGCGACAAGCAAGCTCGCTACCGAGGACGATCTTTTCAATATAAAGACAATGGGATTCAGGGGAGAGGCCCTCCCGTCCATAGCATCGGTCTCGAAGGTAAAAATCGTCACAGGCATCAAAGGCTCCCGCTCTGGCATCTCTCTTGAAATTATCGGCGGAGAAGTGAAAGAGATAAGAGATTCTCCTTCCATGGGAACATCTGTTGAGGTAACGGATTTATTTTTTAACACTCCTGCGAGAAAGAAATTTCTGAAATCAAACAGTACTGAAGTTTTCCATATCATAGATACAGTCACAAAAGAAGCTTTATCTCACTGGGATATAGGCTTCAGGCTTATTTCCGACAACAAGGAAAACATGAACGTCCCTTTCTCTTCGGGGCCGAGAGAACGCATCATGCAGGTCTACGGAGAGGAATTTCTCAATGGCCTGTCTGAGGCAGGTGCTGAAGCAGCCGGGATCAAGATGATTTCGTATGTGACAAAAGGTGATAATTTCAGAAACATGAAATCCCATCAGTTCATCTTTATCAACAGGCGCCCTATACGAGATCAGTCCGTCGTTCATGCAGTATATCAAGCATATGAAGGTTTCCTCCCCCGTGACAGGCACCCTATATTCTTTCTCTTCATCGATCTGGACCCACGTAAGGTGGACTTCAACGTTCACCCGGCAAAACGCGAAGTAAGATTTGAGGATAAGGAATCCGTCTATCGTTTCGTAAATAATTGTATCAGAAAAACCGTCAAAGGGGAGAGAACCGATTACACAAAACAGTTCACGGAAGTGCCCGATACGAAGTCCGTGCCATTTTCTGAAACATGTTCATCATCTCATTCATTACCTCTTGTCCTGCAAGAGTCTGTGATATCCGAAAACCTTGAGCTTGTCTATAAAACTTCGTTGCCTTTTATATACCTTGGGGATACATTTATTGCTGTCTCTGGAATGGGAGGTCTTTCGCTCATAGACCACCACGCGGCACATGAGAGAATCCTCTATGAAAAGTTTTTAAAGGGGATCGATCTTGGCTCTCACCGATTACTATTTCCGAGGCAGGTAAGGCTCTCCCACAAGGAATACAGGGTTATCCTCGAAAACGTCCCGATGCTGAAAGATTTTGGCATAGAACTGGATGACTTTGGGCATGAAACGGTCATTGTCCGTTCGCTGCCTGATATTTTGAAAGATGCTGACATCAATGGCATTCTCTCTGATATTGCGGCATGTATGCTCGAAGGTGTCTCTCCGGACAAGTCGTTCAAAGAGGCGCTCGCTGCGAAGATCGCATGCCATAGCTCGATTCGCGGTAAAGAAATCCTGAATCAGGAAGAATTCTCAAACCTAATAACCGATCTTGAACAGACCGAACACCCTGACCAATGTCCGCACGGAAGACCAACAAGGATATTCTTTTCGCTCGATGACCTGAAGAAGATGTTCAAGAGAAAGTAATCAAGACCCAGCCTCAAAAGGGAGGATTTTCCCCTCTTATCCGCACTCAGGCGGATTCGCTCTCCTCGGCGAGTCGCCGGGGACGGGAGCAAGCGGGGCAAAGAGAGATTTTCCGGCAAATGTCCATTTAGCTATGAGAGCCTTAAATAATTCATATTCACAGCTTTTACTAATACGATTATAAGTATGAAGACATTGATTTTAAAATCCCTCCGCACCTCCCTTTGCCAAAGGGAGGAAAAGTTCCCCTCTATCAAGAGGGGATTAAGGGGTGTGTTCCCTCTTTGGCAAAGAGGGGATAGGGGAGATTTTTCAATAATGATGCCTTACTTATGCACTTCTTAGTAACATGGATAAATCACGATTCACGGAACATCTGACGGCGTTGAACGGTCTCCCGTTCAGGGAATGGGTGTTTGAACCCGGCATGTTATTTTTGTCTGAATTCAAATGGTGGGGAGACAAGGGATACCGCGGTCATCCGCATAACGGCCTTGATTTGCGGCTGTATGAAACCGCTGACGGCACACTCGAGACTGTCAACGAAGGCACAAAGATCCCCATCATGTATGAAGGCAAGATCGTCCGGATCGTGGAAGATTTCCTCGGATGTACCCTTTTTGCGGCACACGAGATCTACGAAAGAAGCTCCCGGTTATTTACCATTTATGGACATGTGCAGCAGACGACGGATGTTGACATCGGCACACCTCTCAGTGAGGGGACCTCGGTTGCACGTCTGACCCGGATGAAAAGCATGAAAGTCCCCGCTCATCTGCATTTATCTGTAGCTTTCATTCCGAAAATAATTCCCTTCAAAGATCTGACTTGGGAGACTCTTAATGGGAGTGATAATATACTTTTTCTTGACCCAGAACTTATCATTTGAGTAAGGTCCGCCATCTCTGATGCCAAGTCCCTTCCTCCATAGCTTTTCCAAATAAGTGGGCCATTGCTTTGTTAAAATACTCGGCACTTTCAAATCTAACAATTCTGCGTCTTTCTTCATCTACTTCGCATGCCTGCCAACCTGCATGGAGTGTTGAGTACTTATCAAAAGAAACAGATTCAAGAGGCGTAACTGGTGTTTTGGTATCTATAGATATGCTGCACTTGCACGTCTGTCAATAAGAGTGTTTATCTCCTTAGAAGAATAAGCCTGTACCCGAGAATCCATGAGCATTTACTCGTCTGTTCCTATACTCAGCAGGAATTTGAGCTTCGATAGTGCTGCGCTGTTCAGTAGAGTAGAGAACTGGCGTAGTGACCAGAAGGCTCTATCTCCAGTTCCCATTTTTACGTTGACATCTTTATTGGGATCGTAAAGTAGAATGTCGAGCCCTTTCCCATCTCTGACTCCACCCAAATTCTTCCACCATGATGCTCTACAATCTTTTTGCATACAGCAAGTCCTATGCCCGTCCCAGAATACTCTTCCTTAGTGTGCAAACGCTGGAAGATCACAAAAATACGCTCAGCTTGCTCTGGATCAATTCCGATACCGTTGTCTTTCAGTGAAAAGACCCACGCGTTTTCTTTCTGTTCTGCCGAGATGTGAATTTTTAGCGGTTCACTCCCCCTGAACTTAATGGCATTGCCGATCAGGTTCTGGAATAGACTGATCAGCTGGGAAGATTCACCCATCACCGTTGGCAGAAGGTTATATGTCAATTCGGCACCGCTTTCCTCCATAGCTGAACGAAGATTGTAAATAGCTTGCTCCAAGGCCACCGAACAATTTGTAGGTCTGAAAACTATGCCTTTTGCACTCACCCGTGAATATTCCAGTAAGTCTTTAATGAGCATCTGCATTCTCTCAGTATCATCAATGATATAATCGATAAACTCATCGGCCTTTTCATCGAGCTTACCTTTGTAACGTTTCTCCAAAAGCTTTGCGAATCCTGCAATTCCACGCAAAGGCTCCTGCAAGTCATGGGAAGCTGCATAGGCAAACTGCTCCAGATCAAGATTAGAGCGCTTTAATTCATCTTCTGATCGTTTACGCTCGGTAATATCAATCGCATAGACACGTAAAACATCAAACAGCGGTTCAAGGTAAATGTTTTCTGCAAACACAAAATCTTTTATCCGAACCTCGCGGTAAAATTCATTTATCTCCTTTGTTTTTGCAGCACTTAGAATCTCGTCAATGTCCTTAGGCAGAAAACCGCTTATCTTTTCATTATCCCCAACTTTTTTCAGAGTTTCGATCGTTGCGGTGTTGTGAAAAGTAATTGTGCCGGAAAAATCTAATTCTAAGATGGGATTCGGATTAAATTCTGGAAATGTGGCAAGGTGCGCCATATCTCGCGCTACACGCTTGTGCTCGGTTACGTACACCTTCAGTGGCATTACTATGAAGAAATAAAGCATCGGAAATGTCACGGCAATTAACAAAAAAGCGTCAAGAAGGGCCTCTTGAAGTTTAGATAAACGTGGGAAAATTTCCCAAAAAACCGCGATAATAGCATCGGCTACAAATATTGATGTAATTACAATAATTAATACGGTGATGGGATTAGCAAAGATATTAGCAGGTGTTTGGACTGTTGATTCTTCTTTATAAGACAAAGTATTTCGTTTTTCCATAAGTCCTGCTTTTATATCTTTATCATCATTTGAATTATCTTCTGAAGCGTTAATAGTCACTTTTAGTGTCTTAATAATTATGGATGTAATCAGTTGAAGTATAACAAACTTGAGTGTTAACAGTTACAGGAAGAAGGTTCCCACCGGGCCTCTCTGGAATGCCGTGCGTCCTTCGCACCGCGATAAGTTTCAACTGACGCTGCAAAAGCTCTTCGTCCATTCCTTCCCCCATCGGTATTCAGCGGATTAGTAATTCCGCGCAAAGGCTTAGAGTCAAACCTAAATTAAACATTTTTGTCCTTTATGGCCATTCTTGAGCGCGGCATTCCGGTTGTTCAATCTCATGTCATGCTCTTTTTAAAATGCGTGTTGTAGGTTTGACCCGATTTTCCCCTTTGCACGTGCAACTTTGCATTTTCATGTCGAAGGTGTCAATCTTCTGGTCCAGGAAACAAGGTTCTCCAGCAGTTGCCTGATCAGCTCTCTCGTTCTCTGATCTGTCACCTTGCCATCTTTGTCAATCTTTTCCTGAGCAAAGGAGACCATGACCTCGGGCTGGTTCATCGCAAAACAACTCAAAAAGACAAAGCATTGCCGTAAATGATACTGGGCTCTTGCTGTTCCTATCGTGCCAATGGAGGCGCCCATCATAGCAACCGGTTTATGTTCGAAGGCATTGTCTCCATGGGGTCTGGAGGCGCAGTCGATGGCATTCTTCAACACACCTGGAATAGAGTAATTGTATTCAGGTGTAGCTATGAGAATAGCATCGGCAGCTCTGATTTTTGCTTTGAACTCTTGAACCTTTTCCGCAGGCTGATGTTCCAGGTCCTGGTTGAATGGGGGAATCCCTTCCAGGTCAAAAATATCCAGTTCGACACCTTCCGGAATGAGTTCCAGCGAAGCTTTTAAAAGAGATTTATTGTAAGAATCCTTGCGCAAGCTGCCTGCAAAACCGAGAATTTTGAAAACTTTTTCCATCTTCATCCACCTCCCAAGAGATTCTGCATCAGGCTACAATGGCAGTCAATAATAGATGCCCACTCTCAAACCCGATCCTTGATGAAAGTGCCTTTTTCAAACTCCTCAAACGCGATCTGCAGTTCCTTCTGCGTGTTCATGACAATCGGGCCGTACCATGCAACCGGTTCGCCGATCGGTCTGCCGGAAACAAGCAGAAAGCGCACTGGAGAGTCCTCTGCTTTTATTGCAACTTCGTCGCCGCTGCGTTCGTAAAGGACAATGGTCTCAGAGCCGAAGTTGCAGTCTCTCTTGAAGTCGAAATAATTGTTACCAATCACTTCATGGGCGAATGGGTTGTGCTCTTCGTCAAAGTAAGCGCTCCCGTCTATTACATACGCAAAGACTGTGTGATTCGGGGAAACCGGATGAGTGAAGGTCGTGTCAGCAGGCACTGAGACATCGATGTATTCGGGGTCCGTGACTATGTCCCTGACCGGTCCGGTGATACCGTCGACAGTTCCGCAGATGATCTTCACCGTTGCACCAGATGCCAAGGTTGTTTCAGGGATCTCATGGTGCGTCACGCCCCGGTAGCGTGGGTTCATCATCTTGTCTCTTGCTGGAAGGTTAGCCCAGAGCTGGAATCCCTGGAGAAGTTTACCCCTGTCTCCTTTTGGCATCTCTTGATGAATAACGCCGCTTCCCGCCGTCATCCACTGTGCATCTCCCGGAGAGATGATTCCGCTGTTTCCCATGCTGTCCCCATGTTCGACGCTGCCTAATAGCACGTATGTAATAGTCTCGATACCGCGGTGGGGATGCCAGGGAAAGCCGGCGAGGTAATGTCTGGGATTATCGGAATGGAAGTCATCAAGGAGCAAGAATGGATCGAGTTGAGGAACCTGATAGTAGCCAAAGGCACGCTTGAGATGGACGCCAGCGCCCTCAATCGTCGGCTTGCTCTTCCAGACCATTTTTATTTTTCGTGCCATAATGGAAGACCTCCTCAATGAGTATCCTGATATCTTTCTTACAGTTTATCAGCTTTTAGGTATACATCAAATAATATGAACACAAAAAAAGGGAAAGGCTAATTTATTGAGAGGAGAACTCCTCAATTATCGGGGTCCGAAACTGATCTCCCTTCTGAACAGCGGCCAGGTTGACGTATCGTCTCGCTGGATAAGTGGACAGCATAATAGGATGGACAAAAGATCGCCGCAACGGGCAGAAAAGCGATGTTTCTCTCGGAAATCCAACAGTTGCATCTTTTTTGGAACGCGAAGGTTATCAGATGTATTTAAAATTTTGGATGTTCTGCGTGCTCTGTCAACTTTAGGGAGAAAGTGAGACAAATCTTAAAGCGCTCAAATTCTCTCTTTCTCTGCGTACTGAGAATTGGGAGAGCACCATCGAGTTATAGCTTCGCTTTCGGAAACGACGGATAGGTCGTTGATTCTGCTGACAGGAAATCAGGCCCTATATTAAACCAATTTGACAGACGCTTTGGAATGGTTATACAATGTATATACGAAAAAAAGGAGGCAAACTATGATCAAGAAGATGGTCTCTCACGGAAACAGCGCCGCGCTGATTATTGATAAGCCGATTCTTGAGATCCTGAA
>Ga0316628_100001840_pt1 | contig 15278 bp, 16 predicted proteins | sample OWC_Aug_M2_C1_D5_FD_207648 | JGI IMG/M metagenome (GOLD analysis project Ga0316628, IMG submission 207648) | Wetland soil microbial communities from Old Woman Creek delta, Ohio, United States - OWC_Aug_M2_C1_D5_C | ecosystem: Environmental > Terrestrial > Soil > Wetlands | place: USA: Ohio... | reverse complement strand
ATAAAAAGCTGGCAGCCGGCTCGAATCCCCTGGTGCCATCGGAAGCCATTCAGGGGGCCACCGTAGAGGAGGTAAAGGGCTCGCTTGATCGTGCCCTCAAGCTCGTGGCCACCGTCCAGGACACATTGAGCAAACAGGCACAGGCTAGTTCGGTGCCGGCCGGCGCGCCTGTACGGACAGCCCAGGATACCTCGACGATGACCAGTAAAGAGAAAATAAACTACGGGCTGGAACAGGCACGAAAAAAGAGAGACTAAAAAAGAGGAAGAGTAATCATTAATAAGGAGAAAATATGGCAATAACTTTATCGGAAGCAGCCAAACTCTCGAATGATGTACTGCTGCAGGGAGTCATCGAGACCATACTCAAGGACTCCCCAGTACTGCAGAAACTGCCGTTTGTAGAGATTGTCGGCAACGGCCTAACCTATAACCGGGAAAAGACACTACCCACCGCCGAGTGGCACGCCGTCAATGCCGACTGGCCTACTTCACCTACGCCGGATTTCGACCAGCTCACTGCCGTGTTGGCCATACTTGGCCAGAATGCCGACGTGGATAATTACATCAGGCAGACACGCTCCAACATTCAAGATATCGAGGCGGCCATCATCGAGCTGACCGCCAAGGCGGTAAGGCACGAGTTCGAGGACAAGTTCATCTACGGCGACAGCGCCGGCGGCACCAACCAGTTCGACGGCCTGAGGAAGCTCGTAGATTGTACGCAGGCCGGCAGCCAGGTCGTCACCATGGGCGGTACTGGAGCTACGCTGACGCTGGCCAAGCTCGACGAGCTAATCGATTCTGTCAGGGGCGGCAAGCCGGACCTGCTGCTGATGAGCCGCAGGTCGAGAAGGAAGGTAACGGCGCTGGTCAGAGCCAGCGGCGCTTACATGGAAACGGTGCGCGGAGAGTTCGGCGATTTCACACAGCTCTACAACGGCATACCGATAGGCGTATCCGACTGGATAAAGGACACGCACGCACTGACCGGCGGCTACGAGACCGGCGTTACCGGAGGCAGCTGCTCGGCTATCTTTGCCCTTCAGTTCGGTGAAGGGGCCGTGGCCGGCGCTACCAACGGCGGCCTGCAGGTAGAACCGGTAGGCGCCATGGAAGGAAAGGATGCGTCAAGGACGCGCATTAAGTGGTACGTAACCCTGGTCGACTTCTGCAAGCAGAGACGGGGAGCGCTTGTAGGCGTGACTGACTGATTTTAGGACGAAAATCCCACTTAATCCCCCTTTTTCTAAGGGGGAGGCGGTATTACGTCTGGGTGTTTAGAGAAGTTTCACCCCCTCTTAAACAAACCTTTTTCCCTCTCCCTTGATGGGAGAGGGTCAGGGTGAGGGTGAAAACCTACAGAAGAATCAGATTTGAAAAAAGTTAAGTTAGCAACCGGAAGTTAGAAAAATGGACTCAGGCACAATACGAACACTGGTACGGCGCGACCTCAAGGACGAGGACAGCTCCAACTATCGATGGGAGGACAACGCAATAGACAGGGCTATCCAGAGGGCCATTGCCGAACTGTCGCGCTATTGTCCCAGAGAGATGGTTACAACCGTCGCCACCGTATCCGGCTCCCGGGAAATAGACATATCAGGGCTTGCCGATAGGGTCACGGTCGACCGGGTGGAGTTTCCAGTCGGCCGGACTCCCCGGCAATTCCAGGTTTTTGTCGTTTACGATGATGTCCTGTTTTTGACCGGCGACATCGAGGGCGACGGCACAAGCTGCCGCATCTACTGGGGCAGGGTGCATACTCTGGATGCCGGCACCAGTACCGTGCCGGTTTATCTGGAGGACGTGCTGGCACTAGGCGCGGCGGCTTATGCGGTGTTATCACAGGCGCAGTACCGGACGGATGTGGCTGGAATCGGAGGGGACAGGGCGGATACCGATTATAGCGGTTGGGGCAATGCCATGCTCAAAGAGTTTAAATCCCAGCTACGCCGGTTCGGCAGGAACAGGAAGTTAAAGGTGGGCACGCTGTACCAGGGAGACAACGGCGAATAAACCAAAACTCAAAGACCAAAAACCAAAATGACAAATGAAAATTAAAAAACGGGAAAATCCCTCTCAATCTCCCTTTACGAAAGGGAGAAGTCTTAGGCAGCCACTTCGGAAAAGGTGGATCAAGTGGGATTTACATAAGGAGTAAAAATATGGCTAATACAAAAATCGAACATGGCCTGCATTTATTAAAAGATGGTCTTCCCAGCGAGGCTTTCGCTATCGTTGACGATAGGGAAGACCCGTCGACGTGGAAACTGCCACACCATACCCGCGCCATTTTGCGGGTGGCAAGAGGCAAGGTGGGCCACTACCAGACAACGGACTGGGAACACCTGGCAGCCGCGGTAGCCGCGCTGAGCCGGGGCGGGTTCAGGGGCAAGAGAGTTGAAGCCAGCGAGCAGCAGATACTCGACGCCGCCAGGCACCTGGCCAGGCACTACTCTGAAAACCGCCGTCCGGTCCCGGACACGCTGGCGGCCCTGGTGGAATAAAAAAGTTAGGAGCATGAAATGATACAAAAATTTTTAGACGGGAAAAAGAAATACAGCGCTTTCATCATCACCGTGCTGGCTACCCTGGTACCGCTTTTTATCCAGGAGCCCGAGGCGCAAAACGTTTTTATGGAAATGGTGCCGTCGGTCGCCACCGCTATCGCCGGCATCTTCTACATTCTGACGCAGGGCAAGATCGATATGGAGAAAGAAAAGGTCAAAACTACCGATGCGCAGGCAGCCATTGTAACCAACAGCTCATCAGCATCTGCACACGAAGCAGCTGTTGACACGCAACAGGCCCAGTCGGGCCAGGAAATCCTGCCCACGATTGAGATCACGGCGTTTGACCCCAAAGCATTTCATGAAAGCGTTATGGCTTCGGTTAAGGAGACCTATACCGAGGTGAATCCCTGTACCATTTACTACAAGGCCAGGGACAAAGGTGCCGTGACCGACTGCCAGCATATTTCGCAGGCCGTAGACTACTGGAGTTATCTGGTCGACCTGGCTGTAGATGCCAGGGACTGGATCAAAGAGCAGACGGAGAAGCAGAAGGGAGAATGCGGCAGAAGCCCCGAATACTACGTGTTCAATCGTGACTTCAATGCCACAGTACGAGCTGCTAACAGCCTCTCCGAGCTGGCCTCATCCGGCATAGACTGGAAGGCCAAACTGGCGCCGTTTAACAGGACCCTTTACGGACTGGGCACACTGGCGTCTCAGTTGCTGGAAATCAAGAAGTAACTTTATATCACCCCCACCCTAACCCTCCCCCGTCAAGGGGGAGGGTTAGGGTGATAAGGCCAACGTCCGGCGGGGCAGGCAATGGTGAGCATAAATTCATCTGCAACCGGATGGAACTGAGGGAAATGTTGATAAGGCCAACGTCCGGCGGGAGAGGTTGCGACAATCGGAATTTACAGGCAAGTATGGTTTGGGGTAAGGAGAAGTTTTACGGGACGGTTTTAAATTATAGGGTGTCAAAAAAGTGGATATGTATAAATAATGAAAACAGGCGATATGTTACGAGGTTATAGAAAGGAGCTCTGTTCCCGTGAGGATTATATATATAAAACCCAGGGTCGGCCGGCGATTAACCGAATGGCGACGGCATAGAGAGGATGGTGTACAGCATCGCCAGCAGGACGCCCAGTGTAATTAGCGCAAAAATCATCGATCTGGTGAGCATATTTTTTCCCCTCTCCCAAAGGGATTGGCGGGATTATAACATGTATGTCAAGTACTTTTCTAGTAGGAAATTAGTACTATACTAAAAAATTTTTATATTTTTTCTTATGCGATACCTGTATATGAAAGAATGAGAAGATTTTAGGATATTTTAGATAATATTGGAGACAGTGCCTCTGCAAAATATTTTATCGAGGGTTATAGCATGCGAACCATAAGTGATGCCCTGCTCGAAGAACAGAAAAGGCCGACACGGAAGCCGCTGGTTAAGGTTGAGGTGCAGGCGTTCGACCATCCACCGGCCACACCTGAAGATGATATTCGGTGGGAGGCCTTCGGCTGGCAGCGCCTCTATCAGGGCAGTGAGCCCAAGGACTCCCACGGCCTTACCATACCCGGAGACGGTTCGCTGGTCCGCGTACGAAAGGATGACAGCGAACTCTATCTATCCCGCGTCACCAATCCGACTCCATCCAGCAGCTATTCTATCTGGGGTGCTTCTTTTGGCACCGTTCCCTCCAATGCCAAAGTTGCCATCTGCTCTTTAGGCTCCGAGGTCATGGTGGTATCCATGGATGCGGCCAACCTCTACCGCCGGCTGTCCGACGATTACGGAGCCAGCTGGGGAAGCTGGACGGTCATGGCCAATGCCCGTCCCTGCGAGCGTGGCGCTGCTATCGCCTATAAACCAAACGGAGACTGTGCCGTTATTCACGCCTCGGATGTTAACGACCCGATGAGCCTGTACATACAGCAGCGCACCGGCGGCAGCTGGAGCACAGGTCTGGGACAGCGCAGCGGCTACGATGCCGAGATAATCGACCTGGCTATGTATTATGACGGCGACTGGAACATCATCGCACTGGTTCAGGAAGGCAGCTATATCTCTGCAGTAAGAATGGTCCACGGTGACGGGTATAAAGTAGCTGCCGGTTCCTGGGCCCAGGACGCGAAGATCGGCCTCGGCAGGGCCAGGGTCGATGTCTCCGCCCAGGTAAAGCTGCGTCAATTCCAGATAGGCTGGCCGGTAGGCTTTCGCAGGCTGCAACCTTTCGGCGGCTGGGAGCCCAGGACGGTATCCACCTATTGGGAAAGGCATCAGGCTGTGTATGAAGCTCTGGCCGGTGAGGTTCTCGACGTATCCGGGCTGTTTCTGTTGAAGCCGCCGACGTCCTGCGCCTCACCGATGTTATCGCTGGCGAGGCAGAACCAACCGTGGATATTCAGGCTAAAGCCAAACACCGACTTTATCGACTATAACTGGAGCAAGGCCGGTTATATCGACGCCAGCGCTTCCAGAGGAATGGCTTTAGCCGTCGACCCCGGCTCGGAATTCATCTGGGCTACACAACCAAACGAAGTATGGAGGTCACGGTGCAGCGGTGCCTGGAATCCGCCACCCCCGGGGACCGGCGCCGGCGAGAAAATCACCATTCCCGCCTATAGAATCGTCGGAATTCAAGAGAGGGTAGACCCCGAGCAGCCATCTGAACTGACCGTGGAGCTGGACAATTCCAGGGGCACTTTTAATATGCCTGGACAGGGCAACCTGGCGGTGGTCAAAAGAGGCAGCAGGGTTAATCTTTTCATAGGATACAAAACTACAGCAGGCGACCAGTTATCGGAGTGCGGCCGGTATTTTATCGAGGTCATTGAATACCGCCGGCGTCCGAATGAATCGCTATTTGTCCTGCACTGCGTGGATGCCCTGGCACTGCTGTCCCGGTATCAATTCAACAGACCGGTGGAATGGAATGCCGGGTCGGACGATTTCAACTGCTACCAGTTGATGGGAAAAGTGGTCCAGGCAATAGGTGGCACGCTGTCCTACAAATCACGCAGCAGCCTGGTAACCGGTTTATACCCCAGACTGGATGTGAGCGCCGGGGAGTCGGCGGCGAACGTACTCAGGCGCCTGCTCAGCCTCGTCCCCGATGTCATCTATTTTTTCGGGCTCGACGGCATAATAGTCTACCCGCAGGAATCGGACACCGTTGTTTATAAATATAAGTTCCCTTGATGGGAGAGGGTCAGGGTGAGGGTGAAACAAAATATGAAAGGGAGAAAAAGAACATGTCTAATAGTCTTTACACAAAAGCCAAACAAGCTCTAATCGCTGCCGATATCGATTTAGAATCGGACACGGTTAAAGCAGTATTAGTCGACGGTGCCGACTACACACCGAACCTATCGGCACACCAATATTTAAGTGATATACCTTCAGCCGGCAGGATAGCCACCAGCGGTGCCCTGCAGAACAAAACGGTGACCGACGGTGTCTTTGATGCCGATGACATTACCGTGTCATCTGTGTCTGGAGACCAGTTCGAGTACGTCATACTGTTTAAAGATACAGGGGTAGAGACCACCAGCCGGCTGATTCTGCTTATCGATACAGCTACCGGCCTGCCCTGCACGCCGAACGGGTCTGATATAACCATCCAGTGGTCCAGCGGAACCGACAAAATTTTCCGCCTGTCTTAAATAGAGGAGTCCAAGAGGGGCGAAGTCCGAAACATATCAAGGGAGTCTAAGAGGGGCGAAGCCCCTCTTGATAAATTCATATTCCCTCTCCCTTGATAGGAGAGGGTCAGGGTGAGGTCAAGGCCAGTCCGGAAGACTAGGTGACTGTGTTAATAAAGTTTGGCTGGCTAGATGAGATTGCCACGTCCTTCCCTTTTGGGAAAGACTCGCAATGACACGAAAAATAAAGGGAGTTCAAGAGGGGCCAAGCCCCTCTTGATATAGAACAGTTCCCCCCTCTCCTATCAGGAGAGGGGGCAGGGGGAGAGGTTAAAAAGATTTTCTAATGTCTACCATAAAACTGATTGGCACCGATACCAGCGGCACCATACAGGGCAGTGCGCCGAACCAGATTTCCCTGACCAGATGGACGGCGCTGTCAACGGGTACAGTGACCCAGTTCAAGATACACATATGCCAGGCGTGCCAGGTCAAAGTGGCACTGTACGCCGACAGCAGCGGCTCTCCCGGAGCACTGCTCGGCGCTGTCAATACCGGCCAGCAGGTATCCGTAGGCTGGAACACACTATCCTTTCCCGATACGCCTGTAACAAAAGATGCCGTGTACTGGCTGGCCCAGATCTCAGACATATCCTCGGGCAATTATATCTATTACAATCCTGAATATGGCCATGCCTTCGCCTACAAGTCTCAGCCCTATGCCGGATTTAGCTGGCCGGACCCGCTTACCGGAGTTACGGTGGCCTCGGACTACTACTACTGCCATGCGGCCTACGGCGGCTTAAAGATAGGTACTGCAGGCTTTACGCAGCCGCTATCTTGCGGACTATTGAAATTGAGACTTTCGGTAAAGCCACCTGCCACTATTTGCCAGTCAGCCTGCGGCACGCCGGCTCTGACGTTTACCGGAGTTGTCAGCCCATCCGGGGTGGCAGAGGTGATCGTCTATGGCCTGCCTGGTCTCAAGTACCGGCAGGTTTTATATCCGCCCTCCGTAACCGTACCGTTATCTGCGGGAATACCGGTTATAAGCACCGTTAAGCTAATCGGTCCCCCCGGAATCACTTTAATCATCATTGGCGGTAGCCCTGCCGTCTTAAAATATGTCTGGCATGTTGTGTTAGGCGGGAGCTACGCCGCTGAAACGCCCGATATCAATCGAGTCTGTGTCATCGGCCGCGATGATGATGGAAACTCGGTATTCGGAACGGCGGAAGATACCGTTGAGTCTGAACTGGTGGGTGAGAGGCTGGATTTCCGGCAGGAGCCCGCTGTCGCCACCGCTGACGGAGCGGCCGAATTGGCCGCCAGCGCTGTCAACAAGATGAGGCTTAACAAGGCAAGCGGTATGATAGTTGTACCGCCAAATTGCGGCCAGGAGCTGTGGGACGTCGTTCAGGTATGGGATTTGGCTGCCAATCAAACAGGCACTAGATTCCGCGTGATTGGTATAAAGTTCGATTATTTTCCCGCGAAAGCCTGTTTCCAACAGCGGCTCATTCTCAGAAAACCCTAATTTGGACCATACGTTGCAACTACATATGTTACGTACTAAAATTGATTTTAATTATGCTTTTACAACACTTTGATATTAACGCCCCAGAGACTAAACCACCAGATCATACTGGATGGGAACAAACCTGGTATGGGTATTATTATATGACTAAATGCTGGTCTGAATCGGCAAAAATTAAATGGGAGAGCCAACAAGAATCAATAGTTAACAACGGAGAGATAACCGAGAGACAATTTGAACGAGATTGCTTCTTAAGTATATTAGTAGATATTAAACGAAATCATGTAAACATGTTTGAGTTAGGAGGTGGATGGGGAGAATGGTGTATGGCCCTTGCGGGTACCATAGATTATAAAATTATAGCAATAAAACCAAAAAGCTATCGTTGTTTATCTATAGAAGGTGAACCAACACACTATCATTGGATTAGGGAGAATTTTGAAATTCAACATATTAATGGTGAAGTCGTACACGGTGCAGTATCAAAAAAGGACGGTGTATGCCAATTTGGAATTAATTCATCGCCAGATGCAAACTATGGGCAAGCCGTCATTAAAAGTTACAAGTTCTCCGCTAGAAAAGTGATCGGGAGTCTTATAAACGGACTTTCTCAAAAAAGCACCGAAATGCAAACCATAGAAATACCGAGTTATTCCGTAGATAAGCTAATACAAAAATATAATTTCGACCATGTTGATATTATACATATGGATGTTCAAGGCTCTGAATATGAAGTAATGCAGGGTGCATTAAAAAGCGTAGAGCGGGATTTAATTGACTATTTATTAATAGGCGTACACGATAAAAAGATTAATTATAAACTGAAGAAATTGCTAACTCCCAAATTTGACCTGATTGTGGATATATATCCTAATTCACTCGGTGAAGTTCCAGGTTTCGCTCCCATAAGGTGCGGCGATGGAATTCAATTATACCAGCGAAAAAACATGTAGCTATAAATTTAACTAGATGTACACGTTGTTGTTTGTTGAGGTGTTGATATATTATATTAGCATCTAAGTGAACCTGGGTATATGACATAATGTATCACCGGGGCAGGTCAATGGATTATTGAGAATGACGGATGGGCATAGTGAACGGTAAGGTTGGTACGGCATTTTCGGTGGTCGTCCCGGTATTCAACGAGAGGGAAAACCTCCAACCGTTACATTCCCGGCTAAGCCGGGTAATGGCGGGTTTAAAAAAACCTTTTGAAATAATATATGTAGACGACGGCAGCAGCGACGGCTCCTTCGAAATATTAAGGGCCCTCCAGACCAAAGATAAAAGCACCAGGGTCATAAGGTTCACCAGGAACTTCGGGCAGCATCCGGCAATAATGGCCGGATTCAATGCCTCACGCGGGGAAGTCATGATAACTCTGGATGCCGACCTGCAGAACCCTCCGGAAGAGATACCCAAACTGATTAAGAAGCTCGATGAGGGTTATGAAGTGGTATTCGGCGTATTTCAGGAGAGGAAGCACTCTCCTTTCAGGCGTGCGGGTTCATGGTTTGCCAAGTGGGCGCTGGCCAGAGTACTGCCGGTGGATGTCGCGGGTCTCAGCGGTTTCAGGGCGGTGAAATCCTGTGCCGTGGACCAGCTTAAATCAATTAACGAAAAAAGCAAATTTCTCGACGGTCTATTGTGCTGGATGGGCTACAGGGTCGGGACGGTGGAGGTGCAACACGACGAAAGGCGAAGCGGGAAAACTAAATATACGCTGTCCAAATTGACAGGTATGTGGCTGGACATGATAATTTCTTTCACCGATTTCCCGTTAAAGATAGCCACGCTGTTGGGGCTGGTTCTTGGTGCCGTAAGCCTGATCCTGGCGCTCTTTTATTTCATTCGCTATTTTGCCTACGGCTACAGCGTACCCGGATTTGCCACTACTGCCATTTTAATAACCTTCTTTTCGGGCATCCAGCTTTTCTCGCTCGGTGTCCTGGGCGAATATATGGGCAGGGTTAACAGGGAAGTTAAGAATAAGGCGGAATATATCGTACGCGATATATATGGCTGATTCAGGGCAAGAATGAAAAAAGACAAAGAAGAATGGCTAGACCCTGTATATGACGAGATGGGCATGACGCAGTGGGGCTGGCGCGTGCTGCACCGGGAAAAGTTCGAACTGGGTCAGGGCGTGGAAATCGGTTCCTTCACGGCGATCGATGCCAGGAACGGAGTCACCATAGAGGACGGCGTGAAAATAGGTTTCGGCTGCGCCATACTCAGCCATTCATCTATCGATGATAAAGACGGGCCGGTGCTGATGAAAAGCAAATGCAGCGTCGGGACCGGTTCGGTGATTATGCCGGGAGTGGTAATAGGCGAAGGCGCCGTAGTCGGCGCCAATAGTTTTGTAGACCGAAATATACCGTCCGGCGAGGTCTGGTTCGGCTCTCCGGCTCGATTTATAAGAAAAACAGCAGGCTAATATAATAATAAGGTAGAGATTTTGAAAACTCTGTTAATAACCGGCGGAGCGGGCTTTATCGGCAGCAACTTTGTCCGCTATATGTTCGAAAATTATCCCGGCTACAATATCGTAGTACTGGATGCTTTGACCTACGCCGGCAATGCCGATAATATCCCGGCGAACATCAAGAAGGACAAGAGGTTCAGTTTCTGGTACGGCAACGTGCGCAATGCCGAGCTGGTCAACGAGCTGGTATCAAAGGCTGAAATCGTCGTTCACTTTGCCGCCGAATCCCATGTTGCCAGGTCGATTTTCGATAATGCCATCTTCTTTGAAACCGATGTCCTGGGAACACAGGTCGTGGCCAATGCCGTTCTAAAAAATCAGGGCAAAGTGGACAGGTTTATACACATTTCAACATCCGAGGTATACGGCACGGCTGCCAAGGTCCCAATGACCGAAGAGCATCCGCTCAATCCGACCACGCCGTACGCCAGCGCCAAGGCCGGCGCCGACAGGCTGGTATATTCATATTGGGTTACGTACCGGGTGCCGGCAGTGATTATCAGGCCGTTCAATAATTACGGGCCCAACCAGCACCTGGAAAAGGTCATACCCAGGTTTATAACCAGCGCTTTGTTGGACGAGCCGTTAACGGTGCACGGTTCGGGTAATAACACCAGGGACTGGGTCTACGTAGAGGACGTATGCCGGGCGCTGGATAGGGCGATACAGGTAAAGATGGATAAGGTAGAGGGTGAAGTGCTGAACATAGGCACGGGTAAGGACCTTTCCGTCAAAAAGGTGGCTGAAATGGTGCTGGATATTATGGGCAAACCAAAGTCGCTGATTAAACAGGTTGGCGACCGGCCCGGGCAGGTGAAACGGCACATTTCATCAACCGAAAAGGCTTCCAAAATCCTTGGCTGGAAGGCGGAAACCGATTTTGCCGATGGCCTGGCCAGGACCATAACGTGGTACCAGCAAAATCCCGATTGGTGGCACAAACTGCTGTGGATGAGGCACGTGCCCATTAAAACCAGGGATGGCAAGATTGAATACCACTAGCGTACGGGCTGCCGAAAAAACCGCACTTTACTGTCCCGCCTGCAAAAAGAAATTAAATCGTTCCGGAAACGCATATATCTGTCAATCATGCGGCAGCTCTTTCCCCGTTGTTAATGATATCCCCTCGCTGGTTATGCATCGGGAGTCCATGGACAGCTTCGCCAGGGGAGAGTTCGAATCCCTGTTTCAAATGGAGCAGAAGCATTTTTGGCATACCGGCAGACGCGAAATAATACTGGATGTTATTAAGAGAAATATACCGGACTGGCAGAGGTGCCGAATGCTGGAAGTCGGCTGCGGCAACGGCAGCGTGACAGCATTTTTAAAGCACAACGGTATACAGATAGAAGGCGGAGATTTATATTCGGAAGGACTGGCCTACTGCCGGCAGCAGCTCGACTCCGTGCCGCTGTACCAGCTGGATGTACTGGCACTGCCCTTCCGCGACGAATTCGATTTAATCGGGATGTTCGATGTTCTGGAACATATCGATGACGACGACAGAGCTCTGTCCGAAATCGGGAGCGCGCTTAAGCCCGGAGGCTGGCTGCTGATAACGGTGCCGGCGTACAGGTTTCTATGGAGCTATTTCGACAAGCTAAGCAAACATAAGCGGCGCTACAGCAGGGAAGAGGTGATAGATAAGCTTGAGCAGGCAGGGTTCACCATTAAGAAGGTGTCCTACTTCATGTTCTTCCTGTTTCCGGTGCTGGCTGCTGCACGGATGATAGGCAATAGGACCCGGCGACAGGAAGGAAAGCGCCAGGGGCTAGACGGGTCGCTAGAGACGAAAACCATACCGGTATTGAACGATATTTTTCTGGGATTGCTCAGATTTGAGAAGTATTTAATGCGACGTTTCAATTTGCCTTTCGGGGCTTCCATAATCATCCTGGCGGAAAGAAAGACATAAGATGAAAGTTGAGTTTTACAGACACGACGTCCAGCCCACGGATATCAACAACGTTGTCGCCGTGCTGAACTCGCTGTTTTTAACCACCGGCGACGTGGTCGGCGAGTTCGAGGATAAATTTTCGAAATACCTGGGCTGCAAATATACCGTCGGTGTGACCAGCTGTACGGCGGCACTTCATCTGGCCCTGCTGTCTTACGGCGTCGGCACCGGTGATGAAGTTATCACCACCCCGATGACATTTATTTCCAGCGCCAATTCCATTATCTACACGGGGGCCAGGCCGGTCTTTGTGGACGTGGAACCGCAAACGGGCAATATCGATGCCGATTTGATCGAGGCAGCGATTACGCCGAGGACCAAAACCATACTGCCCGTCCATCTTCACGGGCAGATGTGCGACATGAAAAGGATCAGGAAAATAGCCGACAAACACGGCCTGGTGATAGTCGAGGACGCCGCCCATGCCATAGAGGCCGTCAGGGACGGCGTCCGGCCGGGCAAACTGGGGGAAGCTGCCTGCTTCAGCTTCTACGCCACCAAAAACATAACCTCGGGCGAGGGCGGCGCCATTGGTACCAATAATGCCGGAATCGCCGAGATGTTGAAGAAGCTCCGCCTGCACGGCATGAGCAAGGGCGCCGCCGAACGTTACTCCAAGAAGTACGAGCACTGGGACATGGAGATGCTAGGCTGGAAGTACAACATGAGCAATATTCAAGCTGCCATGTTGATCGGACAGCTCGACAGAATCGAGAAGAACCGGGAGCGGCGGGAATTCATCTGTCAGATGTACCAGGAGGCTTTTAAGAACAATCCTCAGATATCACTGCTGCAGATAGTGCCCGGCTCCAGGAGCGCCAGGCACATGTTCACCATCCAGGCGGCGCCGGAGAAAAGGGACAAGGTAATGTGGGAGATACAGAAAAAGGGCGTGGGTGTGGCCGTCAATTTCAGGGCGATTCACCTTTTATCATACTATCGTGAGACGTTCGGCTATAAGAGGGGCGCGTTTCCAGTGGCCGAGAGGATAGGAGACAGCACCATAACGCTGCCCTTATACCCGGGACTGACCGATGGCGAAATAGAGTACGTGATCAAGACCGTCAACGAGGCGACGGCAAAATAGGGGGATAGGAGCGAGATGACTTATGTATGGCTGGTCATTACCCTGGCTGGTACCGTAGCGGCCCAGCTGCTGCTTAAAAAGGGATTGAATCAGGTAGGCCAGGCGCCTTCGCAGATTGGCGGTATGTTTCCCTTTCTGGTACATGCCTTCAGTAATATCTACGTGCTGGCGGCCATGGTTTCCGTGGTGGTAGCCGCACTGGCCTGGATTCTGGCCCTGTCCAGGGTCGGACTGGGACACGTCTATCCCTTCATGAGCCTGTCATTTGTTCTGGTAGCCATATTTTCGGTTATGCTGTTTAAAGAAAATATCGCTCTACTGGGCTGGGTAGGTATTGTACTGGTCTGCGCCGGCGTGTTTCTGGTTTTGAGAAGCTAATCACGTAATGTCCAAACGACAAAAATCAGATAAGTTCCTGTTCGTGGCACTGGCCTTGATATTTCTTCTGGCCCTCGGTGTCAGGGTCGGTATGATAGCTATCAGCCCCACGATTTATTACAACTACGGGACCATAAGCGGATTTGGCGAGACTGCGAGAAATCTGGCCGAGGGGCGCGGATATGTTTATGACGATGCGTACCTGAACACGCTTTATGCGACCTCGGAAAAAGAGGGCCAGCTTGTCGATGTTCAGGACATAAAACCACCGGCCGAAGAACAGTTTACGTCTTACTATTATTTTCCTCCCGGGACGAGCGCGCTACTCGCCGGCACTTATTTAGTATTCGGACAGGATAGATATATCTATCTGCGCTACCTGCAGGCGGTAATCGATTCTTTCGGCTGCCTGATTATTTTTCTGCTGGGACGTGAGCTGTTCAGCAGGAGGGCGGGGCTGATAGCTGCCTTTCTGTATGCCGTGTGGCTGCCCATTGCCTTCCTGGCCATCTGGCCGGTGCACGATGCCCTGATGCCGTTTATAACGCTGGCCGCTCTATATCTTTTTATTCTGGGAGTGCGCAGAAAATCGATACTTTTTTGTGGCTTAGCCGGGGAGGCTGTAGGCGTGGGCTGTTATTTCCAGCCAAGCATAATGCTGCTGCCTGTTCTCTTCGGCATAGCTGTATTTGTGTATGACTTTCGAAAGCGGGAATTGGGAAAACAGTTTGCCAGTTGGGCAAAGGTCACAGTGGTCATGATGGCGGTGGTAGTCCTCGTTATATCGCCGTGGGTGGTCAGGAACCATCGCGTCACCGGCGACTGGATTGGTATGCGGCCGGGGGTGTGGTCGGGCATCTGGGAAGGTTTCGGAGAGTTCGGCCAGAACCCCGTTGGTGCCCAGTTTTCCGATGAGGCCACCAGAGAACTGGCCAGGAAAGAGCTGGGCCCGGATGTCGAGTATCTGTCTCCACAATATCAGGCCTTTTTCAAGAGCAAGGTGATAAATGCGGTAGAAGAGCATCCTGCCTGGTGGCTCGGCCTGGTGGCGAGAAGAGTTCCTAGAACGATATTTTATGCCAATGACATCGGCGTCAATAACACGCTGATCATGCTGAGAGACAGCGGCTATCCGACCGACCAGACCGTGTTGCAGACCTTATTTAACGGCACCTTCTGGAAATTTACCGGAGAGCATCCGCTGACTGCGGTATACGTGGCAGTGGGTGGCCTGCTGGACGTTTTCGCGGTGGTTCCGGTTTTGCTTGCCATATTCGGTATCTGGGTAATCCGGAAAAACTGGAGAACGCTGGCACTGATACTGACGGTGACTATATATTTCGCCGCTGTACATGTAATTTTCTTTACGGCGGCTCCGAAGAGCATAATGCCCGGAAGCCTGGCTTATGTTATTTTATGCGCAGTCGCACTGGATTATTTTTACGCCCGGATAAAGGGTAGAGATATCGCAACCCAAAATGTAATGCCTGATTAGCAGTGTTTAGATGTCACCGGATAAAGACAAAATGTCAGTGAAGTTAAAATCAGACCGTTTCTCGGTTATTATGCTGGCGCTGATTTTAATGGTGGCAATAGCTTTCAGATTTAGCTTGATTTTCGCCACTCCGGGATTTGCCACTTACTACGGAGTGGTTACACCTATAGGTG
>Ga0316628_100001839_pt1 | contig 15279 bp, 8 predicted proteins | sample OWC_Aug_M2_C1_D5_FD_207648 | JGI IMG/M metagenome (GOLD analysis project Ga0316628, IMG submission 207648) | Wetland soil microbial communities from Old Woman Creek delta, Ohio, United States - OWC_Aug_M2_C1_D5_C | ecosystem: Environmental > Terrestrial > Soil > Wetlands | place: USA: Ohio... | reverse complement strand
CCGATGCGATCGCCGAGATGGCGCTCGAGAACTACATCGAGATGCGCGACACCGTGCGCGACCCGAAATTTCAGCTGCAGAAGGCGCTGTCGCTCGAGCTCGAGCGGCGCTTCCCCGGCCGCTTCATCCCGCGCTACTCGATGGTGATGTTCCACCACGAGATCGGCTACGCCGACGCCTACGCGCGCGGCCAGATCCAGCAGGAGCTGCTCGACGAGCTGACGCGCGAGACCGCGCGCATCGAGGAGGTCGACTGGGGCCGCGCCGAGCGGCTGATCGGGGACCGGTTGCCAGCCGCTTCCTGAGCTGCGCGGGCTAGAGGTTTTCCTTCAGGAACTTCTCGATTTCCTGCAGCACTTGCAGCCGGGTCGCGGCGCCCGACATCCAGTGATCCTCGCCCGGCAGCTTCACAAAGGTCACGTTCTTGTTGAGTTGCTGGAGGGCGCGCGCCATGTTCTCCGACTGCTCGATCGGCACCACGGAATCGTTGATTCCGTGCAGGAGCAGGACGGGAATCCTGATCTGATCGGCGGCGCGAGCAGGGGAGCGCTCGATGACGTTCTTGTCGAACGGTGAGCCGATGCTCTCGTGCCAGTAGGCGAGGGAGCTCGATTCGTCTCCCCACTTTGCAGCCACCGTGCCGAGCATGGCCGGCAGGTCGGACACACCGCTGACGCTGACCGCGCATTTGTACAAGTCCGGCGTGAACGCAGCCCCGGCGAGCGCCGCATAGCCGCCATAACTCGCGCCCACAATGCACACGCGCCGCGCGTCCGCGATGCCCTGCTCGATCATCGCCTTGACGCCGTCGGTCACGTCATCCTGCATCAGAAGTCCCCACTGGTGCCGGCCGGCGAGGCGAAATGCATCGCCGAAGCCCGACGAGCCACGAAACTGCGGCCGCAGCACGGCGTACCCGCGGGTGGCGATGAACTGCGATAACCAATCGAATTCGTAGCCGTCGCGATCTTCGGGACCGCCGTGCGGCAGCACGACGAGCGGCAGCGTCTTCGCCTCCACGCCCGGAGGAATCGTCAGGTATGCAGGAATTTCAGTGCCATCGCGTGCCTTGTACGTGATGGAGCGCACTTCACCGAGCGGCACATCGGCAAGCGCCGGGTACTCCTCACCCGCGATATCGGCCTGGCCCTTGTTGAAGTCGACCAGATAATAGATGGCGGGGTTCGAAGGACTGTCGACGCGTGCGAGGACGCGCTTGCCGTCCTCCGAACGTCCGTACACGACGACCGAGCGGCCCTTGAACGCCCGCGCCACACTCTCGTAACGCGCCTCCGCCTTCTTGTCGATCCAGCGGCCCTCCTCATCCGGCCCGCCCAGCCAGACGCCCACCGGGGCACCGCTGAATCGGTCTGTTATCACCGACTGCACGTCGTACTGGGGATCCTCGAGCAGCACCTTGGCACCCGATCCGTCGAGCGCAATGCCCCACAGGACCGAGCGACCGGCGGCGTTCGGACCTATGGCCGCGATCGAAGCGCCGTCCGCAGTCAGTCCGTACAGTGCCAGAGTGTCGCCGTTACGCGAGTAGATTTCGTTCCAGCCGATGCCGCGCTTTGCGAGCACCCGGAATTCGCGGGTTTTCGGATTCCAGTCAGCGCGCGCCACGCAATCGCCGGCGGCATCGACGATCCAGTGCGTGGTGAATTGCGTGCCCTGATCGGCTCTTGCCCCTTTGCCGGTGCGCGTATCGACGTCGAACAGCACGGATACCCATCCCGAGTCTTCCCGGTGGCCGCCAAGGCGCGTGTCCGTTGCGCCCTGCGCGGCGTTGAACGAATAGTCCCAGGTCCACATCACGATCTTTTTTGGCTTGGACGTGTGCCAGGCAACCAGGTCCGAACCGGTGACGAACTGCCTGAAACCGTCGTCCATCAGCAGTATCCGGGTCTCGCCGGTCGTCACGTTCGACGCCAGCGTGCGGAACATTTCGTACCGCTGATCGCCGATGTGCTTCTTCTCCCAGGGCTGGCTGATATCGATCAGCACCGTCTCGTTGTCGCTCCAGTAGAGGCCTCGCAGCTTGGTCTTGTCGGCGACTGCAAAGTAGCGTTTGAACGCACGCGCCGCCAGGTCGAACACCGCAACCTGTTCCTTGGGCCCGCTGCGGTCGCTCCAGGCGAGGAGATTGCCGTCGGGACTGAGCACGACGTCGCTCACTTGCGGCAGGCTCGCGAAGGCGGCAGCGGGCGCCGGCGCGGCAATCGCGGCCGACGTGCACGCCAGGCCGAACAAAACTCCGCAAGCAGTGCGCACGGTGACCCGGAACAAGGCGGACCCCATGTTGTTCTCCTTTTGGTCGGCCGATCCCTGTGATGAGTCTACCAAGACCGCCGGTCCACGCACACGGATGCGATTCCCCCGCGCCAGCTACAGGTTTTCCCCGAGAAACCGCTCGACCTCTTGCAGCACCCTGAGCCGCGTCTGCGCGCGCGCCATCCAATGATCCTCACCCGGGAGCTTGACGAAAGAGTATTTCTTGTGCGCGCGGTCCAGCGCACGCGCCATCCGGTCCGACTGCTCGACCGGAACCACGGGATCGTCGAATTGGTGCATGAGCAGGATGGGAATGCGGATCCGGTCGGCCGCGCGCGCGGGCGAGCGGGCGACGCGGTCCTTCCCTGACATCAGGGAGATGCTTTCGCGCATCGAGATCGCCTCACTCGCTTCCGGGCGGATCGGCATGAGCGTTGCTCCGAGCATCACCGGCAAATCCGCCACCCCCGCTATGCTGACTGCACACTTGTAGAGCTCGGGCGTGAAAGCCGCCCCTGCGAGCGCCACGTACCCGCCGTAGTCCGCCCCGACGATGCAGATGCGGTGCGGATCGGCTACGCCGCGATCGATCATCGCCCGCACACCGTCGGTAACATCATCCTGCATGCGCAGGCCCCATTGCCCCCGGCCCGCGTTGCGGAAGGGCTGACCAAAACCAGTCGACCCGCGAAACTCGGGTCGCAGCACGGCGTAGCCGCGCGTCGCGAGGAACTGCGAAAGCCAGTCAAATCCGTGCCGGTCGCGCAGCTCGGGCCCGCCGTGCGGCACGACGACGAGCGGCAGGCTCTTCGCCTCGAGCCCCGGGGGAACCGTCAGATAAGCTGGGATCGACGTCCCGTCGCGCGCCGCATACGTGATGGAGCGGACATCACCGAGCGGCACCTCGGCGAGCGCCGGGTATTCCTCGGCTGCGATGTCTGCGCGATGCGCTTCGAGGTCGACAAGGTAGTACACCGTGGGCCTCGACGGATCAGCGACACCCGCAAGAACAAGATGACCGTCCGCAGATGATTCGGCCAATGCAACCCGCCGACCCTTGAACGCGCGCCCCAGGATCTCCGCGCGAGCCTGCGCCTTCTTCTCGATCCAGCGGATCTCTTCGTCGCGTCCGCCGAGCGACACGGCCACGGCTGACCCGGTCAGGTTGTCCTGGATCACGTCTTCGACGTCGTTGTCTGAATCCTCAAACAGGATTCGGGCGGCGGTTCCGTCGAGAGGGATCGCCCACAATACAGAGCGGCCACCGGCGTTCGGGCCGACCGCCGCGATCGAAGTGCCATCTGCCGTGAGGCCCCGAACCGCCAGTGGGCCACGACCCGTCTGCGAATAGATCTCGGTCCAACCGGTACCACGCTTCGCGAGCATCCGATATTCCCCGAGTCTCGAGTCCCATTCGCCGCGGGCCACGCAGTCGCCGTCCGCGTTCGCGACCCAGTCGCGAGTGGATGGTGTTCCATCCGCCATCCGATCCACTTTCCCGCTGCGCGTGTCGACTCGAAACAGCGAGTAGGCGAGCTCCTTCCTTCCCGGCGGATAGTCGAGGGTGGCCATCACCACGGACCCGGGATTGCTGGTACGCCAGGCGATTACATTCGCTCCCGTGATCCACCTGCGTTCGCCTTCCGTGTTGAGCAAGATGCGGGTCTTGCCGCTCGTCACATTGGCCGCGAGCGTCCGGAACAGGTCGACGCCCGGTTCGCGGTTGCCAGTGTAATACGCGTCCGCGACATACTGGCGGATCTCGATCAGCAACGTCTCGCTGTCGCTCCAGTAGATGGCATTGAGTCGAGTGCGCGGATCGACGGCGAAGTGGCGCTTGAAGTCACGCGCTGCGAGGTCGAACACGGCAATCCGCACGTCGTTGTCGTCGCGCTCCTCCCAGGCGAGGAACCTTCCGTCGGGACTGATCTGCGCGTTCCGCGCCTGCGGCAGGCTGGCAAATGCCTCGGCGGGCGGCGGCGATGGAAGCGCGCCCTGCGCGGGGAAGGAGAGGCAGCCGGCGGACGCGGCGACGATGCCGACGCGAAGCATTCGCGCGAGGATCGGCAGGCTCTTCACGTGGCTCGCTCCAGCGTCACGAAGCTGTACGCGTGCGCGTGCCGCTCGTCCGCGGCGTGATCCTCGCGAGCGCTCTCGCGCCAGTCTGCCCGCAATAATTCCGGGAAATGGGTGTCGCCGTCAATTCGAGCATGCACCTCGGTGAGCTCGATGCGCCGGCAATACGGGACGCACAGGCGGTAGATGTCGGCGCCCCCGATCACCATGATCTCGCGCGCGGATTCGGCGCGCCGGATCGCCTCGTCGAGGGTATGCGCGACCGTGACGCCGGGCGCGTGCCAGTGCCGGTCGCGCGTGAGCACGATGTTCTGCCGCTCGATGAGCGGCTTGCCGATCGACTCGAAGGTCTTGCGCCCCATGAGCACGGGCCTGCCGAGGGTGAGCGATTTGAAGCGGCGCAGGTCGGCCGGCAGCCGCCAGGGCAGCGAGCCGCCGCTGCCGATGACGCCGTTGTCCGCCATCGCGACGACGAACACGAGCTCGGGGCCCTCGCCGGGCGGCAGATCGGCCTGCCCCGGGTTTGTGACGTGGTCTACTGTGCTTGACATAAGTCCCTCAAATTGTGACCCGTTCGATGCTTTGCTGCGAGTGCGGCTTATATCCTGCCCGCGCCGTACCAGCCAGCCGGCCGCCAATGAGGGCGTACGGCGGGCACGCGGCGATCATCGACTGTCCATTTGACCCCAGGAAAGTTCAGTCGCTGCAATGAAGCGGGTACTGGCAATCCTCGCCGTCGCGGTGCTGGGACTTGGCTCCGCGACGGCGTTTTCTCAGAGCGCCCCGATTGCGCGCTTCGCCCGCTTCGTCGGCCACATGAATGTGACGGCGACTGGCGGGTCGCTGCGGGATCAGCCGAATACCGGCAACGCCTGCTCGCTCGCCAACAACCCGAGCAGCAATCCGCTCGTCGGCATTCCGGCAGGCGCCACGATCGTCGCGGGCTATCTTTACTGGGGCGGCTCGGGCGCGACGGTTGACTCGCAGGTGAGCCTCAACGGCATCACCGTCAATGCCTCGCGCACGTTTACGGTCGTCTCCGGAGGCGCCACCTCCTTCGGGGCGTTCGCCGACGTCACGTCGCTCGTGACGGGCAACGGCATCTACACCTTCGGCAATCTCACCGTCGACGCGAGCGCAGCGTACTGCGGCAACCAGACGGTGTTCGCCGGCTGGTCGCTGGTCGTCATCTACCAGCTCGCGTCGGAGCCCCTGCGAGCCGTGAACGTGTTCGACGGCCTGCAGGCGTTCCAGGGCAGCCAGATCAATCTCGTACCCGATGGCTTTCGCATCCGGCCGAGCGGCAACGACGGCAAGATCGTGGTCGTCAGCTGGGACGGCGACCCGGGCAATTCGACGGCGCTCAACGGTTTCAGCGAGTCGCTGCAGTTCAACGGCAACGTCCTCGACGACGGGATCAATCCGCCCGGCAGCAACCCGCTCGTCCAGCAGTTCGACAGCACGATCAACACCCTCGGCCTGCAGAACACCTACGGCACCGACGTCGATACCTACGACGTCACACCGTACCTCGTTCCGGGAGCGACCTCCGCCACCACGACCTACTCGTCGGGCCAGGACCGCGTCTTCCTCACCGCCCAGATCGTGAGCGTGACGAGCGATCCGAACGTCGACCTGACGATCACGAAGACCCACACCGGCAACTTCGTCGTGGGCTCGAATGGCACGTACACCCTCACGGTGAGCAACGCCCCGGGCGTCGAGCCGGAAGACAACACGGTCACCGTCACCGATACGCTGCCCGCCGGGCTGACGTACGTCTCTGGCGTCGGCACCGGCTGGACCTGCTCGAACGCGGCGCAGGTAGTGACCTGCACCCACCCTGCATCGCTCGCCGCCAGCGCCTCGTTCCCCCCGATCGCGCTCACGGTCGCAGTCGGCGCCGCGGCGTTCGGATCCGTATCGAACACCGCAACGGTGTCGAGCGCGAGCTACGACAGCAATCCAGCCAACAATTCGGCGACCGACGTCGCCACCGTCATCGGCTCGAATCTCTCGACCGCGACCAAGACCGTCGCGGACCTCAACGGCGGGGATGCCGATCCGGGCGACGCGCTGCGCTACACGATCACGCTCACCGAAACGGGCGGCGCGACGGCAACCGGTGTCTCGCTCACCGACGATGTACCGGCGAACGTGTCGAGCTACTCGCTCGTCACGATCCCGGCGGGAGCAGCGAGTTCATCGACGGGCACCGGCACCGGCGCCAATAACACGGGGTTCATCAATCTGTCGAACATCACGGTGCCCGCAAACGGCAGCGTAACCGTCGTGTTCGACGCGATCGTCGCCGCGGTGGCGCCCGGCGCGACGATCGACAACACCGTGACGATCGCCAATCCGAACGGACCTGGCGCGACACCGGCAGCACCGCAGGTGATCGTCTCGGCGTCCCGGATTCCGGGCAGCGGCACAAAACCGCTTTATCTGTGGAGCACTCCGGACCGGCGCCTGTCGCGCGTGCAACCGACCGGCGCGCATCCGAGCGTCGTCATCAACCCCCTGGGCTCGGCCGTCTGGACGCTGGCGCCGACGCTGCAGAAAGCGACGACGCTGCAGGCGGGGAACTTCGCGGTGCGGCTCTGGATCAATCGCGCAGGCGGCAACCCCAATCGCAACGTAACCGTCACATTGGCGAATAGCGCGCTCGGTACGCTTGCCGGCGTCACGCAGAACATCACGGCGGTTCCGGCCGGCACACCGGCCGGATACGTGTTCACACTCAATCTGCCGGCGAGCGTCACGGCGCCGGTCGGCTCGGCCTTCACGCTCACTGTCGTGAACAACACGACACAGGCGAACCGCACCGTCAACGTCTGGCCCACCTCGGGCGCGAACATTTCGCGCGTCGAGCTCAACAGCGCGACCGTCATCAACGTCGACAGCGTCACCGACTACACGGCTGCGTACCCCGCGCCCACGACCGCCGCGAGCTTCCTGCGCGGCAGTACGGTCTACGTCCGGGCCGTCATCAGCGATCCGTTCGGCAGCTTCGACGTCACGCAGGCCCGGATAACCATCGTCGACGCCAACGGTGCGACGCAGGTGTCGAGCCAGGCGATGACCCAGGTCGCGGACTCGGGCGTCGCCACGAAGACGTACGAGTACGCCTACGCCGTCCCGGTAAATGCCGCGCTCGGCGGCTGGACGACGCGCATCGTCGCGACGGAAGGAACGGAGACGACGCCGGTCACCGACCTCGGCGTCGGATCATTCTCGGTCTACGTGCCGCCGCCCTCCCTCATCATCACCAAGACGTCGCAGGTGATCTCGGATCCCTATCGGGGCGCCGCCAATCCGCTGCGCGTGCCGGGCAGCGTCCAGCTCTACTCGATCATCGTGCGTAACAGCGGCGCGGGAACGGTCGACAACGATTCGATCGTGATCACCGATCCGATTGCGGCGAATGTCGCGATGTACGTGAGCACGGCGAGCGGCGATCCGGTCGCGTTCGTCGATGGCTCGGCGCCGAACCAGAGTGGGCTCGCGTTCAATTACGCCGCCAACGTCTCGTATTCGAATCAGGCCGGCGGCGGTCCGCCGTACACCTACACGCCGGTCCCGGATGCCAATGGCTTCGATCCCAACGTGCACGGGGTGCGCATTGCGCCCACCGGTCCCATGAACGGCGCCGTCGGTGCCGCCAGCCCGCAGTTCACGATCCAGTTTCGCGTGCGCGTGAACTAGGGGCCTTACAGCGAGTTGAGGAAGGCGACGAGCTGCTGCTTCTGTACGTCCGACAGTCCCATCTGGAAGCGCTTGTCGTAGAAGTTCACGACCTGGCTCAGGTTGGCCGCCGCGCCGTTGTGAAAGTAGGGCGCTCGCGCCGCGAGGCCGCGCAGGATCGGGCCCTTGACCCGGTTGAAATCGCTGCAGTGGCCCGTGACCAGGGCGCGGCCCGGATCGGTCGTGTAGAAGGACGCGGGTTGACCGGGGTTAAACGGGTTGGGGCAGCCCTGGATCAGGAACACCGGCAGGTCCGGCGTGCTGACCTGGCCCAACGCGGCGGCGATCGCCGGATCGGATTCCATGCCGGATGCGTCCGCGTGACTGGTGCCGACATCGAGCGGCAGAGGCAGCGAGTGATCGCCGACATTCGGGGCATCGTGGCAGCTCGTGCAGGTGCCGACGAAGGACGTCGGACGATTGATGGCGTTGTTGTCGTTCAGGCCCCGCACGTTGCTAATGGTGAGCGGGAAGGTGTTGAAGATTTGCTCGCCCGCCGCGATATCGGCGCGTGCACGGCTGCGAACCGTAACGAGCGGCCGGCCGGCCTGCGACCACGCGCCGAACAGCTGCATCACGAGCGGCGAGAATGCGGCTCCGGTCGGATTCTGCCCGAGCGAGTCGTTGATCCCCGGGTAGTACTCCTGTTGCGCGAGCGTGAATGGTCCGCCCAGCGCGCCACCTGCGTTCAGGAGGCCCGCCCGGTTGTCGTAGATCTGCGCAGATGACAGCGCCAGCTCGAAGTCGACGATGGCGTTCAACTGCGCGTCGCTCGGCGCCACGGCCGCCTGCGCGTGTCCCATCGTGGCGTCGAGCGCCTGATGCTTGAGGTCCGTGCGCAGATTGTCCGCGAAGCTGTCGCCGCTGTTGAGCGGCGCGACCGTCTCGCGAACGTCCCACATGACGCCGCTCAGGAATCCAAGATTGGTGGAAGGGAGCGGCCGGCGATAGACGGAGGCTACGAGCAGTCCCGTCGCGGCATCCGTCTGCAGGGCGCAGCCGTACGGGTCATGCACCGCGCTGATGGAGAACTCGGCGTTCGCAGGGATGGCCTCCGCGATGCGTATCAGCCCATTCTGCAGCAGCAGGCTGTGGCCGGCGCGATCGGAGCGCTGCACGTTCTGGCAGTTGGCGCCGTCGACGCTCGCGAACAGCGGATCGTTGCCGCGCGTGGCCGCAAAGCGCTGGCGGGCGGCCGCCGGCGTCATGCTCATGGCCTGGCGCACATCGTGGCAGGTGGCGCAGCTGCGTCCGTTGGTGCCGAGGCTCTGGAAGAACGGGTTGGATCGGTCGATGGGACCGTCGACCTTGTACGTCGCGGTCACCCCGGTCGCGTTGGGGAACAGCACGAGGGCGGTTCCCGGCGTGTCCGCTGCGGCAATGCCCGACGCACAGCACAGCGTTGCCGCGGCCAGAATTATTGTTCTTGTCATATTTCGACGCTCCCTTGAATACCCTGTATCCCCTAGATCGTAAAGTCTTGCAGCAAACCCGACATTTGGCACTTACAAATGCGCGGACTGTGACTCGGCTCCGGTTGCCTGTACCCTGCCCTCGCTGCAATCTGCGGCGGGTTTCCAGGGTGGGAGCCGGGACAGATGCCGGACAATGACCCGACAGCGCTCGTTCAGGGTGACAGGCTGTTCGCCTCTCTCTATCAGGAGCTGCGCCAGCTCGCCGAGCGGCAGCTGCGACGCAGCGCGGGCGCGCCCCTCAGCCCGACGACCCTGCTCCACGAGACCTATCTCGATCTGTCCGGGCGTGAGGCCGTCTTCCCCGACCGCGCGCACTTCATGGGGTATGCCGCACGCGCGATGCGCGGGCTGATCATCGATTTCGCGCGCCAGCGGCGCGCCCTCAAGCGCGGCGGGGAGTTTCACATCACGCAGCTCAATACGCAGATTCCCGACCACCCGGCCGATGAGCACGAGCTCGCGCGCCTCTCGGAAGCGCTCGATGAGCTTGCGGGCCGCGACGCGCGCCTTGCCGAGGTCGTGGATCTCAAGTATTTCTGCGGCTTCTCGTTCGCGGACATCGCTGCCATGCAGGGCACCTGCGAACGCACGGTGCAGCGCGACTGGGAGAAGGCGCGGCTGTTTCTCTACCGCGAGCTGAGGGACTGCACCGGGGGTTGACGGCGGAGCCGCGGACCGAGCGCATGGATGTCGCATTCTCCTGCGCGAATCCGATTTGATTCAGCGGTAGCCATTCACAACAACTACATGCACAACCCCGATCGTGACCGCTGGCTTTCGTTGAGTGAGCACCTCGATCGCGCGCTCGAGATCTCAAGAGCCGAGCGCGCCGCCTGGCTCGAGGAGCTCGAGGGCGAGGAACCGGAGATCGCCCGCGAGCTGAGGGGACTCCTGTCCGCGGCCGATGAACGTGACTTCGACGACTTCCTCGCCGGCGCCGCCCCGGCTGCACCCAAGGCGCCGCCAGAAGCACCAGCGATGATCGGCCGGCGCATCGGCGCGTACGTGATCGAGTCCGAGATCGGGCGCGGCGGCATGGGGAGCGTGTGGCGCGCGGTCCGCGCCGACGGTCACTTCGAGGGCTACGTCGCGATCAAGCTCGTGCACGCCTCGTGGCTCGGGCGCGAGGGCGAGCAGCGGTTTCGCCGCGAGGGCAAGCTCCTCGCGCGCCTCGATCACCCGCACGTCGCGCGTCTCATCGACGCCGGGGTCCTCGACGATGGCCAGCCGTACCTCGTGCTCGAGTACGTCGAGGGCCAGCCGATCGATACGTACTGCGACGAGCACGGGCTCGACGTCGCAGCGCGCGTCGAGCTCTTTCTCGGCGTGGTCGACGCGGTGGTGCACGCTCACAGCCATCTGATCGTTCACCGGGATATCAAGCCGTCGAACATCCTGGTGACAAGCGCCGGCGGTACGAAGCTCCTCGATTTCGGCATCGCGAAGCCTCTTGGCGCGGACGACGCCTCCGCCGGCCTCACGCGCTCGGGTACGAGCGCATTGACCCCCGACTATGCCGCACCGGAGCAGCTCCTCGGCGAGCCGGTGACGGCCTTGACCGATGTCTACACGCTCGGGCTAGTGCTCTACCGCCTGCTCACCGGAAGGCTGCCGGTGCCGCGCGAATCCCGATCCGCGGCCGAGTTCGTTCGCGCCATCCTGGAGCAGGATGCGCCGCGCGCATCGACCGTCGCCGGCGACGCAGCGGTACGCCGCGCGCTCGCGGGGGACCTCGACAACATTCTCGCCAAGGCCCTGAAGCTGCGCCCCGACGAACGTTATCCGTCGGCCGGTGCCTTTGCCGACGATCTCAAGCGCTTCCTCGCGGACGAGCCGGTGCTCGCGCGGCCCGACACCGTTGCGTATCGCGCGGCGAAGTTTGTCCGCCGCCATCGTGGCGGCGTCGCGACTGCCCTCCTGATGCTCGTGGCGCTCGTCGTCGCGACCATCGTGACCGCGAGCCAGATGCTGGAAGCGCGGCACCAGCGGGATCTCGCCGAGGTCGAGCTGCAGCGCTCGGAAGCCTTCAACGATCTCATGTCCATCGTACTGAGCGAGTCGGGTCCGAACGGCGGCACCGTCACAGCCGGAGAGCTCCTGGATCGCGGCGAGAAACTGGTGCGCAGCGAGTTCGCGTCGACGCCGCTGCTGCGCGCCCGGTTGATGTACTCGCTATCAACGCTGTATCTCGCCGCCGGACTCTTCGGCAAGGAGCATCCACTCGTGCGGGAGGCGCACGAACTGGCGATGCAGACCGGCGATGCGAACATGATCGCAATCACGGGCTGTGCCCTCGCGCAGTCCGCAACGACATCGACCGGCGAACTGCCAGCCGCGCGCGCAAGCATCGAGCGCTATCTCGCCGCGCTGCCCGCGGCGGGGTTCAGCGACGAAGCGCGCGCCGAATGCCTGTTTGCCGAGAGCACAGTCGATCGCCTGCAGGGCGACGGCGCACTTGCGCTCGCGGAAGCCGAGCGCGGCAATGAGCTGCAGCAGCGATCGAGCTCCACCACCCAGTGGAGCAAGCTCATTTCCATGATCGCGCTGGCGGATGCCGAACGCAGCGCGGGGCGCTTCGCTCAGGCGGACGGCACCTATCAGCGCATCGCAGCCGGCTTCGAGCGCCTGAACGTCGAGCGCACGGCATTTGCGACGACGTTGTACAACAACTGGGCGCTCGCTCTAACGAACCTCGGCCAGCCGGCCCGCGCGGTGAGCCTGTACGAGCGTGTGTTGGCCCATGACAAGGGGCAGAGCACGCCGGACGCCTTCTTGCGAGTCAACTACGCGTCGGCCCTTGTGCACCTGGGGCGGCCAGAGGAGGCGCGCCGCATGCTCGAGCCGGCGTACGCCGACGCCGTCGCGAACGGCAATCGCGTGTCCGCGGCAATGGTGCGCATGGGGCTCACCAGGATCTACCGGGACCTTGGCGACCTCGATCAGTCGGATCGCCTGCTGCAGCAAACCGAAAGCGATTTGCGTGCCATGCTGCCGGAAGGACACGAGGCCTTTGGCGCGCTGCATCTGAACAAGGCGCTGGTTGCGCAGAAGCGGCAGGACTACGCTCTGGCGCTCGCCGAAACCGATCGCGCGCTCGCCATCTTTGCCGCCAAACCGGGCCTCGCCTACCGCGCGGCAACGACTCGCATTACGCGGGCGGAGATACTGCTCGCTCTCGGGCGTGCCGATGAAGCGCGGTCGGAAGTCAACGAGTCGATGGCAGCGCTGCAGCCAATCATCCCGCCCAACGTCAAGTCATCGCACATCGGCCACGCATTGCTCGTCGCCGCGCAGATCGACGCCAGGGAGGGTAACAGCGCCGCGGCACAAGACGCGGCCCGGCAAGCCTACGAGCAGTTGGCGGCGACCGTCGGCGCGGAACACGCCCTTACGGTCGCCGCCAGAAACCTCGCCGGTTATCGCTGAGCCGCGACCGCGGCGAGCGCCTTCTTCCTCGCGGCCTCGAACTCATCGCCCGGATTGTAGGTCGGCAGCGCGTCGGCCTGCTCGATCAGCCAGCCGGCGTAGAAGATGAGCTCCGCGTCCTCGATCATGCCGTCGAAATTCCAGCTGTCGTCGATCTGGTCTGACGGCTGGTGATAGTCCTTGAGCTCCCATTCCTCGAGCCGCGCACGTCCCCACCCGGCCGGCTTGCCGACGAAGTCCGTGCCGGTGTCGAAGTAGAGCGCGGGGACGCCGATCTTCGCGAAGTTGAACTGATCCGAGCGATAGTAGTAGCCGCGGTCCGGGAACTGATCGCCCTTCATGACGCGGCCCTGCCACTGGATCACCGACTCGGCGACCTGGTCGAGCGAGGACTTGCCGGAGCCGACGAGCGAAATGTCGTTCGTGCGGCCGAAGTGATTGCCGCCGTCGATGTTGAGGTTCGCGGCGATCCGGCCGGCCGGGAACGTCGGGTGCTCGGCGTAGTACTGCGAGCCGAGGAGTCCCTGCTCCTCCGCCGCGACGAACAGGATCAGCGTCGAGCGGCGCGGCCGCTCCGGCAGCGCCGCGATGGTGCGCGCCACGGCGAGGATCTGCGCGCAGCCCGAGGCATTGTCCTCGGCACCGTTGTAGATACGGTCGACCTTCTTGCCTTCCTCGCCGGGCTTGACCTCGGCCATGCCGAGATGATCGTGGTGCGCGGAGAATACGACGACCTGGTCGGCGAGCTTCGGGTCACTGCCGCGCAAGAGGCCCGCGACGTTCGCGGTCTGAGTATGCGCGACTTTGTTCGTGAACGAGATCGAGGTGCGAATGCCGAGCGGTACCGGCCGGAAGTTGCGCGAGTGCGCCGCCGCGACGAGCTGGTCGAGATTCTGGCCCGCGGCCGACATCAGGCGCCGGGTCGCTTCCTCGGTGGCCCAGGCCTTGATCTGGACGCGCGGCTCGCCGCGGTCCGGCAGCTCGAACTGCTCGCCGCCCCAGGAAGTCTGCACCACCTGCCAGGGGTAGCCCGCGGACGGCGTCGTGTGAACGATGATCGCCCCCGCCGCGCCCTGGCGGGCGGCGCTCTCGTACTTGTACATCCACCGGCCGTAATAGAGCCGCGTCTTGCCCGCGAACAGCTTCGGATCCCAGTCGGGATCGTTGTTGAGCATCACGAGCACCTTGCCCTTGAGGTTCATTCCCTTGAAGTCGTTCCACTTGTATTCGGGCGCCACGATGCCGTAGCCGACGAACACGAGCTCCGCGTCCTTGAACCCGGCCTGTTCGGTCTCGACGCCGCTGCCGGCGATGTAATCGGTGCTCCACTTGAGATCGATGTTTTGATTCTTCGTCCGGAACGACCAGGTCTCGGGCATCTGCGCGTCGACGCCGACGATGTCGAACGGCTGCTGGTAGGAGCCATTCGGCCCGCCCGGCGCGTAGCCGAGTTGCTCGAGCTGCGTGGCAAGGTACAGCCGCGCAAGCTGATCGCCGCGCGTCGCGGGCCCGCGCCCCTCGAGCAGGTCGTCGGCGAGGTAGCGGATCGGCGCTTCGAGCGTGTTGCGCGTGATGCTCGCGCTGGCGACGCGCTGGATCGCCTCCGGAACCGGGGCGCTCGCCGCGTCGGCGAGTGCCGCAGCCGCGAGAGCGCAAAGCGCGAGAGTGACGGCTTGGCCGGGACTGCACTTGGCCATGGAGGGTCTCCACTGATGTGAAGGGCGGGATTCTATACGAGTCGCGCGCCCCAATGCCTACTGCAGATTCTGAAGAGCCTGCGTGACCACGATCCAGGGATGATCGGTGCTCACCACGTTCGCGTTGGTCTCGTTCGGAAGTTGCGTCGCCGGATCGTACTTCGCCATGAAGTCGCCGATGTAGAGCGCGCAGGCCGCGGCCACGCCGGGGTTCGTGTAGAGCGCGTGCGTCTTGCTGTCGATGAGCCCGTTGCGACCAATCTTGAGCACCACGGTCTGCGTGCCCTGATAGGAGCCATTGACGATCGGCAGCTTTGGCGTCTGCGCCTCAGCGCCGTAGTAGTGTCCGTTCGCGAGGATCGGGTTGCTCATGATCCATGACGACTGGAACTCGGAGGCGTACATGCTCAGCGTATCCATCGTCCCCGCAATTGCGGAACAGCGGAGCGATGCGGTCGCGGCGAGCGGACTCAGCTTGCTGAGCTTCAGATTCACGACCAATGTGATGGACACGGCGTCGAGCGGCGCCGCCGCGCCCGTGATCTGGCGGGGAGGTTGCGACACGGGAGCGATCGGCGTCGGTA
>Ga0316628_100001838_pt1 | contig 15281 bp, 4 predicted proteins | sample OWC_Aug_M2_C1_D5_FD_207648 | JGI IMG/M metagenome (GOLD analysis project Ga0316628, IMG submission 207648) | Wetland soil microbial communities from Old Woman Creek delta, Ohio, United States - OWC_Aug_M2_C1_D5_C | ecosystem: Environmental > Terrestrial > Soil > Wetlands | place: USA: Ohio... | reverse complement strand
AACAGCGGCGCGTACTCCATTGCCCCCGGGACCCGAAACCCGCAGCCGGCAACTTATAGCCAATATTGTCGAGAAATTTATTCGTCCCTTTGACCTGTCCCGGGCACCTCTTATGCGGGTGGGTTTAATTCAACTAGGGGAAAAAGAGCATATATTAATGGTAGATATGCATCATATCATTACCGACGGTGTTTCCCATAATGTCTTAATCGGTGATTTTGCCGTATTTTATGATGGAAAAGATTTTCCTGGATTACGGCTGCAGTACAAAGATTTTTCCCAATGGCAGAATAGTGCATCCATTAAACAATCGATCTCTGATCAAAAAGCCTATTGGTTGGATCAGTTTGCCGGCAATATCTCCCCACTGGACCTGCCCACCGATTATAAGAGGCGGGAAACCAAAACATTTGTAGGGGATCATGTAAATATAAGCATCGGGAAAGAATTGAACCACCAGGTGAAAAAGCTGGCAAGAGAAACAGAAACAACATTATTCATGGTGCTGCTGGCTGCCTATAATATTCTTCTCTCGTGCTACAGCCAGCAGGAGGATATCGTGGTCGGCTCCCCGATTACCGGGAGAAGACATGCGGATTTACAGCATATAGTCGGCATGTTTGTCAATATGCTGGCCTTTAGAAATCGCCCTACCGGCAATAAAACCTTTGGAGCCTTTTTAGCGGAAGTCAAACAAAATGCGCTCCAGGGCTATGAAAACCAGGACTGCCAATTTGAGCAATTGATCGTCGACCTGGGTTTACAAGGAGCCAGCAGCCGCAACCCCTTGTTCGATGTGGTATTTGCCATGCAAAAAATCGATATCGATACCAGGGAATACACGGCCGGTGATTTTAAAGGAATTGAACACCTGAAGTTTACACCCTATCCCTTTAAGAAAAACACAACACCCTTTGACCTGTTGATGGCGGCATTTGAAATGGAGGATACAACAGCCCTGTCCCTTACCTATTCAACTGAGCTCTTTAAGCCTTCCACAGCACAAATAATAACTCAGCACTATATCGAGATTTTGGAACAGGTGACAGCAGATAAAGATATAGAACTGCAAGATATCCAGCTTTCACATCAGATGGTGGAGTTGGAATCCCAGGTTATCCTGGAGGATGAAGGAGAATTCGGATTTTAAAAATTTTTATGAAATTCAGGAGAGACAAAATGAATCAAAATAGAAAGATTTGCACTTGTGGGAAGTCTAAGAATCCGCCTTATTGCGATCATTCCCATGAGCATAAGCAAGAGACCGGAGAGGTTTCGGTGACCTTGAGAAAGATTTGTACCTGTGGGAAGTCTAAGAATCCACCGTATTGCGATCATTCCCATATTATGATAAACGTATGCCCTCATGCCGCTGCCAGCAGCGAGGCCACCATCCCCATCTCACCTCTCCCCAATAAAATACTCCTTATTATGTTACCTTATTGGGACCCGCTCATACCGCCGCAAGGGATATCCCATTTAAAACATTTTTTACAGCACCACGGCTATATTGTAAAAACTGTTGATGCCAATACCAAAAGAGAGTTCAAATTAATTTATGACGCTTATTTCGACGTTATTAAAAAATATGTCCCGGTGGATAAGCAAGGAAACCTTTTTAACATCGGGCATGATGTGATGCGAAATCATATGCTGGCTCATATCCATTACCAGGATGAAACCGGTTATATTGAGTTGATAAAAGAAATCATCTATCAAACGTTTTTTACCCGGTTTAATAACCAGCAGGTAATGGAGCTAAAAAAGGTATTGGATGAGTTTTATCAATTCCTGCAAGACTTTATGCTTCATTTGTTAATTAATGAAAAGCCAGGAGTTTTGGGAGTAAGCGTTCTTCGGGATACCATCGGTCCTGCCTTATCTGTCTTTAGATTCACAAAAGAAAAGTATCCCTTTATCAAGACGGTAATGGGAGGAAGTGTGTTTTCCGATCACTTGCTGCCTGGCTCTCCAAATTTTGAGTATTTTTTAGAAAGGGCCCCTTATATAGATAAAATAATTATTGGAGAAGGCCAGGATTTGTTTTTAAAATTATTAAAAGGTGAATTACCGGGAGAACAGCGGGTGTTTACTATCCGGGATATTGGGGGTCAAACCCTTGGGCCTTCCCCTTTAAATTTCCCGGATATGACGGATTTTGACGTCAATGGGGATTATCCCTACATAGCGGCCCAGGCTTCCTTTAGTTGTCCGTATCAGTGCAGTTTTTGCAATGTTAAGCCTTATTTTGGCAAATACAGGGAAAAGGAACCGGCCCAGGCTTTCCGGGAAATGGAAGCACTCTATCAAAAATATGGCATCCAGTTATTTTTCATGAACGATGCCTTACTCAACCGGGTTGCCACAGGGCTTGCCGAAGAAATGATCGAATCTGACCTTGCCTTATACTGGGATGGTTATTTAAGAGTGGACGAAGCGGTCTGTGACCCGGAAGTTACCCTGAAATGGAGGCGCGGCGGATTTTACCGAGCCCGCATAGGAGTCGAAAGCGGTTCCCAACGGGTTCTGGACATGATCCATAAAGGTATCACCACGGATCAAATAAAAAGAACATTAATCAGTCTTGCCACTGCCGGGATAAAAACCACTGCATATTGGGTAATCGGCCATCCCGGTGAAACAGAAGCGGATTTTTTACAGACATTGCAGCTCCTGGAGGAAACAAAAGATTACATTTATGAGGCAGAGTGCAATTCGTTTATTTTTGGTTTTGCCGGTCAGGGAGATTCTGAGACGTGGAAAAATAAACGAAAACTTCTCTTTCCCCAAAACGCAACAGAAATGCTGATCGTCCAATCCTGGATACTGGATGAGCCGCCCTCCAGGGAAGAAACCTACGAACGAATGAACCGGTTTGTCCAACTCTGCAGCAAATTGGGTATTCCCAACCCGTACTCCATTGTAGATATTCATAATGCAGACCTCCGTTGGAGAAAACTCCATAAAAATGCGGTCCCCTGCCTGGTTGATTTCAAAGGTCCTGACTCCTATATCGATGAATGTAAATTTATAAAACCATTACTGCTGCTCCAGGAAAAAATCGAAGACCAGGGAGATTTCGGTTTTGAAAATTACAGCAGTATGCATGAATAAAAAGGAGATTTATTTTCATGAAAAGCAATAATGTTAATCGATCTTTAGACCTGACGGTTGTCTTAAGTCAGCATATCAAAGAGAAAAATTACTGGTTAAATAAACTGGCCGGTGAATGGGAAAAGAGTCGCTTCCCGGCGAGTTATTGGAAAAAACAAGGCAACCGGGCAGAAATGAAATCGCTAACGTCCCATTTTGCAGGGGAGCATTTTGAAAAATTAATGAAATTGCGGAATGGCTCCGATCCCAGGCTGTTCATGATAATGACTGCCGGTTTATCGGCGCTGTTGTTCAAATATACCGGCAACACCGACATCGTGCTGGGAACCCCGGTGTTAAAGCAAAATATCGAGGCTGAGTATATTAATACCGCCCTTGTTTTAAAAAATCAAATCACAAACAATATGACCTTTAAAGAGTTGCTGCTGCAGGTAAAACAGACCGTAGTCGAAGCCACAGAACATCAAAACTACCCGATGGAACAGTTGCCCGACCTGCTCAATATACCCTTTCCCCCTGGGAGTGACTTCCCTTTGTTTGATATTGCCGTGTTATTAGAAAATATACATGAAAAAGCTTCCCTTCGGCATATATCGCATAATATGCTTTTTTCCTTTTGCCGGACTCCTCACAGCATTTTGGGTACAATCGACTACAATCCGGCCCTGTATGATGTGGGAACAATCGAGCGAATTAGAGATCATTTCAACCTTTTGTTCCACAAGGTCCTGGCCAATATCGATATCCGCATGGAGGAGATCGATATATTGGGGGAAGACGAGAAAAAACAGTTGTTACTTGATTTCAACGATACCCAAAAAGATTGTCCCAGGGATGTTTTCATCCACAGTTTAATCGAAGACCAGGTGGAGAAAGCACCGGACAGTACAGCTCTCATTTTTGAAGATGAAGGGTTAACGTACCGGGCGCTGGATAAAAGAGCCAATCAATTGGCCCAGGCGCTGAAAGAAAAAGGCGGGGAACCGGGAACCATCGTGGGGATCGTTTCAACCCCTTCGTTGACAATGGCTGTCGGGATTTTGGGGATTTTAAAAGCAGGGGGGGCATACCTGCCCATCGATCCCAACTACCCTGGACAGAGGGTTGCTTTTATACTGGAAGACAGCAGTTCGCCAATCCTGGTGAAAAGCGGCAAATATGAAATAATCAATAGGACTGCAAACATCCTGGATGCGGATGATCCGTCAATCTATCGCGGTAATTGTATCACTGCAGCGGTTCCTGTCAAACCGGCGCATCCTGCTTACATTATTTATACTTCCGGTACCACCGGCCAACCCAAAGGAGTGGTAGTGGAACATCAACATGCAGCCAATATGTTGATCTACAGGAAAGCCGAATATAAAATGGATGAAGGAACCGTATCCCTGCAGCTTTTTTCCTATGCTTTCGACGGTTTTGTCACCAGCTTTTTTACCCCGCTTATATCCGGGGCAAAAGTAGTGCTTTTGAGCAATGAAGCCCTCCTGGACTTAGACCGGCTCAAAGGAAGCCTCTGCCGTTATCGCGTCACCCACTTCATAAGTGTACCATCGCTTTTCCAGGCCATCCTGGAAGCCGCGGAAGAAAAAGACATGGTTTCCTTAGAAACGGTTACCCTGGCAGGTGAACAATTATTGCCCAAAATAGTGGAAATGGCAAAACAAAAGCACAAAAACCTTGAAATCGTCCATGAATACGGTGTAACTGAAGCAGCGGTTATGTCCACCTTATACAGGCACCAGGAGCAAAACCCGCGAATAACCATTGGCAACCCCATATGGAATACGAACGTGTATATCCTTAACAGTGAAATGGCACTGCAGCCCATTGGGGTCCCCGGCGTGCTGTGCATTGGCGGTGCCGGTGCTGCCAGGGGCTATCTAAACAACCCGGATTTAACAAATTCCAAATTCCAAATTCTAAACAAAAAAGCCCCCTTGGCGCAATCCATGCAATCATGCATCCAGGCATCCAGGCAATATCACCCCACCAGCCCATCACCCCATTACCCCATCACCCCAATAACCCATTTCCCCATCTACCACACCGGTGACCTGGCCCGGTGGCTTCCTGACTGGAATATCGAATTCCTGGGAAGAATCGACAACCAGGTAAAAATATGGGGATTTCGTATCGAACCCGGGGAAATCCAAAGCAGGTTATTAGAGCATAAAGACATTACCCGGGCTGCAGTCATACCTATAACCCCCCCGGCCAAAAGCAGTGCGCAAGGGCAGCAGCTTTGTGCCTATTTTGTATCCAATGCCCCCCTTACCAGTGAGGATTTAAGAGAATTCCTGTTAGAGCGTTTGCCCGATTATATGGTCCCCGCGTATTTCATGCCGGTGGACAGCATCCCTTTAAACGAAAATGGAAAAATTAACCGGAAAGCACTGCCGGAACCAAAGATCGAGGCGACAGCAGATGCCTTTATCCTACCCAGGGATGGGGTGGAAATCGAGGTGGGTAAAATCTGGAGCGAGGTATTGGAGATAAAAAAAGAAATGCTGGGCATAGACATCAATTTTTTCGAATTTGGTGGATACTCGATAAAGGCAACCCGGCTGGTAAACAAAATACACCAAAAAACCAATGTCCGCATACCCCTGGCGGAAATGTTCAATCGACCAACCATCCGCGCCTTATCCGAATATGTAAAAAAAGCCAAAAAAGAGCGTTTCATATCGTTGAAACCCGTTGAAAAAAGAAATTATTACCCGGTCTCCTCGGCCCAGAAAAGGTTGTACCTCATCCGGCAAATGGAACCGGACAATTTGAGTTATAATGTCTTGAAAGTAGTACTATTGGAAGGTGATGTCGATATCTCACGGCTGGAGAAGACCTTCAGGAACCTGATTAAACGACACGAAACCCTCATGACCTCTTTTCACTTAATCGATGGGGAGTTGGTCCAGGGGATATGCCGGGGCATTGATTTTGAAATCGAATATTACGCCTCGAAAAACGCTCACCACGATCAAGCAGACGCAGCAGGCATCATAGAGAGATTTGTCAGGCCTTTTGACCTGTCTCATCCGCCCCTGATGCGGGTGGGATTAATTAAGCATTCGCACACCCCGTCCGCTCTTCGCGGCCACCCCTCTCAAGTGGGGGGAGAGAATAAGTGTCTATTAATGGTGGATATGCACCATATTATATCCGACGCCACCTCTAACGATGTTTTGACCGCAGAATTTATAAATACATATGCAGGAAATGAATTGGCTCCATTACGAATCCAGTACAAAGACTACGCGGGATGGCAAAATAGTGAGCCTCAAAAAGAAGCAGTAAAGAAACAAGCAGAGTACTGGTTAAAGGTTTTTGCGGGAAAGGTCCCCGTGCTTACTTTACCCACAGATTATCCCCGGCCCCGGATGCGGAGTTCTGCAGGAAATACCTTCACGTTCACCTTCGCCAGTCAAGAGATGCAAGAATTAAATGCCCTGGCCAGGGATAACCAATCAACATTATTTATGGTATTGTTGGCATTATTTAGCATATTTTTATCTAAAATCAGCGGTCAGCAGGATATTGTCGTGGGAACTACCGTTGAGGGGCGGGGGCATGAAGACTTAGCCCGGGTCATCGGCATATTTGTTAATTTCCTGGCCTTAAGACAATACCCCAAAAGGGAAATGACCTTTGTCAACTTTCTCAAAGAAGTAAAAGAAAATACCCTGTCCGCTTTTGAAAACCAGGATTATCCCTTTGAAGACCTGGTGGAAAAGGTTATGGATAACCGGGACAGCAGTCATAACCCCCTGTTTGACGTCATGTTTCAATTCCAGGCTGCGACCCTGGGCCAGGGAAAAACCGAAGGATTAAAAGCAAAGCCTTATCAATACAATGTTAACCAATCAAAGCTTGATCTCACCTTATGGGTAACGGAAACCCGGAAAACACTGGTCTGTTCGTTCGAATACTGTACAAAACTATTTAAAGAAGATACCATCCAATGTTTTAGCAATTATCTCAAGGAAATTGTCAGGTATGTATTGGCAGCCCCTTCAGGAACATTAGCGGATATAGAGATCGTACCGGAAAATAAGAAACTGGAAATCCTTTCAAAATACAGCAGCGATATGGAGGAGGAATGGAATGAGTGAAAATTTAGAAATTTATACCACTCCAGGGCGTCAATCCATTGCCCACCTGGACCAGCTTCCCATTATCAATCGCTCTTTGGTGGATTATGAAAAATACTCTCAATTCATTGGCCAGTCCATGGTGAAAGATTGCATTACCTTGCAAGGCACTCGCGGTTGTCCTTATAAATGTGCCTTTTGCCATAAGGTCTGGCCAAAAAAACATTATGTACGTTCAGCCGGGAATCTTTTTGAAGAAATAAACCACTATTACCAGATGGGAATCAAACGATTTGTATTCGTAGATGATATTTTCAATTTGAATGTAGAAAATAGTACCAGGTTTTACCGGCTGCTCATTAAAAATGGCCTAAAGGCGCAATTGCTTTTCCCCAACGGGTTACGGGGTGATTTATTAACCAAAGAATATATCGATTTGATGGTGGAAGCAGGGACCATCGACATATCTTTTGCCTTAGATACTGCATCACCGCGCCTTCAGAAACTAATCGGTAAAAATTTAAACATTGAAAAATTCAGGGAGAATGTCCAGTATACTTGTGAGAAACACCCCTCGCTCATCCTGGAGTTCCAGGTCATCTGGGGTTTCCCCACAGAAACCGAAGAAGAAGCCCTGATGTCGTTGGACTTCATCAAGAGCCTGAAATGGCTGGATTTTCCTTACATCCACGCTTTAAAAATTTTTCTCAACACTGAAATGGAAAAATTGGCCATTCAAAACGGTGTCTCCCCGGAAGATATTAAAAGATCAGCAGACCTGGCTTACGATGACTTACCCGCCACCTTACCTTTTGATAAAGAATTTGCCCGTAAGTACAAAGCCAAATTCCTCTCCGAATATTTCCTGGCAAAAGATCGCTTACTGGCTGTACTGCCAAATCAAATGAAGCTCTTTACCGAAAATGAATTAATGCAAAAGTACAATAGTTATTTACCCGGGAAATTCGGAAGTATAAAGGATTTACTGGAAGTGGCCGGTATTTCCGAAGATGAACTGGATCCCAACGGTTGTATACCCGGGGATACTTATTCTGTACCCAATTTAAATGAGAAAATAAGAAGCGCTTTTCCCCCGCATGAACCGGCAAAAGATGCATTCAAAGTCCTGCTCCTGGATTTATCCCTCTACTTTAGTAACCAGCGGGATGTACTTTATAATGTGGTTGAGCAGCCCCTGGGCCTGTTGTACCTGATGAGTTATTTGATACAACAAAAGAGGAATACAATCAAAGGAAAAATAGCCAAATCCAGGATCGATTTTGATAGTTATGAAGATTTAAAAATACTGGTAGAGGAATTCAAGCCTGATGTCATCGGGGTACGATCATTATCATTCTTTAGAAATTTTTTCCATGAGGGTATTCGTATGATCCGGCAGTGGGGAATCGACGTCCCGGTTATAGCTGGCGGACCTTATGCCACCAGCGAATATTCATCGCTGCTGCAAGACCAAAATATCAATGCCGCGGTATTAGGTGAGGGCGAAATCACTTTTTCTGAACTGCTCGATAAAATCATGGAAAATAACGGGAAAATGCCCGAAGATGAAGTATTAAAAAAAATTGCCGGCATTGCTTTTATCCCAAGAAAAAATGTGGAAAGAAAGGGGACAGCCAGGATAATAAAAAGTGAAACCGCAGGGAAATTATCTAAACAAAGAGAAAAGCAAATACTGGAGCGACTTACGATAGACCTGGAAGATGAAGTTTAACGCAAGGAGGCCGATTGAGATGAAACGCATGACATTACAGGAAATCTTAAATGAAAGCCTGGGTAAATATAAGCATAATATTGCCATTGAATGGGGAAGCCGAGTGATGAGTTATAATGAACTTGAAATCAAGACTAATCACATGGCCAACTGGTTGATAAAAAAGGGAATCGCACCCCAAACCTATATCGGGATTTTAATCGATGATAAAGTACAATTTATACTGACAATGGTAGGAATTTTAAAGACCGGCTGCGTGTTTGTGCCCCTGGACCCCAGGCTGCCCCGAAATAGACTGGAAATTATGATCAAAGAGGTGAATATCCCGGTAATCATCAGCGACAGCCATAATCATCAATGGATTGCCCGGGGTATTGAGAACCAGGCCAGTGAAGGGATATGTATCGATGACATATTTTCAAACTCGGCAGACTTACATTACAATGATAAACCTGCTGTCCGTTATCACCCGGAAGACAAAATTTATGTCTATTTTACTTCCGGCACCACCGGGACGCCCTGCGCATTTGTAGGCAAAAATAAAAGCTTACTCCATTTTATCAAATGGGAAATCCAAACCTTTGCCATCGATGAAACTTTTCGATTCGCTCAATTTACCAACTGCATGTTTGACGCCATTTTAAGGGATATATTTGTTCCTTTATGCTCAGGTGGGACTATCTGCGTCCCGGATATGAGTGATATCATATCAGACCCCGGGAAATTACTGGATTGGCTGGAGAAATCCGGGATTCATTTAATTCATTTTGTACCGGCTTTATTCAGGGTTTTAAATTCCAACCCCTTGACCCGGGATAATTTAAAAAATCTTAAGTTTATATTACTTTCAGGAGAAAGAATAAACCCAACCGACCTGGTAAAATGGTATAACACCTTTGATGAACGGATTCAACTGGTCAATTTATGGGGCACATCAGAGACAACATTAGCCAAAACCTGTTATTTTATCCGTAAAACCGACATGAACAGGGAAAAAATACCCGTTGGCAAACCAATAAAAGGGGCAATGGTGGTGGTCCTGGATGACTCTATGAAAATATGCAGCGAACAAGTGATCGGTGACCTTTATATTCGCACCCCTTTCCGGACCATTGGCTATTTAAATTCGCCCCGGTTAAACCAGGAAAGATTTATCCAAAATCCCTTTAATGATAATCCCGATGATTTGCTCCACAAGACAGGGGACCTGGGGCGGATTTTACTCGATGGAAATCTTGAACTATTGGGCAGAAACGACCGGCAGGTCAAGGTGCAAGGCATACGGGTGGAATTGGAGGAAATCGAAAATGTACTAATCAAGCATCCGTTGGTGGAAGAAGCCATTGTAATTAAAAAGGAGTTACCCGGAAATAATGAATTACTATGCGCATATGTGACCGCAAAAGAAAAGTTTGCCAGCGCAGGAACGGGAAAATCCTTTACCACGGGATTAAGAGAATATGCCTCCGGGAAATTACCGGCTTACATGGTCCCCGGTCATATCATAAAAATCGAGGTGGTTCCCAGGAACCCCAATGGCAAAGTTGATTATCAACGATTACCCGATCCAATGGCCCGGGAAAAGACAGGTTATCTTCCCCCCGGCAATGATGTGGAAGAGAGGCTCCAGGGAATCTGGTCCGCCATTTTCGCAGCAGATACCATCGGTATCACCGACAATTTTTTTGAACTGGGAGGCAATTCGTTAAATTTAATGACACTAATCGCAAAAATTCACCAGGAATTCTCCGTGCGTATCCCCCTGGGAGAAATATTTAACAATCCCACTATTGCCCAGCAAGCAAAAATCATTATGGAAACCGAAAAAGAGAATTACACATCCATAGAAGCAATAGAAAAAAGAGAATACTATGATATATCATATGCCCAGGGACGGGTTTGGCTGTTAAGTCAACTACAGGAGGCGTCCCTGGCCTTTAATATGCCGCTGGCATATGTATTGACAGGGCAATTGCACCGGCAGGCCTTTAATAATGCATTTGTTACTTTAGTCAAGCGCCATGAGAGCTTGCGAACCGTCTTTACATCTTTAGCTGGCAAGGTCTACCAGCAAGTACTCTCCAGCGATGAAATAAACTTTAAATTAAAGTACATCGATTTAAGGGCATGTCCAACGGAAGAAAAAGAACAAAAAGTATGGGATTTATATGCATCGGAATCCAACACCCGGTTTGATTTAGCAAAAGGCCCCTTACTGAGGGCGACATTGGTACAAATTGAAGAGCAACGATATATCTTCTTGTTTACCCAGCATCATATCGTCAGCGATTTATTATCCAATAAAATAGTGGCAGCGGATGTATTTACCTTATACCGCGCCTTTGAAAAGGGTGAGGAAAATCCGCTGCCGCCGCTGCGGATTCATTATAAAGATTTCAGTGCCTGGCAGAATAAACAGTTAACCGGTGAATATTTAAACAAACACCGGCATTATTGGGTCAAACGCTTCGAAAAAAAAGTTCCTCCACTGGAATTACCATTGGATAAGAAGCGCCCTGAATTTCAAACTTACAAAGGCGATTTCGAGAATTTTCCCCTGGATGAGACATTGACCGCTCAATTAAAATCTTTGAGTGAGCGATATGGAGCCACCTTGTTTATGATCTTATTGGCAAGTGTGAATGTGTTATTATACCACTATACCGCCCAGGAAGACATTGTCATCGGTATACCCATTGCCGGCCGACAGCATGCGGAACTGGAGGATCAAATCGGGTTTTATTTAAATACCCTGGCACTGCGTACCACTTTTGATGCGGAAGAGCCTTTCTCTGCACTGGTCAAAAAGGTGAAAAAGGTGGCCTCAGATGCTTTTGAACACCAGGACTATCCCTTTGACAAACTGGTGGAAGACCTGGGCGGGAAACGGGATATCAGCCGGCACCCGCTATTCGATGTGGTAATCGATATGCAAAATTATAGCCAACCCAAAGGCGACCTCATCCGTTTCCAGGGTGACCTTAGTATTTATCCCTATATGGCCGGCATGAAAACTTCCAAGTTTGACCTGGCGCTTTATGTCCAGGAAAGTAAACGGTCCATTAATATAAATTTTGAATACAATACGGACATTCTCTTGCCAGGAACTATACGTTGTATGATCGAGCGGTTCAAGAGAGTACTGGAGGGTATCGTAAACGACCCGGATACCATTATCTCAGATTTCCGCCTGGAGGATGAGTTGGAAATGCCAACCATTATTCCCATTCAAAAGAGAGAGAGCGCGGGCATTGAATAACAACAACAAAACAAAGAGAAGCTAAAATGAAAGTCAAAGCATCTTATCACCAGGAAAGACTCTGGTTTATCGATCAATTTGAAGCGGGGGATGTATACGATACCAGTCCTATTTACCACAACATCCCTTTGATATTAGAAATCGAGGGTGCGGTGGATACCAGGGTATTGGAACAAAGCTTTCGCTCCCTCATCAAACGCCATGAAGCCTTACACACCAAAATTATTACCGAAAACAACGAACCGCTTCAATGGATCGACCCGCAGGTGGATTTCAGCTTAGAGATCATTGATCCAGGCGGCAATAAAGATGAACCAGGGCATAATCATCCACTCTACCTGGCAATAGAGAAAGTAAAACGTCCCTTTTCCCTAGCAGAAGACCTGTTGATTCGCGCCGCCTTTATGCGAATCACCCATACGAAGTCTATACTGGCTGTTGCCCTTCATCATATTATTTCGGATAAATTTTCCTTAAGCATTCTTCTAGGCGACTTACTGGAATACTATGACGCCTATTTAAATCAACGGACCCCGCGGTTAACGGAGCTGCTCCTGCAATATGCCGATTTTTCCCAGTGGCAGCGCCAATTACCGGCAAAGGTAATAGACATGTTACTTTTTTATTGGAAAAGACAATTAAGCGGTCAACCGGTACCACTGGAACTGCCTATAGACCGTAAACGAGCTTCAATACATAAATTTGAAGATGAAAGCCTGACCTTTACCATACCCCCGGCATTGTCGGAACGAATCAAAAGCTTCAGCCGGCAAAACAAGGTCAGCAGCTTTGTTGTCCTCCTGGCAGTATTGAAAATCCTTTTCCAGCGATACACCGGCCAGGAGGAAATTGTTATCGGGACCAGTGTGGATGACCGCGGTCAGCCGGGAACAGAAGCCATTATCGGCCCTATTGCCAATTTGCTCGTCCTGCGCAGTCGCCTGGCAAGTACTTCCAGTTTGCACCAGGTCTTAACCAAAGTGAATAAAACCGTTAACAACGCCCTTAAGTACCAGGATATTCCCTTTGATCGATTGGTCCTGGAACTGGACCCCGACAATGATATGAGCAGAACCGCCCTTTTTGATGTCTTATTCCAGTATGAAGAAAAGCCCAGGCTAACCTATACCACCGGGAACCTGTCCATACGCGTGAAGGAAACCAACCTGGGATGGGGAAAATACGATCTGAACCTGCTGATCCAGGAAGATGACGTCTTTTCCGGTATCATGGTGTACAATAAACTCTACTATAATGGCACCACGATTTCCCGGTTAATCGATCACTATATTACCCTCCTGGAAGGTACCATAGAAAATCCCCAGCAACCGGCTGTTGAAATATCTTATTTAACCGAAGCCGAACGAAGACAATTATTAATCCAGTGGACTCAAACCCGCGCCGACTATCCCCGGGATAAGACCCTCCAGCAAATCTTCCAGGAACAGGTAGAACGGGCACCGGACCAGGCAGCCCTGCTGGGATCATCGGGGATAAAAAATATGACCGATATGACCGATATGACCTATATTTCCTATGACCAACTGCATGAAACATCCAATCAAGTGGCCCGGTTATTACAGGAAAAAGGCATCCACCCGGACACGATCGTGGGCATCATGATGGAGCGTTCTGTTGAGATGATCATCGGCATGTTGGGAATATTAAAAGCTGGGGGTGCCTATCTACCCATTGACCCGGGATATCCCGAAGAACGCATTGTATACATGTTAAAGGACAGCAGTGCGGAAATCCTGCTGACAGGCACTGGTTTACCAGGAAAGCTGTCAACTGTCAATTGTCAATTGTCAATTATCAATTGCCAACGGGAGATCGCCTGTTCCGCACCGGGTAACTCCCCTCTTGAGAGGGGGGCCTCCTCCACGTCCTTTCCAAAGGTTGGAGGAGGCGGGGTGTGTCTCAGCCTGCAAGCTGCAGCGAATCCTGCCAATCTCGCCTACATCATCTATACTTCCGGCACCACCGGTAAGCCCAAGGGGTGTATGATATCTCACAAGAATGTGGTCCGTTTACTCAAGAATGATAAACATCCCTTTGATTTTGGTGCAGGGGATGTGTGGATAATGGCTCATTCTTTTTGTTTTGATTTTTCGGTATGGGAAATCTATGGGGCTTTGCTCTACGGTGGCCGGTTGGTTATCCCGGGCTGGGGAAGTATCCGGGATACCGGTATTTTTCTATCTATGATCAAGAAGCAAAAGGTAACCGTGTTGAATCAAACCCCTCTTTCTTTTTATAACCTGGCGGCAGAAGAAAAAAAATCGGCAAGCAAAACCCTGGATCAACACTTACGTTATGTGATTTTCGGGGGAGACCGTCTTACCCCCGCCTATTTGAAAGATTGGGTTCAACGATATCCGTTAACCGGCATCCGCTTGATTAACATGTTTGGGATCACCGAGACCACGGTTCATGTCACCTATTATCAAATCCAGGAGGAGGATATATTCTCATCATCGCAATCCAGTCCCATTGGAGCCGCCATACCCGAAACTTCTGTTTATATCTTTGATAATCATTTGAATTTGGTACCGGTGGGAGTTACCGGGGAAATATATGTGGGCGGTAGTGGGGTGGCCAGGGGCTATTTGAACCGCGTCATCCTGACACTGCAGCGTTTTATTGAGAACCCTTACCGGCAAGGAGAGACCCTTTACAGGAGTGGTGACCTGGGAAAATGGTTAGCGGATGGAACCATCCACTACATGGGCCGAAATGATTCCCAGGTAAAAATCAGGGGATACCGGGTTGAGTTAGGAGAAATCAAGAGTCGGTTGGCCGGTTACCATGGTATCCGTGAAGTAGAGGTTATGGCCTTAGGCACAGACGCCGGTGACATTGATTTATGTGCTTATTTTGCAGCGGATATCGAACTTAAGGCAGTGGAATTAAAAGAATACCTGGCCAGGGATTTACCGGGCTACATGATCCCCACCTATTTTATGCAGGTAGACAGGATACCTTTAACATCCAACGGCAAAGTGGACAGGAAGTCTTTGCCCGAACCCTATGAAAACATCAAAACCGGTGCCCAATATGTGGAACCGCGGAATGATGTGGAACG
>Ga0316628_100001837_pt1 | contig 15281 bp, 12 predicted proteins | sample OWC_Aug_M2_C1_D5_FD_207648 | JGI IMG/M metagenome (GOLD analysis project Ga0316628, IMG submission 207648) | Wetland soil microbial communities from Old Woman Creek delta, Ohio, United States - OWC_Aug_M2_C1_D5_C | ecosystem: Environmental > Terrestrial > Soil > Wetlands | place: USA: Ohio... | reverse complement strand
CGCATGAGCGGCAGGTGGCTCGCGGACTGGGAGGCGGCTCACGGAGTCACGCTGACGGCAGGCAGCGACCTGTCTCGGATTGACGTCTCGTACTACAGCTCGGACCTCAACTCCGCGTTCGGCCTGGATGCGTACCGGGCCAAGCCGCAGCGCCTCGGTCTCTTTGCCTCGGGGCTCCTGGAGATGGGTCACCTGGCCGTCGAAGCTGGTTTGCGAGCTGATCGGTTCACTCCGGGGGCCAAGTTCCCGGTGTCGCCCGGCCGGATCTTCACCAACCCCAACTGGGGGGCAGACCCGTCCAGCGACAGCTCGTACGCCGCGGCCGTGGCGCGTGTGTTCGTCGAGGGTCGCGCGCAGACGGTGCTTTCGCCGCGCATCCGAGCGGATTTCCGCGTTGCCGACCGCACCACGGCGCGACTCAGCTACGGACGGCAGGCGGAGCCGCCTCCCCTCGGGGCGCTGTACCAGCGCATCAACTCCGACCTGGCCTACACCCTGTCCAGCGCCGGCTTCGGCAGGGACGTCGACGTCGTCAGCACGAGCACGGTGGAGTTGGGCTTCAGGCACGAGTTCGCGCGCGGAGTCGCCCTTGACGTGTCGGGCTTCAACAAGACCGGACTCACGCCGTACGTGTTCCGGGTCGGACAGTTCATCGATCCGTACGACTCGACCATGAGCTTAGCCTCAGTCCTCACGCCGTACGACTCGACCAGCGGCACTGGCGCCGACGCGCGCCTGGATTGGCGCGCCTCAGGCGCTGTGAGCGGCTCAGTGGCGTACTCGCTTCTCAGCGTCAAGTACCCCATCGCGGTCGTTGACGTCCTCCCGGACGGGCACGGCACGATCTCCAGCAGATGGGACAGCTACCTGACTCACTCGGTGTCGGGCACGGTCTCGCTCCGAGCTCCGCGCAGCGGTCGCGCTGGCTCCGTCATGGCGGCAGCGCTCAGCGGAGGCGAGGCCGACGTCCTGTTTCGCTTCACCAGCGGTCTTCCCTACACGCGGGCCGCCAATGTGGGGGATGGGACCATCACTCCCGAGTTGGCGAGCTACGCAGCCGAACAACTCAATCGTTCGCGCCTGCCCTGGACCGGGACCGTCGATCTCAGGCTCGCCAAGAGCGTCCCCTGGGGCGGCGCGAGCCTGTCGGCGTTCGTCGAGGTCCACAACCTCCTCGGCATGAGCAACCTCCGGAGCGTGTTCGCGGAGACCGGCACAGACGTGAACGACGCGTTCCGCGCCAACTTCCTCGGCCCCGAGCAGGCCGCTCTCCAGAACGAGGCGTCGGACGCCGGCGCCTGGGACAACGGCACGGTCGACCTCACTCGCAGCTGCTCCGCCTGGATGCGCCCGGTGAACTGCGTCGCCCTGCGCCGGGTGGAGAACCGGTTCGGCAACGGGGACGGCCTGTACACTGCCGACGAGCGGGAGCGCGCCTTCGGCGCCTTCTACGATGCCTTCTACGGCACCTGGAGCTTCCGCGGCCCGGGGCGGACGGCCCGCGCCGGGCTGGAGGTACGCTTCTAGAGGACGCGCCGCGAGCGGCGTCAATCCGGGCAAATCACCGTGCACGAATCGGAGCAACATGCGCCTAGCAGTATGTATACGCTCGACAGCCGTTCTGTTCGCCCTCTCGGCCGGCGGCTGCGCCGGCAGGCACCTGCCCCCGCCTCACGCCGGGACGCGGGAAGCGCTCCTGGCAGTCGAAACCGCCTGGGACGACGCCGTGGCGCGGCGCGACTCGGCGGCGCTCGACTCGATCCTGGCGCCCGACTTCGTCTCGATAGACGGGCGCGGCAGGGAGAGCGCCAAGAGGGACGTCATCGCCGGCGCGATGGACCCCGACCTGCGCATCGAGCCCTTCCAGACGCACGATGTCGTGGTCAGGGTGTACGGCGGCACGGCGGTGCTCACTGGCTGGTTCAGCCTCACCTACACCTACCGGGGGCAGCGGGGGCAGAACACCGCCCGGTACACCGATGTCTATGCATGGGACGGCCGCCGGTGGCGGGCCGTCTCCGGGCATTCCAGCCCCCTGGCGGCGCCTCCAGGGAGCTAGGGGCGGGGCCCAGCTGGTCTCGCCGGCGCGCAGGGCGCGGTGGGACACGCTCCGGGCGCGCGGAGGACTCGCCCCAGGCGCCGCCGCGGGGGTGCGCGACGAGGCGGCCGCGGGGTCGGAGGGGGCCCCTCAGAGGGTCTCCCGTGGGCGCCGCAGGGCTCGGAAGGCCGTTTCTCCCTCGGGCGGACGCGAAATTGGGCGTTGCATCTGAGCGGGTGATTTTGCACTATGTATGCGTGCGCAGCGGGCGTCTGGAGGCCTTCGCGGCCCGCCCGGCCCGCAAGCGCTCGTCCAATAGAGCCACCCTCGAACGGAGGCCATGTGAAGAAGAAGTCCGCGAAGAAGGCGGCCAAGCCCGCCAAGAAGGCCGCGAAGCGCAAGCCGTCCGCGGCGTTCATGAAGCCCATGACCCCGAGCCCGTTGCTCGCGGAAGTCGTCGGTGCGAAGCCGATTCCCCGCACCGAAGTCACCAAGAAGCTGTGGGCGTACATCAAGAAGAACGGGCTGCAGGACAAGAAGAACAAGCGGATGATCAACGCCGATGTCGCGCTCAAGGCGGTTTTCGGCGGCAAGGCGGCGGTCAGCATGTTCGAGATGACCAAGCTGGTGAGCAAGCAGCTGAAGTAGGCGCGGGGTCCGCGCTCCGGGGCCGGCAGGAGCGGCCCGGAACGGCTCCGCAGGGACGGCCGCCCCGATGTCGGGGCGGCCGCTCTGTTCCGGGTGCCGCACCCGCCGGCGGACGGCCGCATGACGTGTGGATCTTCACATCATCAACTCGAGCAGGCCCGGAGTCATGACCAACAGCTTCCGCTCTCCCCTCGCGGTCACCGCTCTCGGCGTCGCGGTCCTCGCCCTCGGTGGCTGCGGGCCCCGTCCAGCCTCGACGTCGCTCGACCCGGAAGCCGTGGCGGTCCGCGAGGCCTTCCGCCACGCCTGGAACGGCTACGAGCGCTTCGCCTGGGGACACGACCAGCTGTTGCCTCTGAGCCGCGGGTATCGCGACTGGTACCCGGCGTCTCTGGTGATGACGCCGCTGGACGGCTTCGACACCATGATCCTGATGGGCCTCGACAGCGAAGCGACGCGAGCCAAGGCCCTCATCCTCGACAGCCTCTCGTTCGACCGCGACTTCGAGGTGCAGGTCTTCGAGATCACCATCCGCATGCTGGGCGGATTGATCAGCGCCTACCAGATGGACGGCGATCCCCGGTTCCTGGCGCTCGCCCGCGACCTCGGCGATCGCCTGCTGCCGGCGTTCCGTTCCCGGACCGGGATGCCCTACCGCTACGTCAACCTGCGCACCGGCGCAGTGAGCGGCCCGGTGAGCAACCCGGCCGAGATAGGGACGCAGACGCTGGAGCTCGGGACGCTCTCGAAGCTGACCGGGGACCCGAGGTACTACGAGGCGGCGAAGCGGGGCGTCGTGGCGCTGTTCGAGCGGCGCTCGCGCATCGGCCTGGTCGGCAGCACCATCAACGTCGAGACGGGCGACTGGGTGAACCGCGACAGCCACGTCACGGGTGGCATCGACTCGTACTACGAGTATCTCCTGAAGTCGTGGCTCCTGTTCCGGGACACCACCTTCATGAGGATGTGGGACACGAGCATCGTGGCCGTCAACCGCTACCTTCCCGACGAGCGGCCCAGCGGCTGGTGGTACGGCCGCGTGAACATGGACAGCGGCGAGCGGGCCGCGACGCGCTTCGGGGCGCTCGACGCCTTCCTCCCCGCGGTGCTGGCCAAGAGCGGCGACACCGCGCGCGCCGGGCGTCTGATGAGATCCGTGTACCGGATGTGGACCGACTTCGGCGTCGAGCCCGAGGAGCTCGACTACGTCACCATGCTGCCGGTGGACTCCGAGTACGTGCTGCGGCCCGAGGCGATCGAGTCGGCCTACTACCTCAGCCGCCTGACCGGCGACCGGCAGTACCGCGAGATGGGCCGGGTGATGGTCGACAGCCTCCTGCGGTACACCCGGACGGAGGCGGGATTCGCCGCCTTGAGGAGCGTGGTGACCAAGGAGCAGTCGGACCAGATGGAGAGCTTCTTTCTCGCGGAGACGCTGAAATACGCCTGGCTGCTGTTCGCGCCGCCGCGGACGCTCGACTTCGACTCGGTCGTGTTCAACACCGAGGCCCACCCCATCCGCAGGACGTGGCGGTGACGCGCCGCCATTGCCCGCGCTTGCGCGGGGCGACGCCCGAGGAGATATAGTGCAGGCGCTCGTCTCTGACGGCCGAGAGGGGGGTGGGTGCGAAGCCTGCTGATGCCGAGCCCGGCGGGGCCCGACGGCGCGCTGGAATCAGGAGCGCGCCGCTTCCTCGTTCTCGTGTGGGGCTACACGCTGGCGTACGTCCTGCTGCTGCTGCTGCGGCTGGGCTCCGCCAACCGCGTGCCCGACGACATCGGCTTCCTTCCCCTGTACCTGGCGGCCGGCGTCGGCGCCTTGGCGGGGGCCTCCTCCTCCGGCGCTCCGCCGCGGGACCGGTGGGGCTGGAGACTCGCCGCCTGGGCCTGGCTCACGTCGCTCCTGGGGGCGGTAGCGTGGATCCCGTCCCGCGCGATGCCGGAGCTGCGCTGGCTCGACCCGGCCGCGTGGCTCCTGTACAACGTCTACTTCCCGCTTCTGGTGGGCGGGCTGCTGTTGTTCGCCGCGGCGCCGGAAGGCAGACGCGCTCGCCTGATACTCCTGGTGGAAGCGCTGATCGTGCTGGTCGTCTCCAGGGTCCTCTCCTGGTACTTCCTGTTCACGGGAGCGGCGCCGGCCAACCCACTGGGGGCGCTCGTGGGCGGCTGGACCGTGAACTCCGTGGCCGAGCCGGTCGTGCTCCTGGCCGCGACGGTGGCACTGCACCGCCCCGCCCGGCTCGGCGGGGCTCGCGCGTTGCAGCTCGTGGGGCTGGCGGCCTTCGCCGCGAGCGTGGGCGATGGCCTTGTCGAGCAGAGCACGCGGTTCCTCTCGGACCCCGCGCTGCGCCAGGCCGGCAGCATGGCGATCGCGCTCGGCGCCGCCACATTCGCCAGTGCCGGCGTCCTGCGGCGCGCCTCGAGCGGCCGGCCGCCGATCCGCCTGGGGCGTCAGCAGCCGGTCGCGAGCGTCCTGCCGTACGCGGCCATCTCGGTTCTGGGCGCCCTGATTCTCCTGGAGCTGGACACGGCGGGCCACGCCGCGACTCCGCTCCCCGGCCTCGCAGTGGGCGCCTCGATCCTCACCGCGCTGGTCATCGCGCGCCTGCTTCTGGCGCAACGCGACCTGGCCGAGGAGGCGGCCGCCAGGGAGGCACAGGACGTCAGGTTCCGCGGGCTCGTGCACCGATCCAGCGAGGCGTTGCTGATCGCCGCCGAGGGCGGCGCCATCCGCTATGCGAGCCCGGCGGCGGCGGCGCTCCTGGGCGTGTCCGAGAGCACCGCCGTGGGACTGCCGCTGGCGGGCTTCGCCGGCCCGGCCGATCGCGACTCCGTGGTCCGGGCGCTGGCCGACCCGAGGGACGGCACCACGCTGCGGTGGACGGTCGGCCCGGACGGGGGGACACGTGAGGTCGAGTCGGTGCTCACCGATCTGCGCGCCGATCCTGCCGTCGGCGGTGTGGTGCTGAACACCCGCGACGTGACGGAGCGCAACCGGCTCGAGAAGCGACTCCGCCAGTCGCAGAAGCTCGACGCCCTGGGGCTGCTGGCGGGCGGGATCGCGCACGACTTCAACAACCTCCTGGCCGCAATTCGCGGCAACGCGGACCTGCTGGCCCTGGATACGCACCACCGGGCTGGGCCCGAGGTCTCGGAGATTCAGCGCGCCGCCGAGCGCGGCGCCAGCCTGTGCCGCCAGCTCCTGGCCTTCAGCCGCGCGGGAGAACCGGTGCGCGCGCCGGTCGACCTGGCCGTGGTCACGCAGGAGCTGACTCCGATGCTGCGTCGCGTGCTGCCCAGCTCGGTCGAGCTGGTGGTGCTGGGGACAGCCGGCAGGGCGGGAGCGATGGCGGACAGGGTTCAGCTCGAGTCGGCGCTGGTGAATCTGGCCGTCAACGCCCGCGACGCCATGCCGAGCGGGGGCGTCCTCACGGTGGAAACGGACGTCGTAGACGTGACGGCGGGGGACGCCTGGTCAAGCGACGGCATCCCGTCGGGCCGGTACGCCGCGCTGTCGGTCCGCGACACCGGCACGGGCATGGACGAAGAGACGCGGACTCGCGCGTTCGAGCCCTTCTTCACCACGAAGCCGCAGGGCAAGGGCACGGGATTGGGGCTGTCCACCGTGCACGGCATCGTCACCGGCCACGGCGGCCGCGTGCGGATCGAGTCGGCGCCGGGTCGGGGGACGGCGGTGACCGCGCTGTTCCCACTCCACGACGGCGCTCTGGCCGGTCGCTCCGCCCCCAGCGAGCCCGAGAAGCGGGAGACGGCGAGAGGGCGCATCCTCTTGGCCGAGGACGACGCGGGGGTGCGGAGCGTGTGCACACGCTATCTGACTCTGCTCGGCTACGAGGTGTTCGCCGCCGTGGACGGCCTCGAGGCCCTGAGGGAGCTGGAGGCGCTGGATTGGAGGGTGGACCTCCTCCTGACCGATCTCACGATGCCGCACCTCGGGGGAGTCGATCTGGTGCAGCGCGTTCGCGCCGCGCGGCCCGGCCTGCCGGTGGTCTGCATGACCGGGCGGGTCGCGGAGATGCTGGAGGCCGACGGCGGCGCTCTCGAGGGCGTCGCGAAGCTCGCCAAGCCGTTCGGCCTGGAAGAGCTGCGGCAGATCCTCAGGCAGGCCCTTCGCGGAACCGGCGCCGCCGCGTCCTGATCTCCCGCAGCGGGGCTCGCGGGCGCCTTGCCCGCGCGGCAGGGGAAGCGGCGGGACGGGCTGGCGCATCATCGCGGCCTCGCACAGGTTTCGTGCCGTCCGTCTCAGATCCCACTCCGAACCAGAGGGACTCCGCCCTATGATCACCGAGATCACGGCACAGGAGCTGGACGCGGGGCGTTTCATCGACGGCAAGGTCGACGAGATCAGAGGCGCCGTTGGCGGCGGCACGGCCATCAACGCGCTCTCAGGAGGAGTGGACTCGTCCACCGTCACGATGCTCGGCCACAAGGCGCTCGGGTCCCGCCTCAGGACCGTCTTCGTCGAGAACGGGCTGATGCGCGATGGGGAAGCCGAGCAGGTGGTGGGCCTGTTCCGGAAGCTCGGCGTCGAGGTCGAGGTGGTGGATGCGCGCGAGGAGTTCTTCGCGGCGCTGGAGGATGTCAGCGACCCGGAGGAGAAGCGCGAGGCGATAACCCAGACATTCTACCGGCACGTCTTCGGGAGGATCGTGAAGGAATGCGGAGCCAGGCACCTGCTGCAGGGCACCATCCTCACCGACGTGGACGAAACGGTCGCAGGCATCAAGCGGCAGCACAACGTGTTCGAGCAGCTCGGCATCGACCCCCAGGAGGCCTTCGGCTACCGCATCATCGAGCCGCTCATCCAGCTCCGCAAGGACGGCGTCAGGAAGGTGGGTAAGGCGCTCGGGCTCCCGGCCGGAGTGTTCGACCGGATCCCGTTCCCGGGGCCGGCGCTCTCCGCGCGCGTTGTCGGCGCCGTCACCCCGGAGCGCATCGCCCTGGTCCGGAAGGCCACCGCCGTGGTGGAGAGGTCGCTCCAGGGCACCGGCGCGTTTCAGTACCTGGCAATCCTCCACGAAGACCGCGTGACCGGGATGCGCGAGGGCAGGCGCGAGTTCGGCCGGCAGATCGAGATCCGCTGCTGGGACAGCGTGGACGCCCGGCACGCCACGCCCACGCGACTCCCGTTCGACGTGCTCGAGAAGCTCGCCGCCGACATTGCCCGCGAGGTGCCCGGCGTCGTGAGCGTCACGTACAACATCGCGTCGAAGCCGCCATCCACCATCGAAGCGGTCTGAGGCGAGGGGCCTCGCACAGTGGCGCACCGCACGCTGAAGAACGCGTACTCCAGCCTCGCCGACCGGCTCAACCGCTTCCCCCAGGGTGCGCCGCCGACCGCCCTGCTGTTCGCGATCCTGAAGATGCTGTTCAGCGAGAGGGAGGCGGGACTGGTCGCCAGCCTCCCCATCAAGCCCTTCACCGCCGCGCAGGCCGCGCGCATCTGGAAGATGGAGCCGGACTCCGCTCGCGGCGTGCTCGACGGGCTGGCCGGACGCGGCATCCTCGTGGACGTCGAGCTGCGCGGCACGTGCTGGTATTCGCTCCCGCCGCCGATGGCCGGGTTCTTCGAGTTCTCACTGATGCGCGTCCGCCACGACGTGGACCAGAAGGTGCTGAGCGAGCTGTTCTACCAGTACCTGAACGTGGAGGACGACTTCATAAGGGAGCTGTTCACGAGAGGCGAGACGCAGCTGGGCCGGACCTTCGTGCACGAGCCGGCGCTCTCGGAGGAGAACGCCCTGCACGTGCTCGACTACGAGCGCGCGTCAGAGGTCATCGCGGGCGCCAAGCACATGGGCGTGGGCATGTGCTACTGCCGGCACAAGATGCAGCACATGGGCAGGGCCTGCGACGCGCCCATGGACATCTGCATGACGTTCAACAACACGGCGGCGTCGCTGATCAAGCACGGCATCGCTCGCCGCGTGGACAAGCAGGAGGGGAAGGACCTGCTGCAGCAGGCCTACGCGCGCAACCTGGTGCAGTTCGGCGAGAACGTGCAGCGGCGGGTCAACTTCATCTGCAACTGCTGCGGCTGCTGTTGCGAGGCCATGATCGCCGCCCGGCGCTTCGCGGTGCTGAACCCGGTCCACACTACGAACTTCGTGCCGGAGATCGACCGGGCCGGCTGCAACGGCTGCGGGAAGTGCGTCAACGTGTGCCCCGTGGAGGCGATGACGCTGGTCTCCGCCAACGACCCCGCCAGGCCGCGCTGGAAGACCGCGAAGCTGGACGAGGACTCGTGCCTGGGGTGCGGCGTCTGCGTGCGGTCTTGCGGGCACGGCAGCCTGTCGCTGAGATCGCGGCCCGAGAGGGTGATCACGCCCCTCAACGGCGCGCAACGGGTCGTGACGATGGCCGTCGAGCGGGGCACGCTCCAGCACCTGATCTTCGACAACCGCGTTCTGTGGAGCCACCGCGCCCTCGCGGCCGTGCTGGGAGCCGTGCTGCGGCTGCCTCCGGTCCAGCGGACCCTGGCCAGCCGGCAGTTGAAGTCGCGGTTCGTCGAGGCGCTGACGTCTCGCCTCCGCAACTGAGCATGGACCGACTCCTCTTCCCGGCCACGACAGCCCCTGAGCCGGAGCGCTTCGACCTCGAGATCGAGATCCGGCCCGCGGACATCGACGAGCTCGGCCACGTCAACAACACCGTCTACGTCAGATGGGTGCAGGAAGCCGCGATCGCGCACTGGCGGGCGGCGGCCTCCCCGCAGGCGCAGAAGGACCTGGTCTGGGTCGTGGTCCGCCACGAGATCGACTACAAGCACCCCGCGTTTCCCGGCGACCGGATCCGCGCCCGGACGTGGGTCGGACCGGCCTCGAGGCTCGCGTTCGAGCGCAACACCGAGATCGCCCGGGCGCGGGACGGGAAGCTGCTGGCGAGGGCCCGCACGCTCTGGGTCCCCCTCGACCCGCGTACCGGCAGACCGTGCGAGGTGTCGCAGGAGGTGCGCCAGCGGTTCTCCGTGCCGGACCCCGGTGCCGGGTCGGACCGCGGGCATGGCCCTGCGGCGGGGACAAGGGCTAGATTGGGGACGTGATGCTGCCTTTGCCCCGACCGGTCCGCGCGGTCGTCCGACTGGCCCTGGCATCTCTGGCCGTGGCGGCGTGCGAGCACAGCTCGCCCGGCCGCGTAGCGGGCATCGACCACGTCGGGCCTTTTCCGACCGGGCTCCCCCGGCGCCTCACGTTCTACACCGGCAACGACCGCACTCCGAGCGTCACCGGGAACGTCCTGGTCTACGCGCGGCAGGGCGACGCTTACGCCAACCCCCTGTACGCGCCGGAGGGCCGCGAGCTGTGCATCGCCTTCCTCCCGGTCGAGGGCGGCACCATCCAACGGCAGCTGTGCCCGCACGACCTGATCCCTACGACCGACACGCTCGTGCACACATGGTACGAGCCGGCGCTCTCGCCCGACGGGAAGCGCATCGCGTTCGTGTGGGAGCGCGGGACGCGCGTGGGGATGCTCGGCTTTCTCAATGCCTACTTGATGGTGACTCCGGTGGATCAGCCCACCGACACCACGCAGATCCACTACACGGTGAACCTGACGCAGCCCGACGATCCGCTCTCGCAGCTCGCCAACATGGCGACGCACATCACCTGGGCGGATTCCAGCCGGCTCCGTTTCATCGCCACCTTCGAGCATCGGTTCAAGGTGAAGGGCGGAGGCGCGGAGCGGATCTGCGACACGATCTGGCAGCCGCTGACGCTGATGGAGTTGAACCTCGCCACCGGCACGGCGAGAGTCGTTCCCGGGGGAGATTCCGTCTACACCTACGCGCCCGCGCCGGACGGAGGCCTCTGGGTGGTGCGATCGCCGGACTCGACAGCGCTGCTCCATCTGGATCCGGCGACCGGCACGACCACGCTGGTGAGCAGGTTCTCCGACATCGTGCTCGACCTCATCGCCGTCGATGGCGCGCCCGTGGCTGTCGTCACTCCCGTCCACGATCCCCACGTGACCATCTTCCCCCCTACGGTCGTCCGCGGCGGCGCCGCGATCGAGCGCCTCGACCCCTCGACCGGCAGCCTGAGCCGCATCACACCGTTCCCAGGCCTGGTGCACCGCCTGGCCTCAGTGCCCGGCCAGCGCTACTTCGTGGCGGAGATCGAGCCAGCGCTGATGCCGTTCGGTATGCCGCCGGACCTGTGGCTCGTCGAGTTCCCCTAGCGAACTCCTGCTCTCGGCTCTCCGGCCGGCCGCGGGGGAGGACCGTCCACGAATGACCGCCGCCCCGCGCTTCCCCACCCTGATCCTCAGGACGGCTCTGGCGACAGTCTGCCTGGCGGCTTCCGGCCCCCTGGATGCGCGGCCGCTGCTGGCGATGCCCGACCCGGTCGCTCAACAGGCGCGCGGGGCTCAGCAGGGCCCGGTGCGGGAGCCGGTCGGCTCGGAGCCCCCCAACGCGGCCGCCGTTCTGGGTCTCCGCGACGGCCGCGTGACCCTGACCTACGCGGGCCGCGTGCTGCTCGACGCAACCGTCGGTGGGGAGGGCGTGACGGCTGAGCTGCGCACGCTCGAGGACAGCTCCGGCGGCGCCGTCACCCAGGTGATCAAGTGGACCGCGCGCGGCCGCGGGCGCCTGACGCTCTCGGGCACGCTGAGCGCGAGCGGCGAGGCCTTCCCCTGCGAGGTGGAGCCGCGCGAGGACGGCTTGGCCGTGGTGCGCCACAGCGTCGGCCAGAGCCACAGCCTGCTGAACCGCGCCGTCTACGACCGGCGGAGCGACTGGGCCCTGTCGGTGGACTTCCCCGCGAGGGTGGTGATCACGCCGCTCTCGGCCACGGCCGACTCGACGTCGTACCGCATCGAGGGCTCGGGCGGCGAGATCGCCCTGCGCTTCCGCCCGCGCTTCTACCAGCGGCACCGCGGCCTCTCCCACTTCCGGCCCTGGACGTACGACCCTTGGCGCGAGTCCGTGGCAGGCTGGACGTCGTGGTTCGCGTTCTTCGACCGGGTCACGGAGGCTGACATCAGGCGCACGGCCGACGCGCTCGCCGAGGCGCTCCTGCCGTACGGCTACCAGTACCTGCAGATCGATGACGGATTCCAGCGCACGCCTGTCGGCGTCCCCGACAACTGGCTCCAGACGAACGAGAAGTTCCCGTCCGGCCTGGGCGGGCTGCAGCGCTACATCGCCGAGCGCGGATTGCGCGCGGGGCTGTGGACCAACACCGCCTTCCACGACCGCGCCTGGGCTCAGGCCCGGCCGCAGTACTTCGTCCCCTCGCCGGATGGAGGACCGGCCTACGGGAACTGGGTCGGCTACGTGTTGGACGGGGCGAATCCGGCCACATTGAGCGACCTGGTTCGTCCGGTCTACGACAGCCTGGCGCGCCAGGGGTGGCGGTACTTCAAGGTCGACGCGCTGCGCCACCTGCGATACGAGGGCTACAACAGCCATGCCGACTACTTCCGGCGCCGCCGCCTGGACCGCGTGGCGGTCTACCGCTCGTTCGTGCAGGCCATCCGCGACGCCATCGGGCCGCGGTCCTTCATGCTGGGCTCGTGGGGCCCCCGCCCCGAGCTGGCCGGCATCCTGGACGCTTGCCGGCTCGGCGACGACGGCTTCGGCTTCGGGGGCTTCGCCCAGTACAACTCGTTCAACAACGTGGTGTGGCGGAACGATCCCGACCACATCGAGATATCCCAGCGCGACGCCTATCGCGCCACGACTCTAACGTCGCTGACCGGGTCGCTCCTGATGCTCACCGACCCACCGGAGGTCTATCGCACCGAGCGGGTCGAGGCGGCCCGCCGGGCGGCGCCGGTGCTGTTCACCGTGCCCGGGCAGGTCTACGACGTGGACCCCTCGCGGACGCGCCTGCTGGGCGGCGCCGACGTCGAGGTGAGCGGCGCCGGGCCGCGGCCCTTCGAGGCCGACCAGCGACTCGAGCAGCCGCTCTACCTGCTCGAGATCGACCGGCCGTTCGAGCGCTGGGCCGTGCTGGCGCGAACGGGCGGCGACGCGAGCCGCATCCGGTTCGCCGACCTCGGCCTGGCCGACAGCAGCGAGTACTTCGTCTTCGAGTTCTGGTCGAAGAGCCTGCTCGGCTCGTTCCAGACGGAGTTCACCCCCGGACCCGTCGACCGACGTTTCCTGGTCCAGGCGTTCTGTATCCGCGCCCGGGAGCCGCGTCCACAACTCCTCGCGACCAACCGGCACGTGAGCTGCGGCGGCGTTGACCTCGCCGACGTCGCGTGGCGCGGCGACACGCTCTCCGGCCGGAGCGACGTGGTCGGAGGGGACACCTACGAGCTGTACCTCACGGAGCCCTCGGGCTACCGGTTCCAGGACGCGGCCGTGGACGGCGCCGAGCTGGTCGGCACCGAGCGAGCGGGAGGGCTCCGGGTCGTGCGGCTGCGGGCCGCGCAGTCCACGCGCGCGGCGTGGCGCGTCCGGTGGCAGCGGTCGTGACGCGCTGACGTGACCACCCTCCGGCCTACGCTCATCGGGCTTCCCTACGACGCCGGCTCCTCCTTCCTTCGGGGCGCGGCGCAGGCTCCGCCTCTGATCCGGTCGGCGCTCGTCTCTCCGGCCTCGAACGCTTGGAGCGAGGCCGGGGCGGACACCGGCGCTCCAGGCTCCCTCGAGGACGCCGGCGACCTCGCGCTGCCTCCGGCGCCCGCCGAAGCCCGCGCCGCCATAGAGTCGGGCATCCGCGCGCTCCTCAAGAGGGGGCGAAGCCCCATAGCGCTGGGCGGCGATCACTCGATCACCTACCCCGTCCTGCGAGCCGTCCGCCCGTTCTTCGCCGGCCTCACGGTGCTGCACTTCGACGCCCACCCCGACCTCTACGACGAGTTCGGGCGCGACCGCTTCTCCCACGCCTGCCCTTTCTCCCGGGTCATGGAGGAACGGCTCGCCGACCGGCTCGTGCAGGTCGGCATCCGCACGGCCAACGCGCCACAGCGCGCCCAGGCAGCGAGGTACGCCGTCGAAGCGATCGACATGCGGGCCTGGACCTCGGGCGCTCGGCCGGCGGTGAGCGGCCCCGTCTATCTCTCGATCGACTTGGACGTGCTCGACCCCGCCTTCGCGCCCGGCGTGTCGCACCGCGAGCCGGGCGGCCTCTCCGTGCGCGACGTGCTGGGCGTGATCCAGGCGCTGCCGGCGCCGATCGCGGGCGCCGACATCGTGGAGTTCAACCCCACGCAGGACCCGCTCGGCACCACGGCCTCCGTCTGCGCCAAGCTCGTGAAGGAGATCACGGGGAGGATGCTGGAAACCGCCGCAGTGCGCTCTCCGTAGGGGGTCCGAGGGAAGCCGGCTCCACTGGGCGCGTCACCGCGCCCGCCCGGCTTCCGCTGTACTCCACTCCGCTGCTCCGCCTGCCAGTGCGGAGCGCTGCACCCGCCCTTCTCACACGCAGGGAGGTTCTGGCATGAAGCGCTGCCGACTCGTGGTTCTGCTCGCCTGTGCCCTTCTCTCATTCCCCGTCGGCTCGACCCTTCTCGCCCAAGGCCAAGCCGCACCACCCGACAGCACCCTGACGACGGCCGAGGGCACCGTCCGAGAGCTGTATCGGACGGTCTCCTTCCGGGCCGGCGAGAGGACCGACTGGGCCAAGGTGCGCAACCTCTTCCTCCCCCAGGCCGTGGTCTTCCTCCGCACTTCCAGAACCGCCAGCACGGTCTTCTCGCTGGACGGCTTCGTCGCCGACTTCGTGGCGTTCGACACCATCCCGGCCGTGGCCAGGAACGGCTTCACGGAGTCCATCGTGCGGATGCGGCCGATGGTCTTCAGGGACATCGCCAGCGTCCTCGTGCTCTATGAGGCTCACGTCCCCAATACGGGGCGGCAGCCGCAGCGGGGCGTGGACTCCATCCAGCTGATCCGCAGGGAGGGGCGGTGGTGGATACAGTCGATCGTGAACGAGATCCCGACGCCGGAGGCTCCGGCGCCGGCGGATCTCCAGAACCAGTAGGCTCGTCTGCCGCCCTTCGAGGAGGACAAGATCAGGCGCGAGGCTTCCGCGTACTGCCTACCCTTGCTCGTCCTGCCGGCTCTGCTCTCCTGTGCCAGGGCTCCGGCGCCTCCGCCGCCGCCCGACTTCGCCGCCGAGCGCGCCGCGGTCACTCAGGTCATCAACCAGAACATCGGGTGGGCCGCCAACCGTGACACGACGCTGTTGTTCGGCACCAACGCGCACGACAGCACCTTCTTCATCCAGAACCCGGACTCCACGTCCATCGTCGGGTACCAGGCGTTCCGGGACATGGCCCTCCGGGCCTGGGTCAACACCGACTTCCGCGGGGTCCGGTACGAGATCAGGGACCTGCGCCTCAACCTCTCGCGCAACGCCGACGTCGCGTGGTTCTCGGCGAAGCTCGACGACATCGGCATGCTCCGGGGCCGGACCGTCGGCTGGCTCAACGTCCGCTGGACGGGCGTGCTGGAGAAGCAGGAGGGGCGCTGGGTGTTCGTGCAGATGCACTTCTCGTTCCCCCGGTAGCCGCAACGCCGGGGCCGGGGGCCCCCCATGTTCCGGCCCCCGCCCCCCCCCATGTACCCCCCGACCCACCCGGGGAACGCTGATGCCCAAACAAAAGCCGGCCTTCATTT
>Ga0316628_100001836_pt1 | contig 15283 bp, 15 predicted proteins | sample OWC_Aug_M2_C1_D5_FD_207648 | JGI IMG/M metagenome (GOLD analysis project Ga0316628, IMG submission 207648) | Wetland soil microbial communities from Old Woman Creek delta, Ohio, United States - OWC_Aug_M2_C1_D5_C | ecosystem: Environmental > Terrestrial > Soil > Wetlands | place: USA: Ohio... | reverse complement strand
GGCTTCGATACTGCAGCGGGCATTCCGGCCATTGGGGCATTGGGTGGAGGAACGGCAGGCGCGCCGGCAGCCGGACTTCCAGCCGCGGGTGTCGGGCCGGGCAATGTCTGCGACGCTGGTGCCGGCGCAGGTGGTGTGGCCTCTGCCACTGGTGCGGGCACCGGCTTGATCGGCTGGGCCGGCGGCGGCGGTGTTTGGGCTGCAAAGGGCTTCGACAGAAAATCTCCGCGCAGCAACGCGGGGTGGGAGAGCTGCAGATAGACGTAGGCGCCGTAAAACACCATGAACACGCCGGCCACTGCGGCGAAAGTATGCACAGGGTGATCGCGGATCCAGTCAAGGCGACCGGCGGTCGGCGCCTCGGTCGCGCGCAGAATAGAAGCGGCCCGAGCGGACTCCGGCGCGGATGACGCGAACGGCTCGAACCGCTCGGCTTGCGGTTCCAGCAGCGGTGCGGCAGCGAGCTCTTCCGGCTCGAAGATGTCCTCTTCTTCGATCGCGAGCTCTGGTCCCCTGGGCATTTCTTCCGCAGGCGCCGATTCCAGACTGAAAGACGGCGACGGCGTCAGCTCGACGGGCTCTGGCTGAGAAGGCGGGCTGGCAGGCACCTCGGTAGCCGGCGCCGGTGCCGATGACTCGCGATTCTTCGCGGCCTTCTGCAAAGCTTGCAGCAGCAGGCTCATGGATTCAGGCCGGTCTTGTCCACTTCCGGCAGGAATTTGCGCAGGTGCTTCAGCTCTTCGCTGTCGATCGACGGATTGTTGACGACCACCGGACGAATGAAGATCACCAGCTCCGTCTTCTGCACCGTGTCGTTGCGGAACTGGAAAGCCTCGCCCACGCGCGGAATGTTGCCGATGCCCGGAATCTGATCCGTATTGCGGTCGATGTTGTCCTGCATCAAGCCACCCAGGATGGCTGTCTGGCCGCTCACCAGCTGCAGCACCGATTCCATTTCCCGCACCTGGATCTGCGGAACAGGGTTCGTCAAAGGCGTCTTGAGCGCATTGCCATTGGCGTCGGTAGTCAGGAGCGGATTGGGATCGTTAATGAACTTCTGCACGCGCGTGATTGTCGGCCGCACGGTCAGCGTTACCACGCCGTTGTCATTGATCTGCGGCGTCATCGACATGATGAAGCCCACTGCCACCGTCTGCGGAGTCGTGGTTATCGACTGCAGGTTCGTGGAATTGACACCGCCCTGAGCGATCGAGGATTGGATCTGAAAATAGACGACGTTGTCCACTACCTTCAGCAGAGCCGTCTGGTTGTTCATCGCCATCAGCTTCGGACTCGACAACACGCGCGTGTTGCCGAACTGCTCGAGCAACTTGACCGTGATGTTGAGGTTGCCGGTATTCGACGTATTGTTACTGTAACCGATGGCCATACCCGTCGGCGGACCGCCGCCAGGGCCGAGAGTGCCGAGCAACTGCTGCTGGAAGGTAAAGCCACCGCCGCTGAACGCGAGCCGGCTCCAGTCCACTCCGGCCTGATAGGTTTTGGACAACGTGACCTCGGCGATGGTGGCCTCGATCAGCACCTGGCGCTGCGACGACGTGCCGATGGCGTCCAGATATTGCTGCACGAGCTGATGCTGCCGCTCCGTTGCCATGACCGACATGGTGCCGGCGATCTGGTTGACCACGATGTCCTGCCTGTCCGTTACTCCCGCGGCCGGCGAAGAGCCGAATACGGTCTGGAACAAGTTCGAGGCATTCTGGCCAGCGCGCGCCACTGCTTCCGCCTGCGCGAGCTTTTCCTCGCGTGCGGCGCGTGCCGCTTCTGCTCTGGCCTGCCTGTCTTCCGCAGTCTGGGCCAGCGCTCTGGTGTAGCTCAGGATGCTCTGGACGTTCTGCTGCAGCACTTCCCAGAAATTGTTCTTGCTGGTGGTGTTGACCGACGTGCTGGAGGTGCCGCCCCCCGGTGCGGTAACGCCGACCGCACCCCCGGTCGTTATCTGCCCGTTGACCGCGATCGTGGAAGTCGTGTCGCGCGTCATGTTGACGTAGTCGACTTTGTAGGTCTTGAGATAAGGCGTGTCCGGGCTGACCACGATCGTCCTGCCTTCGACGCGGTAGCGCATGTTGACCTGGCGCGAGATGCGATCGAGGATCGCTGGCAGAGTCTCATCGATGGCGTTCAGGCTGACCAATCCCTGCAGGCCAGGATGCACGTCGATGTTCTCCTTGGTGTCGCGCGCGAGCGCAAGCAGCAATTCTTTGACCGGAACCTCGTGGACCACGACGCTGTAGGTCGCCGCCTTGGCGCGCGGCTTCGGCGGTGGAACGTACGTGCTGTTGGTTATCGGAGGAAGGATCTTGTCCTTGTCATCAGCCGGCGCAACCGACTCACGCGTGAGATGACCTTCCGAGGGTGGCAGCGTGGGCTTGTAGGCACAAGCCGCGAGCAGGAAAGCCGAGGCGAATCCAGCGGCTCGCCCGCAGGTGCGCATGCGGGACTTCCCAGTCGAGTGGTTGTCGATCAGTCGAGCCTCCACCGTGTCTCCGGGGCGGCCATAGCCGGGATTGTGCATGTTTGCCTAGTCCCTGGAGTTTCTTGTGTTGTCTAGCCCGAGCGGAGACATCTTGCGTTCCCAGGCCGGCCGATGGTTGAGGAGCGTGCTCAGGACGGCTTCCTCAAGCCGATCTCGGAACGAATGCCCTGCACCGTGCGGATGTAGGGTCGGTTTATTTTCAGCTCGTCGGGCAACGCCTCAAGGGATTTGACGGCGTCAGCCCGCCGGTCGAAAGCACCGAACATAACGGTCAGGGACGGCTGCTGGTTCGCAAGGGTACGGTACACAAAAACCTTTTCTATTTCAATATATTTGGAGAGGGTTTCGAAATAGTTCCTCAACAGCGCGGGATCGTTCGATCCAAGCAGCTGGATGCTGAACGTGCTGCCCTCCGCCTCATCGAGCCAGCGCTCGGTCGCAAGCAAGCGCTGTTCCAACAGGTCGCTATGCGATGACAGGCTGGGGCTGAGCTTCAGGCGCTCTGCGTCGCGCACTGGCGCAACCGGGGTCGAGACAGGCGCGCCTGCCGCAGGAGTGACAGCGGCTGTCGAAGGCGTTTGGACCGGGTCGGCAGCGCGCGCTTCGAGTGGATGTGGCAATGGCGAGTGCGCTGCCGCCCTTTCTGCGGTCGATTCCGGAGTCGGCGCCTGTTCGGCCGCGACCGCCGTGACGGGCTTCACGACCGTCGCCGTTGCGGCTCGCGGTCGCGCCGCAGCTTCCACGGCAAGATGCTGATATATCCAGTACAGCCCGGCCACCGCCAACGCGCCAAGCAGGAAAGCGGCCGCTGGGGTGAGCCATCGACGCTTGCGGCGCGCGCCGCTGAACTCGCTGTCATGGATCGCAGCCCGTACGTGCTTCGCGGCTACGTTGTGCGTGTTTTCGGCGAAGGCAGCGAGCAATGCCTTGTCCGCCACGATGTTGATGCGGCGTGTCAGCCCCCCAGTCGCGCTGGTCATGTAACGGACGACGCTCGGGCTGAACAGGTCGGGTCCGTGATAACCGGCCGCGCGCAGACGAAAGGCGATATAGGAGCGCACCTCGTCGGCATTCAGCGGACCGAGCGAGAAGCTGTGCGTGATGCGCTCGCGCAGTTGGCGGATCTCGGGCTTGCGGAGGTTCTCGTCGAGCTCCGGCTGGCCGAACAAGACGATCTGCAGCAGCTTGTGCTGCTTCGTCTCGAGATTGGACAGGAGCCGAATCTCCTCCAGCGTTGCCAGCAACATGCCTTGCGATTCTTCGACGAAGATCACGACCTGCCGTCCTTCGGCGTGCCGCGCGAGCAGATACTCATTGAGCGCGTGCATGACGACCAGACGGCCGGCATCAGGCGCGATCGGCAACTGCAGCTCGAACGCGATCGCATGCAGAATCTCTTCAGGCGAGACGCTCGGATTGGCGAGATACACCGTCTCGACGGATTTCGGCAGGCGCGCTTGCAGCACGCGGCACAGCATGGTCTTGCCGCTGCCGACCTCGCCCGTGACCTTGATGATTCCCTCGCCCTGCATGATCGCGTAGATCAGGGCCTCGAGCACGGCGCCGCGGTTGCCGCCCTCGAAGAAGAAATCGGTGTCGGGGGTGATTTTGAAGGGCGGCTGAGTGAGCCCGAAGAACGCGTAATACATTGGCGAACGGGTTATTGATCGACTGGGTTGCGAATCGCCATGGCGGCGCCGCCGTAGCTTTGCATGCGGCTGTACAAGGTCGTGCGGTGCACGCCGAGCAGCTTGGCAGCCTGGCTCAGATTGCCGTTCGTGAGCGCCAACGCGGCCTCGATGTAACTGCGCTCGAGCCGCTGCAGCGTTGCATCGAGGCTGAAGCTCTTTTGCGCCTGGAGTTGGCGTTTGGCGGCATCCACAGCGCCGCGATGGTCGATGCCGGGCAGCGGCTCGTTCGGCTCTGCCTGGCCCTGCTCGGGGTCGAGCTCGGCCACCAGCTGCTCGGTGTTGACCGTTTCGCCCGCGTACTTGGTGGTGAGGCGGATGACGATGTTGCGCAGCTCGCGCACGTTGCCGGGAAACGCGTAGTCCATCCACAGCTGCTCGGCGCGAGCATCCAGCTTGAACGGCGCTGCACCGCTTTGTTGGGAGTAGAAATCCGAGAAATGACTGAGCAGCCTGCGCTTGTCGTCGCCGAGCTCGCGCAAAGGCGGCACTGTCACTGCGAACACGCTCAGCCGGTGATAGAGGTCGGCGCGGAAGCGGCCGGCTTTGACTTCCTGGCGCAGATCACGGTTGGTCGCGGCGATGACGCGTGCCTGGCTTTGCCGGCTTTGCGTTTCGCCTACGCGCTGATATTCGCCATTTTCCAGCACGCGCAGCAGTTTGGACTGCAGCTCGAGCGGAAGCTCGCCGATCTCATCCAGAAACAGGCTGCCATCCCTGGCGTCTTCGAAGTAGCCGGCGCGTGCGGCACTCGCTCCCGTAAAAGACCCCTTGGCATGGCCGAACAGCGTGGCTTCGACCAGATTCGGCGAGATGGCCGCGCAGTTGAGCGCCAGGTACGGCTTCATCGTGCGCGGACTTTGCCGGTGCAGGGAAGCCGCAACCAATTCCTTGCCGCTGCCGGACTCGCCCTCGATCAGCACAGGAAACGGAGAGTCCGCGTATTGGCGGATCTGCTGCTTGAGCTTCGCAATCGCCGGGCCGCTTCCGACGATGCCGACATCGCCTGCTTCGGCGACGCGCTCGGCCGCGGTAATCGTCCGGGCTCTGAGCAGAAGGTCCTTGAGCCGCTGCGGCTCGCACGGCTTGGCCACGAATTCGATCGCGCCGAGTGCACGGGCATGGCGCGCGTTGTTTTCGTCGTTCTGGCCCGACAGTACGAGGATCTTGATGTCCGGCGACAACGCGAGCAATTCGTTGATCAGCCGGAACCCTTCGTCGGGCCGATGCGGCGTCGGTGGCAGACCGAGATCGACGAGCGCGAGCTCGGGTGGCGACTCCAGCTGCCGCATGAGGCTTTTCACCTGCGCGCGCGACTCGGCGACGTACACGTTGAAATCCCGTCCGAGCACGAAGTCGAGCGTGTCCGTGATCAACGGGTCGTCATCGACGATCAGCAAATCGGGTCTATTTGTAGCGGCAGTGTCCACGTTTGTTTGCGGCCCACCGAGAGCCGAATATTCTGCCAGATCGCCTGGCGCGGGTTTGAGAGCTGCCCTAGGCGGCCAGCCGGATATCATCTTCGATGCAGGCGAGGAAGGCCTGCTCGAGGCTCTCAGCGGAATGGAGCGCGCGCAGCTCGGCCGGGGTGCCCGCGAAGCGCAGCTCGCCGCGGTGGATCACTGCCATGCGGTCGCACAACTCATCCACGTCGGCCAGCGCATGGGACGTGAGAAAGATCGTGCGACCGTCATCGCGCACCGCACGCAACTGCCGCTTGAGCAGGGCGCGCGCTTTAGGATCGAGCCCGCTGGTCGGTTCATCGAGAACGTACAGTGCCTTGCGGCTCAGCAGGCACGCAGCGAGTCCCAGCTTCTGCGTCATGCCCTTCGAAAACGCGCGCACCGGCTTCGCCAGCGCAGATAGATCGAGATCGAGCGCGGCGAGCATGCGTTCTGCTTCTTCTTGCCGGTACGGCACCTCCTGCAAGTCCAGCATGTAGCGCAGGAAATCCTTGCCCTTCAGGTAGTAGGGGGGATTGAAGCGCTCCGGCAGAAACGCCAGTCGGCTGCGCGCTCGGGTGATCCGGTTGGGCCTGCCGAAGATTTCGATCGCGCCGCTATCCGCGTCGGTGAAGTCCAGCAGACACTTGATCAGAGTGGTCTTGCCGGCGCCGTTCATACCGACTAGTCCAAACGTCTGTCCCGCGCTGACCTCGAGCGAAAAATCCTTCAGCGCCGCGGCAGTTCCGTAGCGCTTGCTCACGTCTGCGAAGCGCAGTGCGATGGTCGAGGCAGGTGTGCTCATGGCGGTTGATTGCGGCTTCTCGGCTTGCGATCTAGTGCTCTGCGCGGTGCTGGTCGAGTCCAGGGGCCGGCCGCGCCGGCACAATGCGACAATTCACAGCAAGATGCAAGCCAGTGCCTCTTCGTCCGACCGCATGCGCCAAAGCAGAGTACAATCCGGCGCGTTTCCCGGCCCCTCCCGTTCGTGAGCGCAGACAACCTCGTAGAACTTCGCGACGTCGAGTTCCGCTATGACGCACGCCCCGTGCTGACGGGCGTCGGCATGACGATCCCGCGCGGCAAGGTGGTCGCCATCATGGGTCTGAGCGGATCGGGCAAGACCACTGTGCTGCGGCTGATCGGCGGGCAGGTGAAGCCCAATGCCGGCACTGTGAGCGTCGCGGGGCAGCCGATCCACGAGCTCAGTCACGGCGAGCTCTACAAGCTGCGCCGCCGCATGGGCATGCTGTTCCAGTTTGGCGCTCTGTTCACAGACTACTCTGTGTTCGAGAACGTGGCGTTTCCGCTGCGGGAGCACACGCGCCTGCCCGAGGTCATGATCCGCGACCTGGTGTTGATGAAGTTGAACGCCGTGGGTTTGCGTGGTGCCGCGCAACTGAAGCCGGCAGAGCTGTCGGGCGGCATGGCGCGACGCGTCGCCCTGGCGCGTGCCATCGCGCTCGATCCGATGCTGATCATGTACGACGAGCCGTTTACGGGCCTCGACCCAATTTCGACCGGAGTCATCGCGAACCTGATTCGCAAACTGAACGACGCGCTCGGCGCCACTTCGATCATTGTCACCCACGATGTGAACGAGTCTTTCAAGATCGTGGATCACGTGTATTTCGTATCGGCAGGCGTAATCGTCGCGGAAGGCACGCCGCAATCTCTGCGCGGCTCCACCGTGCCGTTCGTCCATCAATTCGTGCACGGAGAAACAGACGGGCCGGTGCCATTCCACTATCCGGCCGACGACTACTCCAAGGATCTGGGACTGGGGCGGACGCCATGATCGGAACGGTGGATCGCGGTCTACGTCAGATCGGCCACAAGGTCGTCGACGGCGTGTGGAAGCTGGGTGCCATCGCGCGGTTCGCGTGGTACATCCTGAGCCGATCCGGTGAGTGCGCGCGCCGTGTGCAACTGACTTTGAACGAGATCTACTTCAGCGGGACGCTGTCGCTCATCATCATCATCGTATCCGGTTTGTTCGTCGGTCTCGTGCTCGGCTTGCAAGGCTACGAGACGCTCAAACGATATGGTTCGGCCGAGGCGCTTGGCACGCTGGTGGCGCTGGCGCTGGTGCGCGAGCTGGGGCCGGTTGTGTCTGCGCTGCTGTTCGCAAGCCGCGCAGGTTCTGCCATCACCGCCAAGATCGGCATCATGAAGTCGACGGAACAGTTGTCGGCGATGGAAATGATGGCAGTCGACCCGTTCGCCCGCGTGCTCTCGCCGATCTTCTGGGGCGGCGTCATCTCGATGCCGTTGCTGGCGGCTATTTTCAGCGCGATGGGAATCTTCGGCGGCTATCTGATCGGCGTCGTCATCATCGGCGTCGATTCCGGCGCGTTCTGGTCGCAGATGCAGGCCAATGTGGATCTGCGCGACGATATCTGGAACGGTGTGATCAAGAGCTTCGTGTTCGGTGTGGCCGTTACGCTGATCGCTCTGTTCGAAGGTTACGACACGCCTCCTACCGCGGAGGGCGTCTCATACGCTGTGACCCGCACGGTCGTCACCTCGGCACTGGTGATTCTCGCACTCGACTTCGTCCTTACGTCCTTCATGTTCACCGGAGTTTGACTATGAAACGCACGACAGTGGATCTGTGGGTCGGAGTGTTTGTCACTGCCGGGATCGTCGCGCTGCTGGTCCTCGCCCTCAAGGTGGGCAATGCAACCAGTGTTTCCGCGTCGGATGGATACCTGGTCTTCGGAGAGTTCCAGAACATCGGCGGGCTCAAGCCGCGCGCGCCGGTCAAGAGCGCTGGCGTCGTCGTCGGACGCGTCGAAGGCATCGCTTTCGACGATCAGAAATTCACGGCCAAGGTCACCATGCGGCTCGCCAACACCTACAAGTTTCCGAAGGACACGTCGGCGTCGATTCTCACGTCGGGGCTGCTTGGCGAGCAATATGTCGGATTGGACGCCGGCGGCGACACCGCCAATCTGAAGCAAGGCGACGAGATCAAGCTCACGCAGTCGGCCGTGGTTCTGGAGAAGATCATTGGCCAGTTTCTGTACGGCAAGGCGTCTGAAGGCGGGGGGGCCAAATGACCTGTGAGGTCAACAACCATGGTACGAGGTGACAAGATGCAAGGCTCAACACGATCAAACAAGGGTGTAGGCGGGCTGGTAGCGCGTTTGACGCTCGCGCTGACACTTGGGGTGAGTGTTGCCGCGCTTGCGCAGGATGCTCCGGACAAGATCGTCAAGAGCGTAGCCGATGAGGTGTTGAACGCGCTGCGCCAAGACCCCGATCTGCAAGCCGGCAGCCAGACCAAAATGGCACGCCTGATCGAACAGAAGGTGGCGCCGCATTTCGACTTCGAGCGTATGGCCCGGCTCGCGGTCGGACGCAGCTGGCGCCAGGCGACTGTGGAGCAGCAGAAGGCGCTGGTCGACCAGTTCCGCGCATTGCTCGTGCGCTCGTACAGCACGGCATACGCCGCCTACCGGAACATCGTGATCGAGGTCAAACCACTCAAAATCCAGAGTGGGGATGACGACGTCCTAGTACGCAGCGAAATCAAGCTGCCCGGGGGCGCTCCGCCGGTAGGCGTCGACTACAGCATGTTCAAGACGGATTCCGACTGGAAGGTCTATGACGTGACGGTGGAGGGCGTGAGCCTGGTCACGACGTACCGCAGTACGTTCGCCGAGGATATCCGTCAGAACGGCATCGACGGTTTGATCAAATCGCTGCAAGAGAAGAACGCTCCGCCGCCCCCGGGCGTCAAGAAAAAACAGTAACGCGTCAGCGCCGACAATGATCGAGTTCTCGGAGGGGCGCTATCGCGTTCGTGGGCCGGTCACTCTCGACACGGTTGAGCCGCTGCTCGAAGAGGGCATGCGGCGGTTCGATGGTTCCGATGTCCGTGTCGATCTCTCCGAGGTCACCAGCGCCGACTCTTCCGCGGTGGCGCTCCTGTTCGCCTGGATGCGTGCTGCCGCCCTGCGCGGGCATCGCATCCAATACGAGAATCCGACTGCCAACCTGAGATCGCTGATCGAGCTGTACGAGCTCGAAGAGCTCCTGCCCCGCACATGATTCCTCTTCTACGAGCTGCGATGGCGCCAAGACAGGGGAGCGACGCGAGATCGCATTCCGACGTCCGCGCAAGAGCTCACGTATCTGTCAGCCTCCTGTTTGACTGGTAGCGCGCGCCATGCCGTTCGCCATCGAGGTCAGCGACGTGCGTAAGCGATTCGGCACCGTACAAGCACTGGATGGCATCAGCCTCGCCATCGGCAAGGGTGAATTCTTCGGTCTGCTGGGCCCGAACGGCGCCGGCAAAACCACGCTGATCAGCATCCTGGCGGGACTGGCACGGGCTGACGCAGGTCTTCTGCGCGTGATGGGCTACGACGTCAAGGGACAGTATCCTCACGCTCGGCGCGCCCTAGGCGTCGTGCCACAGGAGCTGGTGTTCGATCCGTTTTTCACAGTGCGCGAAACGCTGCGCATCCAGTCGGGTTACTTTGGCCTACGCAACAACGACGCCTGGGTCGACGAGATCATCGAGCGCCTCGATCTGACCAGCAAGGCAGACGCCAACATGCGGCAGCTCTCGGGTGGCATGAAGCGGCGCGTGCTGGTGGCACAGGCGCTCGTTCACAAGCCGCCTGTGATCATTCTGGACGAGCCGACTGCCGGCGTCGACGTGGAGCTGCGCCAGCAGCTGTGGCACTTCGTCCGCGAGCTGAACCAGGCCGGACACACGGTCGTGCTGACGACCCATTATCTCGAAGAAGCGGAGGCGCTCTGCAGCCGTATCGCCGTGCTGAAACAGGGGCGCATCGTCGCGCTCGATACGACCCGCAACCTTCTCCGGGGAGTTTCCGGAGTACGGCTGCGCCTGCGCTTGACGCCGGATCGGCTGCCGGCGGTCTTTGCCGATCAGCTCGTCGTGAAAGACGGCGACAGCTACGTGCTGGCGATGGAGAGCTACGCACAGATCGAAGGTGTGCTCGCGCACCTGCGCTCGGAGCGGATCGAGGTCCAGGAGCTGGAGGTGCTGCAGGCCGATCTGGAAGACGTGTTCGTGCAGATTATGCGGAAGCACTGATGTCCGGGTTCCGCACTCTTCTTTTCAAGGAGCTGCTGCGCTTCTGGAAGGTGAGCTTCCAGACCATCGCCGCTCCGATTCTCACGGCGCTCCTCTACCTGCTGATCTTCTCGCACGCCCTCGAGTCGCGCGTTCATGTCTACCCGGGCGTGTCCTACACCGCGTTCCTCGTACCGGGGCTCGCCATGATGTCCCTGCTGCAGAACGCATTCGCCAACAGCTCGTCCAGCCTGATCCAGTCGAAGATCACCGGCAACATCATCTTCGTGCTGCTGACCCCCTTGTCGCCGCTCGAGACCTTTCTCGCGTACGTACTGGCAGCGGTCGTAAGAGGAATTGTGGTTGGTCTCGGCGTAGTGCTGGTCACTGCAGGATTTGCCGACGTGTCGGTGCAGCATCCGCTCTGGGTGCTGGTGTTTGCTGTGCTGGGCGCCGGCATCCTCGGTGCGCTCGGGATCATCGCCGGCATCTGGGCGGACAAGTTCGACCAACTCGCCGCGTTTCAGAACTTCATCATTGTGCCGCTGACGTTTCTTGCAGGCGTGTTCTATTCGGTCCATTCCTTGCCGCCGTTCTGGCAGCGCGCCTCTCATTTCAATCCATTCTTCTATATGGTCGACGGCTTCCGGTACGGATTCTTCGACGCTAGCGATGTGCCGCCCTATCTGAGCCTCGCGATGGTGACAGGCTGCCTCGCATTACTGTCAGGGCTGAGCCTGCGCCTGTTACATACCGGCTACAAGCTGCGCCACTGAGGCGCACGCTACAATAGCCGTCTTTATTTTCAGGAGAAGTCCCGTGGTCGCGCCGGAAGATATAAAGAGCTACATCGCGGAGAAGCTCGTATGCCAGCACGTGGAAGTCGTGGGCGACGGGCATCACTTCGAGGCCGTGATCGTGAGTGAGGCGTTTCGCGGCAAGTCGCGCGTACAGCGCCATCAATTGGTCTATGGTGCGCTCGGCGATCGCATGCGCGAGGAGATCCACGCACTCTCGATGCAAACCCTGACCCCCGAGGACTGGGCGCAGCGAAGCTGATGGACAAGCTCGTCATCAATGGCGGAGTGCCGCTGTCCGGAGAAATCCGCATCTCGGGCGCCAAGAACGCGGCGTTGCCGATTCTGTGTGCCAGTCTCCTGACCGGCGAAACGCTGCAGGTGCAAAACGTCCCGCATCTGCGCGACGTTACCACGACGTTGTCGCTGCTCGGTCAGATGGGTGTGCAGGTGTCGCTGGATGACAAAGGCAGCGTCAGCCTGGACGCCTCCAATGTGCACAATCGCATTGCGCCGTACGAGTTGGTCAAGACCATGCGCGCGTCCATCCTCGTGCTGGGTCCGCTGCTAGCGCGCTTCGGCGAGGCGCGCGTATCGCTGCCGGGCGGCTGCGCTATCGGCCTGCGTCCGGTCGACCAGCACATCAAAGGCCTCGAGGCGATGGGCGCCAAGATCGACATCGAGCATGGCTACATCCATGCAACCGCGAAACGCCTGCGCGGCACCCGCATCGTGATGGATCTCGTCACCGTGACCGGCACTGAGAACCTGATGATGGCGGCAGCGCTCGCAGACGGCACCACGGTCCTCGAGAACGCTGCGCGCGAGCCCGAGGTCGTCGATCTGGCTCGCTGCCTCGTCGCGATGGGCGCGACCGTCTCCGGCGAGGGTACTGACGTCATCACCATAGAGGGCGCATCCCGTCTGCATGGTGCCACCTATCGCGTCATGCCGGACCGGATCGAGACCGGCACATTTCTGGTCGCCGCCGCGGCCACCGGCGGCGAGATACGCCTCAAAAACACGCGGCCGGATATTCTGGACGCCGTACTGGGCAAGCTGCAGGAAACCGGTGCCGTCGTCGAAAGCGGACCGGACTGGCTGGCGTTGCGTGGCAACCCGAATCGCAAGGGCGCCAGCATCCGCACTGCACCCTATCCCGCGTTTCCAACCGACATGCAAGCGCAGTTCATGGCGCTCAATGCGGTGGCGGAAGGCACATCGACGATTACCGAGACGGTGTTCGAGAATCGCTTCATGCACGTGCAGGAGCTGCGGCGTCTCGGAGCCAACATCGAGGTAGAAGGCAATACTGCGGTCGTGCGTGGCGTGCCGAAGCTGGGTGGTGCAACGGTCATGGCGACTGACTTGCGCGCCTCGGCATGCCTGGTCCTGGCTGGTCTGGTAGCCGGCGGTGAGACGGTGATCGACCGCATCTACCATCTCGATCGGGGTTACGAGTGCATCGAGGAGAAGCTGAGTCAGCTCGGTGCCCGTATCCGCCGCGCGCACTGACGGGCGCGGACGGCCCCCTGCGGTAGAATCAACCCCTTTGAGTCGAAGCAATCCACGTGAATCGCATCAACATCGCCCTGTCCAAGGGGCGTATCTTTACCGAGACGCTGCCGCTTCTCGCCGCCGCCGGCATCCATCCGGCCGAGGATCCGGAGGCCTCGCGCCGGCTGATCATCGGCACCAATCGCGAGGACGTGAGCATCATCATCGTGCGTGCATCTGACGTCCCGACGTACGTGCGTTACGGCGCCGCGGAGCTCGGCATCGCGGGCAAGGACGTGCTGCACGAGCAGGGCGCGGAAGGTCTGTACCAGCCGCTCGATCTGCAGATTGCCAAATGCAGCATGATGGTCGCGGTGCCTGCGGGCTTCGATTATGCCGCCGCGGTACGGCAGGGCGCGCGTCTCAAAGTCGCGACCAAATATCTGCGAACGGCGCGTGAGCACTTCGCGGCCAAGGGTGTTCACGTCGACCTCATCAAGCTGTACGGCTCGATGGAGCTCGCGCCGCTGGTCGGGCTGGCCGACGTGATCGTCGATCTGGTCAGCACCGGCAACACGTTGCGCGCCAACAATCTCGTGGCGGTCGAAGAGATCATGCCGATCAGCGCGCGGCTGATCGTGAACCAGGCTGCCCTGAAGCTCAAAGACGAGACACTGGAGCCGCTGCTCGAAGCTTTCGCGCGAGCCGTTGAGCGCGCCTATTCAGATGCTGCAGCTTAACCGTCTCGATACCGCCGCTCCCGACTTCGAGGGCAAGCTCGGGCGGCTGCTTGCGTTCGAAAATACGCAGGACGAACGCATCGAGAAATCCGTCGCGGACATCCTTGCCGACGTGAAACAGCGCGGCGATGCGGCGGTGCTCGAGTACACGCGCCGTTTCGACCGAGTCGAGGCGAGATCGCTATCTGAGTTACGTCTCGCTAAGGCGGATCTGGATCAGGCATTCGCCGCCCTACCGAATGGGCGCCGGGACGCGCTGGTGCAAGCCGCCGGCCGCATCCGCTCGTATCACGAACGGCAGGTGTCCGAGTCCTGGAGCTACATCGACGCAGATGGCACGCGCCTCGGACAACAGGTCACGGCTCTCGACCGCGTGGGTATATACGTTCCCGGCGGCAAAGCCGCGTATCCGTCGACCGTGCTGATGAATGCGCTTCCGGCACGCGTGGCCGGCGTGGGCGAGATCGTCATGGTGGTCCCCACTCCGGGCGGCGTACGCAACGACCTGGTGCTCGCTGCGGCGGCGATCTGTGGTGTGGATCGCGTCTTTACCATAGGCGGGGCGCAAGCGGTCGCCGCGCTCGCCTATGGCACCGAGTCGGTCCCGGCGGTCGACAAGATCGTCGGTCCCGGCAACGCGTATGTCGCCGCGGCGAAGCGTCGCGTGTTCGGCGTCGTCGGAATCGATATGGTCGCAGGTCCGTCCGAGATTCTGGTGCTCTCCGATGGCCGGACGAACCCGGACTGGGTCGCGATGGATTTGTTCTCGCAGGCCGAGCACGACGAGATGGCGCAGGCCATTCTGCTCAGTCCCGATGCCGGCTTTCTCGATCAGGTCGCGGCCAGCATCGAGCGCCAGCTCGCCGGGATGCCGCGCAAGGACGTGATCGCAGCGTCCCTCAGCGGCCGAGGCGCGCTGATCAGGGTGCGGGATCTCGACGAGGCCTGCGACATCGCCAACCATATCGCACCCGAGCATCTCGAACTGTCGGTGGAGGACGCCGAGCGCTGGCTCCCGAAGATCCGTCATGCCGGCGCGGTCTTCGTGGGTAAATATTCCTCGGAAGCGCTGGGTGACTACTGCGCAGGGCCGAACCACGTACTGCCGACAGCGCGCACCGCCCGCTTCTCTTCGCCGCTCGGGGTGTACGACTTTCAGAAGCGCACCAGCGTGATCCAGGTATCGCGCGAGGGTGCGCACAAGCTCGGCCTGATCGCGGCCGAGTTGGCCGAAGGAGAGGGCCTTCCCGCCCACGCCAGATCCGCGCAATATCGCCTGCATGGATAAGACGCCGAAGACAATCGTGCGTGACGAGGTGCGGGCCATCTCCGCCTATCACGTGCCCGACAGCCGCGGGCTCGTGAAGCTGGATGCGATGGAAAATCCATATGGCCTGCCACCGGAGCTCGCTGCCGAGATCGGCGCGTTGTCGGCGGCGGCCGCGCTGAACCGCTATCCCGATCCCGGCGCGACGGCGTTGAAGGCGGCCTTGCGCAAGTCGATGGGGGTTCCCGAGGGCATGGACGTGCTGCTCGGTAACGGCTCCGACGAGCTGATCCAGATTGTTG
>Ga0316628_100001835_pt1 | contig 15294 bp, 19 predicted proteins | sample OWC_Aug_M2_C1_D5_FD_207648 | JGI IMG/M metagenome (GOLD analysis project Ga0316628, IMG submission 207648) | Wetland soil microbial communities from Old Woman Creek delta, Ohio, United States - OWC_Aug_M2_C1_D5_C | ecosystem: Environmental > Terrestrial > Soil > Wetlands | place: USA: Ohio... | reverse complement strand
ATTGCTCGGGAATACAGAAGAAAGTTACCCTGGGGCTTGAAATTAATCCGTTTGCTGAGATTGCGATGTAAATATTGACTTTCATTTTGTCATTTTCCTCTCAATAGTTTCTTTAATATTATCGTACACAGTTATGTTATGCTCCTTTCTGAATGGCGGATTTGTCCATATCCAAAACAAGCCAATTATGAATAAGCGGCGTCTTTCTTCAAAAAAAAGGTGGAAAACGATCGTTTTCCACCTTTGCTTAAATAAGATCCTTACTTAGTAGCCTGGTTTTTTAGGATTCTCGGACGTGCCAGATACGTCGGTTGATTTTTTAATAACGCCGTCTTCAATCTTTACCTTGTCTCCGATCTTTGTGTCCTTTACGTCCTTTACATCAACCGGCGTCTCCATGCCCATATCGTCCCGTACTGTCACCATGTTTCCTTCGATCTTGGTAACCGTACCGCTAACTCCCATTTTTTCAGCTCCGGCTGCAAGGCTGAGGCTTGCTAAACTCAGGAGAAATGCTGCGGCCACCAGAACTGTAATTATAGATTTCATCTTCATTCTGGTTCACCTCCTTTATTTATTATACCTCGATTTTTTGATTGCACCCCGTTTAGAAAAAACAACAACACCCTAAATGGGAAATAATTCCTGCTACCTAAGTTTCTATGCTAACACAAGACCGAATGTAGCCGAAATACCGTGCAGATTGCCGGGATGAGTTATTGCTAAAGCAGCATCCCAACAAAGTGTTCGCGATCATAGATGCCCGCACCTCAGAAAAAAATGAGATTGCCGTCTTCTAAGTCCTGCAGAACTCGAAGTGGCATATTTGGATCATCCTTGACTAACTGCATATGTTTCACGTTTGATAGTGCCCTTTAAATGGGTGACCCTGAGATGTGCTGAGATATGGAAAATCGTGCTATAATTTAAATAAATTCGAGTTCATCCTTGTTTGAAGAGAGGAGGGCATTTTGATGAAAGGGATGTTTCCTGCATTTTATACAAAACGGTTCCCCGTCTATCTCGTCGTTGCACTAATCACCGTGTCCTTCATCGCGGGCACAAGTGAGGCGATGTTCGTGCCCGCAGCTCCTCAGACCCAATCGACTCAGCTCTTTGACCGAGCGGCCGATCTGGCCAAAATTCAGAAGACGCTTGAATCCAAAGCTCTTCAGCAACGCCTTATGGATTACGGGCTTTCTCCAGCAAACGCCCTTGCGAAAATAAACGGGCTTTCAGACGAACAGATCCATCAGCTTGCCGCAAACATCGATGCGCTCCAGGCAGGCGGCGCGAGCGGCCATATTATAATTATTTTGCTGCTGATCATACTGATCATCATTCTCATCTGAGGCAGAAGCATACGATGGGGTGGAATCGCATTGGTCATACTGTTCTCGAAAAAGGGCAACCTGCCTCCATGCATCGAACCTGTGAGGGCCATCTCCGATGCAAACACCAGCTTGAGCGGTCCGTCCGGTATGGCACCGTGGGTAAAGTTCGGTAAATTGAGGGAACTTTGAAATCTGTATTTTGAACTATCCCACCTTTATTCCCATCGTTCTTTTTCTCTTCACGGAATTTCAGCAACATCGTCTCCTTGATTGCCATCGATACTCGACCGTGCGTTGGGCTTTGTGGAGCAACTCGGCAGCACGTTGGAACCCGTTAAGCAAACGTCAGGTAATAGCCCCAAAAGCAAAGAAAAAGGGGCTGCAGTAAACCTGCAACCCCTTGAGTTAGTTGGTAGCGGGGGCCGGATTTGAACCGACGACCTTCGGGTTTTATGCCCGCAGTAATGCGGGAACGGCATTCTGAAACAGAGCGTTCAGGCCCTTTTATTGACTTATTTCAATGATTACATTGCCCCCTTCTATCTATTCTTATAATTATCATACAACTTAACATTTGACTTACATTATAGATAATAGTAAGATATAAAGTAAATAGGGAGGTATAAATGAAATGGAAGAATCTACTATGACAAGTAAGGGGCAGATTGTGATCCCGGCGAAACTCCGGAGGCGTTACGGCCTTAAACCGGGCACAAAGGTGTACTTCATCGAACGGGACGACGAAATCCTGTTCCAGCCTGTCACCAAGGAATACATCAGGAGCGTCCATGGAATGCTTAAGAGCGAATCTTCCGTGACGAAAGAACTCCTGAAAGAACGAGCAAGAGATAAGGAACAGGAGGAAGCGAAACTTGAAAAACACGGTGCTCGATAGCTATGCTGTTCTGGCTTTTCTTTTTAAGGAGAACGGTCATGAAACGGTACTCCGTTTGTTTGAAAAGGCAGTAGAGACTGATAAGAAGCTTCTCATTGTTTCTTCGAACTGGGCGGAAATAAGATATGTGGTCGAGCGTAAAGTTGGAACTGCTAGGTGGGCTGAGGTGAGGGCAAAACTTCTTGGCTTGCCTGTTGATATCATAGGCGCAGATCAGTTTCTGGCCGAAGCAGCGGGAGAAATAAAAGCCTCTCACAAGATGTCTCTGGCGGATTGCTTTGCGGCAGCACTTGCGAAACAGAAGAAAGCCGAAATTTATACAGGTGATCCGGAGTTCAAGGCCATTGAATCTGAGTTGAAAATCGTGTGGTTATAAAAGATATACTTTTCTATTAGCTTTACCAATACGTAATTCAGAAAACTGGCTTGTTTAAAAGGCATAAGACTATCACAGGAAAAAGACAGTGATTTTGACAATAAATTTGATGAAGGTGCAGATATATCAAAACACCTCGACATAAAAAAAGCACGAAGACCCGAGCAGGAGCAAAAACGGGTAAACGTCGATTTTCCCATCTGGATGATCAAATTATTGGATAAAGAGGCAAAACGCCTAGGCGTACCCCGCCAATCGATCATCAAGGTCTGGGTCGCGGAGCGTCTTGAGAAAGCGTCCTGAGCGTCTCAATTGAGAAAAAGGATACATCTTATTTTTTGAGGAATTTCGGGGGGCAGTCTTGCGGTCACAGGAGAGTTCTTTTCGATCATTTCGGTAGAAATCGCATTTCGCTTCAAAATAACCTTCGGGTCACAAACCTCAATGCTTTTTTTGACTTAGCCAGCTCTATAGCGAAGTGCAACACTTGGGGCGGCGCGGGGAAAGAATTATGAACCTTTGGCATTCGTGTTTTAGTTCGGTCGCCCCACAGGCTCGTGTGCCTGATTCTACCCGAACATAGCAAGGGGAGAATCGCCACTGTGAGGGGTGTGAGTTCTAGCGACCCTCTCGAAGCGAGTTGTTAGAAGTATTTTGGCTCAAAAGTACGTTCGACTTTATAAAAGCAATTCGAGTTCCTTTCCAGTCCATGTCATGACTGCAAGCATGAACTGCGGTTTTAGGATTAATGTCCCGCCTCGTTGCCCCACAGTTCCTTAAGCCGACGGTCACGACCGCACGTGGTACGATAAAATTTATAACGAATCGGGTTCTTCTTGTAATAATGTTGGTGGTAATCTTCGGCAGGATAGAACTCGGTAGCTTGCACAATTTCTGTTGCTATAGGTTCCTTAAAGGTCTTATTCTTCTCCAAAAGCGCCTGTGACTGAAATGCCAACTGATGCTGTTCTTCTGTGTGGTAAAAGATGGCACTTCGATACTGATGTCCCGAATCACAGAATTGGCCGTCTTTCGCGATTGGGTCAATATTATGCCAAAAGACCTTCAGAAGCTTCTCATATGACACTTCTGTCGGGTCGTAGACGACCTGAATTGACTCGGCGTGTCCAGTCCCTCCAGCTGAGACCTCTTCATATGTCGGGTTCTTTTTCTGTCCACCTGTATAGCCTGAAGTGACCGATACCACACCTGGAATTTCATCGAAAGGGTGTTCCATACACCAGAAGCATCCGCCAGCAAAGGTCGCCTTTTCAAGCTGTGGCACACTGCCTGCGGTGATCTGAGTAACCGCGAAAGGCAGGATCAGCAATGCTGTCATCATTAATTGCTCAAACATGGTCAGTTCCTCCCTTTCTCTGTTGCTGTTTCCGCATAGGTTCCCGCCTTTTCCAAGGTCGTTTCCATTTCCTCGTCCGCTCCAATAACGTGTCGAGTATCGCTGTGAGGACACCATTCAACTCACCGAGGATTTGATGCCGTGTGTCACCAGGTAAGTCGCCTCCCCCGCATTCGCTATGCTTAGCTCGCCACCGCTTTCACTTCCCTAGGCGGCCTTTTCGATGAGCGCCATGGCGGCCTTTTCGATAAGCGCGGCTACTGCATAAGGCTGTGACACGTAGATCGCGTGACTGCCTGTCACCTCGACGACAGTCGAACCTGTGCGTTTGGACATGAAGCGTTGAGCCGCCGGTGGTATCATCTTGTCCTCGGTAGCAACCAGGTACCAGCTCGGCTTGGTCTTCCAGGCCGCCTCGCTGATCGTGCCGCTGAGGGCGTCCACGCCCCATGGGACTTGGGAGTCTGCCATAAACGCGGCCTTTTCAATGTCCACGTCGCCCGCGAATGAGGCGGGGAACTTCGCCTTGTCGAGGAATAGATAGCCGTCCTGCGGCGCCAGTATCGGAGGCACAGGCGCGCCCTGCGGTGGATCCTTGATAAGTGTGGACACCGACTCGCCCTTGTCCGGGGCAAAGGCGGTGATATAGACAAGCCCCGCTACCTTTGGATCATTGCCGGCTTCGGTGATCACTGCTCCACCGTAGGAGTGACCGACGAGAACTACGGGGCCATTCTGCAGGGCAATGATGCGTTTGGTTGCGGCAACATCGTCTGCAAGAGATATTGTCGGATTCTGAACGACGCTTACTGTGTAGCCATCCTTCCTCAGGATCTTATAGACACCTTCCCAACCAGAGCCGTCCACAAAACCACCGTGAACGAGAATAATATTCGTTGTTTTCATGTAAATTCTCCTTTCTTCTGTACTCTCCACACCCACCCCCTCTCTTCGTAAGATCGGCTGAATCTTCGGAATCATCCACGGGCCGTGGATAAGCACAATTGCATTCGTTCCTTGAGCTCTTATGCATATTTCACTCAAGAACGAGAAAGCTATTGATAGTTTTATTGTTGCGCAACTTTATATGTATGTCAATACAATGAAAGTATCAACTCACATGAATCGGCACGATAATCCGGTCATTACATGGGGCGATCAGTCAAGCTGGGATAACTTCGTGACTATTATCGCATCGAGTTCTAGCTTCCATTCCGCTTTATAATCTACATCCTCTAGTTCGCGAGAGTTGAATCTTTTTGAAATTAAAACCTCCTTCCTGTACTCTGCAATCGGCACAGTTGCGCCAACAGTGCAACTTTCACTCTGTATCAGTTGATAGCTGTGACGTAGATGAATTATGATCCGAGTTTTGTTTTGCTGTTTACAATATTTCTGGCCTGTGCATTAGCGGCTGCCTTACGTCTTACAAGCAATACAATCTGGACCATCCCATCGATTATCATAATAACTGATCAAAACGAGGACATTAGGAAAATCAGCATTCTTTATCCTTTAACAAAACGAATGCGCGGATTTGGCTCAAGGTTGACAAATGCCACTGGGCCACAGGGCATTCTGTCAGATTTGCTAATACTAAAGACCACCAACCAGCTTCATCCTCCCTTGACAATCAATTAACCGATGTTAAGCTTAAATCATATGGCCAAATCCGAAAAGGACACATGTGTTGCTCCCGCTTCTGATTTGATAATCAGGCTTTTCAAACCGCAAGAATTATTATCATCACGGAGGTGAGTTATGATCAGTCTTGAAGTCAACGGTAAAAATTATCAAGTAGATGTACTGCCGGATGCACCGCTGCTCTGGGTCATCCGGGAAGAGCTCAAACTCACAGGCACGAAGTACGGGTGCGGGATAGCACAGTGCGGCGCCTGCACTGTTCACATTGACGGCAAGGCGGAACGCTCTTGCCAGATTCCGGTAAAGGATGCCCAGGGCAGGAAGATCACGACCATCGAGGCACTCAGCGCTGACCGCGTGGGCAAGGCGGTCCAGCAGGCGTGGACCGCGGAGGACGTGCCCCAGTGCGGTTACTGTCAGTCCGGCCAGATCATGCAGGCTGCGGCGCTCCTTATGCACAACCCCAAACCCTTGGACACTGACATCGACAACGACCTCTCAGGCAACCTCTGCCGGTGTGGCACATACCAGCGCATCCGCAAGGCCGTGCACCGTGCGGCGAGTATGCTGGCAAAAGGAGGCAAACCATGAGCGAGATCATCAATATAACCCGTCGTGATTTTTTAAAGACAGGGGCATTGGTCGGAGGAGGTCTGGTGCTCGGTATTCATCTGCCGGTGCGTGAGTCTTTCAGTGAAACACCGACGCAGCCGGCTGTACCCATTGTGCCGAACGCTTTCATCCGCATCGGTACTGACGACACCGTAACCATCATCGTTAACCATTCTGAAATGGGCCAGGGCGTGTACACGTCGCTTCCGATGCTCATCGCCGAAGAACTTGAATGTGATTGGAGCAAAGTGCGGGTGGAGTCGGCTCCCGTGGACCCTGTGTACAATCACACCGCCTACGGCATGCAGATGACCGGCGGCAGCAGCAGCGTGTGGAGCGAATATGAGCGACTGCGCAAAGTTGGTGCCGCAGCCCGGGAGATGCTGATCGACGCGGCAGCCGCCGTGTGGAAAGTGGACAAGGCAAGCTGCCGGACCGAGAAGGGTAAGGTGATTCTCGGGAGCGGCAAGAAGCTAACATACGGTCAACTCGCAGACAAGGCCGCTGTCATGCCCGTGCCTCAGGATGTGACGCTTAAGGATCCCTCGAAGTTTAAGATCATCGGCAAGCCGACGAAGCGCCTCGACACCCCCGATAAAATCAGCGGCAGGGCCATATTCGGCCTGGACATGCGCGTACCCGGCATGCTGACGGCTCTGGTTGCTCGGCCCCCGGTGTTCGGTGCAAAAATAGTGAGCGTCAATGCCGATAAGGCCAAGACTGTTCCCGGAGTTCAGGATGTGGTGCAGGTGCCATCAGGTGTGGCGGTGATCGCTTCAGGCTTTTGGCCGGCGAAGAAAGGGCGGGACGCCCTCGAGATCGTTTGGGACGAAGGAGAGGGCGCGACGTTCTCAACTTCGGGTATGCGTGATCAGTATGCGAACCTGGCCAAAACGCCCGGGGCGGTCGCAGGGAAAGAAGGCGACTCCGCAGTGGCCTTCCCGAAAGCGGCGAAGCAGGTCAGCGCCGAGTATGAAGTCCCCTACCTCTCCCATGCAACCATGGAGACATTGAACTGTCTGGTTGATCTGCGCGCCGACAGCTGTGAAATCTGGACCGGTACTCAATTCCAGACCGTTGATCGGAATGCCGCTGCACGAGTTGCGGGGCTCGAACCTGAGAAGGTCAAAATTCACACGACGTTTCTCGGAGGCGGTTTCGGCCGCCGTGCGAATCCTCGATCCGATTTCGTCATCGAGGCGGTGCAGGTCGCGAAAGCGGTCGGGAAACCGGTAAAGGTGGTCTGGACCCGTGAGGACGACATAACAGGAGGCTACTACCGTCCGATGTGGTTCGACCGGATCGCCGCGGGGCTCGATGCAGGTGGAAATCCGATCGCTTGGCAGCATACGATCGTTGGACAGTCGATTCTGAGCGGGACGCCGTTCGAACAAATGCTCGTCAAGAACGGCGTGGATGGGACGTCGGTGGAAGGGGCCAAAGACATTCCTTACGGGATACAGAACATTCTTGTCGACCTGCACAGTCCGAAGCTCGCGGTACCGGTGCTCTGGTGGCGCTCTGTCGGACATTCTCATACCGCCTTTGTCGTCGAAAGCTTCATGGACGAGCTGGCATACGCAGCCGGCAAGGACCCCTATGAACTGCGACGCATGCTCCTCGCCGGGCACCCGCGCCACCTCGGCGTGCTGAACCTCGCCGCGCAAAAAGCGGGCTGGGGCATGCCGCCGCAGAAAGGACGAGCGCGCGGCATGGCTGTGCACGAGTCATTCGGCAGTTACGTTGCGCAGGTGGCGGAGGTCTCGGTTAGTCCCGCAGGGCAGGCGCGCGTGCACAAGGTGGTGTGTGCCGTGGACTGCGGAAGATTCGTGAACCCAGAAACTATCAAAGCGCAAATGGAGGGGGGGATCGTCTTTGGCCTTTCCGCCGCACTTTACGGCGCGATCACTTTCAAGAATGGCCGGGTGGAGCAGAGCAATTTCAACGACTACCCCCTTCTGCGTTTGAACGAAATGCCCGAAGTCGAGGTGCACATTGTGCCAAGCACGGAAAAGCCAGGCGGCATCGGGGAGGTAGGCGTGCCGCCCATTGCTCCGGCTGTCTGTAATGCCATCTTCACCCTGACGGGCAAACGCATCCGTCGGCTGCCTATTCGGGTTGAAGAACTGAAAATGGCGTAACTGCGGCGGAGACAGGCTTTTCAGGCTGTTGAAAAACCCCAGTAGTGCCATTTAAAGGAGCGTTTTCTGCGATGAGGCAATTTCCAGCTTATTGTTTAACTGCGGATTGCTTCGCTTTAAAGACAGCAAAAAGACTTTTTCAAGAGCCTCTTACCACATGCTCCTTCACGTAACTGCATGATTGCAGATATTATGAATTTGGAAAGAAAAGACCGTGGAGTGAGATCCCCCCAATTATTGTACAAGGTTGAGCGTTGGATTTAATGGTTTCTGGGAGCCGGGGGCTGTATGGTGTTGGCCATAGCCGAGATTCCTAGCGAGGGCGAAGGGTCAGTTTACTTTATTTACCGCGTTCAACGTATAATGGCATTGTGGGGGTGGTGTATGGCGACGTTTGGTATGGAATCAGTCAACAGCATGTGTCCTTATTGCGGTGAGCCCATTGAACTCCTCGTCGATAGCTCCGTAAGAAAGCAGAATTATATTGAAGACTGTCAAGTTTGCTGTAAGCCAATTACTGTTCACGTAATCGTCGATGAAGATGGGTTCCCGTCCGTCCAAGTTTCACAGGAGGACGAAGTGTAACGAGTGCCGGATCTCGCTTTCTCTGCTGTTACATATTCCGCAACGATGCGAAGATAGGTGCTGTGGGACAACATGCGTTGGTTCTCAGAGTGCTTTCCCCTTAATCGTTTTGAGGTCGCAATGTGGTAGGGACCTACGAAGTTGCTCCGTAGAGGTGATCGCTTAGATAGGGTGTTTCGACCCGCACTTATTAAGTGTGTCGTTCGAGTCCAGCAAGGGGGAGCCGTACCTATTGACAACTGGGCACATTTCCTTGGAAAGTCGCATCTCCCGGTGATCACGTAATACTGCCTGTATCATTCATTTTATGATATAGTTTTAAGTCAATAGAAACTTCCTGTATCTGTTGTAGTTTCCATTCTTTGAAATTCATAAAGTTACAACCTGAATTCGTTAATGTCTAATTGATAACGTTCAGGACATCGTTCAGTAAATTAGCATTCAGGACATCGTTCACAATCAAGCGCTTGGTAATGCTGAAGGCTTTGATAATATTTCTTACGAGCCGCATAAATACGGCTCAGGAATAATCCAAGGAGCAATCGGTAAATCAGTTAAGAATATGCGATTGAACGATGTTGTGACCATTTTTCTTGTGAACGATGTCCTGAACGTTATCATCTAATCATAAAATCCCGCCGTTCCGCAAAAGGTGTATATCAACAAGGTGTATATCAACGTGGAAGAATGGACGCATAATCTCGGGGCAAACCAGTTTATGCGGATATCTACCGCTTATGTTCCTTCCCGTTTGCCATGAGCGCATAACTAAACAATAAATCACGTAAAGCGTCCATGTATGATCGCCCAGAGAACAGACTTGTTGAGACTCCATGATATTGTGATTGCCAGAGCCGATCCGATTGAGGGCCGGGCGTTCTTTGCCCGACCCCTCTCGAACGATTTGTTTAAAACTATTTGATATGGGTACCCGGTTTTTACTCAGTATGATATCCCGTGCGCAGCAAGTTGCTGGTTGACGAAATTGAGCGTTGCAAACACTTCGCCCGCAAAATCCTGAGCACAGATTGTCATTCCCTGCACAATGCCGAATTGGAGAAGCGGTTTAATGTCAACACCCTCGGGGATAGGAGGAAGCCCGTAAGCCGCAAGGAATATTTTTGCAACTTCCTCAAGCTGCTCCGCATTGAGGAGAATCGCCGTAGAGTCATCCTGCATGAGCGACTGCCCGTAAAGGACCATCATTTGCCTGAACTGCCTCTCCGATGACGTGATGAACTTGACCGCGTCGTCTTCGCTGATCCCGAAGTGTGCGGCTAATTCCCCAGCATAGGCTTTCTCCATGAGCAGGGGGAAATTCGGATTCGGAGGAAGCGCCCCAGCCGCCATCTTGGCTCCTATCATGGGATCTATTCTCTTCATGAGAATGTCCACGCCGCGTTCAACTAGCTCATGAGCAACCTCCAAGGCAACCGGTTCCGGCAGTTGCAGGGCCGCGAACTGCGGGACCTGGTCAAGGATGATCTTTAGGGCCTTTGCCTTGGCAATAACGTATCCTTCGTCGACACCGAACGTAATGCCCGAACGGTGAGCTGTGGAATCAACGCCCCATACCTCATTGTGGCTCACAAAGCCGAAGGCGAGCGCCTTTCCCGGTATGGATTGCGCCGCGTCCCACACTTTCATGAAATTGTTGTGGGTCTGATCGAACAGGTATGCCCTGTATACGGGCGCATCGAACCGGAAATTGAACAGGTCGGGTGCTAGACCGCCGTAGACTTGGTTCCCGTTCCTGAGCCCCAGTTTTGTGCTGAACTGATCATCGATGTAGGTGTGAACAGCCCAACCCCAAGAAAAAGCCGCTTGGGCAAAGAAAAACACTGCACAAAAGACCGTACTGACTGCCATAAATAATCTCTTCATGATTTACACTCCTTTTTTAGTTTATATGTGACTATTTTCGCAATTGAGAAAAGTTGGTCAAATCCACCCTAAGACTTCTTGCGGGATCAGATGCGTTACGGGCTGCTAAAAAAGTTCCCTGTCTTTTCGAGTAGAGCTGTTCTTCCGGGACTCTTGCCCGCTTCATGCTCATATGTCCTGCCTTCTGTTGGAGAAACTGCAGTCATGGAGATTGACGTTATCACCTTATATCCTATCACCTCCTTGCATATTGAAATATGCTACCGACTTACCGCTGTGGCACAGTCACTATCATCACGCAATGCTCGAAAGTGCAATTACATCATTTTGAGTAATCTAAATCTCAGTGACTTTATGACACTGTTCTGGAATTACTCGCATTAGTGAACTCCTATGACTGTTGAACCTGAGATGTTTCCCAGCGTCGCGGAGATGCTGCAATAGCCTCTCGATATTGCTTTTGCCTGTCCATTTGCGTCTGGGGCGTTACTAATGGTCGCAATTGATGCGTCAGATGAGGTCCAGACCACCGTCGTTGTTAAGTCCTGAACGGTATTGTCGGAGAAAGAGCCCGTTGCGCTAAAGTGGAGTTGTGTTCCGGAGTCGATACCCAGAGGATTGCTTGGTGTAATGCTAATGGTCCTCAGAATCACTGTTCTTTCGCTTACTCCGTCAACTTGCCTGACTCCCGTGTTGCGAGTTGGTATGCTTCTGCCCTCTCCTCCACAGGAGGTCAGTGTCAGCGCAAGGCTTACCACTGTATACATTAGTACCTTTATGAATCTGTGGTTTCTCATACTTGCTTCCCGCTTCTCCACCGCACGAGGATATCATGGGAAATAAGCTTATAAGAATTACGATAAATAAAGTGGGAAGCTGTATATTTCTAAAAAAGACTTTCTCATACCGGCCATCCACCCTGAAGGATGAAGAATAACTACTTGTCAACGTCCCTCAATGATTAGATCTACAGCAAGAAACATGCCCCATTTTATTTGTGGACACTAAGTCTTTTTTCTCATATTTATTCAGATGTTTCTTGATTCGATAAAATCTTCTGGAAGAGATTTGCTTAACATTTAATGTATAGATGTATACATTTTATGTATATGCGAAAGGCTAAACTTACCACGTCTGAAAAGCAGTCCCTATCGAACATCTCCGACGTTCTTCATGCGAATCCTTTCAGTAACAAGAGGCTGGCCGTCGACCAAAAGATCGCGGATTTCCATCCCGAAGCAACGTACACAGAAAGATATGCAAAGCTCATAGAGGCGGTGAGCAGGGAGGTAAACCGTCTCGCGTCTGAGGGAAAAGGCGACATCCGGATGTTCGAAGGAAGGGACCGTGCCCTTGTCGAAGAAGCGTTAGTCTATCACGTGTACAACCAGTTCTTTTCGCGTTTAGACACGCTGATTGAGAAGTAGCTTGCTGTAGGGGAAGCTCCGTGCGCAATACCCTTTGCCGACGAAACGCTTTCGACGATCGTGCGCTTCGGTTTTACTCCTGAGTTTGCGCTTCATTTGTTCGCCGTTTCCTTTCAGCTTCGCAGGGCTTATTACTTCATCCTGAACGGTATTATCGGCCGCAGTTCCTGCATGACGAATCTCCGGGAAAACCGCATCACAGCGCCGATAGGCGGCCGACCTTGCTGCCGTCACGAAGCCTATCTGCGCCATCCACGATGAACATCTCCCGCATCTTCATCGAGAGGCCGGTAGCAAACCACGCGCTTGAGTGTGAGCGCCCCATTCACGCCGATCATGTACTGCGAGACGTTACTGCTGCCCTCGTTCGCTACGTAGGCGTACTTACCACTGGGGTCTACCGGTAGGTAGCCATTAATAAACACGGCATGCCCCGGCGCCTTGCGGCGCCGGGACCACATCACAAAACTTTGAAATTTTTATGAGCAAATCAGGTTCTCTTTTCCGTTTCAGATGAGATCCTTGCTAAGGGTGAATAGTTTTGTTCTTTTTTTAAGAATTGCTCATGCCGTTTATAGTACCCCTCACAGTCAGTCAACGCTAGGACAGTTCACAACGGGTAATATGTTAAAAAGTTGACCTTCGGGTTACCAGCCCGAAGGTCACAGTAGATAATAAAAAAGGCTAAATAAGAATTGTGGTCCCTTAAGGGGATAATTACCTTTATTATCTCTTCCAGTTACTCGTGAGGCAATCTACAAAAAATCCACTAGATATGGTGACAACCCTTCTCGGTGTTTACCAGCATACGATTTCAGCGCTGCTGCCATTGAGCGGAAATTATCTCCCCGGTATGAATAGGGAATTATGAGCACTCCGTAGTGCGGCCGGTGTTCATTGAAAAACTGAATTGTAAGCCGTATGAAATCATTTCTGTTCTTCGTTACCATGCAACGTTTTTGAACAGCCGCATACTCCATCTGCTGAAGATCGTTAACTTGGATCATCCCCACCTCATGAGCACTTACGGCATCGATCCTGTTTTTTCTCAGCAACTCGGCGATAACTGGGCTCAGATCTTCATCGAGATAATATTTTATCACGGCTTACCAGCTCTGAGGAAGGGATATTTTTTCTTGATAGTCTCTGGGGTCCACTTTTCGTTCTGCGCGATAAGAGAGTCTATTTCTTCAGGGTAGAGCGCGTAGTAGCCGATTGCCGCCCTGATCTGCTGTTCAGTGAGCCAGTGGTAAGTCTGTTGTAACCTCTTGAGGCTCTCACCTACTCCTTTGTAAGCTGAAATGAACTCCCATACTTCAATGCCGGTTCCTGCAATTCTAGATCTTCTCCCACTGACACCCTCAGAGAAAACGATCCCGGGGCAATGGTGTGCCCTGATTGCTTCCTCCAACAATTCATTGGTGACAGCGGTAAAATCTTTTTTAACCGACCTGGCGATTTCATCTATCTCCCGGACAAGCGTTTCAGATAGGCGTAAACTCTTCTGAACAGTTGGCATCTGGCACCTCCATGCACCTGACCTTCCCACACAATCGGGTGTGATGTGGAAAATGATCTTTTCTATAGTTATAGATTACATTGTAATTCAATGTATGTCAATGGGATTTTTGGGCTAATCAGGCGGCTATCATCGCAGATCCTTGCCGGTTTCTTGAAGTTTAGATTTTTGGGAGGCACAAAAAGGGGCACAAGCCAAAGAATAAGAGGCTACAACTGATGCCGTAACCCTTGCATTAGTAAGTAGGGGGGAGAGGATTTGAACCTGCAGCCTTCGGTTTATGGACCCGATTTGTTCGATGACAACCTTGGGTCTACCACCCAATAGGAATTACTTTCTGCAAATTGACTCCTCCAGTAATGAAAGGGGGCTGCGGCCGGCCTGTAACCCCTTGCATTAGTTTTGTGGCGGCGAGAGGATTTGAACCTCTGACCTTCGGGTTATGGACTCGATCTGTTCGATGACCTTCGGGCTGCCAAACCAGAATATCTTAGTCCAGAGCCCCTTTTTCTGTTGCAATTTAGCGATCTTTATCGCCAGCTTGACGGCTCGTCGTTCTTCCTAATAATGTGCCTTAAAATCTTGGTCCTAAGGTCGATGCCGAAATGGACAACTTAAATTCAGAGACCTGTCTAACTGCGATTTTTTTCTGCTCTATGCTATCTTTAGCTCTTTCCTTATCTTTTCGGCGACCCACTGTCGCACGAGAGTTTGGTATGGGATTCCCTTCTTTGTCGCAACCTTCTTAATCGATACGAGATAAAGCGGATCGATTTTAATTGTTATGTTCCGTAATTTTCTTCTTCGTTTTCCCGAGAGAATATCCTGTTTCAACGCATCGTCAAGGCTGAACGCTACCTCTCCTCCTATGATTTTACTTACTACTCCGTGTTTATCATAATACTCCTCATCCGTCATTCTTTTCTTTGTCATTTTACCCTTCATATATTGTGTCCTCCCTGACATCTCTTCATATCACTTTCCCTCTGAGGCTGTGGCAACAGTAGGCGCTGCTGCTTGCGGTTTATATTTTCCCCGGCCAAAAAGACGGGAGACTAGGACGAAGAAAAACGGAATAAAGATCAGGTCAATGAAGGTGGCCGAAAGAAGCCCGCCGGTTACAGCTGTGCCGATCGCGTTCTGCGCTGCGGCCCCGGCACCCCTGGTAAGGGCCAACGGCAGGGTGCCAAAAAAGAAAGCCAAAGAGGTCATGATGACTGGCCGAAGCCTGATCTTCACCGCCATCAGGGTAGCCCCTATCAGCTCATGGCCCTGATGCAGCTGCGCCTTGATAAATTGGATAATGAGAATGGCGTTCTTGGTGGATAAGCCCACGGTGGTGAGCAGCCCGATCTGGAGATAGACGTCGTTCGGCAGCACCCGCAGAGTAACCGCAGTAACCGCTCCAACCAACCCCAGCGGAAGCATTAGCAGGTTTACAAAGGGGATTGTCCAGCTCTCATACAATGCTGCCACAGAGAGAAACACTACCAGCAATGAGATTGCATAGAGCGCCGGTG